>WNGL01008640.1_pt1 | contig 12836 bp, 8 predicted proteins | sample 5400591 | NCBI WGS metagenome assembly WNGL01 (sample SAMN13153377, study PRJNA577476) | soil metagenome | isolation source: 80 cm soil or saprolite under Garry oak tree replicate 1 | place: USA:California | collected 2016-06-15
CGCAGGTTGTTGCAGGCCGACATCTTCCCGCAAAAACTATCGCGGCGCGCGTTGATCGCCATCTTGTTCGGATCGTCCGGCGTCGCCTGAATCAGCACCGGCACGTGCAGGCCCGCCAGACGTAATGTATCGGCAATGGCCCGCTCATCGCCGAAATTCGGCAGCGCGACGATGATCCCATCGATACGATCCTGATTACGCTTGAACAACTCCGCGCAGCGCTTGGCCTCTTCGCGCGTCTCCACTGCCCCGTGCTTGCTCTGCTCCGGGTCAAGTGCAACCACGTCCATACCAGCCGCTTCCAGCACGCGGATCATCTCTTCTCGGCCAGTCTTCGCCAAATGGTCCGGAAAGAAACCGCGGTTGCCTACAATCATGCCTACGGTCATTTTTTTCGGGGGCATCATGATTCCCTCTTGAGAATATCCACCTCTAAGCCTGCCGACTCGCCGCGAACATAGACATGAGCGGCGTCATTTTTTTCCCTTTGGCTGCCCGTAATATGCGTTGCTCCCGTGCTTTCTCAGGTAGTGCTTTTCGAGGAGTCCGCTCGCAATTGGCTGCGCCGCGGGATTTATCGTAATCGTCAGATACGCCGTCCGTGCCACAGCTTCGAGAATCACGGCGTTGTGCGCCGCCGTTCCTGGATCGGGTCCCCAAGTGAAAGGACCGTGATTGGCCACCAGAATTGCTGGGACGGCTTCGTAGTCCGCGTGCTCAAATGCCCGGACAATCGTGCGTCCCGTGTTCTCTTCGTAGTCGCAAGCGATGTTCTGCTCTGTCATCACTGCGGTCACTGGAACTGGCCCGCGGAAAGAGTCCGCATGCGTGGTGCCGAAGCAGGGTATTGGCTGGCGCGCCTGAGCCCAGGCCGTCGCGTGTTCGGAATGGGTATGGGCCACGCCGCCAATCTTTGGAAATGCTTTATAAAGGACGACATGCGTCGGCAGGTCGGAGGAGGGTTTCAAATTCCCTTCGACAATCTTGCCACCGAGATCCGTGACAACGAGGTGCTCCGGCCTCATCTCCTCGTAAGGAACTCCACTCGGTTTAATGACGACCAGCCCTTCTTCGCGGCAGATCCCGCTGACATTTCCGAAGGTGTACAGCACCAACCCTCTTCGGGTTAGTTCCAGGTTGGCTTCGAGCACCTCTTCGCGCAGGCGTTGCAGCATCGCTATGATTATGACTCACGACGCCATAACGAGCACAGTGTGTGGCCGCTTACTCAGCTCTTACCGGGGATCGAAACCTCCGCGACCGTTTTGCGCATCCGCGCCGGCTACCTAAGTCGACACCCAATGCCCGTTCAGAAATAAAAGTGCAATCCAAGCTGGGTCGTCCTGCTGTTGAACGCGGTCCGGCTGATCTCTCCGAAGTTCGAGACCCTCGGATCGGCGTTGGGCTCCGCGAACTCCGGATGATTCGGCAGGTTGAAGAAATCCGCCGAAAACGTAAGGCGCATCTGCTCCCGGGCAGGGATCTTGAAATCTTTTTGCAAGGAGAAGTCAAAATTGTTGACGCCCGGATTCCGGACATTCGAGAAGTAGCGCGGAGCGTTCCCAAAGGCCTTGTGGACATCGAATGGACCCGTCAGATCTACCAAGCCACCCGCTGGACACGTCCCGGAGAAGTCGAATGCGCCCGTGTCAAACCAGTGGCTCGGGGTCTGCTGGAAGCCCGACGGGAGCGGATTGCCGATCATCATGGGACGATCCGACAACACTCCCGCGCCGTTGCAGAATCCATAGGCATTGTCCGTAATCCCGATTAGAACTCCAGCTTCAACGCCAATTGAATCATGCGATTGGCGTAAGATGTTGCCGAGGAACCGTAATTGACCGAATTGCGCGTGTGGGTCAGTTTGCCTGCCGCTGGATCTGAAAGCTCAAGTACAGGTATGGCGAAATGGGGAGTATTGGTTAGATTGAAGAACTCGCCACGGACTTGCAGCCTTGTGCGCTCGGTTAATGGAATCGCCTTGATCAATCCTAGGTCAAAGTTTCTGTAGGCTGGCGCCCGTAATAGATTGCGACCCTCATTTCCTGGTCCGGAGACCACCTGAAAAGCCGCTGGATTGAACCAGCACTGCGGTGTCCTCGTCTGTGGGCAGCCGGGGCCGGGAGCAAACGGATCACCGATCAAATCAGGCCGGGAATCAAAATCCGGATTCCCGCTTCCATCCACTACCGTGAAAGGCTGTCCCGAACTTAGCACCAGAAGGCCTGTGGTCTGCCATCCTCCGAGGATCGCATTTGTTGCTCCGCTCGCATTGCCTAAGAAAGAATGCCTGCGGCCAATCGGTAAATCGTAAACGTAGCTGAAAGCGAGACGATGCCGGATATCCCAATCCGAGCTGCCGCGATTTTGGGCAATATCGAAGATGTTCTGTATGCCGTGGCTATCCAGTTCTGACGAGGTAGCGTCGTCAATGGAATGCGAGTAGGTGTAGGAGCTAAGGAAGAAAAAGGTCTTGCTGAAGCGCTTCTCCAATTTCAATTGGGCGGAGTGATACACCATATCAGCAATGTTCTCAACAGAATGGATTGGCCCCAATGAAGGGAATGGCTGCGGAGTACCATCTGGGAGATCCTGGTTGATATTGACCCGGAACGGCAGCTTGTGGGCCTGCGAGCCGACGTAGGCGATCTCGACCAGCGTCTGCCACGGCAGCTCACGCTGGAACGCAAGGCTGTACTGCTCGGAATAGCCAATTCGGAAGTTGAAATCAGTGCTAAATAGTTCGTAACCCGTGGGAAAAGAACCGGGATCTGGCAGCGTTGGGGGGCCTGAACTTGAGAAATTCCAATTCGATGGTACTGGGCCGCTGCCATCGTCGAACTGCGTGACCTGACGATAAAAAGGAGGATTAAACTTCACATCATCACGAAAAGCGTTCGCCGGATCGTAAAACAGGCCGAATCCGCCGCGGACTGTAGTCTTCTGATTGACTTGGTAGGCGAAACCCACGCGAGGCGCCCAATTGTTCTTGTCGGGACGGACGATATAACGGCTGACCCCATTGCGGCCCGCCAGTGCCAGGACTCCCGTACTAACGTCGAACATCGAAATCTCGTCGTGCGGGCTATAAAACGGACTAGCGTATTCGTAACGCACACCTAAATTAAGGGTGAGCCGTTTTGTCGCCTTCCAGTCGTCCTGCGCGAAGAAGCCATATTGGTTATCTCGCAACATAGCGCCACTGAATCGGCGTCCAACCCAACTAATGAGAGGGTCGCCGACCAGGACCTCTGCTAATTCGTGGCCCTGCGAGTAACTCGGACCCCACGCGCACGTTGGGTCTCCAAATATAGTACACGGCGCACTCGTCCTAAAGGGGAAGAAGTAGAAGGCTCCATTGGGGAACAACGCGTAATAATTGTTTTCCCATCGTGGCCGAAATTCAAAACCTGTCCTGAGGGTGTGTAGGCGAAAGTGATAGTTCAGAGTATCCGTTAACTGAGCACTCATTTCGCGGAAATGAAGAGGCTTGAAATCGCTCCCGCCAATGCTGTTGTAGGCGTTCAAATAGATGGCGGGAAGCCCAGAGGATAACTCATCCGTGTTGATACCGGGCAGGCCAAACTTCTGAGCCAAATTCAAACCTTGCTCGTGCTCCTGGACACTGAGACGATAGCGGTGGAAACCGGCTCGAAGCTCGTTCAACAAAGATGGGTTGAATACGTGAATGTAGGAAAGGACCAAATTATTGTTACGGTCGCGATGAGTGCCGCCTTGCGGAATGCCCCGGCCCTCATCTCCTAGCGCTCCATCGAAGCCAGGACTAGGTCCGTCATTCACCCGAGCCAGCGGGTTGGCGTCATTGAGCAAGCTGTCGTTCCAGCGGTAACGGAAGAACGCGGTGTCCTTAGCGGAGAAGGTGTGGTCAACACGCAGACCGGCATCATTTTGCTTGTATCGCCTGCGCTGGTGCGTCAAATAGTTGCCCAAAGGATACCCGGGCGGCAGGTTGGGTTCGGCAATCGCATTCAGCAGGTACGAACCAAAGGGAGTGATCTCATTCCCCGGAATGATATTTAGACCTTGGGGATTACTTGGCGTGCCCCGGCTTGGATCCTGGACTAGCTGCGTGCTGCCGGTGCTGGGGTTGAAGCTTGCCGGATCGTAGATGCAACTTGTCGTAACTCCATCGGCTTGGGTGCAGTCGTTAGCGGGTGGAAGTAAAGACGAAAAATCGCCGCTTCGGAAAGGCAATTGAGGCACGTTCGCAAAACCTTCATTGATCTTGTGCAACACGTACCCTTGATAGTCCAGGAAGAAAAAGGTCTTGTCGTGAATGATGGGACCTCCAAAAGTCCCGCCGAATTGATGCTGCTTCAACGCGGGCTTCTCGCTGGGATTCACAGGATTAGCGAAGTAGTTTTGCGCGTTGAAGGCGTCGTTGCGAAGAAACTCGAAAGCCGAACCATGAAAGTCGTTCGTGCCGCTTTTGGATTGAATGGAAATTACACCGCCCGCGGTATGGCCGTAGTCGGCCGAGTACGCGTTGGTGAGTACCTTGAACTCGCTAATGGCATCAATGTTCGGACGAAGGTCCACATCTGATTCGCGAATCGATGACATCTCTATGCCGTCCAAGGTAACGGAGTTCGATTCCGGGCGCATACCATTCACGGAGAAGGTTACGTTGGTGGTCGCGCCGCCTTGGTCAGTGGAAGTGTCCTGGATGCCGTTGCTCAGCAACAGCAGAGAGAAGAAGTCGCGCCCATTGAGAGGCAGTTGCTTGATCTCGCGGTCCTGCACAATCTGGCTGACTTCACTCTGGTCGGTCACCAGCAGCGTTTCCGCCGTTGCCCGCACCTCCACGGTCTCATTGACGTTGCCCACCTCCAGCACGAAGTCCGAGCGGAGCTTCTGGTCGACGATTAGGTTCACGGGCGCTCCGATCGCCGACTTGAATCCAGAAGCCTCGGCCACGATCTGGTAACGGCCGAGCGGCATGTTCGCGAGCCGGTAGTTCCCGTCGTTGTCGGTGCGAGTGGTCCCCGTGAACCCTGTTTCGAGATTCGTTGCCTTGATGCTAGCTCCGGCGACAACCGCTCCGGTCTTATCCGTTACAGTGCCCAGGATGGTGCCGCTGGTAATTTGTGCGTGTCCCGGAACTGCGAGCACCCACAATGAGAGCGCTGCCAAGAGGCTGCAGGGGACGCCGAGACGAGTGGCCGCCAATCGCCTTCGGTGAGCCATAGAGAACCTCCTAAGTATACGTTTACTTCCCTGGACCGCGGCATCTTTGCGCCAATTTCCGCAACTTGTCAAGCATTTTCTTATAGATCCCAAGACCGCGGCGAATCTTTGGGCAAACGCTTTCGCAGTGAGCTTCATGTAGCCCCGTTCCGCAACGACCGACTGGCTTCACTGTCCCCTGGCGGTTCAGGATTGTCTGGTCATCCCAGATGCCAGGCGGCGTGACTTGATAAGGTTTTCTGCGACCGCAATGGAGGGGACAAGACCCGTGGACTTCCTCACTACCAGAGTCGTGTGTAGAACATACTCGGTGTGTTTAAGCGCCGAAGAATCACTCTCCACATGATTCAGCAAAGCCTTGAAGGCCAGATTGGCCAACTCCGTCTGAGACATCTGCACCGTCGTCAGCGGTGGAATCATGAACTGCGCCAGGCGAATGTCGTCGAACCCAACCACTGAGAGATCCTCCGGAACGCGAATCCCATAATCATATGCTTCGCGCATGACGCCTATGGCCGTCATGTCGTTCGAACAGAGGACCCCCGTCGGACGTTCGCGCATGCTGAGCAATTCCAGCAGCGCTCGCATCCCGCCTTTCATCGTGTGGTCGCCTTCGATGATCAGCTCCGGCGCGAAATTCAGCCCGATTTCCCGCATGGACTGTTCGAAAGCCGCCTTCCGAGCCAGCGCTGACCTGAGCGTCAATGGCCCGCTGACGAAAGCTATCCGCACATGTCTGAAGGCCGCCAGGTGCTGCACCGCCTCACGAATGCCCTCCTGGTAATTGACGCGAATGTTGCTCACCCCTGGCATCCGCGGTCCCACGTCCACGAACACGAGCGGGACGTTGCGAAAACGAAGATCTCTGATGAGTGAATCTTCCATACCGAATGTAAGGATGGCAACGCCGTCGACTCTGCGCTCAATCATTCGGCGCACGGACAATTCCATTCGCTTCGGATCGTGCACCGTGGACGTTAGAAGGATCTCGTAGTTGTGCTGGACAGCAAGGTCCTCAAAACTCTGAACAATTTCTGGAAAGAAAGGGTTCGTGATTTCGGAAACGATCAGGCCGAAAATTCGGCTTCTTCCAGAAACCAGCGCCCGTGCCTGCCTGTTCGGGTAATACCCCAGTTCATTCACTACCTTCCACACGCGCTTCGCGAGTTGAGGATCGACCGTCGGGACACGATTGATCGTCCGGGACACAGTCGCGGTCGATACCTTGGCCCGCCTCGCAATGTCACGAATGTCCATGGCTCTAAGGAACTTTTCAACCACCCGCCATCCTAGCATATCTGAGAATACGTTTGCTCGCTTTAGGCATAACGGTCACCGGAGGTGCATGTGATGCCTGCCACCCGAGGCTTTCCTGGACCCGAATCGGTTCGGGACGCACGGCACGAACGGCAGCGTCCATTGCGTTGCGCCGACCAGCGGCCCCGGTTCCAGCGGCAGTGGACAACGAACTGGGCTGCGTTGCATCGAATGCTCTTCACCCTACGGTGAGGACCATATAGGCAGGATAAACGAGAACTGCAGTCCTATCCTCAGTGTCGATACACGTCCTATTTACCCATAGAATCCGGCAGACCTTTATAGTAACGAAATCCTTCGACCGGCTTTCCGTCTTTCATCCTCATGGCGCTGCGTACCGACTCCCTCAATTGCTTCAGCTCGGCTTCGGAGAGGCTCGCTTTATAGTTCCTCCAGCCCGGTCCGAATTGGCTGACGTATTTCGCCGCGGCATTTACCCTCTTCTCCGCAAACTCGCTGATGTCAATCCAAATATTTTCATCTTCTCGGGCTCCGTCATAAAACAGATACTCGGGAATCATATATTCCTTGAGGCCCTCTTGGAGAATCTGTCCTTCGAAGAGGAGCCGCCACATGGCAGCCCGAGCGGCATCTGCTGCCAGATAAGCAGCCGTCCGGTGATCCGACTTGTGCCAGCGTTGGTAGCGTTTTCCCGGGTCGAATGCAAGTAGTACGTCCGGCCGTATCGTTCGAATCAAGCGCACCAGCTTTTCCACGACTGCTTTGCGATCTTCAAATTCGAGAAGCCCGTCGTCGTATCCTAAATTGATGTAGTGTTCTCCCGGAATGCCGAGCTCCGCCAGGGCGGCCAATTCTTCTTGCCGCCGAATCTGGGCCAGCTGAGTTCGTGATAAATTTGGATCTTGTGTGCCCACATTTCCGGTTGTAAGAGTCACAATGTGGATCTGATTTCCGTGCGCCTGAAGCATTGCCAGGGTGCCATGCGACATCGCGTCATCGTCCGCATGGGCGCCGATAAGCATGAGTCTCTTCCCGGTCCACTTCTCGACAGGGACTTCAGGCTTCTGTTCGTTCCCCTGGGCAAGGGCCAGCGCCGGAAGCAATGCCATTAGATAAGCAAATCGCATTTTCTTCATGGGACCTCCCGAATGAATTCTGCATCTTGTTTTGGCTTTCAGCATCCTTGGATATCGGCTGCAACACACGCGTTTTGACCATACTGCTTATCACAAAATGGGTGGAGAATCAGAGTTCCTCAGTCGCTATCCTCTCATCAGTTGCGAATGCGTGTGCAGCACGGCAGAGTGCGGCTCCGTGGATTCGGCCCAATTACCAGTCCAAATGCGCAACCGAGATTGTGCCCTCAAGATATCTTTCGCGACGTGGGAGAGGTGATTCGGATAAGGGACGCAGGACCTCGCGAGGGGGCTCGCTAGACATCCCAGCCGTGGCGGCGTTCCGGACGCACGTACTTCTGCGCGGAATCGGAGTTAAGGACTTTCATGTTGGAGCGGTCCCAACTGAGTTTTTGCCCCGAGCGTATCGCGACATTGCCCAGAAGTAGGCTCTCGGTGACCAGGCCCGAAAACTCGAAATTCCCGCCGGGCTTGACTTTGCTTCCTTTGCAGGCGTCGAGCCATTCGCGTTCGTTGCCGGGAGACCTCGGCAATGTTTTTGCCGGCTGCTTATAACTGTTCATTCTCGTTTCGGGAATAAGCCGCGGGTTGGCACCATTAAATCCGCACAGGATCTTCCCGCGATCGCCGACGAAGAGGAGCCCTTCGTTATCCTCTTCGTTCTCCCCCTTTAGCGGGCGATTTTCTTCCAATTCCTCCGGGCGCGGCGGTTTCAAGCCGCCGTCATACCACGTGAATTTCACCGCTGGCATGTCGCCGCGGGCTGGGAAGTTGTAGCGGACGATCGAAGCCAGCGGGTAGGTCTCCTCGTAGCGCTCGCTCGAACTTGCCTCCACGCTCACTGGCGCCTCCAGCTTCAGCACGCGAAAAATAGTGTCGAAGCTATAGGGGCCCATGTCGCCGAGAGCGCCACAACCGAAGTCGTCCCACCCGCGCCAGACAAAGGGCAAATAAGCTTGGTTGAAAGGGCGCTCCGCCGCTGGGCCGAGCCACAGGTCCCAATCCAGACCATCGGGGACAGGTTGCGCTTCCTTGGGCCGTTCAAGACCCTGGGCCCAGAACGGACGACTCGACCAGTTGATGACTTCGCGCACCGGCCCAATGGCGCCGTCCCAAATCCATTCGCACAACAAACGCGTCGCTTCGGAGGCCTGGTTGCCAACGGCGATCTGAGTCGCCACACCGGTCTCCCGTGCGATTTCGGCCATGCGGCGCGCCTCATGGATCGTGTGGGTCAAAGGCTTCTGGCAAAAGACGTGTTTGCCCTTCTTCATCGCTGCCACGGACACGGCCGCATGCAAGTTATCCGTGGTACACACAACAACCGCGTCGACGCCTTTCTGTTTTTCGAGTAATTCGCGGAAGTCACTATAGGCCGCGCAGCCGCGATACTCGCCGGACCGCTGCTGAGCACCGTAATAGGCGTCTACGATTTTCTGGCAGGGCTCGCGGCCCGCAACGCCGCTCGTCACCCGGAGAGAGTGGGTCAACTGAATGGGTTTGTCTGGACTGAGCCAATCCCAGCCGCTGTCGGCACCAAGCAATTTGCGCACAGAATTGCAGAACTCGTGGGCGTCCCATTGTGGATAATTCGCGCTGACCTTATTGGGGTCGCAGACGGCAATGCCTTGTACGTCGGGTTCCCGCAAAAAGTGCAGCATGACGCGCAGACCCTGCGAGCCGACGCCGACAAAAGCAATGTTGATCTTGTCGCTGGGCGGAACATATCCTGCGCCGCCCAGCACGCGGCGCGGAACGATCGAAAAGACAGCCGCCGCGGTTTGCCCTAAGAACGTGCGTCGCGAAACGCAGCTCTTTGAGAAGCTGCCGAGCTGATGTTGATTCTCCACTTCTCCTCCCATAAGCGCAGCTCACGGATACTGCGGCAAAAGGAGAATATATTCTCACCTTTCTTTTTTCTTGGCGCCAATATTTATTCCCCCCGGCCCAGACAAGAAGCAGCAAGTCGGACATCGTCGCAGTATGGCTGTTTCCAGTCAGTCTCAGTCCGATATTCCTCGTCGCAACCTCTGCGCTTCACCTCTCGCTGCTTTCGCTCGCCGTCCACAATGAGTTCCCTGCCGAACCCGGATATGCCCCCGAGCAAAATCAGAAAAAAGTTGCGAGAGGCCCTGCTCGAAGCTAGTAACCTTACGCTGTATAATCCCATCCAATGGAAAATCCAGCAGCCGCACGCGGAGAACACGCATGACTAGCTTTTTTGTAAATGGAAAAACAGTTCAGGTCGACGACGACCCCTTGACCCCATTGCTGTGGGTTTTGCGGGACTCACTGGGACTGACCGGCACGAAGTTTGGCTGTGGGATGGCGCTGTGCGGAGCGTGCACGGTGCATCTCGACGGAAAGGCCATTCGATCCTGCGTTGCGCCGCTATCGCGCGCGGAAGGAAAGCATGTAACGACGATCGAAGGACTATCCGCGAATCTCACGCATCCGCTGCAAAAAGCCTGGATTGAGTTGGATGTACCGCAGTGCGGCTACTGCCAGTCGGGTCAGATCATGAGCGCCGCGGTCTTGCTGGCGGAAAACGCAAAACCTACGGATAAGGACATCGATGAGGCCATGGGCGGGAATATCTGCCGGTGCGGGACCTATCCGAGGATTCGGAAGGCAATTCATAGAGCCGCGGAGCTGGCGAGCGAACGGAGGACGAAATGAGCGCGTCGGCAATTGTGGGACGGCGGGAGTTCATCAGAACTGGGGCGGCAATCGGCGGCGGGCTCCTGGTGAGCTTGTATGTGCCGCTACCCGATGGACAGAGTGACGCTTTGGCAGCGGAAGAAAAGGATTTTGCCCTCAATGCGTTTGTGCGCATTGGGACTGACGAAAGCGTGACCGTGATCTCGGCCCACTCGGAAATGGGCCAGGGAATTTACACCTCACTGCCGATGCTGTTGAACGAGGAGTTGCAGGCGGACTGGTCGAAAGTCCTTGTCGAAGCAGCGCCGGTGGACAAAGTCTACAATCACCCGGTGTTTGGGATTCAGATGACCGGTGGAAGCACGACGTCTCCGGCGGAGTGGGAGCGATATCGCAGAATGGGAGCGCTGGCCCGGACGATGCTGGTCGAGGCGGCCGCGCGTCAGTGGAATGTGGAGGCTTCGAGCTGCCATGTCGACAACGGCGCGGTTATTCACGGCGCGACGCGCCGGCGCGCCACCTACGGCTCGCTCGCGAACGCGGCAGCTCAGTTGACTCCGCCCGCCGATGTGCCGCTCAAGAGCGCGAAGGCGTTCACGCTGATTGGCAAGCCGACCCGGAGACTCGATACTCCGTCGAAGACGAACGGCACGGCGCAATTTGGCTTGGACGTTAGCGTACCGGGCATGCTTACGGCAGTAGTGGCGCGACCCCCCGTGTTCGGTGGAAAAGTGGCGAAGTTTGATGCGAGCGAAACGCTAAAGGTTCCGGGTGTAAAGGCAGTGGAACAGGTGCCGTCCGGCGTAGCCGTCATTGCCGCGCGTTTCTGGCCGGCGAAGATCGGGCGGGACAAACTCGTCATCGATTGGGATTTGGGACCGAATGCGGGGCTCTCTACAGAGCAGATGCTGCGCGATTTCGCAGAGGTGGCGAAACAGCCGGGAACGATCGCCAAAAAGACGGGCGACCCGGCAACAGCTCTGAAAACGGCAGCGAAGACCATTACAGCCGAGTACGACGTGCCGTACCTGGCACACGCGATGATGGAACCGTTGAACTGTGTTGTCGATTTGCGGTCGGACCGTTGCGAAATCTGGACGGGAACCCAGTTTGAAACAATAGACCGCGCAAACGCGGCACAGGTGGCGGGTCTTGCTCCGGAAAAGGTGCAGATTCATACCACACTGCTGGGCGGAGGATTTGGCAGGCGCGCGAATCCCGCTTCGGACTTTGTGGTGGAAGCAGTTCACGTGGCCAAAGCTGCCAAAGCTCCAGTAAAAGTCGTGTGGACACGCGAAGACGATTTGAAGGGAGGTTGGTACCGGCCGATATGGCATGACCGCTTCGTGGCAGGTCTGGATGCAAACGGCAATCCGGTCGCTTGGACGCACACGATTGTCGGCCAATCGATCATGCAAGGCACGCTCTTCGAGTCTTTCGGAATCAAGGACGGCGTAGACGCCGCGTCGGTCGAAGGCGCCGCGGACATACTTTACGGCATTCCCAACGTGCAGGTGGACCTGCACACGCCGAAGATCGGCGTCCCGGTGCAATGGTGGCGCTCGGTGGGGCACTCTCACACTGGATTTTCCGTCGAGGCCTTCCTGGATGAAGTGGCCCATGCAGGCGGAAAGGATCCCTACGAGCTAAGGCGTGTTCTCCTAGCGAAACAGCCGCGAATGTTGGCAGTCCTCGAACTCGCGGCGCAAAAGGCGAATTGGGGTTCAAAACTGCCCGCCGGAGTAGGACGCGGGATCGCAACGCATTTCTCTTTCGATAGCTACGTGGCGCAGGTGGTCGAAGCGTCGGTGGAGAAGAACGGCACAGTGCGCGTTCACCGCGTTGTTTGTGCGGTCGATTGCGGGATGGCCATCAATCCGGACACGGTTAAGGCGCAAATGGAAGGTGGCATCATCTTTGGGCTGACCGCGGCGCTGAAGTCGGAGATCACTCTCAAGGACGGAAGAGTGGAGCAGGGGAATTTTCACGACTACCAGATGTTGCGAATCTTTGAATCGCCGGAAATTGAAGTGGACATCGTGCCGAGCAGCGAAAACCCGACGGGCGTCGGAGAACCTGGTGTGCCTCCGGTCGCGCCAGCCCTGGCCAACGCGATCTTCGCGGCGACGGGCAAGCGCATTCGACGGCTGCCGATCCGCGCGAGTGATCGCGCCTAAGGTCTGGGAGCGAAATCATGACTCTGCTCACAGCAAACAAAAAAGACCGCCGTTGGAAAGGCGAACCGGCAATGACCCGCACGCTCGCCATACTTGGGTTCGGAGCCGCTTCGGCTCTGCTTGCGGCTACATTGACAGCTCGTCTAGCCAAGCCGGACGCAGCCGCCTCCCGCGCCGCGTTCCTGAACATCTATCGTGTCCTGACTTCCCCGCGCTGCCAGAATTGCCATCCCGCCGGCGATGCACCCCTTCAAGGAGATGATAGCCACGAGCATCTTCAGAACGTAAAGCGGGGCAAGGATGGGCACGGAGTGTACGGGATGCGCTGCGATACTTGCCATCAAACGGCGAATCTCCCGGGCGCGCACATGCCGCC
>WNGL01008460.1_pt1 | contig 12835 bp, 12 predicted proteins | sample 5400591 | NCBI WGS metagenome assembly WNGL01 (sample SAMN13153377, study PRJNA577476) | soil metagenome | isolation source: 80 cm soil or saprolite under Garry oak tree replicate 1 | place: USA:California | collected 2016-06-15
TTTCTTGGCCATCCGGGCCGGGCCGCGCTGGAACAGCCGCGCAGTTCGCGACTTGGCCGGATCGAGATCCTTGGCCGCGATGACTGCGAGATAAAGCCTTTCGAGCGAATCACTCATCCCTTGAAACTAATCCAAACCCGTGGCCAGCGTGTTAACGGCCGGTTACCAATTGTCACAAAACGAAAAAAAATCCGCCGGCCACGCCCAAGCAGCCGGCGGATTAAGCGGTTCGGGATGGCCGCGCTTACCAGCCGGCGGCCGGATGACCGTTGAAATAGGGGACGCTGGACCTGCGATAACCATATCCACCGCCATAATACGGCTGACTGCCGTAATAGGGATCCCCGCCATAATAGGCCGGGGCGCCGCCGTAGTAATAGTCGTCGCGACGGTTCTGCGAGGCGGCAATCGCAATCCCGGTGCCGACAATGCCGGCAAAGGCGGCTGCCGCCGCGGCGCCACCGCCCCCACGGTAATAGCGACGCCGGGCGCTGAAGTCAGTGGCGTCGCTGGACCCGGTCGCCGTCGACAGGCCCTTCCCGGCCGGCGCAGACCCTGCGCGAGCCAGCGATGGTTCGACTGCGGTCAGCGCCACCGCCGCTACAGTCGCCGCCATGGCGGCGCGGCCAAGCGATGAAAACAAAGCTTTTCGCGCGAACATCTCGATATCCTCCATGGCAGCCTGATCCTCCATGGCAGCCTTGCCTCGCAGGCCTCCGGGTAGCTAACCACCGTGACCACCTTAGGTTCCCCAATCCGAATGCAAGCTGATCATGGCGCTCATCGACCGTTCAGATTTCCTCAGACAGAATGCTTGCAACTGGCGCCCCAAGCGTGATGAAACAGACTTAGCCGGCACGGGCAACATGGTGGCCGGTCGCGATGTACTCTCAATGCGCGTAAACCGGATAATTGCAGCCCGTTGGTTTTTGGCTTCGCTGCTGGGCCTGCTGGTTCTTGCGAGTTTCGGCCCGGGAGAGAGCCGGGCTGCGGACGAAGTTCGGCCACCGGTCGCGATCCAGTTTTCCCTCGACCGGCCGATCGATGCGGGCGCCGCCCCTTTCGTGATGGCGTCGGCGAGCGGTTTGTTCGGCTCCGAAGGTCTCGCGGTCTCTACCAACATTGCCAGCGGATCGCAGGACGCGATTGCGCGCGTCGCCGCGGGCACCAGCGATTTCGCGCTGGTCGACATCAACGCGCTGATTCGCTTTCGCGACAGACCGCACGCGCCTCTCGTTAAAGCGGTATTCGTGCTGTTCAACCAATCACCCTACGCCATCATCGCCCGCAAGAACCGGAGCATCCATGCGCTCTCCGATATCGAGGGCAAGAATCTCGGCGTCGCCGAAGGCGATCTTTCGATCCGGCTGTGGCCAGCGCTGGCACGGCAGAACGGGATCAAGATCGCAAGCGTGAAGCAAAACAGCATCAGTGCCGCCGTCCGCGAGCCGATGCTGTCGGCCGGTCAGGTCGATGCCGTGACGGGGTTTTCCTATCTGTCGGCGGTCAACTTGAGGGATCGCGGCGTTCCAGCCGACGACCTCGCGGTGTTTCGCTACGCCGACTATGGCTGCGAGGCCTACGGCGTCGCGGTCATCGTCAATCCGGCGTTCGCCGCCGCGAAGCCCGACGCGGTGAAAGGCTTCCTGCGCGCGGTGATTGCCGGCACCCAGATCGCGATCAAGGAGCCCGAGCGCGCGGTGGATGAAGTTGTCAGCCGGATGGATGGCGGATCGCGCGATCTCGAGCTCGATCGCCTGCGCACCGTGATCCGCGACAACATCCTCACCGGCGAAGTCAAGCACAACGGCATCGGCGGCATCGATCCGGCCCGCCTCGAACGATCGATCGATCAAATCGCCGAGGATTTCAAATTCCAGAAGCGGCCCGCCGTGGCGGATATTTTCGACGATGCTTTCCTGCCTCCCCTGAACGGCCGTCTGGTCAATTGAGCAAAAAACCGGCAGACGCTGTATCTCCCCCGGCGATCCCTGATAAGAATGCACGTCCGATCGATCAGCGGCGCGCCGCCGACCCCCGAGCCTTCGCATGTCCCTGCTTCGCCTCTACACGCGCGTCCTTCAGCTGCTCGGCAAAGAGGCACGGCTGGGCTGGATTCTCGCCGGCGCCAACCTGCTGCTGGCCGGCGCGCAATTCGCCGAGCCGGTGCTGTTCGGCCGCATCGTCGATGTTCTCTCCGGCAAACCGTCCACGGGTCCGCTGGCTGCATCGTCGGCGTGGCCGCTGCTGGCGGCCTGGGCGGCGTTCGGCCTGTTCACCATAGGTTGCAGCGCGGCGGTCGCGCTGCATGCCGATCGGCTGGCGCACCGCCAGCGTCAGGCGGTGCTGACGAATTATTTCGAGCACATCATGCAATTGCCGCTGACCTTCCATACCGGCACGCATTCCGGGCGCCTGATGAAGGTGATGTTGAATGGTACCGACTCGTTGTGGCGGTTGTGGCTCGGGTTTTTCCGCGAGCATTTCGCCGCGATCATGTCGCTGCTGGTGCTGCTGCCGCTGGCGCTCTACCTCAACTGGCGGCTGGCGGTGCTGCTGTTCGCGCTGTGCGTGGTGTTCACGGTGCTGACCACGCTGGTGGTGCGCAAGACCTACGGCATGCAAAGCGAGGTCGAGGCGCATTACAGCGATCTTTCCGCGCGCGCTTCGGACGCGCTCGGCAATGTGGCGCTGGTGCAGAGTTTCGTGCGCATCGATGCCGAGGTGCAGGGGCTGCGCTTCGTCGCCGACAAGCTCCTGGCGGTGCAGATGCCGGTGCTGTCGTGGTGGGCGGTGGTCACCGTCATCACCAGGGCGTCGACCACGATCACCGTGCTGGCGATCTTCACCGTCGGTATCGCGCTGCACGATCAGGGCCTCACGTCGGTCGGCGAGATCGTGATGTTCGTGAGTTTCGCAACCATGCTGATCCAGAAGCTCGAACAGGTGGTCAGCTTCATCAACAACGTGTTCATGGAGGCGCCGCGGCTGCAGGAATTCTTCAACGTGCTGGATGCCGTGCCCGCGGTCCGCGACCGGCCCGACGCGATCGACACCGGGCGGCTCTCGGGCCTGGTCGAATTCAAAGACGTCTCGTTTTCATATGACGGCAAGCGGCCGGCGGTCGAAGACCTTTCCTTTACCGCGCTGCCCGGCCAGACCATCGCTTTGGTCGGCCCGACCGGCGCCGGCAAGTCGACGGCCATCGCGTTGCTGCATCGCGCGTTCGATCCGCAGTCGGGCTTCATCAGGATCGACGGCATGGATGTCCGCGGCCTGACGCTGACGGCGCTGCGGCGAAACATCGGGGTGGTGTTTCAGGAGGCCCTGCTGTTCAATCGTTCGATCGCGGACAATCTGCGCGTCGGCAAGCCGGACGCCACCGAAGAGGAAATGCGGATCGCCGCCGCCCGCGCGCAGGCGCTGGAGTTCATCGAGCGCGGCGAGCGGGGCTTCGAAACCAGTGCCGGCGAGCGCGGACGCATGCTGTCCGGCGGCGAGCGGCAGCGGTTGTCGATCGCCCGCGCACTATTGAAGGATCCACCGATCCTGATCCTCGACGAGGCGACCAGCGCGCTCGATGCGGTCACCGAAGCCAAGGTCAACGCCGCGCTCGACGAAGTCATGAAGGGACGCACGACCTTCGTGATCGCACACCGGCTCTCGACCATTCGCCATGCCACGCGCATTCTGATGTTCGACAGCGGCCGCGTGATCGAAAGCGGAACTTTCGATGAACTGGTGGCGCAAGGCGGTCGTTTTGCGGAACTCGCGAGGGCCCAGTTCATGCTTCAGGAACATGCCCGGGCCAACGCTCATGTGAAGGAAACTGACAGCGGCACTGTCAAGATTTAGAAATCGCCGAAATTCGGCCTATTTCGTCCACGATTTAAATCGCGCGGCCTCTGTTCTGGACCGGCAAGCCGGTATAGATTTGCACCGCCGTAACGACGGTGCCGGACACGCTTGAAACCCGAACGTCACATGCCAGGACCTCCTCTTCAAAGGCGGGTCTCAAAGGACCGGAATCGGATAGTGCACCTTCTTCGCCCGTTACGTTGCAAGCTATCGTTGTGTTGGATCGTTGTTGCCGCAGCGTTCGCCATCTTTGCACCGCGCGTCGTCCAGGCGGAGGCCTTGCTGGTCGTCGAGGCCGATACCGGCAAGGTCCTGCAGGCCGACAACGCCACCTATCCCTGGTATCCCGCATCGGTGACCAAGCTGATGACGGCCTATGTCACGCTCAAGGCCGTCAAGGACGGACGCATGACGCTCGACACCCTGCTGACGGTATCGCCCGTCGCGGCCTCGCAGTCGCCATCGAAGATGGGGTTCCGTCCGGGGATTCAGGTCACGGTCGATAACGCGCTCAAGATGATGCTGGTGAAGTCGGCCAACGACATGGCCGTGGTGCTCGCCGAAGGCGTCGGTGGTTCGATCGACGGTTTTTCAGCGCAAATGAACCAGACCGCGCAGCGGCTGGGCATGACACAGTCGAGCTACGTCAATCCGAACGGCCTGCCCGCGGACGGCCAGATCACGTCGGCGCGCGATCTCGCGATCCTTGCGCGTGCGATCATTCGCGATTTGCCGGAGTATGAATATTTCGTCCACATCCCCTCGATCCGCTACGGCCGCAGGGTCACGCAGAACTTCAACAAGCTGATCGGACGTTACCCGGGGGCCGATGGCTTCAAGACCGGCTTCATCTGCGCTTCCGGTTACAATCTGGTTGCGTCGGCCACTCGCAACGGCAAACGGCTGATTGCGGTCGTGCTCGGTTCGTCATCCGGCCAGATGCGTGCGGTGAGAGCAGCCCAACTGCTTGAGCGCGGCTTCGCCAACAATTCGCTGACGTGGTTGCGACCCTCGCTTGGCACGGTCGAAAATCTGGTGCCGATCGACGCCTCGCCGCCAAACCTGCGCGACGAGATGTGCGGAGGAAAACGCAAACGCCCCGCGAGCGACGAGGATGAGGAAACCATCGCCAGCAACGCCGCCGGCGCTGCAAGCGGTAGCGAAAGTGCGGTTACGTTCTATACTGCCGGACTGCAGCCGCCGATGGCGAAGCCATCGGACCTGCTGGCGGCGGAGCCTGCGGCCTCGGAGCCGATCCTGGTTTATACCGGTCCGACCAAGACCGGGGTCGCCCTGATTGCCGCTGTAGCCGAGGATGCCGAGAAGCAGACGACGCGGCATCGGGGAAAGAAGTCGCAGGTGGCGGCAAAAAAGCCTGATGCCGCAGCTTCACCGGCTCCCCCCAAGCAGGCGAATGCCACCCCGAAAGCTGGCGTAAAGCCGGTAGCCGCGACCGATAAGGTTGCGAAGCCGGCCAAGCCCAAGGCTGCGGCAAAGCCGCCGGCTAAACCTGCCCCCAAGAGCACCACCGGCTAGGCCAAGCCGGCGGATCAAAAGCCCGCAGGCGCCGTCGCGCCGCCAAAGTAGTTAACGATGCGTCCATAACGCGCAGCCGCTTGCCACAGGCCGCCGCATTGCTCAATACTGCCCAAAACAGACGTCCCGCCCCAAGAAGCGGGGGAAGTAAACCAGAGGGGAAATAGCATGGAGCGCATCTGGCTTAAGCAATACCCGGCCGGCGTGCCCGCCGACATCGATGTGACCCAGTACGAGTCTCTCGTCGAGTTGCTGGAAGAAAGCTTTTCGAAATTCAGCGACCGCCAAGCCTTCATCTGCATGGACAAGTCGATCAGCTATCGCGATCTCGACGCGATGTCGGCGGCGCTCGCGGCCTACCTGCAGAGCAAGGGCCCGAAAAAAGGCGCGCGCGTCGCGCTGATGATGCCGAACGTGTTGCAGTATCCGATATCGACCGCCGCCGTGCTGCGCGCGGGCTATGCGGTGGTGAACGTCAATCCGCTCTACACCCCGCGCGAGCTCGAACACCAGCTCAAGGATTCCGGCGCCGAGGCGATCATCGTTCTGGAGAATTTCGCCACGACCGTGCAACAGGTGATCGCAAAGACCGCGGTGAAGCACGTCATCGTCGGCAGCATGGGCGATCTGCTCGGCTTCAAGGGCGTGATCGTCAATCTGGTGGTGCGCCGCGTCAAGAAAATGGTGCCGGCCTATTCAATTCCGGGCGCGGCGACCTTCAACGACGCGCTCGCGGCCGGCCGTCGCATGACGCTCACTCAGCCGCCAATCGGACCCGACGATGTCGCCTTCCTGCAATACACCGGCGGCACCACCGGCGTTTCCAAGGGTGCCACGCTGCTTCATCGCAACATTCTCGCCAATGTGCTGCAGAACGACGCCTGGCTGCAGCCGGCGCTGAAGAAGCCGCCGATCGTCGACAATATGATCATCGTCTGCGCGCTGCCGCTCTATCACATCTTCGCGCTGACCGTGTGTTACCTGCTGGGTATGCGCGCCGGCGGCACCAATCTGTTGATCCCGAACCCGCGCGACATGGCCGGCTTCGTCAAGGAACTGACGAAATACCAGGTCAGCTTTTTCCCGGCCGTCAACACGCTCTACAACGGCCTGTTGAACACGCCGGGGTTCGACAAGCTCGATTTCTCCAAGCTGAAAATCTCCAACGGCGGCGGCATGGCCACGCAAAAATCGGTTGCGGAGAAGTGGCTGAAAACCACCGGCTGCGCATTGTCGGAAGGCTATGGGCTGTCCGAGACCTCGCCGGCGCTGACCTGCAACCGGGCCGACATCGAGGAGTTCTCGGGTACGATCGGTCTCCCGGTGCCCTCGACTTACCTTTCGATCCGCGACGATGACGGCAACGAAGTGCCGATCGGCACGCCAGGCGAAATCTGCGCCAAGGGCCCACAGGTGATGGCAGGCTACTGGAACCGGCCGGAAGAAACCGCCAATGTGATGACCGCGGACGGCTACTTCCGCACCGGCGACATCGGCGTGATGACACCGGACGGCTTTACCAAAATCGTCGATCGCAAGAAGGACATGATCCTGGTGTCGGGCTTCAACGTCTATCCCAACGAGATCGAGGAAGTGATCGCCAGTCACCCCGGCGTGCTGGAGTGCGCCGTGATCGGCGTTGCGGACGCGCGCTCGGGCGAAGCCGTCAAGGCGTTCGTCGTCAAGAAGGATCCAAACGTCACCGCCGAGGACATCATCAAGTTCTGCGGCACGCAATTGACCAACTACAAGGTCCCCAAGCAGATCGAATTTCGGACCGGCCTGCCGAAGACCAATGTCGGAAAGATCCTGCGCCGCGAATTGCGGGACGAAAACAAGGCTGCCGCCTGAACCAAGAATGACGCGAGCGTCAGTTCATGACTGAGGCCTGCGGCGTCACGCCGGCCGAAATCCTTGCCTTCTGGCGCGCGGCTGGCCGCGAACGCTGGTACGAGCGAGACGATACATTCGACGCCGATGTGCGCAGCCGATTCCTTGAGCTGTGGCGGAAGGCGGCTGCCGGCGAGCTGTCATCATGGGAAACGACCGATGAGGGCGCGCTGGCGCTGGTCATCATCCTTGATCAGTTTCCACGCAATATGTTTCGCGACGATATCAGGACCTATTCAAGCGATGCGCTGGCCCGCGAGGTCGCGAGCCGCGCCGTCGCAGGCGGCGCCGACATCCGCGTCGAGCCGGCATTGCTGGAATTTCTCTATATGCCGTTCATGCATTCGGAGCATCTGGCCGACCAGTTGCGTTGCGTCGAACTCTTTGGCAAGAGCGGGCAAACGGACAATCTGAAATACGCCGAGGATCATGCCGACATCATCCGCCGGTTCGGGCGCTTTCCACATCGCAATCGCATCCTGGGGCGCTCGACGACGCCGGAAGAACAGGCCTTTCTGGATGGTGGCGGATTTCGGGGCTGATGACGGAACGGTGAACGCACAAGACCATTGCCGTTTCCGTGGCGCCGAATATTGTGCCCGCCGCCTGCCCGGTTTAAGACACATCCGCACAGTTAGGGAGAACTAAACATGACCATCAAAGTTGGCGACAAGCTGCCTGAGGCAAAGTTTCGCGTGATGACGGCGGAAGGTCCGCAGGTCAAAACCACCGATGATATTTTCAAGGGCAAGAAGGTGGCGCTGTTCGCGGTGCCCGGCGCCTACACCGGCACCTGCCACAAGATGCATTTGCCGAGCATTTTCCTCAACGCCTATGCCATCAAGGACAAGGGCGTGAACACGATCGCGATCGTTTCGGTCAACGACGCCTTTGTCATGAACGCGTGGAAGCGCGACACCGACCAGCGCGACGAAGCCACCTTCCTCGCCGACGGCAACGCCGAATTCACCAAGGCGATCGGCATGGAGCTCGACGCCTCCGGCAACGGCCTCGGCATCCGCTCCAAGCGCTACTCGATGCTGGTGGACGACGGCGTGGTGAAGAAATTCAATCTCGAACCGGCGCCGGGCAAGGTCGAGGTTTCCGGCGGAGATACGCTGCTCGGGCAGTTGTAGGATTAGCGGGGCGGCGCACCGCGACAATCACAACCGTCATCGCCCGGCTTGACCGGGCGATCCAGTACTTCACAACCTCGCAGTTTATCACGAACGCTCTGGAATACTGGATTGCCCGCATTCGCGGGCGATGACGGCGGTGCGTGGTGAACCGACTGCTTCAATCCTCCCGCTACCTCTTCAACCGCGCCATGGCAACGCCTTCGCGCGCCAGTTGATCGGCGCGTTCGTTGACGTCGTGGCCGGCGTGGCCCTTGACCCAATGCCAGCGCACCTGATGCTGGTGCAGCGACGCATCCAGCCGCTGCCACAGATCGACGTTCTTGACCGGCTTCTTGTCCGAGGTACGCCAGCCGTTCTTCTTCCAGCCATGGATCCAGCCGGTGATGCCCTGACGCACGTACTGGCTGTCGGTGTAGAGATCGACCGTACACGGCTTTTTCAGAGCCTCCAGCGCCGAGATCGCCGCCATCAGCTCCATGCGGTTATTGGTGGTATGGGCCTCGCCGCCCTTCAATTCCTTCTCGACGTCGCCGAATTTCAGGATCGCGCCCCAGCCGCCGGGCCCGGGATTGCCCGAGCATGCGCCGTCGGTGTGAATAACGACCGTCGGGGATGAACTCACGCCACCAGCCCCGAGGCCGCGACGCCATAATCGCGCATGCCGGTCACACCCTGCTGAAAGCGCAGCTTGCGGGCATATTCCAGCGGATCCTTCGGCCGCACCAGCGCGCCCTCGGGAACGTTGAGAAAATCAACCAGCCGCGTCAGCAGGAAGCGCAACGCCGCGCCGCGCGCCAGCAGCGGCAGCGCATCCTGCTCGGCGTCCGACAGTTTCCGCTCGCGGCCATAGGCGTTGAGGAATGCCCGCGCCTTGGTGACATTGAACGAGTAATCGCTCTCGAAACACCAGGCGTTGAGGCAGATCGCGACGTCGTAGGCGAGGATGTCGGTGCAGGCGAACGTGAAATCGATGATGCCGGACAGTTGCTCGCCGAGAAAGAAGACATTGTCCGGAAACAGATCGGCGTGGATCACGCCTTGCGGCAAGTTCCTCGGCCAGACGTTGTTTTCCAGATGATCGAGCTCGGCGGCGATAAACGCGCGCAATCCGTGCTGCAACTCATCGGCGCGTGATGCCGCCGCATCGAACAGCGGACGCCAGCCCGACACCGACAGCGCGTTGGCGCGCGTCATGCCGAAATCGCGGCCGGCGAGATGCATTTTCGCCAGCGCCTGGCCGACGCCGGCGCAGTGCGCGGCGCTGGGCTTGCGCGGCCAGATGCCTTCCAGAAAATTGATGATCGCCGCGGGGCGGCCGGCCAGCGTGCTGAGCGCTTCGCCGCTTTTGCTCTTCACCGGTTGCGGACAATTGATGCCGTGGGAGGCCAGATGCGTCATCAGGTTAAGAAAGAACGGCAGATCGCCTTTGGCGACGCGCTTCTCGTACAGCGTCAAGATGAAGTATCCCGCCGTGGTGTGGAGCAGGAAGTTGGAATTCTCGACGCCCTCGGCGATGCCCTTGTAGGACAGCAATTCGCCGATGTCGTAACGCTTAAGGAATTCCGCAAGCTCGTCGGCGGCAACGTCGGTGTAAACCGCCATCGCGGCTACTCTGCCGCGTCGGGCCGCAGCGAGCGCGGCAACGGAAAGAACTCATTCTCTTCCGCGGCCGAAACCGTCTCCACATGCAATTCGTAGCGCTCGGCGAACGCACCCATGATCTCTTCGACGATCACCTCCGGCGCCGACGCGCCCGCGGTGATGCCGAGGCTCTTGATGCCCTCGAACATGCTCCAGTCGAGATCGGCGGCGCGCTGCGCCAGCACCGAGACCGGGCAGCCCTCGCGTTCGGCGACTTCGCGCAACCGCTGCGAATTCGACGAGTTCGGCGCGCCGACCACGATCAGGGCGTCGACCACCGGCGCCACCTTTTTCACCGCGAGCTGGCGGTTGGTGGTGGCGTAGCAGATGTCTTCCTTGTGCGGACCCGAGATGTTCGGAAACCGCTCCTTCAGCATCGCGACGATTCCGGCGGTGTCGTCGATCGACAGCGTCGTCTGCGTGACGAAGGCGAGATTGTTGGGATCCTTCGGCGTGAAGGTCGCGGCATCGCCCGCCGTCTCGATCAGCGTCACCGCTCCAGCTGGCAGTTGCCCGAGCGTGCCGACCACTTCCGGATGATGGGAATGCCCGATCAGCAGGATTTCGCGGCCGCGCTTGAAATGGATCGCCGCCTCGCGGTGCACCTTGGTGACCAGCGGACAGGTGGCGTCGAGCGAAAAGAAATTGCGCGCCCGGGCATCCGCCGGCACCGATTTGGGAACGCCATGGGCCGAAAACACCACCGGCGCGTTGGTATTGTCGGGGATCTCGGCCAGCTCCTCGACAAAGATCGCGCCCTTGGCCCGCAGACTGTCGACCACATAGCGGTTGTGGACGATCTCGTGGCGGACATAGACCGGGGCGCCGTAGATCGTGAGCGCCCGCTCCACGGTGTCGATCGCCCGCACCACGCCGGCGCAAAAGCCCCGGGGCGAACAAAGCACGATTTTCAGGGGTGGTTTAGCTGGCATAGGGGCGATCTCGGACCGAATCACCCCTCACCGGCACGGAGGGAACGGTCAATTCAAATAAGGACTTGGGACGCCTTTCGGGCGCTGTCAAGGCCGCGCAGCAAACCATTGCGCGGTTAGCCCCAGACAGCTTATATAGGGGGTAATTCCCGTCATCACCGATGACCACGGCTTCGCCTCCAAAAGGGGTGGGCGAAGCGCTAAGGAGATTTGCCATGAGCAATGCACCGCTGATGCCAAAGGCGACTGCCGTGTGGCTGGTCGACAATACCGCCCTGACCTTCGATCAGGTGGCGGACTTCACCAAAATGCACCCGCTTGAGGTTCGCGCCATCGCCGACGGCGACGCCGCCCAGGGCATCAAGGGCATGGACCCGATTTCGACCGGCCAGCTCACCCGCGACGAGATCGAGAGGGGCGAAAAGGACGCCAATTACCGCCTCAAGCTCGGCGAGAGCAAGGTGTCGCTGCCGCCGCAGGCCAAGAAGAAGGGCCCGCGCTATACCCCGGTGTCACGCCGCCACGAGCGGCCGAGCGCGATCCTGTGGCTGGTGCGCAATCACCCGGAATTGAAGGACGCCCAGATCATGCGCCTGGTCGGCACCACCAAGACCACCATCGCCAGTGTGCGCGACCGCACACATTGGAACGCCTCGACCCTGACCCCGATGGACCCAGTGACGCTCGGCCTGTGCTCGCAGATCGAGCTCGACTTCGAGGTGCAGCGCGCGGCCAAGGAGAAGCCGACCGACACGGCCTACGGCGGCGCCACCTTGCTGCCGGCCTCCGAGACCACCCGCAAGGAGCCGGAATTCGAGCCATCCGAAAAGCAGCGCGACGACCTCAATGTCGATGCCGTATTCGCCAAGCTGAAGAACATCGGCGGCAAGAAGCCGGACCAGGAGTAAGCAGCCAGAGTTAGGCGTCCGCTGGAGCCTGTCATCGGGCGGCCATTCGGCCGACCCGTTGGCGGACGATGACGCTGTCTAACCCTTCCACCGCCCCCGTGATCGCCCGGAGATTACTTTCGGTTGCGAGCTTCATGTCGGCACATCCTGGGCCGGCGAGGTGTGCTCGGCGTCGCAGACGTTTTGTCACCATCCGGAATATCTCGCCTATGGCGGCGAGATGTTGTTCGTCCTCGCCATCAGCGTCAAGCTCAGCCGGCTGGCGAATTAGCGCGGCGAATTTTTAAGCGATTCGATTTTCAAACAGCCGCACCGTCATTGCGAGCCAACGTGTCGCGCGAATGCGCGCTCGATGACAGGCTCCGCTAAGCAATCCATCGAGTCGCGCCGTCATTGCGAGCAAAGCGAAGCAATCCATCGCGCTTCGTAAAGAAAGAATGGATTGCTTCGCTGCGCTCGCAATGACGAAGAATCCGCATACGACTTCGCCCTCGCGGCGCGATGCGCCCGAGTCGTGCATGAACCTTCCGCCCAAAGAGGGCGTGGGGAACGCCGGGTGCCCGTTGCACCCGCAGCCTCGCGTGCACTTTGTATTGGTAGAACGCACACGAGTAAACGAGTACACCGGAATCGCCCGACGTTCCCGCACGCAATGGTTTTAACGGTTTCCTTCGTGCTCTTGTGGGCCGTCATTGCGAGCAAAGCGCAGCAATCCATGCCGCCGCCGAAAGAGGATTGCTTCGTCGCGGAGCCTGTCATCGGGCGCGCATTCGCGCGACCCGTTGGCTCCTTGCAATGACGAGAAGACGAGATCAAATTCACGCCTTCTTCAAGAACTCCGTGCGCAGCACGCCATGAAGGTACAATTTTGCGACTGATCTAGCGAGCCGCCCGTCGAGGCGTTGAATCCGAGGCTACGTCGGCGGGCACG
>WNGL01011812.1_pt1 | contig 12832 bp, 6 predicted proteins | sample 5400591 | NCBI WGS metagenome assembly WNGL01 (sample SAMN13153377, study PRJNA577476) | soil metagenome | isolation source: 80 cm soil or saprolite under Garry oak tree replicate 1 | place: USA:California | collected 2016-06-15
CGAAGACGCCCGACCGGGAGCCGAGGCGCAGGAGAGCGTCCAGACTGATCATTCCGACGACGATCGCCGGCCGGGTCGTTCCCTCGATCCGGTGCGCGACCGCGAGAGTCAGGGCGGGCAGCTTCTGTGACAACGTCGAGTTCTCGATGAAGATCTCACCCGCCGCGACGCGGTCCATGGGGATCGCCACATTCCGGCGATACGTCTGGACGTCCAGCCGGGAGAGTCCGGCGGCTTTCAGCGTCTCGGCGTCGTAGGCGGCGGCCACCTCCTTTCCGTTCTCGTAGAACGCAACGGCGACGAGAGCCGGGAAGTCCCGGAAGAATTCGCTCAGGAGCTCCGACCTCTGGCCCTGCGTGGCATCGGTCCTGCCCAGGATGAGCGCGTAGGCCTGGAGCCGGTCCACGTAGCCGAGCAGGAGGGCCCGCGTCTCCTGGGCTTCGTTGAGGGCCACGATCGCCGCGAGGTCGTTGATGTAGGCCTGCTTGTCCCGGTGGAACAGGTTCGCCATGGTGAATGTGATGACGCTGACGACGGCGGTCGTGACCAGCAGGAGCGCGACGGTGATCTTGATGCGAAGGGGGATGAACAGTCGTCTCATCGGCGCCTCACCCGGGCGGGTCTAGTAGCGCGCATCGATGGTCTCCGAGCGGTACGCGACGTTGCCCGCGGAATCGATCGCCTCGACGACCACCATGTTGACCCCGCGCTGCAGCGTCATGACGTGGGAGAAGCTGCCCGACGCGGCGACCTGGATCTCCTCGTTGTTGACGAACACCCTGGCGCCCGGCTCCGCGGACCCGCCCAGCACGATCTCCCGGGCGCTCACGACGCGGGCGGGGAAATCGACCCGCAGGTCCGGCTCCCTGAGGTCGCGCGCGATCCGCACCTGCCACGTGGGGCTGCAGGGGCCCTCCAGGTCGCCGCGCCGGGTGCTGACGCGCCAGTAGTAGGTCCCCGCCTGCAGGTTCCCCAGGATGAACTCGGGCCTCGGCACGAGCTCGCTGCTCACGATGTCGTGGAAGCCGGGATCGCGCGCGACGGCCAGCGCGTAGACATCGTTCTCCCCGGGGCCTTGCCAGGCGAAGTGGATCCGCGACCGGGAGGGGCGGGAGGCCAGGCGGGCGCCGTTTTGGGGCTCGACGAGTACGGGTGGCGGGGGGATCTCGCGTGGCGCGCCGATCGACCCGGCGGGATCGACCGTGACGGAGTGGTTCGGTTCGACGACCAGGGTGCCCTGCTGCGAGGAGAGCTCGCCCCGCCCCTTGAACACGGTGAGGGTCGAGGAGGCGTCTGCGTTCACGCGGACCGCGAACTCCGCGGGCTCGTCGGAGCCGGCGCTGGGGCGTATTTTCATCGACTGCGCGCCCGCCACGATCTCCACGCCCAGGGGGGCGTTCGGCGAGCCGGTGATCGCGCCGCGAAGCTCGCCGTCCACGACGATGAGCGAGGCGAGCTTCCGGGTCCCGGAGGTCAGCGGCTGGGCGCTCTTGAGGATGACCAGGGTATTCTCCTGCAGCGTCAGCTCGGTCGATCCGCTGAAGGCGATCGTCGCGCCGGAGTTCTCGAAGGTCTGGACGGCGTGGTGGTCGCGCAGCCGGGTGCCCTCGACAGAGGAGGTCCAGGCGATGGCGTCGGGCGCCTTGTCCTTCACGTCCCGGCGCAACTGGGAGAGCAGCGCGACCGTGCGGTCGCGGCCATCGCCGGGAGCCTCCTGTTCCATGTCGGGCTTCGGCCCCGTCCACCGGTCCTCCTTCTCGGCCAACTTCCCCGATCGGAGCAAGTCGACCAGGCTGGTCCCCCGGGGGAACGCGAGACTGAGGATCGCCATGCAAACGAGAAAGAAGACGAGCACAAGGCCGATCGCGAACAGCGTCTCGGAGCCGAGCGCGGCGAGGAACCGGATGACTCGTACCACCACGCGGTTCAATACTTCCCCTGGACCCGCAGGAACCAGCCGGTGACCGAATAATGGTTTGCGGAAAACGCGTCATCGGAGAAGTCGGTGAAATTGAAGCCGCCGCCGATGCGGAAGTTCTCCTGCAGGGTCCACATGATCTCCGTCAGCCATCCCTGTCTCTGATCGTCGGTGTCTTTCTGTCTGAGCACCCGGTATTCGATCCCGTAGGCGAGCTGCTTCCACATCGCGATGTTGAGACGCTGGATGGCGAGCCAGGAGCGGGACCTGACGGGCGGGACGCCGTCGAGCCTCTCCTCCTGGGTCCGCGAGGCGAGCTTCGACAGCCACTCGACCCGGCGGCCGAGGTCGTAGGCCGTGTCCAGGGCGATCACGTCCAGGATGCTCTCGGGGTTCTCCAGGGGGGCGCCGGAGGGGGGTCGCAGATCGAGCACACGGCTGTAGCGCGCCAGGGCGTTGAAACGGTCGTGCGTCACCGGGCGATAGGCGAACCCCACACCGCGCTCCTCCAGCCGGGCCTCGACCTCGCCGCTGTCGCGATCGAGCGTCCGGCTGTATCGGAACTTCCCCAGGAGAGTGATCGAGGGGTTCACGTGGTAGTCGATCTGGGTGAGGCTCAGGACCTGCTCCCGGGGGGTCGTCCCGCTCTCGAAGCGGATCTGCTGGCGCGTCACCGCCGTCAGACCGAGATCGTTGGAGTACGACAGGCTGAGCGTCCCGGCGGAGCGTTTGCGGACCAGCGAGCCGCCCGTGACGTCGGCCGTCTCGCCGCCCGCGACGACACGGAACCCCGGGGTGATTTCCCATTGACGCTGGACACCGAGCAGCGACACCTGCCTGCCGCCGGCGCCCCCGTCTTCCCACTGGTATTCGGTGTAGACCGTGCTGTTCGGTCCGATAGGGGCCCGCGCGCCGAATACGGTCGCAGTCCGCTCGCCCGCCCGATCACCTTGCCGTCGCCGACGGCCAGCACCGCGCCGGCCTCGGCCGACCTCCCGAGCGAGCCGTCGGTGCCGCGGGCGGTCAGCGCCAGCGACCGGACCAGGTGGTATTCGAGGTCGAGCGTCGTCCGATCGTTGGCGGGGCCGCCGAGCGTCTCCTGCCTCTCCAGGCGGGCGAGGAGCTTCTCGCTCAGCTTCGACCAGAAGCGGGCCGCCCCGAGCTGCGAGCGCCTGAGCAGGTCGCCGGCGTCGTCGCGCGCCTCGTTCTCGAGAAGCTCCACGCCCACACCCCACCGGTCGTTCCGGCGGTCCCACTGCGCGGAGGAGATCGTCGTCTCGGCCACCCCGCCGGGCGGGACCACCCCGTTGCGGTCCTCCCGCTCGCGCCGCAGGTGGACGGTGTCCGAGTCGCCGATCTTCCAATCGGCCTGGACGCCGGCTTTCTCCGTGCCCTGTTCCGAAAGATTCCCATTCGAGAAGAACCCGGGGTTGAGGTCCTTGACATAGCCGCGCAGCCTCAACCGGTCCGGGCGGCCGAACCACTCGCCCACATCGAGGTCGGCGGCCGCCTTGAAGGCCGAGCCCTTCTCCAGCCCGGTCGTCGGCACGGAGGTGAACGATACGCCGCCGTCCTCGCTGACGAAGGTCGCCGAGTCGGCGCCGTCGCTCTCCGCGTACTCCGTCGTGATCCGTGAGTTCGCCCCGAGGCGGATCTCGGCGTCGAGACCCTTCAGGTCATACGGGGCGGCGCCCAGCTTGTCTTCGACGTAGGTCGCTCCGAGGGCGACGTGGTCGCCCAGTTGCCGCCGCGCCCGCGCCCCGTAGGAAGTCTTCTCGAAGGCCTGCGGCACGGCCTCGTAGTCCACCTGGATGAAGACCGGATGGCCCGAAAGAACCTGCGCGTCCACCAGCGAGCCGCTCGGAGCCACGCTCCCGATCGCCCGCTGGAAATTCACCCGTCCCTCTTCATACTTGATCGTGTAATCGACGTTCTGCCTCTGCCGATCGCGGCTGAGGACAAGCCCCGTGTTCTTGTCGCGTACGACGAGGGTCACCTCCTCGCTTCCCTCGACGACGTTCTGCTGGCTCAGGTAGTAGAGCGAGCCGCCTGTCGCGCGCAGCTCGTCGTGGACGTGGGTCTGCTGCCCTTCCGCCTCGAACAGGACGACGCGTGTATCGGGCGCCCCGTACCGGGTCCGCGACAGCGATTCGTACGCCAGCCGCCCGCCGTGGAGGGTGCGCCGGTAGGCCATGAGCTCCGTGTCGGTCAGGGAAAGGGGATAGTTTCCGTACAACGCCTTGATCGTCTCGCTCTCCAGGGCGACATAGAGCTTCGCCTGACTCTGGACGTCGTAGACCACCGAGCCGCCGTCACCGTACACGGGATAGAGCTTGTCCGGGTCGAGGTTGGTGAGAAGACGGCGCGTCTCCTCCGCGTCGAGATCGCCGAAGATCGAGCTCGCCTTGCCCCGGTCGCTGTCGAATCCCGCCGTGATCAGGTACTTCCCGGCGACGGTCCCCTTGAGATACAGCGCCACCCGCCCTTCCTTGAACAGCCCGGCCCCCTCGTCGAGTCCGGCGGCCTCGACGAAGCCCTTTCCCTTCAATCGTCCGATCGCTCCGTCCGCGAGAGCCATCAGGAAGAGGGGCGGAGGACCGACCCGGACTTCGCGCTCGATCCGGCCGACGCGTCCCTCGCGATCGGTCACCTCCACGACCAGCGGACTCGCCCCCTCGGGCAGATCGACGACCCCCCCGAAGCCGCCGTCGCGCCCGACTTCGAGTCTCTGGCCGTTGACCGCGACCCGGCTCCCCGGATCGGTGCGACCCGCAAGACCGAGGGTCCCGGACGTCAGCGCGGCGCCGGCCGGGGGCAGATCGATCGCCAGGTGCGGGATCGCCTGCTCGGCGATCACCACGAGACCGGACTCGTCCCGATCCGCCACCGCGACCTCGAGGCTGGCGATGCGCGTCTGGCCGCCGCGGTCCCGGACGAGAAGGCCGTAGACGTTGTCACCCATCTGGAGCTCCAGCTCGGCGGCAAAGGTCCCGTCGGCCGCCGTCTTGAGAGGCGCCCCGTTGAACTCCACCGAGTCGCCCGGCCCGGTCGAGCCCCGGAAGCTGCACGTCGCCGCGAACCGGGTTGCCTTCGGGGCGTCTCCCGCGGGGCGTGCCTCCGCGCGGCAGACGTCGTCCGCCCCTCCGAAGGGCAGGACGTGCCGTCCGAGGGGCGAAGCGATCGACAGGGGGGGGATCGGGACGGAGGCCTCGACGAACCGACCCTCCCGATCCGACATCGCCACCTTCACCCGGTCGGCTCCTTCCGGGGGGATCCCGACGGCGAACCGGCCGTCCCGCCCGACCTCGACCGGGGTCCCGTTGACCTCGACCGCAGGCGGGGCGCGGTAGTGATCCCGCAGCCGCGCGCGCGTCACCTTCCTCGCCTGGACGCTGATCTCGACCCGGCGGTTCATCGCGCGACCGTCCGCTGTCTCGTTGGAGGCGATCGGCCGATCCGGGCCGTACCAGGTCGTGACAATCCGATTGGCGGGAACGCCGAGGGTTTCGTGAAGGTACGCGGCGGCGGTCTCGGCCCGGCGGCGGGACAGGAGCCGGTTGAACTCCGGCGAGCCGACGGAATCGGTGTATCCCTCGATCACGACCCTCTCGTCCCGGAGATCCTTGAACGCCGCGGCGGCCTCGTCCAGGGCCCGCTTGGCCTTGTCGCTCAGGTCGGCCTTCCCCGAGATGAAGGCGTCGCCCTTCAGTCTGAGGAGGATCCGCCGGCTGCGGTTGACGCCCAGGGAACGGCGGGCGGAGGCGCCGCGCGATCCGTCCGCGTAGAGCAGCCCCAGCTGGTACTGGTAGACGCCGCCGGCCCTGACCAGCTCTCCGGCCTCCTAGCGCCCGTCCCAGGTGATCGTCCGGCGCGGCGCGCCGCTCCCCCGAAAAGTGCGGAACGGAGCCCCCTCCTCGTCGAAGATCGTCAGCGTCCATCCGCGGACCGCGGGTTTCCGTCCGACCAGGACATCGAACTTGATGGGCGCCTCCAGACCGGACTCGCCGAGATGTGCGATGTCGTCCACGCCCTCGACGGTCATCTGGACGTCGCCCGAGGGGAAGGGGGCCTTCGTTCCGTTCACCAGGGCCAGAAGGGCGTCCACGCTGCCGAGCACCTCGATCGGATTCTCCCTGGCCTCGCCGGTCACGGCGAGCCCCGGCTGCGCCGGCCGGCCGATGGTCTCGGTGTCCGTCTTGACGAGGACGCCGAAGTTGGCCCGGGCGATCAGGCCGGGGGAGACCCAAAGGACACGGCTGCCGTCCGTGACGAGCTCGGCGCCCGGCGGCAGGCTGTAACGGTTGATCTTCACCATGCGCTGTCCCGGTTTCACCGCGGGAAGGTGGTAACGTCCCCCTTCGTCCGTCACGGCATAGGTCCCGTCGTCCAAGGCCACCATGGCGCCCGGCACACCTGGCTCGCCGGGGTCCTGCCAGCCGTTCCGATTGGAGTCCTGGAACACCTTCCCGATGATCGTCGAGAGATCGAAGGTCGGGTCCAGGCGGACCTCGACGGTGGCGCTGGCGGTGTTGCCGATCGGGACGGAGCCCCGCAAGGGCGTCGCGCGATTGGTGTGGTCGCCGGGAAAGACGCCGCTTCCGACGCGCAGGACGTACCGGATCTGCACGCTCTCGCCGGCGGCCAGATCGAACGGACCGAAGAGGACCGGTCGCGCGCCGTTTTCCGCCAGCGGGGCGATGAGGTCGTCGGCGGTGCCGATCTGCGCGTCGGGCCCCGCCCGGACGAGGCGCGCCGTCCCCGGCGCGATCTTGAAATCCGGCGGGGTCTGATCGCCGATGCTGACGCCGGACAGCGCGCCGCCCGAGATGTTCTGGACGGTCAGGAGGTAATCCGCCAGACCACCCACCGTCACCTCGCGCCGGGTCACGCTCTTGGACAGCGCGACGGCGCTCAACGTGGTGGGCGTGGTCGCCTGGCTGGCCTGGTCGTCCTCCCCGTTCCCGATGCCGTTGTTGGGTGTCGAATCGGGGTCGTTCTCGTTGGCGGCGGTGATTTGCGCGGAGTTGGTGTACGGTCCCGCGGCGTTGACGGTGACGGTGACGTCGAGCGCGATGGAGGCTCCGGAGGCCAGCGCGCCGATGGTCCACAGACCCGTGCCGCTGGCGTAGGTGGTGCCGGTGCCGGCGCTGTCGTCGCCGACATAGGTGTAGCCGGCGGGCAGCAGGTCGGTCACGGCGACGCCGGTGGCGGCGCTCGGACCGGCGTTTCTGACCGTGACGGTGAACACCACGCTGGTGCCGATGGTCGGGGTCGGGTTGTCAACCGACTTGGTGAGTGACAGGTCGGCGGTCCCGGCGGGCGACGTCGCCAGGGACGCCTCGTCGTCCTCGCCCTTCCCGATGCCGTTGTTGGGCGTCGAGTCGGGGTCGGTCTGGTCGGACGCGGTGACCTGCGCCGCGTTGGTGTACGACCCCGCGGCGTTGACGGTGACGGTGAGGTTGAGCGCGATGGAGGCCCCGGAGGCCAGAGCGCCGATGGTCCACAGCCCCGTGCCGCTGGCGTAGGTGGTGCCGGTGCTGGCGCTGTCGTCGCCGGTGTAGGTGTAGCCGGCGGGCAGCAGGTCGGTCGCGGTGACGCCGGTGGCGGCGCTCGGGCCGGCGTTTCTGACGGTGACGGTGAAGACCACGGCGCCGCCGACGTTCGGGGTCGGATTGCTCACGGACAGGGTGAGCGACAGGTCGGCGGTGCCGAGCGGCGTGATCGCCAGGGTCGCCTCGTCGTCCTCCCCGTTCCCGATGCCGTTGTTGGGGGTCGAGTCGGGGTCGGTCTGGCCGGCCGCGATGATCTGCGCGGAGTTGGTATACGGGCCCGTGGCGTTGACGGTGACGGAGATGCTGTGAGAGGCCGACGCGCCCGGGCTCAGGGCCCCCACGGTCCAGACGCCGCTGCCGCTGTTGTAGGTGCCGCTGCCCGAATCGCCGGCGTAGGTGTAGCCGGCGGGCAGCAGGTCGGTCGCGGCGATCCCGGTGGCGTTGTCGGGCCCGGCGTTCCGGACCGTCAGGGTGAAGGTGATCGTGCCGCCGACGATGGGTGTCGGGTTGTCCACCGTCATGGCGAGCGACAGGTCCGCCGAGGCGGGGGGCGGAAGGTTGAACTCGTACGCCCCGATGTCGCAGACGGGGGTGCCGTCGCCGTTGCCGTCGAACGGCCGCGCAACCCCGCGCTGGTCGGTCGCGGGACACCCCGTGTTGGTGCCGGCGTCGATGGCGGGGCTGCCGGCGGGGAGGGCGTGAGTGTCGGTCTGGCCGCCGTTGTTCTGGAGGGGGCCGAACAGCGGGTCGGTGTTGATGAGGTCCCCGAGAAAGGTCAAGCCGCACGTGTTCCCGCTGTCCAGGTTGTTACCTCCCGACACGATGGCAGCGTTGCAGTTGCCCCCCGGGCTGTTGTTCGCCACGATCGTATTCTTCAGGACGACGGTGCCGAACGTCCGGAAGATCCCTCCCCCGGCAGCCGCCGAGTTCGCCGTGATGGTGACGTTGATCAGGCCCGCGGTGACGTTCGCCAGCTGGAGACCGCCCCCGTCGGCGGCGGCGCTGTTGCCGCTGATGGTGACGTTCGTCAGGAAGAGGTTGCCGCCCCCCATGAACATCCCGCCGGCGTCGCCCGCGGAGTTGCCGATGATGGCGACGTCGGTCAGGACGGCGGAGCTGCCGGAGACGTAGATCGCCCCTCCGTTCCTGCCGGCCGAGTTGCCGATGAAGGCCACGTCGGTCAGCGTCAGGGCGCCGTTGACGGTGGCGATGCCTCCGCCGTCGCTCGTTCCGGGCGCGAGGCCGTTCCGGATCGTCACGCCGGATATGGAGACCGTGACGGGATTGGCCACGTCGAAGACGCGATCGAGGCGGTTACCGTCGATGATGGTCGTGCGCGCCCCTGCGCCGACGATGGTCAGGTCCTCGGGGATGTCCAGATCGCCCGAGTTGGCGGAGTTGTTCCCGGCGCCTGCGATCGTCAGAGTGTAGATGCCGGAGGGCAGGATGATGGTATCGGGGCCCAGTAGGGCCTTGCTTTCCTGGACGGCGGCGCGCAGCGAGCAGGTGCCCGCCGCCGTCGCGCAGACTCCGTCCCCTGGCAGTGCATCGACGACGTCGAGCGTCGTGTCCACGGTGAAGGTCGCGGCCCGGCCGAGCGGGGCCAGCACGGGGGCGATCAGCGTGGCGAAGGCCAGAAGGGCGATTCGGGTGCTGCGCTGCGTGCTCGCCATTCAGGCCCTGACGGGAGGGCGAAGGGCCTCCTGGACGGCGCGGCACAGATCTTCGAGCGGACAGGGCTTGATGAGCACCGCATCGATGCCCGCTGCCCTCACCCGGGTGTCCTCTTGTCCGATCACCCACCCGGTCAGCAGGACCACCGGGACATCCGGTTTGATGGCCTTCACCCGCTTCGCCACCTCGAATCCGGACATCGCGCCCATGCTCAGATCCGTGAGCACCAGATCGAACCCTTCTCTCTCGAACAGCGAAACGGCCTCCTCGCCGTGGCTGGCCGTCACGACCCGATGGCCGCGCAGGCGGAGGGCGTCCCCGTAAGCCTCGCGCACGCCGGCCTCGTCGTCGACGAACAGGACCCTGGCCAGGCGGCCGGCCGCGCTGGATGCCTCACGGGTGAGCCGGTCGCCCGCCGGTCGGGGCACATAGGGCGGCAGAGCGATGGTGAAGGTCGTCCCCTGCCCCGGCTGGCTGCGGACCACGATGCTTCCTCGGTGCCGCTGGATGATGCCGTAGACGATGCTCGTGCCGAGCCCCTGACCGTATTCCTTGGTGGTGAAGAACGGCTCGAACACACGCTTCCGGGTCGCCTCATCCATGCCGATTCCGGTGTCCGACATTTCCACGATGACCGTCTCCCCGTCGCGCCGCGTCGCCAGGGAAATCCGGCCGCCGTCGGGCATCGCCTCGACGGCGTTGAAGATGAGGTTCTCCACCACCTGCGTCAGCTCGTGGACGATGCCCGTGACCATCGGGACCTGCGAGAGCGCCGCCTGGATCTCGATCGGCTTCCCCCTCGCCTCGGCCTCCTGCTTCCACTTGGGCCGCGAGATCTCGATGGCGTCCTTGATCGCGAGGTTGATGTCCACCGGCGCCTGCGGAGCATCCTTGCGGATCCGGGTGTAGTCCTGGATGCGCCGGACGATCTGCGCCGCCTTCAGGGCCGTCTTGATGATCGTGTCCAGGTCCGCGCGCGCCTTGGCCGGGTCCGGCGCGTCCCGGGTGAAATCCTCGCGGATGATCTGGGCCCTGGCGAGGATGGCGGCCAGCGCATTGTTGAAGTCGTGCGCCACGCCGCCGGCCATCTGACCGATTGCCTTGATCCTTTCCGAGAAGACCAGCTGCTCCTGGGCCGACTTGAGCGACTCGTAGGCCTTCTGCAGCTGGCCCGCGCGCAGTGCCACCTCGATGGCGACCGCGAGCTGGCTGCCGAGGGCGGAGAGATGGGCGACGTCGCCTCCATCGAACGGCCTGCCGGTCTTCCGCCCCCCGAGACTCAAGACTCCGAGGGTCTTCTGGTCCGTCCGGATCGCGACGCACAGCGCGATCGGCGAGGAGAAGAAGTCCTCCGAGGGATGCGCCGACGCCGTCCGCCGGGATCCTCTCCTCCGTCGTTCGCCGGGCGACAGGAACGGCTCTCCACTCATCGCCACGCTGCCCGAAATCCCGCTGCCCAGCTCCACCGAGACGGATCCCGGGTCGCCGGTCGCCAGACCCCGGGAGGTCGCGATCTTGAGGGTCCCCGTCGGCTCGTCGACGAGCATCAGGCAGGCGCTGTTGACCTGCAGCTCCTTCGTGACCATGTCCATGAAGAACTCGAGCAGATCCCCGAGCGAGCGGGAATCCGCGGCGGCCATAGAACTCGCGGGGAGCGCGACGTGTGAAGACAGGCTCAGGTTCCGCTCTTCCTGCTCCCGCAGCAGGACGCGGTTCTTCTCGGTCAGGGCCCTCTTTTCGAGGGCCCGCTGCACCGTGATCCAGATCTCGTCCAGGTCCTCGAACGGCTTGCGAAGGTAGGTGTACGCCCCCTCTTTGATGGCGCGCAGCGCGCTCTCCGCGGACGCGTGACTCGTCATCATGATGACCTCGGTGTCGGGCGACATCTTCTTGATGTCGGCGAGGAGATCGAGGCCGTTCTTTCCCGGCAGCACGATGTCGAGCAGCGCGACGGAGGGGACGAAGCCGGACAGCAGGGAGAGGGCCTCTTCGGCCGAGCCGGCCGCACGGGTCTCGCAATCGTTCTCCTCGAGAACGTTCACGAGAACGTGGCGAATCGTCTCCTCGTCATCGACGATGAGGAGACGATGTCTCGCCAAAGGTTCCGGATCGGAGCCCATCTGGTGTCTCCTCAACAGATAGAGTCAGCCCCACCACAAAATCGTTTCCGCAAGCGGCGAAGTCAAGCGGCAGGCCCCTACTTAGATTAAGGTTAGCGGCCGAGGCGGTACGAATTCGTAATCGGTGGTGCGCCGGGCGTGGTGCGCCCAGCGTTGACTCCCCGCGGGGCGTATGGTAGCGTCCGGCCCCGCGTCGTTTTTCGGCGGCGGGACGGCGCGCCGGGACGGCAGGGACGTACGGGCCGCGCCGGGCGAGACTGCGGGAGGAGCGCTTGGCGAAGGTCACGGTCCTGATCGCGGACGATCTGAAGCTCTTCCTCGAAGTCGAGAAATCCTACCTGCAGCGCGGCGGGTTCGCGGTCCTCACGGCGACGACCGGCGAGGAGGCGCTGGAGGTCGCCGAGAAGCGTCAGCCGAACCTGGTGCTGCTCGACCTGGAGATGCCGAAGATGGACGGCGCGGCGGCGTGCGCGGCGATGCGGCGAATCCCGGCCCTGGCCGCGACGCCGATCATCATCATGAGCGCGACCGGGACGCCGCAGAACCGGGATCGCTGCCTGAAGGCCGGGTGCACCGAGTTCGTCGCCAAGCCTCAGAAGGCGGACGAGCTGCTCGGGATCGTGGCGCGCATCCTGTCCGTGCGTCAGCGCGAGGCCAAGCGGATCACGGTCGTGTTCAACGTCACCGGCAAGGACGGCTCGCGCCAGGTGGTCGGGCAGGGCAGGGACCTGAGCGAGAAGGGCCTCCTTCTGGTGGCGCCCTCGGCGATCACCGTCGGGGCGGTCCTGCAGCTGGAGTTCTTCCTGCCGGGGACGCGCTCGCAGATCAAGGTCCAGGGGAAGGTGGTGAGGTCGGTGAAGGATGCCGACGCGGCCCACGAGGCGGGCGTGCAGTTCACCGACCTCAGCCAGGACGACCGGGCGCTCATCCTCGACTACGTGACTTCCTGACGAGATCGTCGTAGAGGGAGCGCAGGGCGGCGTCCTGCGGATGCCGATCGAGCCCCTGCCGCACGACGTCGATCGCCTCCGGCACCCGGTTCATCTCGGCTTTCGCGAGGGCCATTCCCAGGAACGGTCCGCTGCCGTCGTCCCCCAGGTCCCGCGCCCTCTGGAACGCGGCCAGCGCGCGCTCCGGCTGCTTCAGCCTCCTGTAGACCGATCCCATCTTCATGTAGAGGGCCGCGGAGGGAGACGCCGCGCAGGCGCGCTCGTACGCCGCGCCCGCCTCGTCCCAGCGCCCGAGCTGCGCGCACCCCCCGGCCAGATTGGCGAGGAAGCGCGGGTTCTCCGGGTCGAGCTCCTCGGCGCGCCGGAACTCGACGAGCGCCTCCTGCGCGCGGCCCGTCCCGGCCAGAAGGACGCCCAGCAGATTGTGGTACTCGTCGATGCGCGGGTCGCGCGCCAGGGCGCGGCGCAGGATCGGCTCCAGGCTAGGGCGCGCCTCCTCCGGCAGCAGGGCGAACAGGTGCTGCGCCGCGACCACGCGCGCCGGGTCGGCGTCGAGCGCCTTCTTGTAGAACGCCGCCGCGCCCTGGCGGTCGCCGGCGTCTTCCCGGATCAGCCCGG
>WNGL01007472.1_pt1 | contig 12831 bp, 12 predicted proteins | sample 5400591 | NCBI WGS metagenome assembly WNGL01 (sample SAMN13153377, study PRJNA577476) | soil metagenome | isolation source: 80 cm soil or saprolite under Garry oak tree replicate 1 | place: USA:California | collected 2016-06-15
GGTCATCTGGTGCTTTGGCAACTACATTTCACATCGCACAACGGACATTGGACATTTGACAAGTTGGCCAATTGTTTCAGCATCTTGGTCTAACGAATGGCCCATTGCTCCTGATTTTATTTCTTGCGCCGCTGTGCGCTGAGTTAGATAATCCGCTACAAGGATAAGTGTTGTTGAAACTCCTACTGGCCGGACTGGAAACGGCTGTAGACACGAAGGATATCCGTTCTCGAACGAGCAACGCTCACGATTATCGAGGAGGAAGAGGATGAGACGCTGGAATTGGGTTTTAATCGCGACGGCGCTGTTCTTACTCTCGCTGGTTATTTCAGCACAAGGGCCTCAGACAAACCCGCCGCCATCGCCGCAAGTGAATCAGGATCGAATCGAAGCGGCGCACGGAAAATTGCTGTCGGGTGAGGATCGAGCGAAAGACGCCAGCCGGCTCACTGAAGCCGTAGCTCCCGTGCTTCCGGATTCAGCGTCTTCTACCGCGCCCGTCCCGCGAAGGAATTTCATCGACGAACACATCTTCGGCCGGATGGAGCGTGACAAAATTCCTCATGCGCCTCTGGCGGGGGATGAGGAGTTCTTGCGGAGGGCATACCTGGACGCAACCGGCCTGCTGCCGAGCCCCGATCAAGTCCGCTCATTTATCCGAGATACCGATCCCAATAAGCGCGACAAGCTGATCGATTCTCTCATCGGCACCGAGGAATTCACCGACCAGTGGGCATATCACTTTGGCGAACTGCTGCGGACGCGTGAAGCACAATTTCATCTCTGGACAAAGCAGTGGCTCAAGGTGGACCGCCCCTATAACGACGTCTTTGCGGACATCGTCACGCCGACGACGAAAAACGCAAAGGGGTTCCCGACGGCTCAAGGATTCTATGATCCGATCGGATACATCGCAACGCGTTGCGGGCTGTGGACGGACGCCGACGATTACAAAGGTCTCAACCGGCTGGATTGGGTCGATGAGATCACGTCGGATATCGGCCGCGTGTTTCTGGGGCTGAGCATGGACTGTTTCTCCTGTCACAACGGCGCCGGTCACGCCGACAGCTTCAATATGTTCCTCGGCAGCCGGAAGAGAACCGACTTTTGGCAACAGGCGGCGTTCTTCGGGAAAATGCGCAACATCGGATATAGCGATGGTAGTGCGCGCAATTTCTACGGTGGCAGCAGCCTCTTTGATGACCTGGCTCCTGGATATAACACCGGGAACGATGGTGTTTTCTATACGCCGGCCGAGGGCCGTTTTCCGCGCGATGGCAAGACTTACGAACCCGCATTTCTGCTGACCGGGGAGAAACCCAAGCCCGGCGAGGATCCGCGCAAAGCTTTGGCTCGGATCCTGCCGAACCACATCCAGTTTGCTCGCGCGACGGTCAACGTCGTTTGGCAAAAGTTGATGGTCATTGGATTAGTCGAGCCCTACGATGGTTTCGATCTGATGCGGCTGGATCCCAAAAATCCTCCGCCGAAGCCCTGGACCATCCAACCTTCAAATCCCGAACTGCTCGAAGCGCTCGCCGAAGATTTCCGCTCGCACAACTACAGCATTCATCGCGTGATCAAGAACATCATGAAGTCGAATGCGTATCAACTCTCGGCCAGCTTCGCGGGTGAGTGGAAGGATGCCTACATCCCGTACCATGCCCGGCGCTTTGCTCGGGTTTTGACAGGACCGGAAGCGGTCGACATCGTCACGCAGGCGACCGCAACACCGTTCGATTGGAAATTGTACGGAGCGGACCGCCAGTATGTGAAAGAGCTGACGAGTCCTTTGAGTCTCAAAGGAGATGGCGGCGGAGGAGGTGGCGCTCTGAACGCCGGACCTTCGCCGGAGAAGTCGCTGGTCTTCGCGTTCATGCAGGCCTATTACCAGGCCGAGCGCGCGCTGCCACCGGTGGATAAAAATATCGCCAGTCCCGTGCAGGCCATGATGATGATGACTTCGCCGGTCGTTACCAAGCGAGTGGGCGCGCAAGGAAACACACGCGTGGCGAACCTGGTGAAGGCCGGTAAATCGGATGACGAGATTCTTGAAGAATTGTTCCTGGCCAGTTTGACGCGCCGGCCTACAGCCGACGAAGTCGAGGTCGCCAAACGCGTAATCGCAAAGGACAGGAACAAAGGTATCGAAAACATCCAGTGGGCGTTACTGAACTCGGCCGAGTTTTTGGTCAATCATTGAGGAGAAAATCCATGCGCGAACAAATCGGTAATCTGAGCCGCCGCGAATTACTCAAATTATTCGGCATCAGCGTGGGCGCCAGTCTCGCTGGGGAAGCCGCATGGCCGCAGAAGATTCAAGCGCAAAGCCGGAAGGTGACGCCGCGCAAGACCGCGCGCAACGTGCTTTTTATCCAAAACTGCGGTGCCATGAGCCCGCCCGAGTGTCTGGACTTTAAGGAAACCAGATTCACGGCCAAAGACCTGGACATTCAGACGGTCAATTCGGATTTTCTGCTTTCCAAAACCATTTTTCCGAACTATGAAAAGTGGGCGCCACGCGCCAGCCTGGTGCGATCGTTTTACGAAAACTCGCTGGTTCACGCTTCCGCTCAGTACCATACCCAGGCGGGGCGTGCCTTGAATGCCGCAATTCTACGGGAAATTCCAGCCTTCGGCAGCGTCATCGCTTCCGAATTGGAATCCGAGCGTCGAAGCTCCGACACGTTCCCGACGTTTATAAGTGTCGATTTGTGGAACGCCAGGTGTCCTCAGATCGGATCCGGAATGTTGCATCCCCGGTTTGCCGGACTCGATCTCAACACCGCGAGTGTATTCGATGCCTTCGGTGCCGGTGAGGACGACAGCGCAGCGAAGAATGCCGCTCTGTCGGAACGCTGGGAAGTTCTCAACAGAATGTCGGAGGTTTCGCCTTCCGGCGGTATCGGTGGAAAAGCCAGTGACTACAAGGCTCACTACGAATACGCCTATAAGATTCTGACGGATTCTCGATTCAAGAAGGTCCTCAGCTTGAGCGATCAGGATAAGGCTCGCTATAGTGTGCCGAAGGATCGCGGGACGTGTAAGATCGGGCTCGCCATGCTCATCGCACGCAACCTGCTCGCCGCCGATGCGGGTGCACGATTCATATGGGTCGCCAACACGTACAACGGTGGAAACGGCCCGGCGGACAATCATGATCAGCTGTATGGCCGCGGCGCCTTGGCTCCAAAAGGCGCCCAGTTATCGATCTATGAGAGCGGTCCAAGGCTCGATGCCGCATTCGGCAGCCTCATCGAAGATCTTTCGAAGATGCCCGGCAAGGAATCTGGAAAAACGCTTCTCGATGAAACCATGGTTTGCATGATCCATGAATTCGGGCGCAACCCGGAAATGAACTCCAACTTCGGCCGTGATCATTGGGGGCCGTGCTTCGCAAATCTGTTTATGGGCGGAGGCGTCAAGCCCGGACGCGTGATCGGCAAGACGGATGGCTATAAAGTGACCGACGTGGGCTGGCAATTCAAGCAACAGCCCATGATGGATCACGTTGTTTCGACGATCTACTCTGTTCTGGGAATCGATTGGTCCAAGAAGATTGTCGATACGCCTTCTGGACGAGCCTACGAATATCAGCAAACCGCTCCTCTCGGCGGCCCGGCGTTCATTCCGCTGACCCCAATCGAAGAGCTGTTTGCGTAAGCTGTAGCGGCGTCTTTATGCGGAAACGGATGCTATTCGCCATTGTTCTTTTTGCTTGCGCCATGCTGCCCGCAGCGGCCCAAACCGCTGCGCCGGACGGTATGGTGTTGATTCCCGCCGGCAAGTTCTGGATGGGCCGCACATTTTCGATCTTTCTGGATTCCGGTGATCTTGTGCCGCGCGACAAGATGGACGACCGGCCTGCGAATTACATCTACGTCGATGCTTTCTATATCGACAAGTATGAAGTAACCAACGCAGACTACGCACGATTCGTCGAAGCAAAAGGCGTTCGGCCGCCATGGCACTGGCCTGAAGGCCAGATCCCAAAAGGCGAAGATAAATTTCCCGTAGCCAACGTCAACTGGTACGAAGCCACCGATTATTGCAAGTGGCTGGGCAAACGTCTTCCAACGGAAGCGGAATTCGAAAGAGCCGCTCGAGGCGGGCTCGACCGGGCTCATTATGCTTGGGGTGACGATACCATCGAAAAGAACGACGAGTTGGCGCTTCTCGCGCCCCAGGTTGCTTTGCGCAATACTGCGACGCCCGTGCCCGCAACCCTGGGGCGTCCTGGTGCCAACGCAGTCGGAACTTTTGCGCCCAACGGTTACGGTCTATATGACATTATTGGAAACGTCATGGAGTGGACGAATGATTGGTACGACAGCAATTACTATCCGTTCATGCCCAAAGACAATCCACGGGGCCCGGAGAGCGGGAGATACAAAAGCGTCCGCGGCGCCGGTTATGCGGACCAGGGAGGGCACGGCATGGAGAAATTGGTGTCGTATCGCAACTTCAGTGACCCTGACACGCGCATGACCACGATAGGTTTCCGTTGCGCGAAGTAACGTTTGAATCGTCGCCGGTAGATCTAAAAAGGAGGAAAAAATGAATCGACAGTTCGTAGTTGCCCTCATCCTTGTCGCTGCGGTTTTCGCCGGGGCCACCGCCCTCGCGCAGCAACACAGGCCCTATAACCTGATTATGAAGGATGTCGGAGAAACATGGGCAAGCCTAAAGAAAAATCTGGATTCGAATGCCGGAGCCGCGGCTGCGGCAGACGCCGCCAAACTGCAAAGCCTGTTCGCAGAGACCGAAGCATTTTGGGCGCCTCTCAATACTTTCGATGCGGTTAATTTCGCTAAGCGCGTGCAAGAAGGCGCTGGAGTGATTGGCGCCGCAGCCAAAAGTAACGATATGAAGGCGGCGCTAACCTCATACGCGGCCACTCAGAAAAACTGCGGCAACTGTCACCTCGCTCACCGCGAAGATACAGGAAAGGGTGGTTTCCTCATCAGACCCTGACCAACTGGCTTGAGGGACTGCTCTTTATGCCTCGGTTTGTTTTTTCGATTTTGCTTGGCCTGCTGGCCGTCATTGAGGTTCAAGCTCAGGCTGCAGCCGACTCGCCGGAGCAAAAGCTCGCCGAGGAATGGATTCAGCGGCTCAATGCGCTCGACGAATGGTACTTGTCGGTGGATGGCAAGGAAGAGGGTGTTGAGCCGCGCGTCAACAGCATGATGGATCTGTACGCTCCAGAGGTGCTTGCGGAAGTACCGCCGTACGACAAAGATCAGATCGGGCCGGTAATGCTTCGAGGTAAGGATAACGTCCGGAAATGGGTCGAAAGGATCGCAAGATCCCAGGTTCGTCTGAACTATATTGTCAAACGCCAAACGGAAGGGCCGACTGGAGACTACGAAGGATGGCGGCTGGTTTACTCCGCGAAACTGCCCTGGGGAGGAAATGCGATCGCATTCCAGATCATCGGTGTCTGGTCATTGCGTGAAGATCGCCGAAGGTACATGGCCCCCGGGGCCGTGTTCATTCAGTACGGCCCCGATGGAAAGATCCGGCGCCTGCGCCTGCTCCTGGGCGAGATCGATCAGGTCGTGCCTCTATAGAGGCTAGTCACTGGTAGTCGTACAGCATCGGCGGTTCCTTGCCGAGGAGACGCAGATACGTATAAAGCTGGCCGCGGTGATGCCAGTGTTCATCGTAGGCGAATTCAAGGTATCGCCAAACGGGATAGGTTCCAAAAGGCGACTCGACCGGACGAGTCAGTTCCAGCTCCGACATGCCTTTTATGCTGCTCTCTGCGCGCCGATGACATTTCTCCGCGTAATCGCGTAGCTTGTTCACACTGGAGAGGGCCTTCACTTCCGGCGCAACTGCCGGGTCTTCAGGATTCGAACGGCTGGCGATTTCTGCGTTGAACGTACCGGAGCGAACAGCCTCGATAAGGAGTTCCTGAGTGTAAATGTGAAAGATGATCTCTCTCGGCGTGCGCATATTGGGCTTTGGCCGGTAATCCAGTTCCTGATCACTGAACGCCCCGATTGCCCTCAGCGTCACCCCGTGCACCATGTTGAAGTATTCGAGCTTCGCCAGCACGTCCGATTTCGTCATCGCCGTCTCTCGATTGCGTAGTTAATCACGGCCGCCGGCCCGATCGATCACGTCGTAGATGCGCGCGACGGCAATCAGCGGCACGCCTGGACCTTGAATGGGGAAGTGATCTTTGTGCCTTGTTAGATCGGCGCGCTTAGCGGCTTCTTCGGCGGAGACGCCCTGTTGCTTGAGACGAGTGACTTCGGTCCACACGTCGCGCAGGTACGCCTGGAAGTAGTCAATCTTGGATCTATCCGTAAAAGCGTCGCCGTGACCGGGAAGCACTGAGACGAAGTCGAGTTTCTTCAGCTCGTCCAATGTTCCGGGCCACTCATTCACAAAAGCATCGCTCATGTTGGAAAGGCCTGCGGTCAGCATGTCTCCGGTGCAAACGATCTTCTCCTTTGGAAGGTAGACAACGACATCTCCGGCCGTGTGAGCTCGTCCCAGAAAGCGAATCTGGATTTCGCGATCGGTGCCGGCAAAACGGCGGTGAAGCGTCATTCTTGTCTGCAGCGTCACGTTTGGTGGCGTGGGCTTCAACTCTGCCTGGGAGGCGCTGTTGTTTTCGGCAACGTGGAGTTGCGTCTCGAGTTCTGATTTCTTCCCTCGATCGGGTTCAGCGGCAATACGTTTTTTCAGGTCCTCGATTTGCCGCGGAATTCCAGCGAGATAATTCTTAAACAAGGGCATCTCGATGGACTTACCGCCAGTCAGCATTTCCCGCGTGAACTCATGACCAATGATGGCGACATCTTTGTCGAAGATCTGATTGCCGTGGGCATGGTCGAAGTGGAAATGGGTGTTGACGACCGTGCGGACGGGCTTGCTGGTAATATCCTTCAGTTCCTGGAGTAGAACCCATGCCGCCGCGGGCGAAACATGGTCATCGACGACAATGACATCATCGTCGTTCACGATCACCGACGAGTTTCCCACCACAGCCAGCGCGCCCGTTCCAACCGCGTGGTAGACGCCGTCCGCGACTTTATTGAACCGGTACGCCCTGCCCTGGTGAGACGTGCCGGCCGGCGGCCGTTGCGATTGAACACCGGCGACGGTAAATGCGATCAACACGGCGCTTAGCGCCAAGGTTAGTCGAGCCATTGGGGATTCTCCTCACTTGGCGTGTTTCTATCGTCCCGCAGCGCTACTTTAGCGCGTAGATATCGTATGTGACCGCCGCCGTACCGACTCGCTCGCCGAGACCCACTGCCTGCAATCGCGTTAGCCAGCTGTATCGCGAGTCACCCGTCTCAAACAATGGCGCAATCCGCAGCGATGCGCCGGCGTCCGTCGTCTGGCCGATGCCGTTGTACGTGACTAAAATCAGCGCCCCGTCGTCCGTTTTCAGGGTGAGCCGAACATCGAGTCGGTAAGTGCCGTCTTTGCGGTTGGTGATCCAGTCTCCCGCCGGGGTCTGCACGGATGCTTTGAGACGCGGGCCGTCGAAACGGCCGCCGAGGACCTGCACGATGGTCCGCGTTCCCTGCGGCCCGTTCTCAATAACAGTGCGCGTGCCCAACTCGGCCTGCAGCCTGCCCAGATATTCAAACGCCGGCGCGCGCGGCGCGGCCGTCGCGGGGGCGCGAGTGGAAGTCTGAGCCAGAACAAATAGACCTGAGGCGATCAGTCCAAGGCAAACGAGCGAGACAGTTCGAATACGCACGGGGCCTCCTTTACGTGGAAATCGTGATTATAGCGACGCACTGCCAACACACGCGAGTTGTTATTATGGTTCGAATTCTCGGCGCATGCCTTTGTGATTTTTGTGCCGCTTTGTGGCTAATCTCGTTTTTCAAGGAGGTCCAGTTCCGCATTAAGCGACAGCAACGATTCAGCTGTCTCTAGCTGAGTTCGACGAAATGCGGGATGCCGTTCAGGATCATCCGGAGCGTGAGAGCGGCAAAGGACAGCAGGACGAACACAAAGTAAGCAGGTTGTTGGCGGGTGAGCTGCAGCGTGTGGAAGCGGCCTTTCTCGATAGTGTTGATTTCTTCGAGCGCTTGCGTGAGGTGACCGGGATTGCGGGCATCAAAGAATTTTCCACCGGTCGTGGGGATTGCCTCGGCGATTTGCTGTGAGGACCCGGGTTCCAGTGCGACGCCGATAAAGTAGATACGAGTGCCTTCCTGCCGAGCTCTTTCGATTTCCTCGAGAGGGTCCCGGCCGTAATTGTTTTCTCCATCGCTGAAGAGAACGATGACCTGGCCTCTGGCTCGCTGACCGCGCTCCCTGCCGAATGCGAAAAAGGACTGGGCAGTGGCAAGGCCTTCGCCTATGGCCGTGTATCCCTCGTTCACAAGCGTCTGGACATTCACGAGCTTCAGGTATGAGAGCAGACTGTCATGATCAAACGTCGCCGGCGACACCAGATATGAATTATTCGAAAATACCACCAACCCAATCGCGTCACCGGGTCGGCGTTTGATGAACTCGGTGGTGCTTGCTTTAACGGCGTCCATTCTCGTGCTCTTCCCCAGCGGTTTTTCCATACTCTGGGAGAGGTCCAGCACGATCATGATCTGCAGCCCGCCGCGCTCGATACGATTTAATACGAAGGGATAGACGGGGCCGAGCAAGCCGACGAGCAGGAAAACAACCGCAGCGGCTTCCAGGATCGTGGGCAAGCGAAGGATCGGATTGGGCCTGCCGATCTCCGTGCGAAACTGCTCGACGAGAGGGTGTCCCCAATAATGGCGCCGCCAGAAGCGTACCGCGACGGCTATCAGCAGCAGAGGAACGGCGAAAAATATCCATTCGGGATGCTGAAAAGTCATTGCCTGCTATCTCGCAGCTTTCAAAATTTCTTGCATGTCGTGAGCGATGCTCCGGGCGACATCGGTATCGGCGGGCATACCATCTTGCGCGTAGCGTAATCTCTCGCAGACCTCCAGAACTTTGGCGACTTTCTGAGTCAGATCCGGTTTTGCTCCGAGCCGCTGCATCTCGTCCCGCATTTCCTCGGGCGTCAGACCCATCGTGGAAGTGTCGAGGTAGTAGCCCATGTACTCTTTCAGGCTCTGCGAGGAATGGTCGTAGAAGCTCGAGCAACTCTTTCGATCCGTGAACTCCGAAGGAATGCCGCTCACCCATCGTGCCCGCACGGCTTCCATCGCTTTGTGCCGATCCGGACCTTTACGGGCTTTCATTCTGCGGACAAACAACACCGCTTCCCGGCCCAAGCCAACAAGCAGGATTACGCCGCAAATCCCTGCAACGGCGGCAAAGATCCAACGATTGTGATTCCATGAGTTCAATGTCACGGCGTCGCGAATATCCTCGGGATCGGAAGGCAATGTGCTGCGGATTCCGATGACCGGGCCTGGAACGGAGAGGCTCTCGGCAGCCGCCTGATCCGCAACGGCGCTTCTGTCGCTTTTGCGAAAATAATACAGAGTGAATTGCGGAATTTGCGTGCTGGTCTGTCCAGTCGCGAAATTGGCGAGCGTCATGTCGACAAACAATTTGCGGCCGGAGTTCTTCTGAACGATCAGGTTCTTGCCCACATCGATCACCTGGAACGGATCCATGTTCACGGTCTCTTTGGTCAGGTTGTCGAGCACGAATTCGTAATCGGAGGGGTACTCCACGATGATCAAGTAATGGAATTGGTCGCCGGGCCAGACGGCCGTACGATCCAGACGCGTCGTGACCGTCATGTTTGAAGACGGCAGAACAAGTTCTTTAGCCGCTTTCTGCCCCCAGGCGTGCTCGTTGACTAATATCAACGCCAGGCAGAGCAATGCAGAGGGGAATTGGCCACAAAAAGACACAAAATTCAAAAAAAGTCTTTTGTGTCTTTTGTGCCTTTTTGTGGCTATTCCCCTTTCCGTTTTCGTCATACCTTCTTGCGTCTTTCGAACAGCGTCATCAGCGGATCGATGAACGCTTCGCCGACCTTCAAAAACAGACAGTCCATTCCGAGCGAATAAAACAGATCGCGCAGTTCCGTCGTGCGTTTCTCCACCAAAGCGTCAAAAGTGTTTCGCTGAGAGGACGAAAGGCTGAATAACATTTCCCCACGGCCTTCCGCCGAGCGGAAGCGAAGGAGGCCTCTTCCTGCGGGCAGGTTGCTTTCCAGTTGATCCATGAAAACGATTGGCACCACGTCATGTTTTTGCGCCAGCACCTTCAGATCGGGCAACTCTGCGAGTTGGTTCGTGTTCGGGTCGGTGATGAAGTCGGAAAGCAGAAACACGATAGACATGCTCCGAAGCTGACTGCGCAGGAAACGCAAGGCGAGCTCCCAGTTGGTTCCCGAGTGAGCCGGCTTCAAATTATAGAGCTTCTCGATAGTACGCCACACGTGCGCGCGGCCCTTGCGAGGCGGTTCGTAGGCTTCGATGGACTCGCTGAAAGCCAGGATCCCAAACTTGCAGCTATCGCTCACGGCAGAAAACCCGAGAGTGGCGCCAACCTGCATGACCCGCAGGTTCTTGGAATGTTTCGCTGTCGAGAAATGCATGGAACGTGAAACATCCACCACCAGAAAGACGGATACTTCGCGTTCCTCAAAATGGCGCTTGAGGTAGATTTCCTGCATGCGCGCCGAAACATTCCAGTCGATACGCCGGAAATCTTCGCCAACCTCGTATTTGCGGTGCGACTCGAATTCATAGCCGAACCCTTTCAACGGACTCCGGCTCTGGCCCAGGCGCAGGCTTCGAATCCGGCGGCCCACATTGATTTCCAGGTATCGAAGCTCTTCGGTTAATTCAGGAGCCAGTGCCATCGTTCCTCTTAAGGAATCGGAGTATGCCGCAGGACTTCGGCGACGATTTCGTCCGATGCCACGTTTTCGACCTCGGCCCGAATGGTGCGAACAATTCGGTGATGCAGCACATCGGTTGCGATGTACTTCACGTCCGAAGGCAAAACAAAATCACGGCCGCGAAAGAAAGCTACGGCACGGCTCATCGCCAGCAGATGATTGTAAGAACGCGGGGATGCTCCATGCATCACCATCTCTTTCACGATCGGCAGCGCCTCCGGCCGCGTGTTGCGGGTGTTTTGGCCGATGGCGACAATGTAACGGCGGATCTTCTCATCGACATATACGTCGCCTGCCAATTGACGTATCCAAAGGACGGCCTGCGGGTCAGCCACCGATTCGATCCGGGTTTTCTCCAGACTTGCCGACAGCATCTGGTATTCGCTTTCCGGCGACGGATAATGCACGCGGACCATCATGCAAAAGCGATCGAGCTGGGCTTCGGGCAGCGAAAACACGCCTTCCTGCTCCACGGGGTTTTGAGTGGCGAGCACCCAGAACGGATCTTCCAAACCGTACGTCGTCTCGCCGATCGTTACCTGCCGCTCTTGCATCGCCTCCAGCAGTGCACTCTGAGTCTTTTGGGGAGCGCGGTTGATTTCATCGGCCAAAATGATATTCGCGAAGATCGGACCCTTTTCCGTCCGGAATTCTCCTGTCTTGCTGTCGAAGATTTTTGTTCCCAGGATATCGGCGGGAAGCATATCGGGCGTGAACTGAATACGCTGGAACCTGGCGTTGATGGTATTCGCGATGGCCGACACCAGCAGCGTTTTTGCAAGTCCGGGAACGCCTTCCAACAAAATGTGTCCGGATCCTGCTTTCTCCTCGTCGCCTTTTTTGAACGAGTAGGGGATGCGGCCGAACAGCGCGATCAAGATACGCCGTATCAGGTCGTCCTGGCCGATGATCACCTTGTGGATCTGCTCCTCGATCCGGACGATGATCTCCCGCGCCTCCTCCTTCGTTTTCATCCGTGCGCGCATACTATAAAAAGACACCCGCCAGCAGACAGCCGAATGCCGCCGTCAGGAAATACATGTAGAGATCTTTGCGGACGGCGTTCGATTGAAATCCGGACACGGGCCGGGTATTAAACAGAATCTCCTCCATAGCCTCATCGACCTGTTTGTCGCTCTCACCCCGAAAAAACCGGCCGCCGGTTCGTTCAGAGATGTCCCGCATGGTCTTCATTTCAGCACGGCTGACGAGCCGCGTTCCTCCAGCGCGTTCGAGGTATTTCACAACTTGTCCGTTTAAGCCTCCCGCCATTTCCAGCGGCACATACGATCCGGTCGCGCTGCCCAGCCCGATGGCGTAAATTTTGATTCCGGATTTGATAACTTCAGCCAGGGGCTTCTCGACGTCCTTTGCCTTATCATCGCCGTCGGAGAGAAGAAGGAACACGACGCGGCGCCTCCCTGCGCCTTCCGGATCCCCCTGCTGTTCGGTAGCGACGAGCCGCATCGCGTTCGTCAGCACCGATCCGACATTGGTGCCCGGCTGGGGCGTCTCCTCCTGGTTGAGGTAATCGAAGTAAAGAAGGATGTTTTGCGGATCGCTGGTCATATAAGACAACACAACGCTGGTCCAATTGAACCCGATCAGGCCGTAGCGATCCTGGGCCTGCTTCAGATAAATGAACCGCTGAATGATTCTTTCGGCGCGGCCTAGCCGGCTGGGGTCCATGTCGCGCGCATACATCGATGGGGATGTGTCCAGCAAGAACACCAAATCGGTGGGAGTTGGGACAGCATGGAGCTCTCGAACAAGAGCTCTGGGGTAAGCGAGACCCAACGCCATCAAGGCAAGAGCGGCCACGAAGAGCAATCCTCGCATCCATGGTTTGCCTGACCACGAAATTCTCGAAATGGACTGGAGATTGCCGATATTTCCGAAACGCAACCGCATCCGGCGCTGGTGCCACAGGCCCATTCCCCATAGCAGGATCACAACGGGGATCGCGAGCAACAGCCAGAGATATTCTTGTCTTGCGA
>WNGL01007473.1_pt1 | contig 12831 bp, 16 predicted proteins | sample 5400591 | NCBI WGS metagenome assembly WNGL01 (sample SAMN13153377, study PRJNA577476) | soil metagenome | isolation source: 80 cm soil or saprolite under Garry oak tree replicate 1 | place: USA:California | collected 2016-06-15
GTTGGTCAAGAATTGGCGCACGCGCGAGGCGTTCGATCTGCGCCAGCGGGCGGGTACCCGCGTCTGTGAAGCGATGGCCCGGCGCGGCGTGTTGACGCGGCCCATCGGCAACGTGGTGGTGCTCATGCCCCCGTATGCGACGACGCCGCGGCAGGCGTCGCGGATGGTGGCGGCGCTGTCCGAATCGGTGGAGGAGAAGCTGGGCGGGAAAGGTTCTTTTTAAGTTTTGGGCGGTGGCGCGGTGTCGTTCTTCTTTGGTTGCACCGAGATCGTCCCATTGTTTTCGAGGATCGCGTAATGCACCTGCTCGATGCAGGCGCAACCCGCCGCGCGCAGCGCCGCGTTGAGTTCGTGGTGGGTCAGTTTCTCCCGCTCCATGACGTCGGTGAACACCCTGCCGTTGTGAACCAGGACCTCGGGGCGGCCCTCGAAGAGCGATTCGAGCTTCTTGCTGCGGTAGGTGAGCAGCCCGGCGGCGTAATTCAGCAACACCAGCACGCTGGCGGAGATCAACCCGCCGAGCACCGAGTTGTCGCCGCCGGTCATGGCATTCTGCACGGCGTTGCTCAACACCAGCAAGAGAACCAGGTCGAACGGCGCGAGCTGGCCGACCTGCCGTTTGCCGGTCACCCGCAACAGGACGATCAGGAAGATATAGACGATGAGGCCGCGAAGGATCAGTTCCCACCACGAAACGGAAAGGCGCCACATGCCGGCCAGCTTAAGGCGACGCGGCGAAAAATCCGAAATAAATTTTCAGCGCGAGCGAGGACGCGGACGGAGAGAGGATCATTCGTCGCGCTCGTGCAAGCGGCGGAAGCGGCTCGTCCGAAAGGAACACGAGCCGCTTCTCTTCTCTGACGGATCGAATCGAACGGCGGTTGATGCCGGTCGTGAGAGGGAGGATTCAGGAATCGGTGCGAGCGCCGTGGCCGCCGAGGTGACGAGGCGGAACGGGTTTGATGACAAAATCCGCCTCGTTACCTCGGCGGCTACTACTTCTTGAATCGGCCCTGGGTCGCGAGGTTCAACCGGTTTTGGGCTTGCAAACGGCGGGGTGCGCGGCCAAATTCGGTTTAACCGAAATCGGCCGATTTCCTCCGAAAGACTGCGAAAAAGAGGCCCTGGGAGAAGTCTTTCGGCGTTGAGGGCGCGGTTAGCTCAGTGGTAGAGCACTACCTTGACACGGTAGGGGTCACAGGTTCGAACCCTGTATCGCGCACCATCCCCGCATAAAACGAATGCTGCAAGCTCACTCATGAGATCGCAAGCTGGCCTACACGGCGAGACGAATTCCCTCTCCCTGCGGGTATGTGTTTAGCGTGGTAGGGACATCGCGCCGCGATGTCCCCGCCCGCGTCAGAGCGGGCGGAACAAACCACGCGCGACGTGCAAACCACGCCCCGCGTTGCGCCGCAACCTCGCGGCGCGGACGGCGCAGCGCGCCATCCCTACCTCGCGCTACACACATACCCCTACGGAGCGGGGAGGGTCAGGGAGAGGGGGGCGAAATACGAGATCGTTTTCAGACAATGTTTTCAAGGCTTTCCCCTCTCCCCGGCCCTCTCCCCGCTCGTTCCTCGCGGGGAGAGGGAGAAGCCGAAGCGCCGCCTGCTCCCCGTGCCTTTGTCGCCTATCCTGCGGACTCCTGTGTACGTTGAAATTTGTTGATGCGGTAGACTCGTTCATGTCCTTATTTGAGACACCATGCGAATCGGATCGGCCGTTCCCGCCGAATGCTCCACCGGCCCAATTGATTCTTCATCCACAAACGACTGACCAACAAGCAAGAGTGGGGAATGGCGAGCGGAGCGACGGCGATTTCGGCACCGACCGCCTGGCCGGCGAGGTTGGCACGCCGGTTGCGTCAGGCATGGCCTATGAGATTTGCACTTGAGATTGGCGAAACGGAGAAGAATCGGCTCGAATTCCAATTCAATCAATTGCTCGGCAGCACGATCATCAAAGTGAACAACAACGAGGTCAAGAAGACCGTGCGCTATTTCTCCGAGCCATTGCGCGAACGGCACGTGGTGGAAGTCGGGAAGGAAGAACGGCACACCGTGTTCATCGAGAAGCAGCGCAAGCTTCTTTTCGGCCAAAAGTACATGGTGTACGTGAACGAGCGGCTCGTGAAGCTGCTGCACGGAGTCTGAATCGGCGGTGGTCGCGGCGTTCTTCACCGCGGCCCGCCCAATCCTGAATCCGCAATCGGACTCGCCTGCCGGCATTGATGGGGCGACAGTTCGGCGAGCGGGTTTCGGGCCGCTTCGCAAATCACGCTCGGCACCGCCGCCGAAGCGCTGCGTTGATTTCAATACCGGGAGGGGCAAGCTGACCGCGGATTACGCGGATGCCACGGATGGGCTTTGGTTCCAAAAAGGGGGACAAACTGATGACCGCGAAATACGCGAAATACGCGAAGCTTTGCTTTGATTCCTGGGCCGGGCGGCGCCAGGACAGCCACAGAGACCACAGAGATCACCGAGGTTCCAACACCGGGGGGCAAACTTTTGAACCGCTAATCTCCGCTGGTCCTGATGCTTTGCCTGGATTCTACAGCTGAGGGGCGCAGGATCAGCCACCGAGAACACAGAGATCACCGAGGAGCTTTGCCTTGGCGCGAAAGCCGGTGGCTCAGATTAACAGAAGGAAACGAAGCAAACCAAGGGGGTCTCGACCTTGATTCCAAAAGCGGGCGGGCAAACTCTCCAGTGCTCGTGGAGCGGCTTTTGTTGCATGACTCTCGTGGTGGCGTCAATATGGGGCGCGTGATTTATCTCGACCACAATGCCACGACGCCGGTGTTGCCTGAGGTTTTCGAGGCGATGAAGCCGTCGTGAACGGCATCGCGACAGATGATTCGGTTTTCGCTGGACGCAACGAACACGGCGACAAACATCAAAACGGTGTTGAGCGGAGTCCAAGCTGCCGTGAAAATGCTGCGCGGCTGAGGGCAGGATGAAACTGCCCGCGAGCTCCGTCATCGTCCGCGAGAAGGTGACGCGCTACTTGCTCGTGCCGCAGGCGCGAGGCGACAAAGCGGGGTTTCTGGAACGTGCCGGTTACAGGCGCGCAGACGCCGACCAACTGCTGCGGGATTTGCGTCTGCAACTGCCGCTGGACGCCGTGCCCACAAAATCCAACAAGTTCGGCCAATACTACGAGATTCGGGGCAGCCTGACCGGCCCGAACGGCGTCACGCTGGCGGTGCGCACCATTTGGATGACCGAACACTTGTCGGGCGTCACCAAGTTTGTTACACTACTGCCAGATAAACGGAGAACGAGATGAAGTTCGAGCTCTACAAAGACATGGTGCTGACTCGCGACCTGCCCGAGGAACGGCTGAAGCGCGGCGACATCGTCAAGCTGGTGGAACACCACGTCGCCCGCGACGGCGAAGATGGGTACAGCGCCGAGGTGTTCAACGCGCTGGGTGAGACGCTGACGGTTATCACCGTGCCTGAATCGGCACTTGAACCACTCCGCGAAGATGAAGTGTGCTGCGTGCGGGCATTAGAGTAGAACGGGCATCGCGCCCGTTTCCTTCTGATTGCGGCAAATTCTCATTGATTTAAACCACAATGGCTTTGAGCGCTGACCTGCCCGAACACGGACTCCGCCGTGGCGACGTGGCAACGCTTGTCGAACACCACCCCGGCCGGCCTGGCCAGGAAGACGGTTACAGTTTGGAAGTTTTCAACGCCCTCGGCGGCACCGTCGCCGTGGTCACCGTGCGCGAGTCACAGATTGAGCCGCTCACCGCCGATGAATTGCTGTCCGTCCGTCCGATGGCCGAAACGACCCGATAAACGAAGGACGGGCATCGCACGCCAACGACCGCCGCTTTGCCTTGGTTCCAAAAGCGGGAGGGCAAACTCACTTCCAACCGCTAATAAACGCTAATCCTGCTTTGACCTGGTTCCAAAACCAGGGGGGGCAGACTGTAACCGCAAAACACGCTAAACACGCGAAAGCTTTGCCCGGATTCGAGGACCGGGAGCGGGCAAACTGGAATATTTGGACAGGATGAACAGGATGGTGCTTTGCCTTCATTCCAAAACCGCGGGCAAATTTCTGCATTCTGCACTCTGCATTCTGCATTCATCCGGCGCTCTGCGGAGGGTGGAGAGGGTGGAAGGAAACAAAAAGGGGCCGCAGGCTGGATTCCATCCGCAGCTGAAGCCGACATGTCCTCGAACCAGACTCAATCGACCCAGGATGAATTCGGGATTATCTTCTTGACAGATCGCCGCATTTTCGCACAGATTGTGCAATGCAGAAGTAAGGGCCTCGGCAGAAAAAAATGGGTGGGGCTTGCTCGCAGTGTGTCGTTTTCGCCCAGTATCCCGGCCTCAAACGGTTTCGGAATTCCGTCAGAAGCAGTGGCGCAGTATGAAGGCCGGATGGATTGCATTGCTGGTCACTTTGGCGGTCGAGATCTGGCGGGACCACAGCTCTGAACGGCAAACAGCACGACATGAGCAAGGCGCACTTAGGCAGCAGTTCGAGTGCCCGCCAGGGAGCGTGAGTGGTTCGCGCCTCTGCTTTTTGAGATGGCCGGACTGAGGCCAACAAGCGTCCACAGCCTACCGATGCGAAACAGGACCAGAATGAAAACAAAACTGGGCGTAATCGTCGGTACGATGACGACGCTGCTTTCCGCAACTACTTTTTCGAACGCACAAGCGCCAGGTTCCATACTGGGAGACGGTTCTTTGGCCCGCATTACCGCCGGCATATTTCCATTCGCTAGCTCCGGCTATTACCTTCTGATTCCGGCGAATTCGGGCAACACTTATCAATTAATTGGCATTTACAATGTTGCGAGCAGCAGTGGTACCTACAGCTACACGGCGACAGGCGCTTCAACAGCGATACTGAACTTTAATGATTCCTTAGGCGGTTCTGGGACTCTCGATGACAACTTTGCAACGGTCGACTCAGGAAGTTTTGATGCAACTGCAAATGCTTATCCTGGCGCCTACCAATCGGGGAATTTCGCTTTCGCCTCAGGCAGTGCAGCCGGTTCGATAGTTGGCAAATCATTGCTCTGCACGGTTTCTGACGGACTGTATCCATTCGCTTACACTGGTTCGTTTACCTTTCACGCCGCCGCCTCTGGAAACACGTACACCATTGTTGGCGATGGGGTTTCGACAGCGAATAGCGCCGGCACTTACTCCTATTCACTGGTAAACAGGAGCACTGGGAAACTGGTAATAAATGATATTCAGAGCGGAGCCGCCACCGCATATTTTGGTTCCGCAGACGCCTCACATGGCTGGTATGCAGTCACACAGCCATCGCCCGGCGGGTTTCAAATAGGCAGCTTCTTAGTTTTGGACACCACGCCGCCAACGGTCACCATCACCACGCCCACCGCTGGCCAGCGATGGAGCAATTCAGTTTTTACTGTCACAGGGACAGCCAGCGACGATGTGCAAGTCGCCCAGGTCTATTACCAACTGTTTGGACAAGGCTGGAATCCTGCGACGACAGCAAACGGTTGGGTCAATTGGTCGGGAGACATCACATTGACGGTGCCGGGAACAAACATCGTTCAAGCGTACTCGGTTGACACCAGCGGGAATTCTTCGCCCATCAGCGGCCAGAGCATTGTTTATGTGATTACGGCTCCCATGACGGTCCAAACCAACGGCAATGGCACGGTTACTCCGAATTACAACGGCCAGCTGTTGGAAATCGGGAAGAGTTATAGCATGACAGCTACGGCGGGCGCGGGTTTCAAGTTCAGCAACTGGACCGGGAGCGTACCAACCAACGCCCCGACGGTGACATTCATCATGGCCTCCAATGTGGTGCTGACCGCAAATTTTGTGGACGTACAGAAACCGACGGTATCAATCACCAACCCTGCAACCGCGAATACCTACACATTCTCGCAAACGGTGACGATTTCGGCCGCCGCTTCTGACAACGTGGGCGTGACGAACGTTGAGTTCTATGACAACTCGGCGCTCAAAGGTAGTGATTCAACGTCGCCGTACACTTATGACTGGTCGTTCGATGCCATCAACAACGGGACGCACGCCTGGACAGCTCGCGCCTACGATGCCGCCGGCAACGTTTCAACATCCGGCCCCATCGCGCTGACAGTCAGCATCGACATAACCCCGCCGACGGTTCTGATTTCCACGCCCACGAACGGGCAGGTTCTGACGACTGCTTCCTTAACGGTCACAGGCACGGCGACGGACCCTGGGTCGCCAACGAGCGGCTTGAACGTGGTGCAGGTGCGGTTGAACGCTGGAGGTTGGTCGAACGCGACCGGCACGGCCAGTTGGACTCTCGCCGTGGCGCTGTCGCCTTGCGGTAACGGGATCGAAGCCCGCAGCCTCGACAAAGCGGGGAATTACTCGTCCATTGCTTCAAACTTCGTCACCTACACCCCGGCCAACACAGTGCCGAATACGCCTAGTAATGTCTCCCCGCCGAACGGAGCAACGAACGTGTCGGTAACGCCCACGCTGCAAGCGAGCGTGTTCAGCGACCCAGACCCAGCTTGCGTCGGCGACGCTCACGCTGCGAGTCAATGGCAGGTGTTAAGCGCTATCGGGACCAGCGTGGCGGACAGCGGCACGGATATAGTGAACAAGGTGAGTTGGACGGTGCCGAGCAACACGCTGTATTACGGCAGCAACTACCAGTGGCAGGTTCGATACCGGGACAGCCGCGACGGCTGGAGCAGCTACTCGACGCGAACATGGTTCACCAACGGCGGCCCATTACTCACGGGCACGAAGCAAGGCATAAACATCGTGCTCAATTGGCCCACCAACACGCTCGGCTTCACATTGCAGTGGTCAACGAACCTCGGCACGGGAAATTGGAGCAGCACCTCGCCGTCGCCCATGATTGTGAACGGACAATACGCCGTCACCAACAAGATGACGAACAACTTCAAGTTCTATCGGTTGAAGAAGTAGTATCGGCCAAGTCGCTCAATGCTGCTTGCCGGAGCGACAGAGTTTACCTGTCCGGCTGTGAATGGGCTGGTACTATGAAGCTGAAGGGATCAGCTCTTCTTTGAAGGGCTCGGTTCTTGATTTTGACAACTGCAGCGGCGCGGGGCGCGCTCGGGTCATGGCCCGCAAGGAGAGCGTCGAGTATCCCGGCGCCATCTATCGCACCATGACTCGTCGGCGCCCGCGCGAGCCCATTTTCAAGGACGATGCGGATCGCTAACGCTTCGTCGAAACCCTCGCCGAGGCTTGCTCCACGCTTCGCTTAATTTCAGATTGCTGATTGCGGGAGCCCAAAAGTGGAGGCGGAGTCATCGCCGGGTTGCTCCTTGGTTGTATTGCCGGCAGCGAGAACGCGGACCGATGAAGTTTGGCCGACTGGTGCCTTCAAGGAGTCCTTCTGGCCATTGGGAGGGGGGAGGGGCTCCCCCCAGGTACCGCCGAAGTCGCCGCGGCTTCAGCAATCCTGAAGCGGCTTTCGTTCCCGCCTCGATTTTTCAGGTTGACGGGCCGAAGTCGCCCCAATTCAGGGGACGTGAGGCGGTTTTGTCAGGGCGTCGTGGAATTCCGCCCTCCGAGGCCGCAGTCGCCGCAGTTCCGCCGGGCGTGAGGTGGGCGCAAGTCAGGCGGTCACAGACCGCCGCTATAGGGGGGGGAGCAAGACCTCCTCGATATTGGACGTTTTAGGGGTCCTGGCTCGACGGGGTCGTTGAGCGAGAAGGGGTTATCAAATTTCTCACTGTGAGAAATTAGGTTTAAGCAAGTTCTGTGACAAGGAATAGATGAATCTGGAAATCAAGAAATCAGGAGGTCTTAGCCACGGATGAAACACGGAATGAACACGGAAGGCGGAGGGGGCGAAGATGGGGATCGGCAGGAGCCTCGCCCTACCGGGCGTTTTACGGGATGGTGGCGCTCCGCAGGAGCGTTGCGCGAGAGGGGTTTAGCAAATTTCTCACTGTGAGGTGCTGCGCACGGCCACCGCGCTCAGGTGCTGCGCACGGCCACTGGCGGGGGGAAATGCAGAAGGCAGAACCTCCCAATTGCGGATTGCGGATTGCAGATTGCAGATTGGCCGAAAACGATGGGGCGCCCGAGGACGTTCGCCCTCCCGGATTGCGGATTGCGGAGCTTGACCAAGGATTACGCGGATTGACGCGGATAAAAGGCCTTTCGCATCCGTGGGCATCCTGTCATCCGTGGTTAAATTTTGCGGATTGCGGATTGCGGATTGCGGATTTGGGGAAGGAGAAGCGCGGCCACGTCTTGGGATTGCGAAGCGCGGCCTGCAGATTGCAGATGGGGGAAAACGGCCCCGGATGGAAACGAAGGGAAGCCGTCGGCGAGACGCCGACGGGTGCGACCGAGACGGTCGCGCTCCCCACAAATATTTGGGTTGCAACCCGTTATGAAAGTTCTTGACTCCCCCACTGTTTTGTGGTATTCATCTTGCAGTGATGCAAACCGTCTAAACGATCCAAATGCGGAATGCGGAATGCGGAATGGTGAACGCGGAAGCTCAAGCGTGGAGGCGGGGGCTGCGGATTGGGGAGGGTCGTGGCTGCGGCAGCGGGCCTTCAGTTCGGCCAGGAATCACGCCACTCGTGCCACTCCTGCCACTTGTGGGGACGGGCGAATGGGGGTTTGCGGATCAATCGTCCGCTCGCCAAGGGCCGCTAACAAAGTCGTAGGTCGTTGGGGCGGCAGTTGCGCAGAGCGGGTTTCGGGCGCGGCTCAATTCGCGGACCGAGTATGAACGGCTTCCGCCGGATAAGCCGCCCGGCTGGGACTGCTCCAGCGGTTGCCGTTTAGCACCCGCGCGAAGTAGTTGGCATTCGCCTGGATGGTGGGAGGAGAATTGTAAAGTTGCGCCTTCGGGGAGACCCCGCCGCCCGGCGAACGCGGGTCCGAGCCGTCGGCGGTGTAATAGACTTTTCCAGCGGGAGCTTGCATCACGAGTTGAGCGCCGGGAACGGCGCGGCCGTCGGGACAGGAAAAAACCGGCGCGGTGACAAATTGGCGGTCGATCCATTCCAGGCGGGCTTGGATCCACTGCTTCATCCAGTCGATTTCGTCTTGGTAGGTGTAGCCGACGTAAGCGTTGGGCCAAACCATCTGGCCCATGATCCGCCACCGCTTGAAATTCCTCCGCTGCGATTCGTCCAGCAGCCCGGCCAATTCGTCCACGCGCTTGAGGAGATTGGCCGCGGCAAGGACGTTCGTCCTTAGCTCGCCCCACCGATCGACATATTTTTGCGCAAAGTCCGGGTCTTCGAACAAGCGCCGGAACCAGGTGTACTGCTGGTCGTCGAGTTGCGGCCAGTACCAGTATTCCGGCATCTCGCCTTGTTTGCCGTTGGCGTTGCCGAAGCTGAGGTTCCAATCCCAGGCCGGACCCATTTTGATTTTGCCGCCGCGGGCTTTGTAAAAAAAAGTGCTGAAGCGGAAGCCGTCGATGTTCTTGGTGACTTCGATGAGCAGATGTTGATCAATGAAGGAATCGGCGTCGATGAACGCGGCATAGCCAGTGGCCGGGTCCGTGAAATGGGGGCCGTACAGGACGCTCTCGAATTGGTCCAGGTAATTCTTGAGCCATTTTTTTTGCGCGGGCGTGATCTCGCAGGGCTTGGGTTCCACATAAAAGAACTGATTGGCCTGGCGCGTGTAAAAGATGGACTCCGTCCCGGCAATGCCTTCGCGGCCGGTTCGGTCGCCGGCTTGGTTTTGAAAAAACTGGAACCGATCCGGTATAAATACGTCCCGCCGCTCCACCCGGCCGCCGTCAGGACCTGCCCCCGGGCGATTCGGCGGAGCCAATTGAATGTTAGGCGGGGTGATGCCGCGACCAGGCGCGAAAGGCCCTGGCTGCTGGAAGCGGAATCCCTGGGGCAATTGAAAATCCCTGCCCTCAAACCCGCGCTCGGGCGGCAGAAATCCTTGTGGATCCGCGGGAAAGCCGCCGGGGCCGGTCGGATAACCGGGCCGGTTCATGGAGAACCCGCCACGCCCCATCGGCATTCCCAATTGGTTTGGCCGCCCCATCTCGACCTGGTCGGCATGGTCCTTTTTGAAAATATATCCGCCGGTGATGCTGGGTTCGGCGTTGTCCTCCGCCGTCAATTTTTCGACGTCCACGCGGTGCTTGTCGCGTTTGATTTTCTCCTCCAGCACATAGACGCCCAGGTAGTTTCGCCGGCTCAATTTGCCGCCGGATTCGTCCGCAAAAACCTCGACGAACATTGTGCGCGTCGCGTAACAGCCCATTTGGTTGCTCAGTTCAAAGGCCAGCACGTCGCGCATGAGCGTCTTGTCGGGATAAGGGGCGTACAGGACCCAATCGGTTTCCTTAGGAAAACCCAGGAGCGGCGTCTTCAGCGGGTGATTCGCATCGTCGCGGGTCTTCAAATGAAAGGAATGTTTTGGGTAGCGGAGCGAGGTGTGGCCGCGCACGTTGATCAGGCCACGGCCGTCGAAGTCCGCTGGCCCGGTGAGCGTGGCGCGGCCATCGACTGGTTGGATGAATCGCGCCGAAACCGGGACCTTGCTCCCATGCGGAATGTCCTGGCCGAAGGTATTCAGAATCACGAGCGGCAGGTTCGAGTTGAAACTCCAAAGGCTTGGCTCAAGCAGCGTGTAAGTTTGTGAAACCGTGGGGCCGGGCGCGGAATTGGCTGGGAAGACCTTAGCTTTGACGATCGTGGAACCGGCCAGTTGCAGCGGGGCGGAATAAACCGCTGAGGAATTGGTCGGTTCCGACCCATCCAGCGTGTAACGGATGACCGCGCTGGCGGATTGCGCGCTCAGGACCAGTGAGAAGGTGTTGGTGAACACGCCTCCCGGCGGCGAAAAGCCGGGCAACGAAGCGGTTCGGTTTCCCGCGGGCGTCTTGGCAAGGGCGGCAAGCGCCGCGACGGCGACCAGGAGGAGAATAGGGCCGGCCGTCATCAGCCGGGCGATCCGAGCTGATCGACGCGCCACCTTTATTTTCGCCGATTGCAAAATGGTTTTTCCCGAAAGCACAATGAATCGACCGGGCGTGATTTGCAAGTGACCATCGGAAGGGTTTGCTCAAGGCGACGCACCGGCGAATTTTTTGCGCGCCTGCAGGATGACACGCGAGCCGAAGTAAAGCCAGACGCGGGCGTCGGGGATGCCGGCCTGCGCGGCCAGTTCCCGCCATTCCTTGAGCCACCACGCGCGCCGTACGGAGAGCAATGCGTCTTGGCGCATCGCGGCCGACAAGCCGGCGATGCGCACACTCAGCCAGACCAGGCCGTAAAGGGCCGGGTTGCGATGCAGGTCATTCAACAACAGGCCCTCGCGCGTCACCCGCCAGGCCTCGCGAAAGTGTTGGACCACCTCGGCCTCCTCATCCAGGTGGTGCGTCACTTGCGAAGCGATCACCACGTCAAAATGGTTGTCCGGGAACGGCAGCTCCAACAGGGAGCCGGTGACCGAGCAGCCGGCGGGACTAAGCCGGTAAGCATGCGGGTTGCGGTCGAGGTTCGTCACCCGCCAATGCCAGCCGCGGCGGGTGGCCCAACGTTCCAGTTGGCGGCCTAGCGAGCCGTCCCCGGCGCCAATATCGAGCAGGGAGAGGGCGGCGCACCTTGCTGCGCCGAGCCAATTCGGCAGCACGCGCTGAAACGGGTCTGCGTGCAGGAAGAACCGGTTCATCCGCCCGATCTCGCGATAGTTGTTGGCGACTTGCGTGAAAGACAATTCCAGCGAATCTGAAAGTTCGGGTTGTGTCGAGCGCTGCCTCAAGAACATGCCGCTGCTTTACTAAACAGACGCCTGCGAAACAAGCCAAAGCCGCATCCGCCGCCCGAAGGGGGTCCCGCCGCGCCCAATCGAGGACACCGGCACTTTGTTGTGGCCTAACGGCGGGGCGCAGGGGTATCGTTCCCGAAAATCGATTTGTCATTATGAAACTTTTGCTCCCGCTGCTCGGCTTGGTCATGCTCGCGCGTTGCCTCCACGCTGCGGACGCGCCGCCAACCAATGACATCCAGACTGCCATCAAAAAGTTGGGCGAAAAGTCCAACTACAGTTGGACCTCCACGCCCATAACCGAGGGCACGGGTGTGAACTGGCGGCAGGGACCGACCGAGGGGAAGGCCGAGAAGGGCGGATACACTTATTGCAGCCTGACGTTCAATGACAACTCCATCGAACTAGCTTTCAAAGGCGACAAAGGCGCCATCAAGCGGGAGGGCGAGTGGCAGTCCGCCGAAGAACTCCAAGGCGACAATGCCTGGATTGCCCGTCGTCTCAAGGCGTTCAAGGCCCCGGCCGCCGAGGCCGAGGATTTGTTGAGCAAGACCAAGGAACTCAAAAAGAGCGACGGCGGACTTTACTCCGCCGGGCTGAGCGAAGCAGGGGTGAAGGCTATCTTCTCCCGCCTTCGCCGCGGCGCGACGGAACTTACCGATGCCAAAGGTTCGGTCCGATTCTGGCTCAAAGATGGCGCGCTGGTGAAATACGAATTCAACGTCCAGGGCAAATTCACCACCGGCAACGACCAGCGCGAAGTCGAAATTAATCGGACGACCACCGTTGAAATCAAAGATGCCGGATCGACCCAGGTCAGTGTGCCGGAGGATGCGAAAAGGAAATTATCCTGACGGGCCACTGAAAGCCGGGCCGGTTGCAGGACCAAGGACTATCGCGGCCAGGACCGGTTGTGTGGGGGGGGACGAGGCAGGGCTGCATCAAGCTCCTGGATTTCTCCCTCTCCTCCATCGGATGGAGGAGAGGGCTGGGGAGAGGAGGTGCGTTTTTATTGGTTTCCCCTCTCCTCGGTCCTCTCCCCACTCGTTCCTCGCGGGGAGAGGATGGAG
>WNGL01020985.1_pt1 | contig 12830 bp, 17 predicted proteins | sample 5400591 | NCBI WGS metagenome assembly WNGL01 (sample SAMN13153377, study PRJNA577476) | soil metagenome | isolation source: 80 cm soil or saprolite under Garry oak tree replicate 1 | place: USA:California | collected 2016-06-15
AGGCGGTCGGCGGGGTCGTAGACCATGGTGGTGATCATCAGCTCGTCCGCCTGGGTGGCGTCGACAAGGTCGGCGATGCCGCGCTGGACGGTCTCCGGAGCGCCGACGATCTGGGTGGCCAGGCGATCCTCGATGAACGCGCGCTCCATCTCGTTGTAGGGGTAGGCGGCCGCCTCCTCGGGTGAGGGCATCGGGCCGGGTCGGCCGGAACGCAGCCGCAGGAAGGACAGGGCGCCCGAGCCGGCCAGGAAGCGGGCCCGCTCGTCGGTCCCGGCGCAGATAGCGGCGGCGGCGACCATGGCGTACGGGCGCTCGAGGACCTCGGACGGGCGGAAGTGCTGGCGGTACAGGGCTAGCGCGGGCAGCGTGTTGGCCGCGCTGAAGTGGTGCGCGAACGCGAACGGCAGGCCGAGCAGGCCGGCCAGCTGGGCGCTGTAGCCGCTCGAGCCGAGCAGCCACATGGCGGGCAGGTTGCCCCGGCCGGGCACCGCGGTGATCTGCGCGAACGGGTGGTTCTCCGGCCAGCGGCCGGTGAAGAAGCCGAGCAGGTCCATCAACTGGTCGGGGAAGTCGTCCGCGGACAGGGCCTCCGGCGAGCGGCGCAGCGCGGCCGCCGTGACCTGGTCGGTGCCGGGCGCGCGGCCGATGCCGAGGTCGATCCGGCCGGGGTGGAGCGCCTCCAGCATGCCGAACTGCTCGGCGACCACCAGCGAGACGTGGTTGGGCAGCATGACGCCGCCCGAGCCGACCCGCAGGGTCGTGGTCGCGTCGGCGATGTGGCCGATCAGCACGGGCGGCGCGGAGCTCGCGATGCCGGGCATGTTGTGGTGCTCGGCCACCCAGAACCGGTGGTACCCGAGGCGTTCGGCGTGCCGGGCCAGGTCGATCGTGTCGCGCAGCGCCTGCGCCGCGGTCCCGTTGTCCGGCACCGGGGCGAGGTCGAGCACGGACAGGGGTACGGCCCGCGGGCCGAAGGTCAGGGCCGTATCGTCCACGACTTGTCCCAACCGCGCGAAGCTGCGCATTCTTCCACCCGGAGGGCTGGAGGCGGCGGCGGGGCACGCGCCTCGGCCGTTCGGGATAATTTTTGCGAAGATAGCTTTGCAAATGACCCTTTGCAAAGTTATGTTGGCATGACGGGCGATGCGCGGGAGGTGCAGGGCCAGATGGAGGGCGAAGAGGCGCCGGGCCAGATCAACGGCGATGACGGCGCGCACGGCCAGGCGGGCGGCGACGGAGAGGAAAAGGTGCGGGGGCGGACGGTCACCCGGTTGACGGACCCGCGGGCGCTGCGGGCCTACGCCCATCCGGTGCGGATGGCGCTGATGGGGCTGCTGCGCACGGAGGGGCCGCTGACCGCGACGCGGGCCGCCGAGCTGCTCGGTGAGTCGTCCGGGACCTGCTCCTTCCACCTGCGCCAGCTGGCCAAGTACGGGCTGGTCGAGGAGGCCGGCGGCGGGACCGGGCGGGAGAAGCCGTGGCGGGCGACCACGACGTCGACCGTCTGGGACGCGCCTGGGGACGGCACGCCCGAGACGGCCGCGGCGGCCGGCTTGCTGAGCACGGTCCTCGCCGAGCAGTACTTCGAGCAGCTGACCCGCTGGCTGGAGGCCAGCCCGCGCGAGCCGGCCGAGTGGCAGCAGGCGGCCATGCTCGGCGACCGGATCCTGTACGTCACGCCCGCGGAGCTCGAGGAACTGGGCGGCCGGGTGCGCGAGGTGGTCGACGAGTACTTCGAGCGCCAGGTCAGGCCCGAGCTGCGGCCCGACGGCGCTCGCCTGGTGACCTGGCTGAACATCGCGTTCCCGAACGACTTCCGGAAGCGATGATGGTCCCGGCGCTGCTGCGCGGCCGGGTGTTCCGGCGGTACTGGAGCGCGTCGACGATCTCGATGTTCGGCGACCAGGTCTCCGGTGTCGCGCTGCCGCTGGCGGCGGTGCTGGCGCTGCACGCCGGCGCGGCCCAGATGGGCTACCTGACCGCGCTGGAGTGGCTGCCGAGCCTGCTGTTCGGGCTGCACGCCGGGGCCTGGGTGGACCGGCGCGGGCGGCGCAGGCGGACAATGATCGCCGCCGACGCGGGCCGGGCCGCGCTGTTCGCCAGCATCCCGGTGTGCTACGCGCTGCACGCGCTGACGCTGACGCAGCTGTTCGCCGTGACGTTCGGGGCCGGAGTGCTGAGCGTGCTGTTCAACGTGTCGGATAGCACTCTGTTCGTCTCGATCGTGCCGCCCGAGCGGTACATGGACGCGCAGTCGCTGATCTACGGCAGCCGGGCGCTGTCGTTCGCCGGAGGGCCGAGCATCGGCGGGGTGCTGGTACAGCTGCTGTCAGGCCCGTTCGCGGTGGCCGCGGACGCGCTGTCGTTCCTCGGCTCGGCCTTCTTCCTGGGCCGGATCCGGCCGGCCGAGCCGCCGACCGACGATTCCGGGGGCTCGGTGCTGGCCGGCGCGCGGTTCGTCGCCCGTTCGGCCCTGGTCCGCGCGTCGCTGATCGCGGCGGCCACACTCAACTTCTTCTACGTCATGTTCGCCGCGCTGTACCTGCTGTACGCGGTGCGGGTGCTGCACATCCAGCCCGGCCTCGTCGGCGTGCTGATCGGCGCGGGCGCGATCGGCGCGGTGCTCGGCTCGCTGGTCACCAAGCACCTGGCGGCGCGGATCGGGGCCGGGTGGGCGTACGCGGCCGGGTGCCTGCTCTACGCCGCGCCGCTGGTGCTGTGGCCGCTGGCGCACGGCGCCATGCCGCTGGTCCTGGCCATGCTGTTCGCGGCCGAGTTCGTGTCCGGGTTCGGGCTGATGGTCCTGGACATCACCATCGGGGTGATCTTCGCCGCGATCATCCCGAACACGCTGCGGTCCCGGGTGACCGGCGCGTTCCAGGCGGTCAATTACGGCACCCGGCCGCTGGGCGCCCTGCTCGGCGGGGTACTGGGCGGCGCGCTGGGGCTGCGGCCCGCGCTGTGGGTGGCGACGCTCGGCGGGGTGGCCGGGTTCGCGCTGCTGCTGCCCACTCCGCTGCCGCGGTACCGGCTACCCGTGGTGGACGGTCCGGCGCGGGCCTGACCCGCCCGCGCCGAATGGCTGGCCGGCCAGGTTCCAGCTCCACGAGATCTCCGGGGTGATCCGCATGTACGCGCCGGGCCCGAACATGCCGGACCGCTCGATCAGCTCGGCCGTCCCGTAGACCCGCAGGCCGCGCGGCGTCCACGGGTCGGTGGACACGAGGTCGTCGACCACCAGCGCGACCTTGGCCTGGCCCGCCTTGACGTTGAGGAACTTCCTGGTCCGCTCGGGCGCGTGACCGCCGACGTACAGGTAGGTCCCGTCGAACTCGAATCCGACCGGCGACACGTCCGGCTGCCCGTCCGGGCCGACGGTTGCGATCCTGGCCAGCGGCTGGGACCTCAGGTAGGCGGCTTCTTCTTCGGTGAACGCCATGTGCTGTCTCCGTCCGAGAGTTTGGGCATCAGGTAGTTCGTGTCGATTACAATAAACATCACGAACATTTTTATTCCGAACGGGGCGGGTGATCTGTTGACCGAAGCCGATGCGCATCCGGTAGCGGACGGGCTGATCCGGCTGTCCGCGCTGACGCAGTCCGTCTTCACCCGGACGGCCGAACGTCACGGGCTGCCGGCCGCCCAGGCCCGGCTGCTGTGCATGCTGGCCGCCGGGCCGCGGCGCATGTCGGACTTGGCCGGCCTGCTGGGCATCGAGCGGGCGGCCCTCACCGGGCTGGCCGACCGGGCCGAACGCCGCGGGCTCGTCGCCCGGACCGCGGTGCCGGGCGACCGGCGGGCGGTTTCCGTCGCGCTCACGCCGCAGGGACGCGAGGTTGCGGGCGCGTTTCACCACGACGTCTCCGCCTCGCTCGGCCAGCTCACCGACGTGCTGCCGCCGGATGAACGCGAACGGTTCCGCCGCAGCCTGGCCCGGGTCGCTATGGTTTGAGGGCCACCCCGGCCCACATCTGGGCGGGGGCCCCGGCGTCGATGGCCATGCTCGCCATGTCGCCGTTGCCGATGTCCGCGGCCGCGTGACTGATCACCACGTAGCTGCCCGGCGCCAGCGCGCCGACCAGCTAGCGGACCAGATGGTAGGGCTCGTCCTCGTCCTGGATCAGGTGCAGGATCGCGGTCAGGATGACCGCGACCGGGCGGCCGAAGTCGAGCGTCCTGACCGCTCCGGACAAGATCGCGAGCGGCTGGCGCAGGTCGGCCTCGATGAAGTCGGTTCGGCCCTCGGGGGCGCTGATCAGCAGCGCGCGGGCGTGGCACAGGACGATCGGGTCGTGGTCGACGTAGACGACCCGGGCCTGCGGCGCGACCGACTGGGCGACCTCGTGGATGTTGCTGCTGGCCGGCATGCCGGTGCCGATGTCGAGGAACTGACGCAGGCCGGCCTCGCCGGTCAGGTAGCGGGTAGCGCGGGCCAGGAACGCCCGGTTGGCCCGGGCGGTGGGCACCACGGCCGGATTGATCAGCATCGCCTGCTCGGCGGCTTCCCGGTCCGCGGCGACGGCACCCCCTACATGCCCTACAGCACGGCCGGGAACCGGTTCGGCCGCATGCTGGACTACCTCGGGATCAGCGGCGTGCACACCCACAGCCTGCGCCACCAGTTCGCCAGCGAGGCCCTGGACGCCAGCCCGCGCGAGCTGGCGAACATCTCCCAGGTCCTGGGGCACGACAGCGTCGAGACCACGCTACGGTTCTACATCCACGCCAGCGCCAACGCCGAGCAGCGCATCGGCGCGATGATGAACGCCCGGTGGACCAGCAAGCCCGCCCCGGCCGGCAACCGAGCCTAGCCAGCGCCGGCCACCACCAGGGCCACTATCTGGCGGAGATACCCCCTATCGCGTTAGCCCTGACGTTAATGACCGTTGTAACACCGGGCTAGCCATACTTGCGACGGCGTAGACCTACGGGCGCTTAACCCGTTCGGTGAACCTCTTCCACGCGGCAGGATCAAATCGCAGTACGGGGCCGATAGCGGTTTGCTTGGTGTCTCGGACGAGCACGGCAGCGGGGGCGTTACCGACCTCGACGCAATCACCACCACCGTTACCGCTGTAGCTGGCCTTACGCCAGCGAAGGTCTAGGTTGTCTTCCATTGCTCTGCTGCCTCCAGAATGAGCGTCCGTGACGCCGTGCGGGGTAGTGCATCGCCCCGGACAAGATCAAAGATTACTGTGGCACGGCGCACGAGCGAGCGCGTCTCCGCTGTCACGTCCTCCACGGCTTCCATGCGCACCGTGTCAGGTGCACCTTCGCAGGACGCTAGCTGGAAACCGCCGCTCAGCCCCGCGTTCGCGCCCGTAGAGCTAGGCACGATCTCAACCGAGATGTGCGGACGCTCGGCCACCGTGGCCAAGTGCGCTAGCTGATCGTGCATGACCACGGGAGTACCGATGAGCCTGTGAAGCACCGCCTCATCTAGCACAGCGACCACATACGGTGGATCAGGCCGATCAAGGATGGATTGCCGCTCCATCCTCGCCGTGACCAGCTCATCTGCCCGTTCGGCATCCTCGCCTGCCGCAACGAACAGCGCTCGGGCGTAATCCTCCGTCTGGAATAGGCCAGGGGTGATAAGCGCCTGCCAGATCCGGAATGTGTGCGCTTGCCGCTCGGCTTCAAGCCAGCTCTCGAACCAACTCGGTATCGGGCCATCGGTGCGTCTGGCCAGCTCTGCCCAGGGTTCAACCAGCTCTGCGGGGATGTTGCACGCCTCGCACCATGCGATTAGGACATCTGGGGTAGGTACCCGGTCCCCTGTCTCTGCCTTGGCTATGACGGTACGGTCGAAACCAAGCCTTGCCGCTAGCGCATCCTGGCTGCTGAAACCGGCAGCCTTACGCGCACGGGTCAGCGTGCGGCCGAGGCATGCCTTGGGGTCCGTCTCAGGATCACGTTTCGCCATTGTGGCGGACCTCCGAGGTAGTGGTGGGCGGTCGTGGCTGATCGTGGCATACACGCTCGCCACGTAGTCAATTGTGCTCTCTGGCTGAGACGTTGGGTAGCGAGAACACACCGTGAAGACGCCGTTAGGACCACCGCCGATGCCGACCGAGCCTGTAGCCGTCGAGAAGCCGGCTCATCCCCTCTACGCCCTGACAACGTACGAGTTGCGTGACTACCGCCGCCACCTTGAGCGGGCTGTCGGGTACTACCTCAGGCACCATCCCGACGCCCCGGTACTGGCCAGCCTGCGCGGGACGCTTGCTGACGTGCTGGCCGAGCAGGACGACCGGGCCAGGGCGGCGGGCCGTGCCTGACCGGCCACACGATGTCAGCGACCTGACCGGCCCGGAGCTGGAGCGGACCAGGCGCGAGCTGTCGGCCAGCCTGGCCCTGGTCCGCCGGCCCGGGTGCCGATCCTGGCGCGGATGAGCGCCGTTGACACCGAGCTTGCCTCGCGCGCCACGGGCGCGGCGGCGGCCCGACACCAGGCGAGCCCGTGATCTGGCTGTGCTCGTGCGGCTTCGGCACCGATGACCGGGAGTGGCTCCAGGGCCATCTGTTCGACTACCCAGGCCATCACGAGCGGCCCGCCACCAGGTTCCTAGTTGCTGCCCTGGTGATCCTGGCGGACATCGGGCGCACCCGGTAGGCGGGCATCCCCCGTCCGGAGGAGGGGACACGTGAGCGAGAACCTGATTGGCGGCGATGCCGGGGCCGGGTCGCGTGCGGGCGTGGTCGCCCTGGCGATGCGCCGGCTGCGCCGCGAGCGCGGCCTGAACTATCACCAGGCTGGCAAGCTGCTGTGCGTTAACGGCAGTAATGTCTGCCGGGCCGAGCATGGCCAGCGCGGCCCGTTGCCGGCGGGCCGGGTGGCTGAGGCTTTCGGCGTCTCGGTGGCCGAGGTGCTGACGCCGTGCCCGCACCGCCGGTACAGCCCTCCAGCCGGGTACATGTGCCTGCGGTGCGGGACCGGGACTGAGCTGAGGTGAACCGCCGGCGGCCCTGGCCCCGCCACATCCTCATGCCTGTCTTGCCTTTACCTCGACGGCTGAGCGGAGGCATCCTCCGGAACCCGAGCTCTTGCTCCCGTGACATCGTCGATTCGGTATCCCAGTAGGTCAGGTGCCGTGTGTTACCGCCCTCGCTATCTGGCGATCTTCCGGCAGCGCTCCGTGAGCACGGATCGGCAACGGCCGGTGAGCATTACTGTCACTGGCGCCAAGCCCTCGCCGGGGCTGACCACCGGCACCTGGCGGTTCGGCGTGGCCGCGGCACCCGGGACCCCCCGGCGGGCCCTATGTGTCCTCCGGTCGCGTTGCAGCCCGTGCAATCCGGCGCGCGACGAGGCCGCGGACCGCGTCGAGGTCGGGCTCGGCGCGGCTGATGTCGTCTGGCCAGGGTTCGACAACGGTCGTGGCCCACTGAGCCCAGGAGGCGATCATCGTGTGCCAGTCGCTCATGAAGCGGCCGAACAGGACGTTCTGAGCGGCGCGTTGCGGGAACGGCCCTCTGGTCTGCAGGAACTCCATGTTGAACATGGCGTCCTCGGCGTCGCGCGCGTCTGCCCACTGGCGGATCTGCTCGAGGTGGGCGAGCAGGCCGGCTCTGGTCCCGTGCTCAGCGAAGAAGACCTTGACGAGCTGCTCCCATTCGAGCACGGGCGGTTCCCCGGGAGTAGCCAGCCAGGCAGCGAACGCTCGCCGGCCTTCGGGAGTGATCGAGTAGATCGTCCGCGTCCGCCGTCCGACAGCGTCGGCGGTTGCACGGGCGAGCCCGTGCGCGACCAGGTTCTTGGGTTCCTGGTACACCTTGCTGCGCGCGCGCGGCCAGAAGCGGCGGATCGTTCGCTCCATCTGCTGCGCCAGCTCATAGGCCGTCCACGGCTTGATCGCCAGGAGGCCCAGCAACGTGTAGGAGGTGGTCGAGAGCGGGCTCTGGCTGGTGATGGTGCCTGACCTCCTTAGCGCTGACTCTCTTGACAAAGATAGTCCCCTTCAGACTATAGTTTACTCCACAGTGGACGATGGCGGTGAACCGCGTCTTCGAGACTCACGACATCGACGACAGAAGGAGCACCAGCCTGATGCCGGTGTTGATGATCGGTGAATCGCCGATACTCCCGTCTGGCGTCGTGCCGGACCCACCTCGGCGGAGAGGACTGGCTGGACATGTCGCTTCCTGCTAACAAGACCGGCGGATACGTGCTCCACCCCGACGCAGGCGAGGCGCACCCTTCGTTCGCCGGCGGCGGGAGATTTGTCATCAAAGCTACTGCCGAACAGACGGGGGGCAAGTTTGCGGCCGTCGAGTTCTGGGGTCCGAAAGGCTTCGGATCGCCCATCCATGTCCACCGCGACGACGACGAATTCTTCGTGGTGCTTGACGGCGAGGTCCGGTTCCGGCTCGGCGATGAGGATGTCGACGCGGGCCCGCGGTCCTTCGTGTACGGCCCCAGCGGAATCGCGCACGGCTTCACGATGAATTCCGGCACGGCGCGCGTCCTGCTGTTCTTCGGGCCGGCGGGCGTCGAGGAGTTCTTCCGCGAGGCCGCGGCGTATGTTGCAACCGTTCCCCCGGGCGAAGCGCCGGACCCGAAGACCATGGGCGAGATCGCCGCCCGTCACGGGCAGCAGAACGTAGGGCCGCCGATGCCACCCAGAGGCTGAGCTGGCCGCGGCAAGCGGTATCGCGGACCCCATCTCCGGGCGCTCCACAGCCGATCTGCCCGGGTTCGGTAACCAGCGATCAAGCACGACTGCTCACGCCCCATGACAGACCGTGCCACCGGATATGCGGCCGTCCGCAGGCAATCACCCACGGTCCACTGCGCCACCTCATCACCGCTACCTTCGTGGTCCCCACCGCGGGCCGACGCCCATCACCAAACAGCGTGACCGTTAATCATCGATCCCTCGCCAGATAAAGAGGCCGGTAACACCGGACGCTTTTGCTTTACGGGGCGATCGCGCGAGCTAGTCCGGCCCGCCGGCGGGGGTGCGGTTGCCGGCGATCTTCCGCTTGGACTGCCAGCTGCGCAGCGCCGCCGGGGTCCAGCAGGGCCGGCCGTCCGGTGCCCGGGTCTCGCCGGGGATGGGGTGGCGGGTGCGGGCTCGGCGGAAGCTGTCGGGCTTGCCGTAGCCGAGGTAGCGGGCGGCGGCCGCGATCCCGACGATCAGTTCATCGTGCGCGCCGCCGGCCGCGTCCGGGCCGGCGGGAGCGGGCGGCCATCCCGGCGAAGGTGCCGAACTCATCGATCACCAGCAGCCGGGCCGGGAACGCGCCGGGCCAGGCGTTCCGTTCGCCGATGGCGATGTTCACCCCCAGCATGGACAGGAAGAACTCCTCCAGCGCCCACAGCATCGAATCGATGTCGGTGTGCACCCGGATGCCCGGCACGTTGGTGAGGACGTCGCGGCCGGTCTTGCGGTCGATGTAGGACCGGCGCTTGGGGTCGATGATGTCCACCAGCCACCCGTGCGCCCGGACGTGCGCGGCCGGGATGGACGCGGTGGCGGTCTTGCCGCCGCCGGTCCCGGCCGCGATGAACAGGTGCGGCTCCTCGTCTTGCAGGTCCGCGATCCACCTGGCCCCGCCCGCCAGGGGGGCCAGGTGGATGCGGTGGGCGGGCAGGTCATACCCCCCGAACGGCGCGCGTTGCGGCGGGGCGGGCGGATGCCGCCACGTCGCGGAGAACGCGGAGAACGCCGCGACCAGGTCCGCGCCGAAGTGCCGGCGGATCAGCTCATCGATGGCCCGCTGTTTCGCGGTGTCGGGGTTCCAGGTCGCCGGGTAGGCCAGCGTGATCACCGCGCCGGGATCGGCCGCGAACCCGGCGGGAATCGACAGCCACCGGTCCGGCCCGGGCTGGTGACGCGGGGGTTACCAGCGCGGGGTTTTGGCGTAGCGGGGCTTCCAGAGGGCCCGGTAGAGCAGGCGCACCGGCGGCGGGAGGGTGCCCAGGGTGGCGGCCGCCTCTTCGCGGCCGGCGCCGTCCAGGATCCAGGCGAACATCTCGCCCCCCTCGGACAGGCCGTTCTTCCGCGCCATCTTGAAGCCGACGCTGCGCCACTCGGCGGCGGTCAGGGCCACCCCGATCAGCGGCAACCCGTCCCGCTCCTCGTGCGCCAGGTGGGCGGTCAGCGTGCTGGCCAGGACGTCGATGACGTCGGCCAGCCGGTCCTCGCCCGGCCAGTCGTCGGCCCGGCCGCCATCCTGGCCCGTCGCCGCGTCGCGCTGCGCGAACGCGGCGTCCACCGCGGCCAGCAGCGGGTCGATGCGCTCGTGCTCCTCTTCCATCGCGTCCAGCACGGACAGGGCGTGCTCGCTGTGCACCAGCCGTGGCCGCAGCACCGGCCAGATGATCTCGTCCTCGGCCGTGTGGTGCAGGTGCAACTCGTGCTTGAACATCTCCCAGCCGGCCGCGACCGACTGGCGCCTGGCCGGGTCGGACAGGTCGGCCGCGGCCGCCGCGCGGGCCAGCCTGGCCAGGTCGCGGCGGAACGCGCCGTGCGCCGCCAGCATGATGGCCAGGTCGGCGTCGCCGGTGCCGTGCCGGGCGGCATCGCTGCCGGGCAGCTTCTGCGTCGTCATCGTTTTCCTCCGTAGTGAAGTGGCCCCCGCTCTCTAGACGGAGGCGGGGCCGGCGTTGTGACGGCGTCGGGCCGCAAGCGCGAGCATGAGCAGGAAGGCCAGCGCGAACGCGCGGCTCCGCGGCGATCTTGATCAGCGGGCCCGATCCAGGGGGTAGGCGGCGCAGGGGACGGGTACGCACTAGACGTGCGGCAATCCCTCCTCGCCACGGCCCGGCGCGCGCGCAAGGCGAACAAGGCCTCGCTGCTGTCCCGTCCGGCGGCTCTCGCCGAGCGCATCGAGCGCGCGCACGCCCTCGACCCCGTGGTCCAGGGTCTTTCCGATACCGTCGTGCGTGCCCTGCCGGCCGGCCCGCGCACCGATGCCCTGCACGGCGTCCCGTTCGGCCAGCCCGCCCATCCCGCGCTGGTCCGGCTGCCGCTCGGCTGCTGGACATCGGCGGTCCTGCTCGACCTGTTCCGCGGCACCGAGCGCGCGGCCGGCGTGCTCATCGCGGCCGGGGTCGCGGGCACCGCGCCCGCCGCGGCCACCGGCCTGGCCGACTGGTCGGCGCTGCACCGGGACCAGCAGCGGGTCGGCCTGGTGCACGCCGTCTGCCAGGCCAGCGCGGTCACGCTGTTCCTCGGCTCGCTGGCCGCCCGGGCCGGCGGCCGGACCGGCTACGGCCGGGCGCTGTCCGCGTCCGGGCTCGCGGTGGCCACCATCGGGTCCTACCTGGGCGGGCACCTGGCGCTGCGGCTCGGCGCGGGCACCAGCCACGCCGAGCAGGTCAGCCACCTGTCGGGGCTTGGCTGGCACGACCTGTGCGCGCTGGGCGAGCTGCCCGACCGGCGCCCGGCCCGGCGCCAGCTCGGCTACCTGTCCCTGCTGGTCTACCGGCAGGGATCGGAGGTCAGCGTGCTGTCAGACCGTTGCTCCCATCTCGGTGGGCCCCTGCATCAGGGCCGGATCGTGGTTGAGCGGGGCGCCGCCTGCGTCGCCTGCCCCTGGCACGGATCCACCTTCGTGATCGCCGACGGCACCGTCAGGCACGGACCCGCCACCGCCCGCCAGCCATCCTTCGAGACCCGCGTGACGGCCGACGGGCGAGTCGAGCTCAGGCCCAGGCCCTGACGAGGCGGGCTGCGCGTCGGCGCGGGTGGCGGCGGCCGCGCTGAAGAAGCCGCCGATGCCCTCGAGCGCCTTGCCGATCTCGCTCGGCACGATCCAGACCTTGTTCGCGTCACCCTGGGCGATCTGCGGCAGCATCTGCATGTACTGGTAGGCCAGCAGCCGCTGGTCCGGGTTGCCCTCGTGGATGGCCTTGAACACGGTGCTGATCGCCTCGGCCTGCCCGCGCGCCCGCACTGCCTGGGCCGTGGCGTCCGCCTCGGCCCGCAGCACGGCCGCCTCGGACTCCCCGCGGGCCTTGAGCACGGCCGCCTGCCGCTCGCCCTCCGCGGTCAGGATGGCCGACTGCTTGGACCCCTCGGCGGACAAGATGGCGGCGCGCTTGTCCCGGTCGGCGCGCATCTGCTTCTCCATGGAGTCCTGGATGGAGCCGGGCGGCTCGATGGCCTTGATCTCCACCCGGCCTACCCGGATGCCCCACTTGCCCGTCGCCTCGTCGAGTTCCTTGCGCAGCTCGCTGTTGATCTGGTCGCGCGAGGTGAGCGCGTGCTCGAGCTCCATGCCGCCCACCACGTTCCGTAGCGTGGTCACGGTCAGCTGCTCGACGGCGGTGATGTAGTTGGCGACCTCGTAGGTCGCGGCCCGGGCGTCGGTCACCTGGAAGTAGATGACCGTGTCGATGCCGACGACCAGGTTGTCCCCGGTGATCACGGGCTGCGGCGGGAAGCTGACCACCTGCTCGCGCAGGTCGATGAGCGGGCGCAGCCGGTCGACGAACGGCGTCACCATGTTCAGGCCGGCGTTCAGCGTCCGGTGGTACCGGCCGAACCGCTCCACGATGCCCGCCATGGCCTGCGGCACGATGCGAATCGACCGGCCGATCACCAGGACCACGAGGGCCACGAAGACGACCAGCAGGATGGTCGCGACCAGAGTGCTCATGACTGCCTCACTCGTGCGCCCGGTGCGGGGTTTCCCGGCGGTTTCCGGGTTTCCGGGCTTGTAGCTACGTTACCGACCGCAAGCGACTTGAGCCAGCACGTGGCGACTGTGCTGGCCCCGGGGGGACGACCCCCCGGGATCCCCCCGATCCTGGGGGGAAACCGTTCCCCCCAGACCCCCTCGGCCCCGCTAGCGCGCCCAGGCACTCCAGCGCGACTGGC
>WNGL01036826.1_pt1 | contig 12830 bp, 9 predicted proteins | sample 5400591 | NCBI WGS metagenome assembly WNGL01 (sample SAMN13153377, study PRJNA577476) | soil metagenome | isolation source: 80 cm soil or saprolite under Garry oak tree replicate 1 | place: USA:California | collected 2016-06-15
TTGAAGAGCAACAGAGCGCACAGGTTCGCGCATATGGACATGTTGATGCGAGTTGATGTGAATGGGATCCCTTCCGACTAGGCAGCGAAAGCTATCGAGTTGGCGAGACACTTCACACTCTACAGCCGACTTATCATCCCGCGGAACGACGGTATAAAGCGGTACCCAGGCTCCCGCGCGGTAAGCCCATTCGCCCAGATCAAGATGGAGCCCAATGCTGAGCTCTGGGTGCTCCTTTGCATACAAAGACGCCTCCCCGGCGGCCAGCCATCGGGTCATCAAACTTGCGCTGGTTACAATCCCACGCTCGTGCGCTTCAATGATGCCTCGGTTTACTCCAGTGCTCTGGCCGAAATCGTCGGCATTGACGATAAGGTATTTCTCACCAGCCATCGTTCATAATCCTAAATCCTCGAGCAGCTTTCCCAGGAGAGTTTCGGCTCTAAAATATTCCTCTGCAATCGCTCGTGCGGCCCGACTGTGCCTGACGTAATCGGAATTGATGCTTTCAAAAGCCGCCACGATTTCGTCCATCGTGTTAAATGCGAATAAGCCCGCACCGGTAGGCAGGATCGAGCCAAAACCTGTATCTTGCGTAATAACGGGGCGCCCTGCGGCGAGATAGCAGGCGCTGCGCTCGCTGAACCAACCGCTGCGCAGACGCACGTGCAGATCCCTCGCTACAGTGAATTCGCCACGAGAGGCCCGGACGTAATCGCGATAGGGCCACGGATCTGTGGTCAATGCATGAGTGTCCGCCAGCTTCCAACCGTTTGACTCGAGCGTGTGTCGCGCGTCGGTGGTTACTCCCAAGGTCCGCACGACCTCGCCATCGCCGTGTTGTATTGTTTTCGGGTCCGCCAAGTTCATCGCCAGTTCGATCGGTTGACTTATCCGCTGAGGAAGATCGATGAACTTAAGGAACTCTCGGTCCTTGCTCCAATAATAACAGTCTCCGCGATATTCGACCTCGCGACCTTCTTGCTGCCAATTTCCCACCGTCGTGAATTCTTGCCTCGAAGGCGGACCGCTCTGCCAGAGATCGAGAAGCACTGGCTGGCGCGTCTTTGCCCTCAGACGCGGCGGTGGTGGTACCGGACAATCCGCGTTGCCGATATTCTCGCCGTAAGTGACAAAATCGTCGTGCTCTTCAATGATCGCACGCGCTTCTTCGTTGCCGTTGGCAAACGCGATTTCATGGTAAACGGGATCGGTGCCGAAGTAGACGAGCCGGCCGACCTTTAGCCGGTCTTTTGCAAACCGAGTTGCCCCGGCGACATTGAATACGGCATCCGCATCTGCGAGCAGCTGTTCCGCCTTAGCTCTGCTCAGGCCGAACCATTCGCCGTCCGCGTAGCTGCGCCGGTATGCCCAGCGATTTTCAAGCCCGAAGCTTTTGCTGACGTGCGCTAAATAAGGCAGGGCGTAATCTGAGTCGCCGACCTTCGTGTTGCGGATCGGGTCGTAAGGCCAGTTAGATGTTACTTCAAAATAGTAAGCGTCATGCCCGAGGCGGCAAAGGCCGACGGTAATCTGCATGTGCATCCATGCCATGCCGGCGTAGGGATTGGAGGCGAGAGTGCCGACAACGACGATCCGCCGACGTTTCATCTTGCAGGGTCTGTTCTCTATGAAGCAGCGACCTCAATTTGTGATAATGACTTCAGCCCCGATGCCCAACTCTCGAGTTCGCTCATTTTATCAAACGAAAGCGGCGCTCTTGGTCGCGGAGGCCAAACTGAGTCCGGTAAAGCGAGGCAAACGGGCCACGGCGACGCAGTAGCTCGTTAAACGTGCCTTGCTCAACAATGTGGCCATCGCGCAGAACTAAGATAAGATCGGCTTGCCGAACGGTTGAGAGACGATGCGCGATAATGAAAGTGGTCCGGTCGGCCATCAATTGCTCCAGCCCCTCCATGATAAGTGCCTCGGTCTCCGAGTCCACGGAGGAGGTGGGCTCGTCCAAAATCAGGATCGGAGCGTTGAGCAAGACCCCGCGGGCGATGGTCAGGCGCAATTTCTGTCCTTCCGACAAACTGGATCCTTGCTCGCTCACGACAGTCTCGTATTTTTGGGGAAGCTGCTCGACAAATTCGTGGACCTGCGCGACCTGGGCTGCAGAGACGATTTCTTCCATAGATGCGTCGGGTCGGCCGTAAGCGATGTTTTCGCGAATGGTGAGAGGGAAGACAAGAGGAGGCTGAAGAATCATGGCAATTTTTTGACGCAAAGATTTTAGCTCGAACTCGCGAATATCGACGCCGTCGATCTTTACGCGGCCCGACTGCGGGTCGTAGAATCGCGGCAGGAGACTCACCAATGTTGACTTTCCCGCCCCCGTCGGGCCGACGATCGCGATCTTCTTTCCCGCCGCAACGTGAAGGTTGATCTTCTTTAGAACCGGCTGGGATGCGTCATAGCCAAAAGAAACGTCTTCGAACGAAATCTGTCCTCTTGGTCCAAGGGGCTGGAAGACTCTAGAACCGTCTGGCAGGCGCTCCTCCGACTCCAGAATCTCAAATGCTCTGCGTACGCCCGCTTTAGCGCTCTGAACCAAGCCGTAGGTCTGGAAGATACTATTGATCGGGCCGTACAGAGAGGCAAGATAAGAGGTAAATACGATCATTTCGCCTACCGAAAGATCGCCGGCGAGAACATGCCGGGTGCCCACCCACAAAATGGCGGCCGTTCCAGCAGCGATCGTCAGATTGACAACCGCGTAATAAAAATTCTGCAGGTTATACAAGCGTAATTCGGCGGCCAGGCTCTCCGTACTGGCCTGGAGAAAGCGTCGCCCCTCGTCCTCTTCCTTTGTAAAAGCCTGGATCACGCGCATTCCCGAGAGCGTTCGCTGGACGACGGAATAGACCGTGCTTCCTTTTTGATGAGCCTCGGTTGCGGCCAGAGACATTTTTTTGTTTAAAAGTGCAATTGCGCAGAAGAGCGCTGGACACACGGCCAGAGCCATAAGCGTCAGATACCAATCCACCCAAAACATGACGATCAACATTCCGCCCAAGAGGACCGAAGCCGAGAGTATTGCAAAAAGCCCGTTCATCGTGAGCGTCTGGATACCCATGGTATCGGCAGTAATCCGATACATCAGATCGCCGAGTTGCTGCCGGTGATAGAAAGACAGTGAAAGGCGTTGAAGGTGGCTGTAGAGGTCGCGACGGAGATCGTTGACCATACCTTGGCCGATCCGAATGGTTGTGTAATTGTTTAGGATGTTGAGCCCTCCCAGCATGACGTAAACAATCACCAAACCGATACAAGAAAATAAAAGCAGGCGATGGGGCGACCAACCGACCACCGGTTCCCATGGCAATGGCTTGCCACTTAAAACATTGTCAATGATGATCTTGAGCGGCCAAGGCTTGAGCAGTTCCAGCGCGCTAATAAAGAGAACCTGACCGAGCGCAAAACTGAAGGCTGGCCAGTAAGGCTTCAAGTAGGAACGGACGGTGCGTTTCATCAGCAGGATCCTCTCACAATGCCTCTTCGGATGATTTTTGGACCGGCACGAACTCCAGCTTCTGTGCAAGCGATTCAAGGACGTTATAAAGCACGTGACCCAGACGGAATTTTTGGTACATAATGGCACTTGCGTGAGCCCAAGCGATGAAAGCCGCGGTCGCAGCAACCTCGGGCATTGCTAGAACAGCGGCAATAGCGGCCATGATAGCATACAGGCAGAGACAGGTAACAGAAATTCTTGACATGCGGAGCGCGCAACGGACCCTCAGCAGACGTTTGGTGCCTCCGTGATTTTCCGTGGCTGTCTTGATCTGAGCTTTCGCCCAAGGTCCCTGACAAATTTCCAAATCCCACTGGCTCCATCCCTGATCCATAGCAATAAGATATTTACGCGGCAGCAGGAAATCCATCATCGCATGGAGCAGGCTCTCTTTTTCCTGTCCTTGCTCATTCCAGTAAGAGAGATAGAACGCGCGTTCATGCCACAAAATTTGCGGATCCTGCGTGGGCCCGTCAAGGTCGACCGGCTTTATTTCCCGAAGCCTCTGAATGCGCCAGCGATAGCGTTCGAGTGTCCGAATGAGAGGTCCCACGTAAATCAAAAGGGCTATCAGCAAAGTCGCCCGCGGTCCGCGAAATCGGGACGTTAACCGAGCTTTCAAGGCGCTTGCCAGACACTGATTGACAGTAAGACAGAAGGGCACAACTCCCAAAGAGAACATGCCGCCAAACGCAAACGCGCAGGCCAGGAGTATTAGAGACATGAAATTCCACTCGAGCGTATAAGGCAAGCATGCAACGATTGAAGGCGCGGGCTGATAAAGCGTTTGAAAAAGACCGCGACCGAAAACTCCCGAATAGATTTTTGGCTGGCGGCGTAATAAGTAAGAAGTCAGGTCACCGTAGATTCGCCCAAACCAACGCGACTGGCCGAGCACGTTAAAACGGCAAGGGTGCTTAAAGAACAGGAGAGCCTCAGCTTTGCCGTAGCCGCGCTGCTGCTTCAAGTAATCTCGAACCGTGTTGCGGCGAAAATGCCAGACTACAGCAGCCGGACTAAAGCCAATCTTGTATCCCTTGTTCTGAAGTCGCCAGCAGAGATCCACGTCGTCGCCCGCAGCGCGAAAGATTGGATCAAATCCCTTAATGGCCTCCAAGGCTTCGCGGCGGAAGGCCATGTTGCAACCGGGTATGTGTTCCGCGGCTTCGTCGTCCAGTAAGACGTGTGTCGGCGCGCCGGGCGAGACCGCAACGCATGATGCGACGAAAGAATCGTCCGGCGGCGAGAAATTTGGACCGCCCACGGCTCCAAATTCCGATGATTGAAACCGCGCGACGAGATAGGTAAGCCAATCCGGATCGGCCATGCAATCCGCGTCAGTAAAAGCGATGATTTCTCCCGTCGCCGCTTGAATTCCGACGTTGCGCGCGCCGCTTAAGCCCTGATTTTCTTGGTTGATCAGGCGAATGGTGTCATAGCTCTCGGCGATCTGTCGTGTTTCATCCGTCGAGCCATCATTGACCACAATCACTTCGTAATTTGGGTAGTTGAGTTTTTCCAACGACGCGAGACACGAATCGATAGTTCGCTCCCCGTTGTAAACGCACACGACAACCGAAACATTAGGATAGGCGCGAAGATTTGGCGGAAGAGGATTATCGTAGATCTTTTTTACCGCCGAGTAGGGTCGATCTCCAGCAAGATTATGCAGGTGCGACAGGTAGCGCCGAAAATCCTCCTCACGATGTAGGTAAACGTTGAAGGAAACGAAATCTACGAAATCGGGCTCGAGATATTCCGTGGAAGGGAAATTAGCGTAGCTCACAAACGTTTGAGGATCTACGTTCTTGGCACAGTCAACCAAATCACTAAGAAAAGCGCGTATTCTCTCCCGTCCATACCAGCGGACGATTTCGGGTGGAATCTCATTACCGACCAGATGCGCAAAGACTGCGGGATGGTGTCTGTATGCTGCAACGCCGCGAGCGATGGTTTCGCGAATTTGCGCTTGAGTTCGCCTAGAATCTAAAAAAGAAATGTGCTGAGCCCACGGGATGCCGACGATTGCTCTGAGGCCATGCGAAGCCGCCATGTCGAGGAGCCACTTCGGCGGAGGCGTGAAGGTGCGGAAGCAATTGACTCCGAGCTCGCGCATTAATGCAAAATCTGTCTCGACGGTGCTAGCTGGTGGGAAAGGAACGCCTGGGCGCGAGGGAGAGAACGGGCCGTAAGTAACTCCCTTCAAAAAAAATTTTTCGTCGTTACGGAAAAAAAATCGTCCGCGCAGATCAACTTTCTCCAGTGCAACTATACGCTTGCGAGATGACTCGAAAAATGATGGCATCGGTAGATCGATTACGGGGGTGCCCCGTAGATCTAGGAGGGATGGCATCGGCATATTCACGATGAATGGCTCCTTCTCTCGGATAATTCGTAACTTGGGTGCGAGGACGGGTTTAGAAGCGGAAGGGTTCCCGTCTTAAATGCCCGAGCGTAACCGCAACATTGATGCCACACAACGAGAAAAATTATTCCCATTGATTTTACGTGCTTTTGTTCTATGGAAGTGCAACAGAGCGCCCACCCACTGAAGGATTTATCCTGCGCTTAGTGGAAAAATAGGGAGCAACTGGGCTTGAATTCGCTAGCGTCTAGCGGGTGTTGAAAAACTGCCATTCATCCTTCGACCCGGCTCAGGGAGACTTTGAAATCATTACTAATTTTTCATAGATTAGCTCGTCGAAGCATCGCATTCCTTTTTTCAGTAGCTTTCGAAGGCTAGATGGTTTTCAATCGCTGGGCAGACCCCCCTGCTAATTCGGCCGCGGTGAGGCGCCTCGCTTAGTATATAAATTGGTAGATTATAAATTGGTATATAAGGTGGTGTTTTCCATGCCATTTGTGGCCAGTCTTGCCGACATTCTGATTTAAGCTAGCGTTGTACGCTAGTCATTAGATCTTCTTGTCGTTTATGTTAAAGTTCTGGCGATCAATTCGAACCATATCGGGTAAATCGATGTATCCTGTCTTGTTTCAATTTGGACCTTTAACCATCTATAGCTTTGGGGCGTTCATGGCCCTCGCTGCGCTTTCGGCGGCCTGGGTGGTTCATGCCGAGCTCAAACGACACGGCTACAATCCCGAGTTGGCCTCAACCATGGTCTTTGCCGCCGCCGTCGGCGGGTTGATCGGTGCAAGATTGCTCTTCATCGTCGAAGAGTGGAGCAATTTTCTTCGCTCGCCCGCAGCGTATATTTTCACGGGCGCAGGCTTCACGTGGTATGGCGGTTTCTTGGGCGGCGTATTAGCCGTCAGTTGGGTCGTGAAAAAAAACAAAATCCCTTGGCTGATCGCGGCCGACATCGCGGCGCCGGCACTCGCGGTCGGTTATGGAGTGGGACGGCTAGGTTGCCACGTGGCCGGGGACGGTGACTGGGGGACGGTGACGGATGTGCCTTGGGGCGTAGCCTACACGAAAGCGATCATCGGCTGGGTCGATCCTTCGACCGGTGTTCCGTATCCGCCGGGTGTGCGGGTTCATCCGACACCGATCTATGAATTTCTCGAGTCGGCGGTGATCTTCGGTATCTTGTGGGCGCTGAGAAAAAAAGCCTACGTGCCGGGCGCTATTTTTTGGCTCTATCTTGCGCTCGCAGGATTGGCGCGCCTGGTTGTCGAGTTCTGGCGAGTGAATTCTGTTCTTGCCTTGGGCTTGACCGAAGCGCAATGGTTTAGTCTGTTGATGATCATCATTGGCACGTGGCAGTGGATGAGGGCAGGACGTGAGACAAAAGTTGCGACAACTTGAACAGAGGCTGATCGCCGATCGCAGCAGGGATATTATGCTGTGTTAACTTTGGTAAACAAGCATAGAGAATTGATTCCATGAAGCGGCAATCGATAAAGCTCGGCATTCTTAGCTTGGTGTTTCTCTATTTATCGGGAGCTTTCTGTTTGAGCGTTGCCGCCCCGGGCACTTCAAGCGCTTCGATATCTGCAGCTTATTCGGACATGAATTCATCGCAAGGAATGTTTCCTTGCGAGCATCCTACTTTTGATTGCGGGTCAGCCGAAGGGTGAGGCTTTTTCACCGGCTGCTATGATTGCGGCCGAGCCGGCGGGAGCTTCATCTGCTCGAGGGCGGCACGGCCGAGAAGACCATACGGGTTGCCGAACGTCTCCGGCATTTCGAAATGGTTGTATCCCTCGCCGACTATCAGCTCGACCGGCTTGCCCGCCGCTTTCACCGCCGCGACGAAGTCGCGCGCCTGGCGTTGAAACTCCGGCGACTCGAGCGTCCCGTGACTCACAATGATGGGCGCGTTGAGTTTGCCGAGATGCCGTTGGGTGCTTAACGCCTGCTCCATTTCGTCGGTGAACTTCACATAAGCGCTTCGCTTGGAAAGCCTGACGGGCTTCAGATCATACATGCCGCTCATCAAAAGGCCGCCCTTCACGACGTCGGGCGGCAAAGCGAAGTCTTTTTTCCAGTCCGTCACCATGACCACGCCAGCGAGGTGGCCGCCGGAAGAATGGCCCGAGACGTAGACGCGGTTTGGATCGCCGCCGAAGCTTGCGGCGTTTTTATAAACCCAGGCCACGGCTCGGCGCACCTGGTCGGCCATCGTCATGAGATTCCCGTCCGCCTTTTCCACCGCGATGAAGTCGACGGCGATGTAGTGCGCTCCCGCCGTCACGAACATCTCGGCCGGGTAAGCGGAGTCTTTGGCCGAGCCGCCACGCCACGCGCCGCCGTGGAGGAAAACCCGGATCGGAGCATTCGGAACCTTGGTTTTATAGATATCGAGTTGTTCGATTTCCGTCGGACCGTAGGCGACGCGCTCGGGCTTGAGGCGGGCGCGGACCGACTCGCTCCATGCAGCGCGACGTTTGCCGACATGCGGCTGGTTCGGCGCCCACACGCTTTGATCGTAAGCGTCGTCGATCTCTTTCTGGTCCATGTCGAGCCAGACGCGCGGACCCTTCACCCGCGGCGTTTGCTCTATGGGTTGCTGCGCCAGCGCGGTGGCTGCGACGATCGTTGCCCCGACCGTGCAGGCGGCCTTGAGCACGGTTCGCCTTGTCAGCCGGTCTTCGGTCACCGAAGAGTCAAGGAGAAAAAAGGACTCTGCGGAGGCTGGTCAAGTCTATTGCCGAGGCCAAGCTAGCAGTCAAGCAAATTCAGGCTGCAAAGAAAGAATCAAATGCGCCTTTCACGGTCACGATGAGCGACCCTTCGTATCTTTAACTGCTTGCGCTTCAGGAAAGATTGTCACGTGTTATTGATAGAAGGAATGCGTCGCTATACTTCCCATCCCTGTTCGGACAGCGCCAATTGATTTCCGTCGGGATCCTTGAGCAGCGCCACCTTGTAAGGACCATCTAGAGACTCGCGCTCTATGGCCAACAACGGTTCGCCTGGATAGGTGAGGCCGAGTGGCTTTTTTATCTCTGTTTCAATTTCTCGAATACTCGGCACCTGGAAGCCGAGCACTTGAATCCCGGCTCCGGGGGCGGCCGGGCCTTTCATCAGTCCGAGATTGATCGTCCCATCCGACAGATAGATCGCTTCGCCGCCGCCGGTGGTTTTGCCGCGCGCGACCTCTTTCATGCCAAAAACGAACTTGTAGAAATCCGCGAGCCGCTCAGGAGCCTCGGTTCGGATACCGACGTGGCGGACGCCGGGGTTTCTCGTTCCTTCTTCGGCGCCCCAGCCTTTTTCCGCGACATCGACGCCGTTGCCGTCGAGATCCTTGATTCGGACTTCGGTATAACGGCCGTCCTTTGGCCGGTCGGCGAACTTGATGGGCGGTTGCAACTCGCCGAGCTTCCGCCCGACCTCTTTCAGGCTTTCTACTTTGAAGCCGTAGTGATTGATACCGACATCTCTCTTCACCTCCGCCATGGCGCGGTGAATCTGCAAGCAATTGAGATTGAAATAACCATCGCTGACGTAAAAGGCATGGGGACTGTTTTGCTCGTAGTTCCACACCTCTTCCATGCCGAGGATCAATCGGTAAAACCGCGCGAGACGACGATTGTTATCGGAGCAGATCGCCATGTGTCTGATGGCAGGCATATCGACCTCCTTATAGTGGGACGCGGGCAGCCGGGTCTAGGTATCGCTAACTCCTGTACGACTGGAATGTCAAGGGAATTGGTTTTACCGGGCCAGGGAGCTATTCGTCCTTTTTTTTCCCATCAAATTATCAGCCGGGCTCTTCCATAAGAATTGTCTATTTGCTACATCACAATAATCTATAGTAGAAGATAACGTGCGAAGGCCTCCTCGCTATCCATCGAATGTCACATAAGGAGAAGCGCCATGAAGAATTGGTTTCGCCTTCCAATGCTTGCCATTCAAATCGTCGGCCTGCTGGCATTCACACAAAGCCTCAAGGCCCAAACGCTCCGCAAAGCGACCTTCGAATTAAAGAACGAGATTACCGTCCAGGTTCCCGACGAAGCCAAACGGGTGCGGGTTTGGACGGCGCTTCCGCAAGACGATCCAGCTCAGGAAATCAAAAACCTCAAGATCGACGCGCCGTATCCTTACCGCGTGGAGCTCGATTCCGAAGGCAGCAAGGTATTGTTCATCGAGGGCGATGCTTTGAAAGCAAAAGAGTTAAAGATCGTCACGAGCTTTGTTCTTACGCGGTGGGAAGTGCGCAGCGGCGTGGACGCCAAGCAGGCCAAGCCGCTTTCTGAAGCCGATCGGGCGCGGCTGGCCCACTACCTGCAACCGAACAAGCATGTGATCATAGATGGAGACATCCGGAAACTGGCGCTGCAAATCGTCGGCAATGAACAGAATCCCGTCCTGGCCGCGCGCAAGCTCTACGACTGGCTGCTGGAAAACGTCGAGTACTGGGTCAAAGATCCGAAGAACAAAAAGGCATCGCCGGTTGGCAGCACGACGTACTGTCTGACTTCCCGCACCGGCAACTGCAGCGATTTCGAATCGCTCTGGACGTCGTTTGCGCGCAGCATCGGAATCCCGACGCAGATCGTCTACGGTTCCTTTCTTAAACCGGACTTAATGGGGCAAGATCAGGATCAAAGCTACCACTGCTGGGCGGAGTTCTACGCGCCCGGCTTGGGCTGGATACCGCATGACGTGGCGGTGGCTGATCTCTACGCCGGAGAATTCCCAGTAAACGACGACAACGAGAAACTGGTTCGTCTCACCACCGCTGACGGGACCTATGGTCCCAACCCGGAAAAGGTCAACTATTACTTCGGCAATCTCGACGAGCGCCGCGTCGTCTGGTCGCGCAATCGAGACCTGATCTTCAATCCGCGGCAAGATGGAGAGCCGGTCAACGCCTTGCCGAAAGCGTACGTGGAGATCGACGGCAAAGAACATCCGGAAACGAAGGGGTGGGTGAGAAAGCTCACGTTTCGCCAGGTCAATTAGCGAGGAATACGCCGTGGAGCGAAAAGCGCTCTCCGAAGAAATGGAGCGTACGCTCAAACTGCTTGCCGACCTTCAGGCTCTGCACGGGCGGCTCTGTCAACGCTGCGAATCCAAGCTCTGTCATCACGAAGCGCTGTTCAGTCTCAGCATGGGCTTCAAGAATGCGCCTCTGTGTTGCTCTTGCCTCGCGGCTGAGTTTGAGCGGGAGCCCGTGCAGATGCGCGACGAGCTATGGTCTTTCGTTTTGCACCGGCCCTGTCACCGGGCCGGCTGGGCATGGGCGAATCGCGATGAAGGTTACGATCCTGCCGTCCTTCCCGGATGCCTTTGGCCTTATCCGCGAAAGGCGAGCGAGCGGCCGCGTGCGCCCAAGACACTCGACACAGCGGCCGAGTCGTGCGAGAGCGAAACCTGGGACGCCGGCGATATGGCGTGCGGGGATCTCGTGCTGGAGCTGCGTTTGCGCTTGCGCGGGATGAAACCCCGCCAGGTATTGCGGATCACGGCGACCGATCCCGGCGCGCGGGAAGATATCCCGGCCTGGTGTCGCCTGACCGGACATGCGCTGCTCAGCGCGAAGCACCCTCTATATTGGATTGAACGAAAGGAGGATTAAAATTATGGCCGGTAAATTTTGTGTCAGCCTTACGTCCGCGAAAAACGATCCCGACAAGGCTACGGTTGCTTTTGTCGTCGCCAATGCGGCGGTGGCCTCGGACAAGGAGACATTGGTTTTCTTGAGCACGGAAGGAGTGCGGCTTTCCCAGCAGGGGTACGCGGACGACATCCGTGAGGAGGGCTTTGCGCCGCTGAAGGAGCTGATGGAAAACTTTGTCAAGGCGGGTGGCCTGATCTACGTATGCTCGCCCTGTTTTAAGCGCCGCAAGCTCGATGAAGGAAAGCTTATAGGCGGTGCCACGATCGTCGGAGGCGCGAAGCTAGTGGAATTTTTAAGCGACGGCTCTCCCTGCATCACGTACTAACGGAAGTTTAAGATGGATGAACCCGCCCAACGGTCCCATCGGCCCGATGTAAGCTTCGACGGCGGCGATCTCGACTGCGGCAGCGGCCTGCTGCTGCTCATTCGCAAACACATAGATCCTCTCGCTCGAGGACAGATCCTCGAGGTCCGCTCAACCGAGGTATCGGTGGAGCAGGATCTGCCGTCCTGGTGCCGGTTGACCGGCAACGAGCTGATTTCATGGAGCCGCAACGCAGGCACGTGGAGCTTTTTGATCTGCAAGGGATCGCTCGCCGAACAGAAGGAGTCCCCGGCGCCTGCCCCCTCCAGGCCCGGCGCAAAGCGACGGGTGGAAGGCGCGAGGATTTCCGCGCGTTTGTCGAAGCCGGATTCGATTCCTCAAATAGCGCCGCTGTCAGTCATGGGCATCGGGAGTTGGCCGCGACCGCGCTGGATGCTCCAGGCCTTGCACGAGCATGTCGAAGGACGACTTGGCGAGGACGAGTTCCAGGCCACCGCCGATGACGCCGTGCGGCTTGCTGTGGAGGCGCAGCTGCGCTCACACGCGGATGTGGTCACCGACGGAGAGCAGCGGCGCGACAACTATGCGAGTTTTGTCGGCGGGCTGCTGGAAAATTGCCAGCTCATTCCGCTCACGGATCTTTTGCCGCTGGTCGATGATCCGGAGAAGTTCGAGAAAGAATTGGAATCGCTGGACGTGCCGGCAAGCGAAGTTCGCCACCCCGCGGTTTTCGGCAAGCTGAGAAGGGGAAGGCCCATCGCCGCGCATGAGCTTGAATTTGTCCGGACTCTGACCGACAGGCCGGTAAAAATCGCTCTGCCGGGGCCTTACCTCCTCACACGGATCATGTGGATGGAATGCATCAGCGACAAAGCCTACGCCACTCGGGAAGAGTTGGCCGGGGACATCGTGCAGATACTACGCGAAGAGCTTCACGATCTTTTGTCGGCCG
>WNGL01007474.1_pt1 | contig 12829 bp, 10 predicted proteins | sample 5400591 | NCBI WGS metagenome assembly WNGL01 (sample SAMN13153377, study PRJNA577476) | soil metagenome | isolation source: 80 cm soil or saprolite under Garry oak tree replicate 1 | place: USA:California | collected 2016-06-15
AATTGAAACGAGCGGTCGCCACCGAGCCAGCAACCCGCCAGCTTTTTGATTACGCGAAAGTCCTTGAGGGTTTATCGCGTAACGCGGGCGTGCATGCCGCTGGTGTCGTGATCGCTGATCGGGACTTGTCTGATTACATCCCGCTCTGCCGCGACGTGAAAGGTAACGACGTCATCAGCCAGTACCCGATGGGGCCACTCAACGATCTCGGGCTCCTGAAAATGGATTTCCTCGGATTAAAAACGCTAACCGTGATCGAGGACACACTGGCACTCATTCACGAACGGGACCCGGATTTTTCGCTCAAGAACATTCCGATGAACGACGAAGCCGCCTTCGCTCTCTACAACCGAGGCGAAACGATCGGCCTCTTCCAGATGGAATCCGGCGGGATGACAAGTTTGTCGAAGCAGCTCGACGTTAAGAAACTCGACGACATCATCGCGTTGATCGCGCTTTATCGACCCGGCCCGATGGAACTCATCCCCGAATACGTGAAAGCGAAAAAGGGAATCACGCCGATCAGATATTTGCATCCGCTGCTCGAAGGCATCTGCGCCGACACGTACGGCGTGATGATTTATCAGGAGCAGGTAATGGCTGCAGCGAGCAAACTTGCCGGCTATTCACTTGCACAGGCCGACCTTCTCCGGCGCGCCATGGGCAAGAAGGACAAGGAGAAGATGGCGAAAGAGCGCAAGAATTTCATCGAAGGCTGCGGGCGGACAAACAAAATTCCCGAGAAAAAAGCAAACGCCATCTTCGATTTGCTGGAAAAATTTGCCGGTTACGGATTCAACAAGAGCCACAGCGCAGCTTATGGCGTGATCAGTTATCAAACGGCATATCTGAAAGCACATTATCCGGTCGAATTCATGGCGGGGCTGCTCAGCAACGAGGTCAACAACACCGAAAAAATTTCGCTTTTCGTAGGCGAATGCAAGCGCATGGGCATTGCGATTTTGCCGCCCGATATCAACAAGAGTGGTTTGAAGTTTGTTCCTGAAGCTGTAGCCGGCATCGGTGATGCCGGGGCGCCCACGCGAGGATTACAAACCGGGGTCACCACTCCCGGCTACAATCGAAGCTACAATGCAATTCGTTACGGTCTCGCCGCGATCAAACACGTCGGCGAAAGCGCGATGGAAGCCGCGATTCGCGAGCGTGAGCGAGGAGGAGATTTCACTTCGCTGGAGGATTTTTGCAGCCGGCTCGACTCGCGCGTCGCGAATCGCAAAATGTTGGAAAGTTTAGTGAAAGCGGGTGCATTTGATTTTCTTGCCCGCGAGCGCGCCGTGCTTTTCGCCTGCATTGATGAAGCACTGAGTGCATCCGCCGCTGCGTATCGGGACCGCGTTGCCGGACAAGTTTCACTCTTCGATGAGACAACTGCCCCCGCAACATCGAGGAAGAAGCAGATCATTCCGTGGAGCGAACATGAAAAACTTTCCTACGAAAAAGAGCTGCTTGGTTTTTATGTCAGTGGGCATCCACTCGACTCCTATGTCGATCTTTTTGCGGCAAAGAATTATCGATCGATTTCGTCGTTAGGCGAGCTCGACGATCGCGCGGTGTTCAAAATTGCCGGAGCGATTGTGGATGTCGAAAAAAAGTTTACAAGGAGAGAGGGCAAACCATTCGCGGTTGTTTGGGTCGAAGACTTGACGGACATACTCGAGGTAGTCGTTTGGAATGACGTTTATCTGAAAATTTCAGACGCGCTCGTGGCCGGGCGCGTCGTTGAAATAAGAGGAACCCTCGATAAGCGCGACGACGCTCTCCGCGCCACGGCCCAGGAGATTAAGATGTTTGCACCAAGAAAGAGTAATGGCGTGACTCAAGAATCGGCGAACATGTTGCCGGAAGCAGCCGTGCTCTTGCAATTTTCTCCCGTGGCCACGAGCAACGAATTGCGCGAAGTGCGCGAGATCCTCGCCACCTCACCGGGCCGACGTCCAGTTCAGTTGCTGTTCGATCGCGCCAACGGCAACTCGTTGCGCCTGGACGCAGGCGCCGAGTTTCGTGTCAACCTTACACGCGATCTCGAGGCGAAGCTTTCACGCTGGTTGGTGACGGCGAAGTGGTAGCGGCGCTTAGTGCCGCTTTGTTCTTTTTTTTGGGCGAACGGTCTCCAGGCGTGCTTCAGGCCGCGCGGGTACTCCGAGCAATAATGTTTTTTCTTCCGTGCTCAGGCCTGAAAAACAGAGCGGAAATTCTCTGACTGTTCCGTTTAGGTTCAAAATGGTGAAGGATTGCGTGCTTGTCTGCTCTCTTAAACCGATGGTCCAGTCGGATTGAAAAAGTCTGCCGCGAAATTCTAACTCTGCTACCACAGGCGCGAGCGTTACCGTGACCGTTCCAATCTCGATTTTACCTACGCAACCAATCGGGCGCAGCGTTAGATCGAAGATCGGCGTCGCTCCGGTTATCTTGATCGCGAGGTCATTTGTATCTTGAAAATCGACTTCCCCATGAAGTGAAAGATCGACATCTTTCGTCGCGGCAGTGAAAAAATCCAGCGACGCGCGATTTCCTCTAAAGGAGACGCGACTGCTGGCTTCGGTAAGATTGAGAGAAGCGTTCTGCACCGTTCCGTTCAACAACTGTACGTCGCCGGTGATCTGTGGATGTTGCAGCGTTCCGGAAAACGAAATGTTTCCGCTCAAAATACCGTCACGGAAAATTTCCGGATGAAAAAATTCGGGCGCGTTTGCGAGGATGATTGACGGGAAATCGAGCGTCACGTTGAGCGGAGATACCAGGAAAGCATTCCAATCCGTTCCGATACGCAAAGGGAAATTGGCCGTGAAATTAAGCAGGCTTGAATTTGGCAAATCGATCATACCGCGCGCGTCCCACTTGTTGGAGTCGATCGTTATTTGAATGTTCGCCGGTGTTGGCTTCGAGTTGGTTTCATCCGGTCCGCTGAAGATCGACAAGTACTCATCCAAATTATCGACCGTGGCGCTGATCGCCCCCGAATAGTTGTGCTCGTGCGACATGTCGATCTTGCCTTGCGCCGTGAGGGAGTCGTTCTTGCGCTTCAGGTTCAATTGTTCGATCTCCAACTCGGTCGCTTTCAAATTCAGTTTCGCGCTCAAGGTGTCGATTGCGGTTTTGAAAAGGGTGAGAGACGCGCCGTCGAGCGCAAGATGTCCACCGAGCTTGCGATCGCGCGTGTTCATCGTTCCTTCGATCGCGATTTTTCCCGCAAAGTCACCGGTGTTTGCGCCGAAAAGAGCCGCGAACTCGCCAAGTTGACTGATCGATGCGGAGATTTCGCCGCGAAAGTCCGGGCTGAGCCAGTCGGATGAGTTAGAAGGGGCTGAGGCCTCGCCGCTCAAGGTAAGCTGGTTTGCTTTTTGTTTAATATAAAGCTGCTGGAGTTGGACCTGGCGATTGTAGAGTGAAGCGCCGAGCATGATCGCTTCGGCCGTGCGATTGCGCCAGGTGAGCCTGGTTAGCTCGGCCCAGAGCGACGCAGTTGCGCTAGCCGGCTCGGTCAAGTTTCCACGATAAGTGAAGTTGCAAGCGTGAAGCAAACCATCCACGCGATCAGTGAATCCGACGGCCTCCGACGTTTGTGCGAGGGAAATGTCAGCGGCTGAGCCGGCGATCTTCCAATTGGAGCGTTGCGCGCGCCACTGATGCGAAATGTTTCCGCGAATTTTTCCACCGAACGCATCAACATCGAATTCCAATCCAACACGTTGATTACTGAGGCGTGACAAATCAGCCGTAATAGATTGAAGATCGAGGCCACGCGTTAACGTGAGTCCGCCGAGCGTCAGGCGGCTGTCCTGCCAGTTGGTCGCCCCGCGTAATTGTGAGAAAGTTTGACGAAACAACGGCGACGCAATCATCACCTCGGCAGCACTAAAGCGGCGGGCTTCTGTTTCGCTTGCGGACAGAGAACCATTTCGCAGCAAAATCATCGTCGGCCCGTCTTCAAGGCGTATGTCCGAGTGGGCAATGCTGAGACTCTGGGGAAGTAATCTGTGCAGTGTTGTCCAGCCGCTTTGCGTTATGGCTCGCCCGGCTCGATTGCGGCGGCGCAATTCGCCGTGTAATTTTTGAATCGAAAGATCGCGAATGGCGCGGGCGGGCATGCCCAGCAAGATGCGCTTAAGATTCAAATTCAGACTCACTTGCGTTACAGTGAGATCAATGAGGAATGCGTTGTCTGGCGCGCTCTTCACTTGAAGGCCGCGGATCGTGACCGGACGCAGAAACGGCGCCTCGATCTTGTCGATGCTAACAATGAGACCTTCGTGCCGGGCTTTCCACCAGACCCACAACCGAACGCCATTGGAAACGGTGAATGGTGCAAGCCAAATCGCAAACGGCACCACGAGCAGTATCAGCAGACTAACGAGAAAGAATCGATTCTTGAACGACATCGGTTGGCAAAAGCGGGATTGATCTGTGAATCGTGATTAGTCAAACCGGCTTGGCGATCAAACACGCGTTTCACTGATCACCGATCACTTCACTATTCACTTTTCTTCTCGTTCTTGAAGATCAAATGCAACGGCTGCGGCGTGTGAATGCGCTCGTCGAGTTGTTGCTGCAATGCGCGTTCCCCTTCAGCAGGCAAACCGCTTTCCACCGCCTTTTCCCGGGCCAACTGAGGCAAGATCGACAACTCGCTTTGCACATCCTCTCCGGAGATTCGATTCCAAAAGCCGTTTTCAAACGCAAGGACGTCCACCTGACCTGGGTCAATACCGAGAATCTGAGCATGCGGGAGCTCAACGATTATCTCGTTTGGTCGAATATCGATTGACAGGTTCTGCCGCAAATCGAAGCCGGCTTTAACGGCGAATGTGCCATGCAGCTTTACTCGCTTGGAGCTGCCAACCCAGGTATGCAAAAGTTCGTGTTCGACCTCGATCCGGCGTGATAAGACCACCAGCTCGCTAACAGGCGTGGTCTGTTCCATGTAAACGCGGCTGTTTATCGTGATGCGGGGCTGCAAGTGCGCGATGTCGATAAAAGCGGCACGCAAATCCTTGCCCAACTTCTCGAGCTCGGCGGTGCCTTGATGTGCCGTGCGCGCCGGCCAGCTCTCCAAGCGCAGGAAAATGACGACGATGACGGCTGCGATAATGAGCGTCATCAACGCGAACGCAGTTGGCCAGGAGATTCGTCCCGATCTTGAAATAGAATGACAAAGCACGAATGACGAATGCCGAATTAATGACCTATGACAAATGACGAATGAGCAAACGACTTTCTTCCGTCAAACGGCGTTGATCATTTCTTCGTCCTTGGTCATCCGGTTTTCGTCATTAAAAAAGTACCGCCCCCCACGCCCGATAGGCGTGAAGGGCGGCTGTTCCCCCCAGAACAATCGTAGAAAACCTTGACGCTACTAAACGAGCTTGGGGCTGGAGGCAACAAAAATTTACATGAAGTTTTTCGAAGGAACGTGGCGTTGTAAAGAAGATAATCGTGGCGGCGGACGCCGACGGATGGATCTTTCAAAAAGATAGGGTGATCCGGCTTGCGCGAGCTTGCTTGGGGGTCTCTAGTTTTGCATGCGTAATTTGGATGGCGAATTATCCAGACGCAGTCTCGCTGGTTCATTGTTAGTTGCTCATCCCAATATGCTCGATCCCAATTTCCGGCGCACAGTGCTCTTCATTTCAGCGCATGATCCAAACGAGGGTGCTCTGGGCGTGATCATTAATCGCCCGCTCGATAGACAAGTGGCCGATCTGGTGACGGAGGTGCCGCGAGCGAGCCTTGCCGAGGTCCCTGTTTTTCTCGGCGGACCGGGTGGGAAAAAACAACTGATGTTTGCGACGTTTGAATGGGAGAAAGGCGAAGGGCTCAAGCTCAATCACAATGTTGGTTTGGAGGAAGCAAGCGATGCGGCTGGTCAGAGAAAACCAGCCACAATCTGTGCCTTTGTCGGTTATGCTGGCTGGGGAGCGGGTCAGCTTGAAGCGGAGATGAGGCAGAAAGCATGGCTCCTCCAAAAGCCCAGCTCCTCCGTGCTCCAGCTTGATCGCCTGCCGAAACTCTGGTTCGACATCATGCGAAGTCTGGGGCCCTGGTATAAAATGCTGGCGGCGGCACCCGACGATCCGTCATTGAATTAGTGAATGGTAATCGGTGATAAGTGGTTGGTAGATTCCGCTGGTCGCGCGTTTCGAGTCGCTTTATCACTATTCACAAATCATTTATCACCATTCATTCTCTGGCATGATTATCGGTGTCCCCAAAGAAATTAAAGAGCAGGAGCAGCGCGTCGCCTTGCTGCCCTCGGCTGCAAACCAACTTATCCGGCACGGTCACTCGGTGGTGGTAGAAAAAAATGCAGGTGTCGGCTCTGGTTATCCGGACGAAGAATACATTAAAGCCGGCGCCGAAATTTACGATCAAGCGAAAGAGGTTTTCACCCGCGCCGACATGATTGTGAAAGTGAAGGAGCCGCGGGAGGCGGAGTTTTCTCTGTTGCGCAAAGGGCAGATCCTTTTCACGTATTTGCATCTCGCTGCGAGCAAATCGCTCACTGAGGCATTGCTGAAATCGGGCGTGACTGCGGTCGCTTATGAGACTATCCAGATTAATAATCGTTTGCCGCTGCTCGAGCCGATGAGCGAGATCGCAGGCCGCATGTCGGTAGTGATGGGCGCGAATTTTCTCGCCAAATACAATGGTGGGAGTGGGGTGTTGCTTGGCGGTGTGCCGGGAGTTTTGCCGGGACGAGTCGTCGTGGTTGGAGGCGGGACTTCCGGCGTAAATGCCGCCCGCATGGCGACCGGTCTCGGCGCGGATGTGACAATACTCGATGTCGATCTCGAGCGGTTGCGCTATCTCGATCTTGCAATGGGAAACACGAACACGCTCTATTCGAGCGAAGCAAACTTGCACGAGTTGGTGGCAGATTGCGATTTACTGATCGGCGCCGTGCTATTGCCCGGAGCAAAGGCTCCAAAGTTAATCACGCGTGCCATGTTGAGAAAAATGAAACCGGGCAGCGTGCTGGTGGATATCTCGATTGATCAAGGCGGTTGTGCCGAAACTTCGCGACCAACCACGCACCTCGATCCGGTTTATGTCGAGGAAGGCGTTACGCACTATTGCGTGGCGAACATGCCCGCCGCTTACGCGCGCACCGCCACACAGGCGCTTACCAACGTTACCTATGGTTACGTGGAATTGCTCGCGGATTTAGGCCTGGAGGGCGCATGCAAGAAACAACCGGCCTTGATTGGCGGAATCAATACGCGCGATGGAGGCCTCACGTGCCGGGCGGTGGCGGAAGCGCATGGCCTCAAAAACGAGGCCCCTCTTTAATCCACGATCATCAGCCATTTGCCGCTGAAAACGAAATTCCGATAGGGCCAAAAACTGCCTTGCTCCGATTAATCAATTAAACCAATATGCCCTTTCAACTACCACTATGAAAAAATACATCTGCATCCTGGCCAGTGCCGCGCTCCTCGCGGCGTGCGAGCAAAAGACCGAAACTACCGAGCCTGCGGGAAGCCCAGCTGCCACGGCTCCCCCGACAACGACAACAACAACTGAAACAGCCAGTCCGGCTACGACAACAGAATCTCCCGCTGGAACAACGGAATCTCCGGCTGAGACTTCGCCGAGTCCGTAACTTCCTCGGCCTCCCTCTCCTTGCGAAGTCTTCCCCTTAGAGCCTCGGGGGAAGACTTTTGCTGTACGGATGCCGCACAACAACAAGGAGCGACGGCCTGCTCGCGAACTTCTTTCGAAGTCTTCCAGCGGTCGAATCGCCACGGAACAGTCACCGTTTTTGCAAAGTGCTCTGTCTATCGGTGGCAAGATCGACAATTGATAATGCCCACGAAAGCTTCATTCTCCTTTCCAAAAGCCCGCCGCTTGATGCGCTCGTCGGAATTCGAACGCGTGAAACGAGAGGGCCGTATACGGCGTGGCAAACTGCTGACTCTTAGCATGGTGGCAGTAGAGAATTCGGGTCCGTGTCGCGTCGGCTTTATTACGAACCGGCGCCTTGGACAGGCAGTTGTTCGCAATCGTGTTCGACGCCGTCTGCGGGAAATTGTGCGCAAGCATCAGCACGATTTGCGGGAAGATTTTTGGATTGTGCTCGTCGCCAGACGCGATGCCACGAAAGCGAGTTATCGTGCGCTGGAAGATGAATGGTTGCGTCTGGCAAAGCGCGCTTCTATCCTAGCGCTCTGATGCTCAGTTTTGTTCGTTTTTTTATTCGCATTTACCAATGCACGTTCTCGCCGCTGCTCTGCTTGATTTGCGGTCCCGGTTCGGGCTGTCGATTTACGCCAACCTGTTCGGCGTATTTTTTGGAGGCGGTGGAGGCGCATGGCATCGTCCGTGGAAGCTGGTTGGCACTAAAGCGCCTGGCACGGTGTCAACCGTGGGGCGAAGCAGGGCATGATCCTGTTCCGAAAGCAACGCGCAACCACGAGTTTGCTTGTGAATAGCCGCTTCGGCAAGATTTATGGATCGAACTGCATGGATTGTCGTTACCCTTTGCGTGATTGGACTGATCCTGTGGGAAGTCTATCAGGCAAAGCAGACGCCGCCGAGACCTGCACCGGTCAATGTCTCGCCGGGGCGGGCTTCTCCCACCGCGACGATCGCTTCCCCGACGCCGCCCGCCGCTCCTGAAGTTGCGCCCAACGCTGCCGAACCGGTTCCGAGTTTTCCAGAGAAAATCGAAACACTGCGCAATTCAGACGTTGAGCTGCGCCTAACAAATCGCGGTGGTGGAATCAAGGAAGCGGTCTTGCTTAAGCAGGTGGCCGAAAAAGGGCAACGTGTTGTCTTGAATTCAGCAGAAAGCGCACCGATCGGCGCAATCACTGAGCAGCCGTCCGCGTCCGCGCTTCCCGAGTTCACGGTGTCTGCCGAGTCGGATTCCGCGGTGCAATTCGAGCGCACGACTGCCGAGGAGATCACCATCCGGAAGAAATTCCTTTTCCAACAATCTTCGGAGAAGAAAGATAATTTTGTCGCTGAAATGGATGTCGATCTTGAGAATCGCGGCGCGAAACCCTACCGAAGTGCGGATTACTTTGTTGCGCTTGGGTCCGCTGCTCCGATTCACCCGAAAGATTATCCGTCTTACACGCGACTGGTGTGGTGCATCGCTCACGATATCACGTGGTATCGAGGGGCGAAGGGCATCGATGTTGGCTGGTTTGGCGGCGGTGGCGGATTGCTCGGTCTGGGCCAGCGCGCCGCGCAACCGTTTTATCAGGAAAATATCGCCGGGGCGGAATGGGTTGCGGTGAGCAATCAATTTTATACGACGCTGCTGGCGCCTCTTACAGCCAACGCGAATGCCGTTTGGGGGCGGCGTTTCGAGATCCAGCGTCCGCCCGACCAAAAAGTGCTCGGCATTGAAGGAGCGCTGGGTATGCCGGGCTTTCAGTTGCAGCCCGGGCAAACTTACAGCGCGCGTTTCGAAATCTATACCGGCCCGAAGCTTTACCATCGTCTCGCGCAACTTCCGCACAATGAAGCCGAGGTCATGGACTTCGGGATCTTCAAACTGGTCTGCCAGTTTCTCCTAAACTTCATGAACTTGTTGCACAGCTGGCTGCTCGACTATGGCCTGGCCATCCTGGCTCTCACCACCATCATCAAGCTCACACTCTGGCCGATTCAAAACAGAGCGAACCGTTCCATGCGCCAAATGGCCGCGCTATCGCCGAAAATGCAGGAGCTGAAGGAAAAATACAAAGATGATCCAACCCGGATGAATCAGGAGGTGATGAAGCTTTACAAGCAGTACGGAATCAATCCCGTCGGCGGCTGTTTGCCGATGATGATTCAGATCCCGATCTTTTTCGGTCTCTTTAAAATGCTGGGTCAGGCGGTGGAATTGCGAAATGCAAAGTTTCTTTGGGTGAAAGATCTTTCGCAGCCAGACACAATAGCGCACCTGCCATTGCTTAGCTGGTCGATTCCAATTAATATCATCCCGCTTTGCATGGCGGCGACGCAGATTTGGCTCATGGCCATGACGCCAAAGACGGGCGATCCTACTCAGCGCCGGGTGATGATGTTTACGCCGCTGATCTTTTTATTTATCTGCTACAATTTTGCGGCAGCTCTGGCATTGTATTACACCGCTCAAAATCTTTTCAGTATCCTGCAATTTTATCAGAACAAAAATCAACCCATGCCGAAGCTCGAAAAAGTTGCGCCAGCCGGAAGACGGAAACGATGATGACCCCAAAGGAACTCCTCGATACGATGCTCGGTTATCTCGGTTTCGTTGTGCAAATCGAGGAAACCACGAATGAAGGCGGCAACTCAACGCTGCAGATTTATACCGAGGAAAGCCGCCGCCTGATCGGGCGCAACGGCGAGACGCTCGAGGCCATCCAGTTTTTGCTTAATCGGCTGCTGCAAGCCAAAGACAAGGATGCTGAAAAGGTTATCGTCGATTGCGAACACTACCGCTCCATGCGCGAAGATCGCATCGTGCAGCGCGTGCGAGAATTGGCAGATCGTGTGCGCATCTCCGGGCGTTCGATTCAGCTCGAGCCGATGAATTCTTACGAACGGCGTCTCATACACAACGCTTTCAAAGACGATCCCGAGGTGGCGACCTGGAGCCCTTCCGATTCCGCGCGTATCAAGCAGATCACATTACTTAAACGCCAGGCCAAGAAAGAACCCGCGCAGAAGGGATAGGGCGCGCGACCGTCTGCCAAAAGGATGGATTCGCTGCGCCGATTTCTTGCCGGTGGGGCGAGACTCTCTCGAGCCGACGAATTCAACCTGCACTAAATCGCGCGGCTTCCTTTTGTTCTCCGGCGCGTATCTCCGGACGCCAGCGAAACTTTTGCAGAAGCGGATTCGATTTCCCTTCGGCGGCGTCCGCGATGATCTCACCTATTACTGGCGCGAACTTGAATCCGTGTCCGCTATCGCCTGCGGCGACAATTAAACCCGGCCGCTTGGGATCGGGCGCAATCCAAAAATGTCCGTCGTTCGTATCGCAATACATGCAGACGCGTGAGTAAACGATCGGCGCGTCGGCGAGCGCAGGAAATGTCGATGATAAAAACTCGCGCAGATTCTCTTCTTCTTCGGGTGTGACAGCGCGTTTCGGAGATTCAGGAGACATCTCGCGGCCGGAACCGTGGTTCGCAATTTTCAACACGCCCTCGCGGCTTAGCGGGAAACCATAATAGCCGGTCGTTGAAATATCTGCGCCGAAAACCGGAAAACGTTGGGGCGCGAAGAGTTCAGGTTGTCGAGGTTTGAGGTGAAAGACCGGTTGTCCGGTTGCGCGAAGAAATTTTTGTGTAAACGGCAATACATACGGTGTCCACGCGCCGATTGCCATCACGACAGCGTCGCCTTGGATCCGCTCTCCGTTGTCGAGCACGATCCCTTTGACACGATCATCGCCTTCATTCAGCTGAGAAAATCTAGCGCCTTCGCGTAGTTCAATCCCGAGCGATTTGGCGCGCTCAATCAGTGTGGCAACCACGCGACCGCTTTCTGCATACCCTGCTTCCAGCTCAAGAATGCCATCCTGATAAAGTTCCGGATTCCACGCGGGAAAACGCCTCCACATTCGCGCCGAGTTCATGCGCTCAATCTTGTGTCCGCACTGTCCGAGTATTTTGAGACTTTCGTATTCAAAATCGCCCGGCTTCATTTCTCGCTGGCGCACGAACATCACCCCGACCTCGTGATAGAGCTCGACACCAAACTCTTTATTCCACTTGCGCCAGAGTCTGATCGAGCGTTCGGCCAACGCACTGTATTCTTCATCTGCGCCATAAGCCGCGCGGACTGCTTTACTGATATCGGTCGAGGCGGCCAGCGGATGCGGAAGTGGCCCCGGATCGACAAGCCTAACTCTGTGTCCGCGCTTTTTTAATTCGATCGCGGCCGTCACGCCGTTAATTCCCGCGCCAACGACGATGAGTCTCGACATGTTACAACAGCGCACGTTGTGGCGGCGTTTCTGTCAAGCGCTGATGTTGTTATTTGCCAAATCGCGAAGTACGCATGCCTCCGCTTGCGCTAAGCCGATATTCGCAGCGCGCGTTCCCTTTCGAGCAGGGTCGGATGCGAGTAATAGAAGCCGCTGTAGAGCGGGTGGGGGGTGAGATTGCTCAGGTTCTTTTCGCTCAACTTGTGCAGCGCTTGAATGAGTGACTGCGCCTCTCCCATTGTCGCACCCGCGAATGCATCGGCTTGATATTCGAAACGGCGGGACCAGATATGAATGAACGGTGAAAGCCAGAAATTGATCGTCCCCGCCAGGAGCGCAAACAGCAGCATCGCAGGGACGGCATTGGCGGCGGCAAAGCCTCCCTGCTGTGCGAAACCAAACGCGCGATAAAACCATTCTTGACGCGCCAGCCATGCGATCGCGGCAAACGCCACAAACACGCCAGCCATCGACAGGCCGAGCCGCGTCGCTACGTGGCGCTTTTTGTAATGGCCAATTTCATGTGCGAGCACGGATTCCAGTTCCGCCTCGGTGAGCTGCGCGATGAGTGCATCGAACAGGACGATTTTTCGAAAACGTCCCAACCCGATAAAGAACGCGTTCGAGTGGCGCGAGCGTTTGCTTGCGTCCATTACGTCGATGCTGTGCGTCGGAAAATTGGTGCGCTGCGCGAGTGCAAACAGGCGCTCGCGCAAGGTTCCTTCCGGCAACGGTGTGAACTTATTGAAAAGCGGCATGATGATCGCCGGCGCGACGAGCAGCAGGAGCAATTGAAACGCGATGACAATCGCCGCCGCCCAAAGCCACCAGTTTGCGCCAGTCCACGCGATCAGCTTTAACACCAGCGCAAGCAACGGATACCCGAGCAGCAATGCG
>WNGL01007477.1_pt1 | contig 12827 bp, 7 predicted proteins | sample 5400591 | NCBI WGS metagenome assembly WNGL01 (sample SAMN13153377, study PRJNA577476) | soil metagenome | isolation source: 80 cm soil or saprolite under Garry oak tree replicate 1 | place: USA:California | collected 2016-06-15
CCGGCGCGCAGCCAACCTCGCCTGACGCGCCTCACAGCACACTGCGAGCGACGCCCCCAGCCCGACCAAAGCCAAGCCCCGGCGCGGACACGGCTCGCTGACCAGCAGACGAAGACGTCACTAATTGCCGGGTGGTTAAGAGCACGCGGCTATCTGAGCCGCAGTCTCTGCCGACCCGAAACAGCGACCCAGCTAGCCGGGCTCCGGGCTCGGGCGATCGTCAGCGATCGGGGAGTGGCGGCGGCGCGCGCAGTGCGGCCGCGATCGCCGATTACGCGCATGTCGCCGAGCGTCGGCGAGCCTCTCGCGAGCTTCGATATGTACGCTCACGGGCCACACACCAGGACCGGTGCGTAAGACATCTCGGCAAGACGCGACGTCGGTCGCGCGACGTCCCGCCTTCGGACGGATTGCTGACGTCGGCAGTCTTCTAGGGGGGCGTGCCATGCGCAATCCAAGTGTTGGACGGGTGTGGCGTCTGACCCTCGAACCGGTCAGGTGCAGCCGCATGACTCGCGGTGCACGAAGGTCGGGTGCATGAGGATGCGCCGGGGTGGCATCGCCGGATCGGCCAGGCGTGACAGCACCAACTGCAGCGCCTGCTCTCCCATCTTCTGAGTGGGTTGGGCGATCACGGTCAGCCGGGGGTGGAACAGGTCGGCCCATTCGAAGTCGTCGAAGGCCACCAGGGCGATATCGTCTGGGATCTTCATGCCGACCTCGCGCGCACCTCTCATCACCCCGATCGTCATGCGGTTGTTTCCGACGACGAGTGCAGAGGGTGGTTTGGGCAGCGCAAGCAGCTTCAGGAATGCTTGCTGCGCGGCGTCATCGCGGGAGTCGCCGCTGATGAGGTAGTCGGTGTTGGCGCGGATGCGATTGCGCTTGAGTCCGAGTCGGTAGCCGGCGACGCGCTCTTCGGTGGTGCTCAGCCCGGGCCGACCACTGATCATCGCAATGCGGCGGTGCCCGATGCTGACGAGGTGGTCGACCAGTTCGGCCGTCGGCTCCAGGTTCTCCGACCCGATCTGGTCGACGTTTTCTTTCATCAGCCGGTCGATCAGCACGACCGGCACGTCTTGCAGGTGTGCGTGCCGTAGGGCCCCGCTGGGGTCGGCCGACGGCGCCAGCACGATCGCCTCGACACGGCGGCCGAGGAGGTCCGACACCGCCCGCAACTCGGTGCTGACCTCATCGTGCGTGTCGGCCAGCAACAGCGAGTACCCAGCACGTGCGGCCGCTTGCTCGATGCCGTGCACGACGTCGCCGAAGTACGGGTTCGAGATCGAGGACATCGCCAGCCCGACGGTCTGCGTCCCGGTCGAGCGCAACGATCGCACCACGCTGTCCGGCACGTAGCCGGTCTCGGCAATCGCGCTCAGCACGGCGGTCTCGGTGTCCGGCGCGACGGGACGGGTCTTGTTGACCACGTGCGACACGGTGGTGACGGAGACCCCCGCGAGCCGTGCAATGTCGGCCATCGACGCGGCGCGGCGGGGACCGGTAGCTGGCATGACGGCAGCGTAACCGCATTGCGCAAACCATTGTGCGTATGCGACGGGCCCCGGGCGGCGAGCCGCTTCGAGCGTTACGGATTCGTTACCAGCGGATGTTGCGCAACGTATTGCGCAACGCATTTGCGGAGGCAATCATGGCTCGCACCACCTCGCGCCCAGTGACATCGGGTCCCGTGCGCGCGGTGGGGTTCCCCGCCAGGGAGCGCACCGCGCAGCCGGCGCCCGGCCAAGGAGGCGAGATGGAACCGCGAGCACACCCGAGGATCGACGTGAAAGCGACCGATGTGACAGGGCCCCTGTCTGAGGCCGGCACTTCGGCGGCTACCGCGCTCCGGGAGCCGCAGATCTGCGCCGAACTGCTCCAGGTTTCGAAAGCTTTCGGGTCCACTCAGGCTGTTTCCAACGTGTCCTTCGCCCTGCGCGCGGGCGAGGTGCTGGCCCTGGTCGGTGAGAACGGCACCGGCAAGAGCACCTGCGTCAAGATCCTCGGCGGCGTATACGAGCCGGACTCGGGGCAGTTGCGCATCGCGGGTGCAGACGTGACCATGCACAGCGCCCTGGACGCGCAGCGGCTGGGCATCGCGGTGGTGAATCAGTATCCGGGTCTGTTCGGCGATCTCACGATCGCGGAGAACATCTTCGCCGGCAAGCCGTTGCGCGGTCGCGCGGGCCTGCTCGACCAGGGCCGGATGCGGAAGGAAGCGACCAACTACCTCGACCGAGTCGGCCTGCGACGGGACCCGAGCGCGCTGGTCAGCGCGCTTCGTACCTCGGAGCAGCAGATGGTCGAGATCGCGCGGGCATTGGCCGCCGAGGCAACGGTTCTGATCCTGGACGAACCCACGGCTGCGTTGTCGACTCGCGAGGTCGACACGTTGTTCGGCGTCATCGACGAACTGCGTAGTAGCGGAGTGTCGATGATGTTCGTCGGGCACCGGCTCGAGGAGATCTTCCGCATCGCCGACCGGGTCGCGATCCTGCGCGACGGACAGCTGGTGGACACCCGACGTACTGCAGAGATCACCGAGGCCAACGCCGTCCGCCTGATGGTGGGCCGCTCGCTGAGCGCGCTCTATCCCGATCGCCACGCGCAGATCGGCGACGTCGTACTCCAAGTCTCCGGGCTCGCCGCCGCAAGCGGCGTGCATGACATCGACCTGACCATCCGATCGGGAGAGATCGTGGGTTTGGCCGGGCTGGTCGGTAGCGGCCGCACCGAGCTGGCCCGGGTGCTGTTTGGAATCGACCGCCAGACGGCGGGCACCATGAAGCTGGACGGTCGGGTGGTCACGCTGCACTCGCCCGGCGACGCGCTGTCGCGGGGCATCGCCTACGTCTCCGAGGACCGCCGCGGCCAGAGTCTTGTCGAGGACTTCAGCATCCTGGACAACGCGACGCTGCCGGTGATCAAGAAGGCCACCCGGTTCGGTCTGGTGCTCAAGCGCGCCGAGATGGCCTTGGTGTCCAGCTCCCTGCAACGGATGAGCCTCAGGTTCCGCAGCTACGACCAGCCGGTGGGAACGCTGTCCGGGGGAAACCAGCAGAAGGTCGTGCTGGCTAAGTGGCTGGCCACGAACCCGCGGCTGCTGATCCTCGACGAACCGACCCAAGGCATCGATGTCGCCGCCAAGGCCGAGGTGCACCGCATCGTGTCGGATCTGGCCGAACACGGGCTGGCCATCCTGCTGATCTCCTCCGACATGCCAGAAGTGCTGGGCATGTCCGATCGTGTGCTGGTGATGCGCCGCGGCCAGCTCGTCGCCGAATTCAGCGGTACGGGGGCAACCCAGGAGGCGATCGCATCCGCGGCGACCGGCGCCAGAATGGACGCCGCCGAACCCGCCGCCGAGCACCAAGCCTTGCTGCCCAGGACGACCGCCGGCACCGAGAACGCGGCAGCCGCGGTAACGGCCGCCAGCGGAGCGAGCGCGGCGGGGGCACTTTCCCAGTGGCTCCGCGTGCTGGGCGCCCGCCGCGAGGTGGGGCTGATCGGCGCGCTGCTCGCCATGATCATTCCCATAAGTATCGTGAACTCGCGGTTCCTGAGCTCGACGAACCTGTCGAGCGTGTCCGCCGAAGCCGCGCTCGTGGGATTCGTGGCGGCGGGGCAGCTGCTGGTGGTGCTGACCCGCAACATCGACGTGTCGGTCGGCTCGGTGATCGGCCTCGGCGCCTACCTGTTCGGTTCCTACGCCAAGGACCATGCCGGCACGCCGATCATCGTCGCGTTCCTCGTCGCCGCCGCAGTCGGTCTCGGCTGCGGGCTGATCAACGGCCTGGTAGTCGGCTACGGGAGGGTGCCCTCCATCGTGGTCACCCTCGGCACTCTCTACGTCTATCGAGGCATCGACAGCATCCTGTCCAACGGCAAGGAGATCGCGCCGGGCGACATTCCCCAGTCGGTCCAGGACGTGCTGTCACACAAGGTGTTGGGCGTGTCCACGCTGGTCTGGGTCGCTGTCGCCGTGTTCGTCATCGTGGGTGTGGCGCTGCGATGGACGTTGCGCGGTCGCGAGATGTATCAGGTCGGGTCCAACCCCGAGGGCGCCCAGCTGATCGGCGTAGCGATCAACCGCAGGGTGCTGGCCGCCTTCGCCACATCCGGCTTGCTGGCCGGACTCGGCGGTGCCCTGTGGGCCTCGCACTACGGGATCGTCGACGGCCAGAGCGCCTACGGCCTGGAACTGACCGTGGTTGCAGCCGTGGTCGTCGGCGGCGTCGCCTTGCGCGGTGGCTACGGCAGCGCGCTGGGCGTCGCGCTCGGCACGGTCGCGCTGTTCACCATCCAGAACGTCCTGGAACTCGCGAAGGTCAACTCGGAGGACCTGCAAGCCTTCTACGGTGCGGCGATCCTCGTCGCCGTCACGCTCGACATGGTGATTGCGCGGCGCAGCCGCCGGGTCCGGGCGGTGCTGTGATGCCGGCCGCCATTCGGGGTTGGCTCGCCCGTTGGGAGACCGTGCTCGCCGGGTGCGTCATCGCGCTGCTGCTCGTGGCCTCGGCCACCACGCCCGGGTTCACCGACGGACTTAACGTCGCGAACTCCATCTCGCTGATGTCCGAGAAATCGTTGATGATCCTCCCGCTGGCGTTGCTGATCATCGCGCGTGAGATCGACATCTCGGTAGCCAGCATCGCCGGGCTCTCGGCGGTATCTGCCGGCATCATGCTCCGCGACGGGCACTCGGTTGCCATCGCGGTGGGCGTGGCCGTCGCGGTCGGGCTGTGTTGCGGCGCGTTCAACGGCTTCTGCGTCACGGTGTTGGGATTGCCGTCACTGGTCGTCACGTTGGGCACCCTGGCCCTGTTCCGCGGTCTGTGCTACGTGCTGTTAGGCGGCACACCGGTCACCGCGATTCCGAGTTCGCTGATCGACTTCAGCAGCAACAATATCGCGGGCACCTATGTCCCATTGGATATCGTGCCGTTCCTCGTGCTCGCCCCGCTGTTCGCACTCACGCTGCACCGCCTGCCGACCGGTCGAAGGATCTACGCGATCGGCGGCAATCCCGCCGCCGCTCGCTACGCCGGCGTCAATCAGAAAAAGATCAAGTTCGGGCTCTTCGTCGTCTCCGGCGTGGCCTGCTCCATCGCCGGGGTCATCAACATCGGCCGCACCAGTCAAGCATCTCCGGACGGGTTGCTCGGCTATGAACTTGATGCGATCACCGTGGTCTTCCTCGGCGGCGTCAGTTTCCTCGGCGGCAAGGGCCGGATGAGCGGTGTCGTCTGGGCGCTCGTGCTGCTGATCGCGCTGCGTAGCGCGCTGCAGCTTCACAACGCCAGCGCCTACGCGCAGGGCACCGCGGTCGGCGTATTGCTGATCGTCTCCCTGCTGCTGTCCAACCTTGCCCAACGCATCGCCGACAAGATCGGCGTCCGAAGCCGGCGCCGAACAGCGCACACCGATACCGGCCCAACGCTCGCCGGCGTCGGCGCCCCCGATTGACACCAAGCTCAGTCAACGGCTCCGACCCGCCACACCCGATCCGCGGCGCACCAAACGACGCGTAAGCCCACCCTGCTCACGGCATGGGTGAACCGACCGAAGGAGAAGCTCGATGAAGCACTCAAGGATCACACTGATCGCCGCAGCGGCGCTTGCCGTTGCCGCCTCGGTCAGCGGGTGCGCGGCCAGCGGCACCAGCTCGAAGCCCGGGGATAGCTCAGCTTGCAAGAGCGGGAAGGGAACCATCGGCTATATCCCCAAGCTGGGGACCGACCCGTACATGGTTACTGTCCGCCAGGCGGCCGAGGCGGCGGCCGCCAAGATCGGCGGCAAGGTCATCTACACCTCGCCCAGCGATGCGACCGGCGCTGCGCAGATCCCGTTCGTGAACCAGCTGATCTCCCAGAATGTGTGCGTGATCGCCATCTCCGGCAGTGACCTGAACTCGACTGCGGCCGCGCTGGCGAAGGCCAAGGCCGCCGGCATCAAGGTGCTGTCGTGGGACTCGGACATCGCGGCGGCCTCACGCTCGGTGTTCATCAACCAGGCCAAGACCGCAGAACTGGGCTCGAAGATGCTCGACAGCATGAGCTCGCTGCTGGGCCCCAGCGGAGGCGACTTCGCGGTGCTGTCCTCCACGCAGACCGCGGTCAACCAGAACGCGTGGATCGCCAACATGAGGTCGCGCCTCAAGACTGACCCGAACTTCAAGAACCTGCAGCTTGTCGCGGTTGCGTACGGCCAGGAGAAGGCCGACGTCAACGCCCAGCAGGCCAAGTCGCTCGTGCAGGCCTACCCGAACCTCAAGGGCATCATCGTGCCGGCCGGTATTGGCCTTCCGGCAGCCGCGCAGGCGCTGTCCCAGATCGGCGCGCTCGGCAAGGTGAAACTTACCGGGCTTGCACCCGCGTCGCTGATCAAGAACTACATCATGACCGGCAACGTGCAAGACATCTGGTGGAACGTGTCTGATCTCGGCACGCTTTCCTACTACGCCGCCCAGGCACTGGCTGAAGGCAAGATCACCGGAGCGCAGGGTCAAACCTTCACCGCGGGCGACCTGGGTAGCTTCACCATCGGCGCCAACGGCGAGGTGATTCTCGGCGCGGCGCAGGTCGTGACTCCTGCCGACGTCGATCAATTCAAGTTCTGACACAGACGCATACCTCGGGCACGGGAGCAGAGGTCCCGCCGCCGGCTACCCGAGGTACGCGGGTGTTACCCGTAAAGATCAATTCGGACTCGGAGGGGCCAACGTGCCGGCAGACAACGACGCTCACCATGCCGCGACGGTCGCCGGTCGACGCCCACACGACCACGCGCCAGGAGCTACTGGGGTGGACGACATCGAGCCGCGCATCAGCGATCTGGTCGACCGGGCCTGCAACCTCCTCGCCGCCGATCGCCGGGTGATCCTTGGTATCACCGGTCCACCCGGAGTCGGCAAGTCCACCATCGCGCAGGCATTGCACGAGCAGCTCGGTGCGGAGGCGGTTGTCGTCGGCATGGACGGCTTTCACCTCGCTCAGGCCGAACTGCGCCGACTGGGGCGCGAGGGCCGCAAGGGTGCTCCGGACACCTTCGATTCCTACGGTTACGCGGAACTGTTGCGCCGCCTGCACGACAACGTCATTCCCGTCGTGTACGCCCCCGGCTTCCGCCGCGACCTGGAGGAACCCATCGGCAGCTGCATTCCGGTCAGCCGATCCATCCCCCTTGTCATAACCGAAGGCAACTACCTGCTCCTCGACAGCGACGGCTGGGGTCGGGCAAGGCGCTACCTCGACCAGGTCTGGTACCTCGATCGTCCAGACGAGGTACGCCTCAATCGACTCATCCTGCGGCACCAGAGATTCGGTAAGGATGCAGCCGCGGCGCGCGCCTGGGCCATGGAAATCGACGAAGCCAACGCCGACCTCGTGCGCGCCCGAAGGAATACGGCGGATCTCATCTTCACCATGACCGACACCTGACCGTGGCCGGGCCGGCGACCGCAGGCAGCTACCGCGTTTCGTCATCATCCGCCGAGGCGCCAGAACGATCGATCTGGCTGGATAACGCGCGCGCTGTGAGCGAGGACCGCGCGGACCAGATCGACGGTTACCGCGCGGACTGCATGACCTCAGTGCGTCCCACGGCGAGCCGTTTGCTGGAACTTGATTTCTGCGACCCATCCGGCATCGACGGTGCCGCGGGGGCCAGACGCCGACGATCATGATCTTGTCTCATCGCCTGCTCCTTGACGCTCGTTTGGCGATGCCGAGTGCGTGCTTGGCTTGCCCGGCTGAATGGCCGGGTAGCGGAGTGACGCCGACGGCCCTGGAGGCCCTCACGCCGTCCTCGCTGATGCCTCTTTTGTCAGTTAGGGCGTCGTCTTCGCTTGCCGCCGCGGCGGCCGTTGCGCAGCCATGGTGAGCAGCAGCTCGGCGACTTCTTGTAGCTCGTCGACGAGGTTGCCGAGTCGGATATCTGCCGGCAGCCGGATGCGGCCGCCGAACATGCACACGCCGCGCTTGGTTGCCTCTCGGTGGCCGAAGCCGTACCCGAGGCCGAGGGGCGCGCCGATGTGGTGCCAGGCCGCCCGGTCGTGCTCGGCCGGAAGGCCTGGCCGGGTGGCCATCCAGTCGTTGCCGGACGAGCGCATCAGCGGCCATAAGGCGGCGAGGTAGTCCCAGTTGAAGCCTTCGGAGCCGTCGACGCCGTGCTGCCGGAGCCCCACCCACACCCGCGGCCCGGTCACCGGGTTCGGGCCGTCCGGTTCGAACCGCGCAGGCCAGGACCGCGCCGAAGCGTCCTCGATCTCGGCGGCGACCACGTATCCCGCTGCGGGGGCAGGCATCTGGATGCGGGCGACCCAAGCTTTGCTGCCGCCGCTGGCCATGAAGTCGGCAACGAGCGGCGCTGGAGGCTTGAGTCGGCTATAGACCCAGGACATGCGTGCCCGCATGACGAGCGGAATCGAGTCTCCAGGGCGCAACCTGTTCCATCGCGTGTGTGCGTTGACGTTAGGTAGGACCGTGGACAGGTGATCGAGCCACGCAGCGCTCGTTTCGGCGACCCAGGGGTTCGGGCTTCTAGTGAAGGGGGCCAGCAGCACCTCCCAGCTGATCGCTCGCCAGTCCGATCCCGCGCCTGGGTCGATGACAAGCCGGGCCGGGTGGACGACCAGGTAGGTGCCTGCGCCGGGATAGGCGGTGCCGTAGCGGGCGAGCTGGCTAGGCCCGAGCCCGGAGAGCACTTTCGCTTCAAGGACGGTACGCAGCCGCCCGTCTACAAAGACCTCAAGGTCGACCCGCGCGCCTGCACCGGCGCGGACCTCGCGTGCGACGGTCACCTGCCGGCCGGTGATGTTCCCGAGCCGGAGTGGCCGAGCGGCGGGGACGGGGTCGGTCGCGATGAGGACGGCGAGCAGGTCGGTCCAGCGGTTCTCGTTCTCGAGCGGGACCAGAAACCGCAGCTCACGGACCACCGGGGCAGTGTGCCACCGCGAGGCGCGTCGGTGCTCGGTCCCAGCGACGACGGTGATCGCGTCGCCGGCAACGGGCCTTCAAAAAGCCCTCGTTTGTCGTCGCGGCGGCCCGGCTGCCGACCGAATGGCGAGCGCTGACTTGGGCCTCATCTGTCCGCGGCGATCGCGGGTGCGATGAGTGGTGACATCGTGCGACGCTCACATGGTCCGATCGAACTACACCGATCGTCGACACCATCGGAAAGGATCGATCTATGAAGCCCGGGGTATCTCCGCTCTTGATGCCGAGGCGCCGCCTGTCCGATCCGACAGCTGCCGGGCTCCAGCGGGGACTCCCCGAGGTATTCGACCAACTCCGTGGCGTCGGCGTTCCCCTGGACGATCAGGCATTCGACGAGGCGACTAAGACGTGTTCGCCGGTACCGCTGGGCGATCTATTTCGCCCCACCGTCGGCCCAGGCCTTGTCGGGCCAGCGTGGCGGCGCATCATGGACGACGCCAGGTATCCGCTGCTCAGCGTCGCTGTCGTTGTCGAGCTCTTGGAACGCTCGCCTGCCGCCAGTTCGAGGAGTCTCTCGTCCGTCAACATCTACTACGACAGGACCCTCGCCTATGCGAGAGCGATGTATGGCATCCGGCTGTATGAACACGCTCGCGAGATGTACAAGCAGCAGCTTGACTACGGCCTCCGTGGCTACGTAATCGCTCGACGGCAGTTTGACCTCGCCCTGACGACGGAGAATCTGCTGAGTGCCGAAACGTGCCGCCGCGTAAACGGCATGTACGGGGTCGCCTCGTTAATACTTGCCCGCTCGCGCGCGACTGGACTTGCTGACCTCGCGCTAGCTCGCGACCGACTAGCCAAGTCGATGGAGTTCGGCAACACCGGTCCCGAAGCATCCGCGTATCTGGCGGATCTTTACGTCTTGCTCTTCGATGTGTCAGGCGACATCAGTCACCTGGAACGTGGGATTGCAATCGTCGCTTCTGAAGCTGACGGTCTCAACGACCCTGCCCAGTTGCGACTAACTGCAGGCGAGCTTTACCTGCGCTTGTTGGCGCACCGAGATGGTGTCGCGTTTGCTGCGGCATGCAAAGCGTTTCGTGCGCAGCTGGGTGCCGCGCGTCGCCTTAGAACGAGCAACGAAGTCGATGACATGCGCGCGGCGATGCTGGAGATGTTCCTCAACGCATACGAGGACGCGTCAGGCTCGGTCCTGCGTGCGTTGCCAGTCCGCGGACTTGCGCTGCCGTTCGGTTGGCGACTTCGCCTAGCGCAAATGCATCGGCGACGCGACGAAGCATTGCCGTCCGTTGTGAAGGAGGTGGTCCAGTGCCTGAAGGATCTCATTCCGTCGCAACCGAGCCCAAAGCTGACCCTTGAGCTGATTTCAGATTTGCTTGCGCTCGAAGCCAGGGTCATGCACACCGGCGATCCCCAAGATGCTGCTGCCGCGCTACGTGAAGGTATCGAGGCGCGATCCCGTGTAGTTGCGCTCGATACCAATGGTCGGATGACGCGGTGGCTTCTCGGGTCGCAATACCGCGAACTGTTCGCTTTGACCGGTGAGCCCCGCGCTGCTGCTCAGGCGGCCACGCATCTTGCCGCGGCGGCCGAGCTCGATGACGCATGGCCCGTGCCCGTCGCCGCACTCGCCGACATGGCCACGGATAGCCGCGTCGCGCGCTCGCTAGGCTCGCCCTCGTCGGACCTGCTCGCACTGGTGTCCGCCGGCGACTCCGAAGCGCTGTACGAACTTGCAACCGCGCGGTCCCTACGTAATCACGAGTTCGAGCACCGCGTTCTCGGCGGGCGCAGCGATGTGTTTGTAGTGGACGATGCCCGAGGTTTGCTCGCAGGTGCCCTCGTATTCAAGCGGATGGGTGCTGCTGCTGCGGAGCGAGAGCGAGCCACCGCGGAGGTGTTGCGAGCTGCCGTCGACGTGCGCGGCCTTGGGGCAAGGTTCACCACCTTTCGTTCACTCGCGATCGTGCCACTGCCGGAAGGCGACCCTCGCCGTAGTAGCCAAGTCAACAGCGTGCACGTCATGCGGCGAGAAAACGGTCGACTTCTGAGCGAAATGGCGTCTCGATCCATGGCGGTCGGAGCTAGCGTCGATCTCTCCGTTCTCCGGGAAGTCCTTCTGTTTCTCGCGCTCTTCCATTCCAGTAGTGGATTGAGCGGCGCCGACGAAGGAAGATTCGCCCGCAAGGCCCAGCGAAACAACCTCAAAATGTGGCTCACTGCCGTACTGGGCCGCGAAGAGGCACTTGAAATGCGTGACCGATGGGAAGGCTCGATACCGGAGGGTGCCCCCGTGGTCGCGAAGCGCGATGCGCATCCCGGGAACTGGCTCGTTACCCCGGCCGGCCGTGTCGTAGCCCTGGATCTGGAGAGCGTGGGCCATCTCCCCGTGCTTATGGAGGTTGCACAGCTGATTGAAGACGGGCCGTGTATCCCAGTCGATGATTCAGGTTGGGCGATTCGAGACGATCTCGTCAAGCAGTACTGGGGTCACCTACGCGCCCTCGGATTGGCGCTGACCGATGCACCGAGCGCTCAGTCGTACCAGGCGTACGCGGCCTACCGTGCTGTGATGCTCGTGAGTCGGCCCCGCAAGTGGTCGCCTCTCCAGGTAAGGCACGCGCGTGCGCTGCTTACTTACTTGGCGACCAACGCCGAGGCCGAAAGCTTGCAGGAGTTCGCACGACGGGTGTTGCAAGGAGCTGAAGATACAGTCGACGAGCCGCCTACAGTCCCCAGCGCTGGGATGATGCAACTTGACGATAGGCGGCGCACACGATTGAGCCGGGCAACAGCTTTCTTCCTCCGGCATGGCGGCGCGGAGTCTGCACTTGCTCGCGACGGAGAGGGCTGGGTCGCAGTCGACGATCTTGTTGGAGCCCTCCGCACTGCTCACAGATGGGTCGATGCGCGCGCAGTTGAGAGCATGGCGCTGTCGCCGGACGAGAAACGTTTCGAGTTGCGGCACGGCAAGATCCGGGCGCTGTACGGGCATTCTGTCGCGGTCCAGCTGCCCCCAGAGTCAATCGACCTTCCCGAGGTGCTCTACCACGGAACGTCTTGGGAGAACCTGGGCCGCATCTTGGCCAGCGGTGGTGGCCTGTTGCCGATGGGCCGCAATGCGGTTCACCTGAGCACCGACATTCCCTCAGCACATGCCGTCGGAAGTCGGCATGGAAAACCCGTGGTCTTCGGGGTTCGCACTGAGGATCTTCTGCAAGCTGGGATCGCCGTGCGTGCCGCAGGCGTCGGAGTCTGGCTCACGTCGGAGGTTCCGGCGCCACTCCTCTTCATTGCGCAGGAACGACCCGCCGACGCGTGAGGATTCAGCGCGAGTGGCACTCGCAGCGGTTGTCCTCATCGAGTCGTGTGGACGCCACATAGCCTTCGTTTGCGAGAACGTCGCCGCTCGGAACGTCCCATCTGCGCAAGCTGAGTCCGACACCGATGGCGCGCCGAACGACAGATATCGAGCGGCGGCTGACGAGAACGCTGGCGTCCTGGCGCGGCCCGGCCGCCCGAGGCGGCGCCGACTCCGCCGGCCGCTGCTGGACACGGCAGTTATTGCCGGGTGGTTAACGCAGTCCGAGTTGGCGAAGCCAGGCACTGCCGAGCGCAACGAACGACGCGGCTGGCGGTGGCTCGGACAGCAGTCTCGACTCTCGAAGCGGCTGGGCCGACTCGGCGTGAACGGGGCGCGATCGCCGAGTACGGGCGCCGATTTGGCGGCATCGCGCCGGCGCGGGTTCGTCGATATGGGCGTGTCACAGCGGTCGGGACTGGTGTCCAGCCGGCGTGACACGATGCGATGAGTTTTGTTGCGGTAGGACGTCCACACACATACAGCGGGCCCTTCGATTGGCATGG
>WNGL01007485.1_pt1 | contig 12819 bp, 10 predicted proteins | sample 5400591 | NCBI WGS metagenome assembly WNGL01 (sample SAMN13153377, study PRJNA577476) | soil metagenome | isolation source: 80 cm soil or saprolite under Garry oak tree replicate 1 | place: USA:California | collected 2016-06-15
TGGGACGGGCGAGTAGAAGTCAAGTGGGAGGAACGCAACAGTATCGGTCGTGATGTAGAAGATCGCGGGCTTTGCGTTGGAAAGCATTTGGATAACGTTTGAGAGATAACTTGGAAAGTGACCCAAGCCCGTATTGTAACTTCGAGTCCGTATCTGAAGGCACAGGAATGGGTTTGTTTGAAGAATTGTCCGTCGTGCGGCGAAGAGATGCTCTCGCTCCCTCAGGGGTTCTGGTGTAAGTCGTGCAAGACTTGGCAAAACAAGTCGCGCCAACGCAGACCTAACTGGAAGAGAGAGATGAGGATTGATGAGGAGGCCCCTCGGGAAGAAGATTAACGAGTGAGCTGTCTCCAAGCGATTACAAGGCTACTTGGACTCAAGTAGAGGGCCTTGGGACTCAATGTTGAGCACAACAAACAAACCGGAGAACGAGTTATTCGAAACAATCGTGAGCAGTGCACCTGAAGCAAGAGAAATCAGAATCGAGGCACTGAGCGAACTCCTTTCGCGCCATCAATTTCAGAACGTAACGGCAGTTTTTCATTCAATACTCGCATCAGCGCAAAAGTGGGGAATGGCTTCGCCTGAAGGAGCAATGCTGTCCGAGTTGCTTAGCAAGGTTATGGGAGATAACGAGGTTTACTTTGGCATCTTCCTGAAGACTTTCGTTGAACAACCGAAGAACAGATACTTTGTCGGATTTGCCGCGCGGTTCATCAAGAATCTGAACGCCGATCAGAAGAAGAAGGCAATTCCTTCACTCGCGCATGTGCTACTTCTACAGGAAATCGGTGATCAGCCGGATTTGATAGTGGATGTTCTGACTACAATGCAAGACGAGAACCTCAACGGTTTGGCGGTCTCATGGATTCTTCCGACTGCGTCGAGTCCAAAGGCGATGCAGGTCCTTCTTGCCACGCGAGTCATTTCTAAGATTGCAGGAAAGGAAGCATCGAAAGAGATGTTGACTGTGTTAGACAGAACATTAGCAGACTGGTATGGCTCCCTAAACGATCAAATTCAGGATCAAGTCATTTTGTACCTGACACGATCTTCAAGCGAAGATACGCTCCCCCGAATAAGAAAATTGTTTGCTGTAAGACGAACAGATCTGATCGTCGATATGTTTCAAGGCTTTCACTCAACAAAAGCGGCAGATATGCTTCAGGAGGTTATCGAAGAGAACTCGAAAGACCCCAAGAAGCGCGATCTCGTGGAATGGTGTGTCATGGCGCTGGCTAAGATAGAACCAAGATTTATCGATCTCCAAAGGCTCGTTTCCAATGATGCACTCTTTCAACGATACTGGAACTCGAAGTACTACGTCAAGACAATCTTGATGAACGCCAAGAGAGAAGAGATCAAGCCCATCCTCATCGAACTTCTAAAGGGTTCCAACTTCGACAAGTACGCGTTCGCGGCTGAATGTCTAAACGAATTGGGCGTTTCCTTAGACGAGATGTCAGAAATTGTTGGAGAAAGTCCATCGCATGAGATTTACAGGTTCTTCTATCCAAAGGAAACAGCTGAAGACATTTGGCAGAACGGGGAGGCCAAATCGCTTGGGGGAGTGATCGGAAAGGGGACGAAGCGATTCGACATCTTTCTCATTCAAACCCTGAATTCCTTCAATTTCCAAGTCCTCTACGTGGACTCCGCCAACAAACCCGGTGTCGATATCGTAGCTCTATCCCCTTCAGGGAATCACATGATTATCGCCGGAGCCACGATTGAATCTCTCAAAGACGATTTGGGAAAGCTGAAAGTCACTCTTGATGAGATGAAGGAGAAGATGAAGCCCTTGATAGACCGTCACGATCTGTTTCCCATCATCTTTTCAGCATCAAAGAGGCCCGTCACTGACAACGAGTCCTACTTGGCAAGGAAAACGGGGATAGTTGTCTTAGGGCGTAGTGAGGTAGAGAACATCTTGAAAATGTCCAGAACTGGCCGCACAAGCGAAGACCTTGTCGGATATCTCAACGAGAAGCGATTGGAGCTATCGTCGATTCAAATCCGTCACCCATTTCAGGTATAACCGGGCAATCCCTTCGAAATGTAATCTCGGAGCCTCGTAAAGTTGCAGGAGAACAATATTTCTAAAAAGAGGTTGAGGTCCGGTCAGGAATCTGGAATGCTCCTAACGAGTCCCTCGACCGGGCCCGAGGAGTATAGAGACCCGATAAGACGAATCCCCATGGTTGTGCTATTGATCGGCCTGGTAGCAGTCGGAGGAATCATCCACGGTAGCTACCGGTTAAGCCTCCCAAGCACCCATGATTTCGCGATAGAGCTCGTCCTTGGCTGCGGCCAAATGACCGTCGTCCTAGACAAGCAACCCGGAACAAGCATGTCCTCTTGCTACAACAGCGCTCCTAATGGAGGAGAACCATCGTGGAGCTACAACGCTCGCACGATCAATGTGACGCTAACTGCTTCTTCGCCAAGCTCAGACACACTCCTGGACATTTTCAAGGACGGATCACAGTGCGCCCGCATACAAGCCGGAGACCACAGCACAGTTCCACCAAGGTATCCTCAAACCGTGTCGGCGACCTGCTAGGAGGAGAAGTCTTGCCAAACAAGTCCCCAGTTAGAGTCTCTGAGTGGCGCGGCGCGAACCGCCAGATTCTGAACACCATGTTCTCTAAACGCAATGAGATGTCCAAGGCGGAAAAGAAGGAAGTCATCGGGTACCTCAAGGACCTGAGGAAAATCTGGGAAGGATTGCCAAGCCGGTATCTCCTTGCTCACTCGACACTAGCCGTCGCCGTAGGAAGGTATTTCGATCTCTTAGGATGGGAAGTTGGCTTTGAGCTTCCTTTTGCAGATTTTGATTCGTCCTACAGGTTTGATGTCGTGGCTCAGAAAACGGGGAGGACCGTTGTGATCGAAGTCAAACCAGAGGTTACGACAAAGGCGTTGGGCCAAGTACTTGGCTACGTCTTCGACGTTGAAAAGAAACTGAAACGAGCCAGGGTCTTGCTGGCGACTGACATTCTCAATTTCCCAGTTGTCATAACCGGAGGAGAAATTACAGACATAATCGTGGACAATGCTGAAAGGCACGGGCTAGGGGTTATGTTGGCTGACAAAAAGGACGCATGGTTGATTCCCGCGGAGTTCCTGACGATCTAGGGTCCGAAGGATTCTGGCCTTGCGAGCACGATAATTAGGAGGTGCCCGCGTTCTGGGACCGGCTTACACCCACGCGTTCCCCGACTATGCACACGCGATTCTCTCCGAGGAGGGGTTCGCGATTTACTGCTGCGGGTACTAGACGGTTTACGGTGGCGATCCGCGCTGCGAGCAATGATTTTCCCCGATTCGCCAAATATAATATTTGCCTCTTCGCGGGATGCGTATCTTTCCAGCTTTCATCTGTAAGTACAAGAGAAGACGAAAGATTCCATTTTTGACTCGAAGAGTCGTTTCGCAACCGAAACCGACGCTCACTTTCACTTTCATCGTCCGCTGCTCCTCAGTCTCTCGAACCCTAGAGATTCTCCTGTGGTAGGGATCGACCTCGACTTTCTAGCATACTGCGAGAACTGCGCCAAGAAAACATGGCATCGAACATCGCACGAACGAATGAAAGGCCAAGGGATCCACTGCAAGCTACTCGATGTTTGTCAAGAATGCGGCGGCGTGAATAGAGAGCTACAATTCAGGTAATCTGAATATGTTTTGTTTGCGGACTTGAGTTCGAATATTTACAGTTGCGCTGAGTGCTGTTCTAGGGAGATCCGAAGGACGGGATCGCAGTGGGCTGCTGCTGCGCCTTTCCTTTGAAATAGCGTTCTAAGAGTACCTTGGTGATGAAATAGACAATCACAAAGCCGATGCCGTATCCGATGATGGCTCCGACTATCCCGGTCCAGTCTGATAGGTAGATGTTCAGTTCTGTGTTCACACGGTCTTCGACCTGCAAGACTGCGAGAGTGATTATGCCCGCCCATACAGAGACCTTATCTTTGGTTTCCACGTTCTGAAAATTCTTAGGATGCTACTTAGCGCTTTACATTGGGTTAATTAGACGGAGAAGTGCTGAAGGTGATTGACTTTAGAGCGCGATAAGCCGAACCCATTCTCGGTGTTCGGGCCAATAGATGCCCACTACGATCAAGCTGTCCCGGCTTCGCAAAAGGCGAAATCTACATCCTCGCTTCACGCTATTCAGTATTTTGAACAATATCTTAATGGAGTAATCCTACAATGGAACAGGATTGTAACAGCAACGTACCAGTCGACTAGACCACCGGTTGCAGGTAGTAGAGCCCGGATTCGTCTAAGCCACCAGGAGGAACTCGACTTTCACTTCTATCTGATTTGCTGGGATAAGGTCCGGAAATACTTCGCTTTGGTGGAGAAGCTAGAACACGACATTGCCATTTCCGAGTCGTTCGGAAGGGTTTCCGAACTTCTGCGTGAGTCTAGCGAAGGAAGAAATTTCTACGAACACCTCGATAAGGAGTTACGAAACGGAGGTATAGGGACGAGGGGAAGAGGGTTCAGCTACCCTCAGGGATATTACTTTTCTTTCATTGGAGTTAGGAGTGGGCAACCTGTTGAGAAAAAGGTGAATCTGGGGATGGAGGAGATCAGGAGAATTTGCGAAGAGTATCAAGAAGTTATCGACACCCTAAAGCATAGAGGAGAAGTACCAGGGAAAGAGGTCGGGTCGAAATAGAGGACTGCATCAAGAGGGGGTCAAAGCCTGTCAAGATCACGTAGGAAGTTGGAGCCCAAGAAGAATGAGGCGGAGAGCGAGGCCCGGAAGTGTTCGATATGGGGCTGATCCCAGATTCAGAAAATGGATACCTTGATCGTCGTTCACATCGATGGGCTTTGCGAACCGGTGAATCCGGGAGGCACAGCTACTTTTGGCTACGTGATTAGGGACGATTCCGGCTCAATTCTCGCCAGCAAATCCGGGATTGTAGGGAAGGGTCCTGCTATGACCAATAACGTGGCCGAATACACGGCAGATAACTTACGATTCCAAAGCCGCCCGCATTCGCTACCTCTAACCTAGATTTCTCATAGAGTCCAGTATTCACATAACATAAGACGTCTAGGTGTCATACGCGCGGGAATTATTCTTTAGAAAAGTCGAAATAGCACTCAGCTTCGAAAAGACGCGGTTTTGTACAATTCTCTGAACATGGCGTCGCATAAGGTTGTATACTTTTAGAGTTCTAGAACGTCTAGAATCGGAAGAAATGTCTAGAATCAGGATGAAGATTTACCCGCTCTAGACGTTCAAGCCACCGGTCTAGAGGTGTCTAGATTCAATCAACTTACGCGTAAGCTTACAGTATTCCTTGTTAAGGAGAACATAATCCCGGAACCGGAGCCAATCGATCTCAAGGTGGTGATCGGCCCTAAAATCATGGTGCGCCTCATCCATACATGCATCACAGAATTCCATCTCATTGGGATTTTCCTTTCGCACTTGGAAGGCCTCAAGGGCCGGTCGCATTCTTTCTAGAGTGGTCTCGGCATCGCTGAACTCGTTCGCGTCCCCACCCTGCTCGTGGAAGAGCCTCATGTAAGCGTCCATATGATGGATCTTGTCCGGGAGGGCTTGAATCTGTCTCCTGAGTAGCTCCCGTCTTGCTGCAAAATCTGCCGCACTAACCTCACTCTCTCTTTGGACGGCCAGCCAATCCCGCATCATCTCCCTCTGTACCTCGCTAATCGACTTTCCTAACCTTTTCCGCTTCAAATTGAGTTCTTGGAAAAGGTCGTTGGGCACCAAGGCCGTCATGACCTTGTTTTCCCCGTGAGTCCTACCATTTTGATCGTTCATCTTGCCTACCACAGTAAGAACCCTAGAACAAGGAATTAATCGTCAGAAACGAGAATTATTTATCGTCGTAGTCTAGGTCCCACATTCATAGCCGTTTAGGTCGGCCGCAGACCATCTGAGATAATGTAAGCTAAATTAGAATGACAAAATTGTCAATGCTAAAGAGCAGCACCCGGACCTGGCGAGGCAATATTTCCGAGAACCGATCGGGCTGGTAAATCTGACGGTTCCAAGCCGACCAATGTTTGCATAGCAGCCGTACACTATGGTCCTCCATGTGGGCCTCCACGGTATCTTCGGCTTCCGATCATTTTCTCAGTACTATGAGTGATGGGGGGGATGAAGGCCATAGCCTAGTGTCCAAATCATGTGACAGGAGTCGGAACTGCCACTCAAAGCCTGGTAGGGCCCCCGCCCCGCGGAATTAGTTTGGAAATTCTTCGAATTAATTAGATGAGCCTTGAGAAAGGGTCAGTACAACAAGGTGTTACTCGTCGTACAAACGCCCTAATTAGACCCAGAAAAACCGCAGAAAACTCCTGGCGCAGGCCTTTCTAGGATTGAGGAAATCTTAGATGCCAACCCAGGAAAGCAAAGAGCCTTCTGAGAAATCCAAGCCCAAGCCAAAGCCAGAACCCGAACAGAAACCAGAGCCTAAGCCAAAGCTCTGGCCGCTTGTGCAAGAGCTCCTGCCACCCCTATCCTCTCAAGAGCAATCGGAGCTACGTCAAGACATTGAAGAGAATGGCGTGCAGTATCCTGTCAAGGTCCTTCCTGATGGCCGCATCTTCGATGGGCATTCACGCTGGGTTCTGTCTCGGGGAAAGGCTCCCTTCGAAGTCGTAAACGTCGACGAGGAGAAGGCTCTGGAGCTAGGCCTCAGGCTCAACCTCAAGAGACGCCACCTGTCACAAGAACAAAAGAGCCAATTAATACGAGAGCTTCGAAATCGAAACTATACCCAACAGAGAGTGGCCTCCCTCCTTGGCATTTCAAGATCCTCCGTAGACCTTGTGGAGAATGTAAATCAGATTAGGAATGACAAAAGCGTCAATGCTAAAGGGCCTCCAGACCTCCGGGTCAAGATCCCCGAATCCCACTACCGGATCATATGGGAGAGGGCCAAGAGAGAGGCTCACAGCGCCATTGCTGCGGATTACAAGGTCACAGACGGAAGAATCAGCCAGATCATCCAGCATCGAGATAAGATCCTGGCAAGGAAGGCGGCTGTGGAAGAGCTTGAAAAACGGGCTGAGAACCTTCCGCCCTTACAATCACAGTTCTCCACCATCGTGGTCGACCCACCATGGTCTTACGAAGGCGAATATGATCCGCAGGGACATCGCGGAACACCACCTTACCCAGTCATGACAATAGAGGCGATCAAAGCCCTCCCGATTCCTTTCGCAAATGACTGCTTTCTGTGGCTGTGGACGACGAACGCGCATCTTCATGACGCTTTTCATATTCTTGAAGCCTGGGGTTTCGAGCCTAAGAGTGTGTTGACTTGGGCGAAGGACAGCATTGGTCTCGGGAAAAATCTTCGAGGCCAAACAGAACACTGCATACTCGCAGTAAGGGGCAAGCCCAAGCTCAAACTGACTAACCAATCAACCCTGATCAGAGCTCCCGGCAGAGAACACAGCCGCAAGCCTGACGAGTTCTACAAACTGGTTGACGAGCTTTGTGAAGGGCCAAAGCTCGACTATTTCGGCCGAGAACCCCGCCCTGGCTGGCACGTTCAAGGGACTGCCTTAGGGCTTGACTCTCACAACGGTGAGGACTGACAATCCTGAGCAGACTCGTGGAGGCCAGGCTTGCGAAACGTGAGTCCAGGAAGCATCACCCTAGGCCTCACGGAGCTATCCGTAGCGTGGACTGTCGTCCGGTCCCAGGGATCCTCGCTGAGCCTGGAGGCCATGTCTACCTTCGATATCTAGACCATGCGATTTTCCGGAACGCCGAGCCTAGCTCAGTGAAATTGATCGAGCAAGAGGCCTGGGGGATCCTTGACTACGAGGACAACGACCAGGTTCGGCTTATCGTTGCCCGCTACGGGCAGCCTAGTGCGAACGGAGGGGAGGAGGTCCGTGCGACGGGGCTAGTGATCGTCAAGAAGGCGATACTGGAGATGAAGCGCCTCGACTAAGCTTTTATTCTCTCGCATGTCATAGGTATGTTGCTACGTATGAGCGTAGACATAGGAAAAATACCGGAAAACGATGAAGAGCTCGTACCCAGAACCACACGCCTGAAAATCAGCGATCTGGAGGACATTGTCAAACTAGGCAGGATCGATGGCGACGGGCTGTTAATTGAGCGAAGTCCCAAAGGCTACAGGCTGAAAACTCCCACCAGGGTCCTTTTGTCAAGCCTGACGGAGCTCGGCGAGAAAGACCTCGCAGATTACATCATTCATTCCCTGATCCGCGAACGACCCAGCCTCATACCTTTCGCCCTGGGCAACAAGAGCATCATCAACCTCGCCAACTACCTCCTCCGCTACCGCTCGCAAAGCCTCCAGGCATTCTACACCTACACCCAGACCATCAAACAGTACAGCGACTGGCTCGGCCACCCACCCGACAGAATCATCGAAGACACCATCGACCAGAACGGCCTACCGGACCCGAAGAAGGTTGCACGACACGCAGTCTTTCTAGAGAAATGGGTCGGACACATGCAGAGCAAAAAGCTCACTCCCGGAAGAGTCTACTCCCTGCTTAGCCATACGAGGACCTGGTACAAGACCAGCCGAGTATCCGTAGGCCTACCCTACAGCCTCCCGAGACGCGTCACATACAAAGACCGCTCACCCCAACCGGAAGAGCTTGAGAGGCTACTTGCAGTCGGGGACCTCCGAGAGAAGCTCATAGTCTCAATGACCACGCTGGGCGGGTTTCGTGAGGAGACCCTAACCATTCTCAGATACAGGCATGTCAAAGACGACCTTGAAGCAGGCGTTCTTCCAATCCACGTCCACGTGGAAGCCAGCGAGACGAAAGGCAAGTACCACGACTATGACACGTTCCTAGGTGGAGAAGCGCCCTCGTTTCTCAGACTCCACTTTGACTCCAGGAGGCGAGGCTCACCCATGCATCATGGACGACAGAAGATCCCGCCTGAGACCATCGACGACGAGAGCCCTCTCATCAGAGACTCCAGATCGCCAATCACCAAAGGCATTGGGCCCAAACAGGTCCGAAAAATAGCCCATGACCTCTACCTCAAAGCCGGACTAATCCAGGAGAGACCGCAGAATGGTTCCAAAACCCGAGGTGGCCCCCGAAACATGTACACGCTGCGGTTCCACACACTCCGAAAGTTCTTCCGGACACAGATGCAAGCTAGAGGGGTCCAGGAAAACTACGTTGAGTACTTCATGGGCCACACGGTCAGCACTTACAACGACATTCAGAGCCTGGGAGTCGACAAGCTCCGCCAGATCTACGCAAGCGCAAACCTCTCCATCAGACCTAGAAGGGAGATCAACAAGCTGGAAAGGATCAGAGAATTCGCCGAAGCCATCGACGTCAGCCCCGAGAAGATACAACGCATCCAGGAGATCATGATCGAACCGGACACCAAACTTCTGGACCCGCAGGAGCAGGAGAAGCTAGAGATCCGCCTACACATGAGAGCCATAAGGGACGAGCTATTGAAACCCCAAAGCGCCGGCTGAATTTCCCGAAATCACCCGATGCACGCCTGGGCTGGCGGGACCGGTGGGATTTGAACCCACGATCTTCGGGTCTCTCCACTTCATGGGTGTCGGAGCCCGATGTCCTATCCTGGTTGTCCTCGCGGGGATTATTGCGGTCGCCCGTGATCTAGACTACGGTCCCGTCTCGCGCTCTGCCTGGCGGGCATGATAAAACTAGTGATGGAGACCTAAGGATGGGATCAGCATCGAAAGAGCGGACACTACAAATTCGATGTCCCGAGAATGCTCTAATAAGATGCTTGGGTGGAACCTTACAATCCTCGCGTGAATTCGGACTTGGCGCAAGCAATCAAACATGAGAAGCAGGATCAGTCGAACCCTTTCGGATTGTTCAGGCGCGAATGCGAGACTGCGTTGAACGCGGGATACTCATCTCTCAAGAAAACCTCGGGACACAGTTTTCCAGATCTGGATATCGAGTCATCTCTCGAAGATCCGCCCAACCCGACCTTTGGACACCTAGCTAGCTCACTGAGTTTCGAGCTAGCAAAAATACAGAGGAAAAAGCCAATCGAAGTGGCCAAGACGTTAGCAGAGATCACAAAGAAAGTCGCAAAACTCGACCTTGTCGAATCAGTTGAAGCGACCGAGCCTGGCTACGTGAATTTTCGGGCAAACCTTGCAAGACTCACAGAGCTCACTCTCAAATCCGTTCGACGAGATGGACCCGAGTACGGACTCCTCAAAACGCATGCTCCAGAGAGGACCGTAGTTGAGCATACTAGCGCGAACCCCGCCAGACCAATCCACATTGGCACAGCCAAGGGCGCGATATTCGGAGACGCTCTTGCACGTCTCCTGGCCGCGAGAGGACACAGCGTTCGGACCCATTTCTACATCGATGACACGGGCAGACAGGTTGCCATCATGGCTTACGGCTACAAACTACTAGGCGAGCCAACTCCGACGGAGAAGCCGGATCATTTCATCGGAAAAATCTACTCCGTGACCGCAACGCTCGTCGAGATAGAGGAACTGAAAAAACGACTCGCCCCTCTCAAGAAGACAAAGGCATCAGACGGGGACGTTGTTGAGGCTACCAAATCCTTGGACGAGTGGGTCGGCGTTGCTGCGGACCTTCAAAGCAAGTACGCCGCGGAATTCGACCTACTAAGCAAGCTGATCTCCCGGGACCCTGATCCTGAGAAGTCGATTAGCGAGCTCATCCGGAAGTACGAGAACAAAGATCCTGATACTGCGGCGTTGATGAGGCGTGTTACCAGGATAGTTCTGAGTGGGTTTGAGGAGACTCTGCGAAGGGCCCGCATCAGGTTCGACCAGTGGGATTGGGAGAGCGATCTCCTCTGGACAGGACGGGTCGCCAAGCTTTTAGGCCAGCTGAAAGAATCAGGTTTCACCTTCATCGAAGGAGGAGCTTTGGAGCTTGACGTGGCAAAGGCTGTTGAGAAGTTCCAGTTACGTAAGCAACTGGGCGTAACTCCCACTTTCGAGTTTCCGCCGCTCACTCTGCTACGATCTGACGGTACCTCGTTGTATCCTACACGTGATATTGCTTACACATTGTACAAGTTCGAGAGTGCTGAGAGGGTCATCAATGTGATCGGAACTGAACAGTTGCTCGCACAGTTCCAGGTCAAGGTCGCGTTCTGGATTACCGGGCACCGTAAGGAGGCTGAGAAATTCCTCTACTTCCCCATCGGCCACCTCCTATTGGAGGGTCAGAAAATGTCGGCCCGAAGGGGCCGCTACGTAACTTTGGACCAAGTCCTAGACGAAACAGTCCTCCGTGCCAAAGAAGAGGTCGATAGACGATCACCAAGCATCCCCGAGGAGATTAGGCAACGAATAGCCGATAGAATCGCGATTTCAGCCGTCAGATACGCCATCCTCTCAGTAGACGCCATCAAATCCACGAACTTCGTCTGGGACAAAGTTCTGAACTTCGAAGCAAACAGCGCCGCCTTCATCAACTACGCCCACACCAGAAGCTCGGGAATCCTCAGGAAACTGGGGAAGCTAGCGGAGCCGAAGAAGCTCGATCTTCTGAAAGACCCGGTCGAACAAGCACTTGTCCTCGAGCTGTCCAAGTTCCCCGAAACCTTCGCCAAGGCAGCTGACGACCTCAACCCGACAATGCTATGCCTATACGCGAACCTCCTAGCCCAAAGATTTCACGAGTTCTACGAAAAATCTGACATCTCCCATGTCAGCAACGAGGAACTGAAATGGCAAAGAGCAGCCCTCGTCCTCGCGGTCAGAACTGTCCTGAAAACGGTAGCCGGACTTCTCGGCTTGGAACTAGCCGAACGAATGTAAATCCTACCTGACAGCCTTCGTTAGAGCCAGCTCGCGTACGTCGGCAGGCAGGTAGATAGTTGCACATTACTTTGATTGGGAGGATGCTCTGTCATGAGTTTGGGGCAGGGTCGGTGCGGGGCGGAACCAGAGTTAACCGGATCCCGGAACTATGCAGGATCCGACCTCACTTACGCGACTGCTATTTAGTCGGGGGCGCGGAAGGGGTTGTCAAGTTGACGAGAACCTACCGCGCGGTTCTGAGGTTACAGCGCTCAAACAAGGACGGCAATATTCTAGCCTAGCCTGTAACACGCATTCTTGGGTAGCGAACCGTGAAAACTCCGAATTTGAGGGCTGGATTGATTATGATCTTCTTCGGAACCATCTCTCTCATCCTATCTGTCAGTCCCCTTCAGCAGTCCTATAATTGCACCCTAGTTCAGGACGAATGCAACGCGATTGAGCGCGGGTATCAACAATATGTGTTGCAGAATTTTATCGAATTTTTCCTTCTGGGATCTGTATTGATGACACTCTCGGTCATCATTCTCTTCTTGGGGCGAACGAAAACAGGAAAGACTCACCCGACCCCTGGAATCAAAGGATATCAACCGTGGTTCGACAATGACTCCTAACAACGGAAGAATTGGCAGAGCCGCCGACCCCCGTAGGCTTTGCACTTGCACGCTTTCTGGCGGGTTGAGTTAGGCTCTCTAAATAGAGGGTTGATAATTTTACTTCAAAGACACGACTTTCTCGGCTATGGCTTTGCCCACGTCACTGGTTCGCGCGTTTCCACCGAGGTCGTAGGTCAAAATCTTCCCTTCCTTGAGGACAGAGTGCGTAGCTTTCTCAACTAGATTCGCAGCCTTGCTCTCACCCAGGTAGTCAAGCATCATTTTCGCGGCCTCTATAGTGGCGACAGGGTTGACCTTGTTCTGGCCAGTGTATTTTGGAGCTGATCCACCAACAGGCTCGAACATGCCGTAGCTATCACCGATGTTGGCGCCTGCAGCAACCCCGA
>WNGL01007486.1_pt1 | contig 12818 bp, 11 predicted proteins | sample 5400591 | NCBI WGS metagenome assembly WNGL01 (sample SAMN13153377, study PRJNA577476) | soil metagenome | isolation source: 80 cm soil or saprolite under Garry oak tree replicate 1 | place: USA:California | collected 2016-06-15
TCACCTCTCCAGTCGCATCGGTTAATCCGTTCTATTCGTTTGTCCTCAGCAAGACGCACGCCAACACGCGCGGCACCTTCGGCGACGGCGGACAGCTCTCGTTCACCGCCGAGGTTCAGCATTTCAGCGGCCAGCACGGTGCCCCGAGCATCGACGCGATCGGGCATATAGGCAGGGACGGAAAGCTCTTCGGCGGACTCGATGCCGCAGCCGCGACGAGCAACCCCGACGGGATCGGCGCGAGCGGCGTCGGCGCCAACCTCTCGATCGACAAGTTCCCCGCCGACCTGCTGTTGAACCGCGGCATCCTGCTCGACGTCGCGACGTTGATTCAAGGCGACTCGAGCCCGCTGCCCGCGACCTTCGAGATCACAGCGGCGCACCTCGAGCAGGCGGCGAAGCGTCAGAACGTCAGACTGAAGAAGGGCGACACGGTCTTCATCCGCACGGGCTGGGGCCAGTACTTCAAGGCGAACCCGAGCCTTTACTCGGGAGCAAGCTCGCCAGGGCCGAGCCTCGATGGCGCGAACTTCCTGATCAAGAACGGCGCGCGCGTGGTCGGAGACGACACGCTCACCTTCGAGCAGCGCCCGCCGATCGTCACCAGCCCGACCTTCCAGGTCTTTCCGGTACACATGCGCGTGATCGCCGACTCTGGCATCTTCATCATCGAGAACCTGAACCTGGAGGAGCTGACGCAGGCGAAAGCGTACGAATTCGCCGTTGTCGTGCCGCCTTTGAGAATTCTCGGCGGAACGGGTTCCGCGCTGCGTGCTTTCGCGCTGGTGCCGCGCGACGACTGAGGGAATTACGGTCGGCCGCTACGCGGCCTTCTTTCCGGGGCCGCCGCTCGTCGCGGCGCCCCGGGGCTCGTCCTGCGCTGGTTCGTCCTTAACCTCGTGGCTTGGCGGCCGCGTCGCGATCCGTCCCGCAGTCCATTCCTCCCGGTCGCGGACCGCGAGCCGGTACGCCTGGTCGCGTCCCGGCAGATAGGGCTTGGGCCAGAACTGGCCCGCGTGCTGGTACCACGCGGCGGCATGCAGCGTGAAGTAGGGATCGGCGAGGTGCGCGCGTGCAAGCGCGACCAGGTCGGCGCGTCCTGAAACGACGATGGTGTTCACCTGGTCGGCGCTGGTGATGTTGCCGACCGCCATCGTGGCGAGCCCGATTTCGTTGCGGATCTTGTCGGCGAACGGCGTCTGGTACATGCGCCCGTATACCGGCTTCTGGTGCGGCACGACCTGGCCGGTCGAGACATCGATCAGATCGACGCCCGCCTCCTTGAAGGCGCGCGCGAGCGCGAGCAGGTCCTCCTCCGAAAGGCCGCCTGGCGCCCAGTCGGTGGCCGAGATCCGGATCGACATGGGCTTCTCCCCGGGCCAGACCGCGCGCACCGCGCGGAACACCTCCAGCGGATAGCGAAGCCGGTTGCCTATCGGCCCGCCGAATTCGTCCTTGCGCAGGTTGGTGAGCGGCGAAATGAACGATGACAGGAGGTAGCCGTGCGCCATGTGCAGCTCGAGCATGTCGAAGCCGGCCTGGTTCGCGTAGTTCGCGGAATGCACGAATTCGTCCCGGATACTGTCCATGTCGGCGCGGGTCATCTCGCGCGGTGTCTGGGATTCCGGATGATAAGGAAGCGGCGAGGGCGCGACGAGATCCCAGTTTCCCGACGCGAGAGGATGGTCGATACGCTCCCAGCCGAGCTGGGTCGAGCCCTTGCGCCCCGCATGGCCGAGCTGCATGCACAGCTTGGCGCCAGATTGCGCGTGACAGAAATCGACGATGCGCTTGAATGCATCGCGTTGCGCTTCGTTCCACAGGCCCGTGCATCCCGGCGAAATGCGCGCTTCGGGCGAAGTGCAGGTCATCTCGACGAACACGAGGCCCGCTCCGCCGACGGCACGGCTGCCCAGGTGCACCAGGTGCCAGTCGTTGGGCATCCCGTCCACCGCCATGTACTGGTCCATGGGCGAGACGACGACGCGGTTCTCCAGGCGCATGCCGCGCAGAGCGAAGGGTGTGAACATCGGCGGCGGCGGATTGCGCACATGGACCTCGAATCCCGGCGGCAGGACCGTGTTCGCGAACCAGCGCGTGACGCATTCGAGAAACTCCGGATCGCGCAGTCGCACGTTCTCGTAGGTGATCTGCTTGGAACGCGAGATCACGCCGAAGGCGAACTGCGGCGGGTCCATGCCCCAGTAGCGATGCATGTTCTCGAACCAGGCGAGCGACACGTCCGCCGCGCGCTGCGTCTTTTCGACGTCCTCGCGTCGCTGCGAATCGTAGAGCGCGAGCGCACCCTTCACGCCGCCCTCGGTCCGCAGCGAGTCGAACAGCGCGATCGCGTCCTCCATCGCGAGCTTGGTGCCCGAGCCGATGGAGAAGTGCGCAGTGGCCTTGGCGTCGCCCACCAGCACCACCTTGTCCATCACCCAGGTGGTATTGCGGATGTTGGGGAAATTGCGCCACAGCGAGCGGTTGGCGATGAGCCTGTGGCCGCCGAGCTCGTCGGCGAACAGACTCTCCAGCGCGCGCAACATTTGCGCCTCGTCCATCCTGTCGAAGCCCGAGCGTTCCCAGGTGTCTGCGTTGGTTTCGATGATCCAGGTGCTCGCGTCCTTTTCGTATTGATAGCAGTGCGCAAGCAGGATGCCGTGCTCGGTCTCCTTGAAGAAATACTTGAAGGCATCGAGCGGCCTGGTCGAGCCCAGCCATACGAACTTGTTCGGCCGCAGGTCGACCGAGGGCTTGAAGTGCTCGCTGTACGCCTCGCGCGTGCGCGAATTGATGCCGTCCGCGGCGACGACGAGGTCGCTGTCCGGAAAGTCTTCGACACTCGCCTCGGCCTGGAAGAGCAGCTCAACTCCCAGCTCGCGGCAACGCGCCTGCAGGAGCTTCAGAAGCGTCACGCGCGAGCAGCCGCAGAAACCGTTGCCGGCGCAGCGCAGGGCGCGGCCCTTGTAGACGATTTCGACGTCGTCCCAGTAGGCAAAGCTCCGGCGGATTGACTCGTACGAAGGCGGGTCGTAGTCGTGGAACGTCCCGAGTGTCGCGTCGGAGAACACCACGCCGAAGCCGAAGGTATCGTCGGCGCGGTTGCGCTCGTGGACCGCGATCTCCCAGCGCGGCCATCGCTTCTTCGCGAGCAGCGCGAAGTACAGTCCGCCCGGTCCTCCGCCGATAATGCTGATTTTCACGCCTTGCCTTCAGTCTCGAATGAGTCGGGAATCACCGCCGTCGCCTCGATCTCCAGACGCGCCCGCGACTCCACGAGACCGCTCACCTGGACGACCGTCATCGCCGGGTAGTGCCTGCCCATCAGCTCCCGGTACGCGGCGCCGACCGCCGCGAGCGACGCGAGGTACTCCTCGCGGTCGATCACGTACCAGGTCAGGCGGACGATGTGCTCGGCCCGGCCGCCCGCCTGGGCGAGCACCTCGAGAACGTTGCGCAGCGCCTGACGAAATTGTCCGGCGAAGTCCGTTGCCTGCCACACGCCTGATCCGGTCCATCCCACCTGCCCCGCAATGTAGACGGTCGTGCCGCCCTTCACGGCGATGCCGTTGGAGAAGCCGCGCGGCTCGGCCCACTTCGGCGGCTGGAGGATTTGCATCATGCGCGCTCCCTCAATTTGAACCTCTGCAGCTTTCCGGTCTCGGTGCGCGGCAGGGCGTCGACGAACTCGACCCGCCGCGGGTACTTGTACGGGGCGATTGCGCGTTTCACGTGGTCCTGCAAGCTCCTCGCGAGGGCGTCCGATTTTGCGTAGCCGGCCTTGAGCACCACGTACGCCTTTACAACCTGGCCGCGGTCTTCGTCGGGCACACCGACCACGCCGCACTCGGCCACCGCTTCGTGCTCTAGCAGCGCACCCTCGACTTCGGGACCGGCGATGTTGTAGCCGGCCGAGATGATCATGTCGTCGGTGCGCGCCTGGTAGAAGAAATAACCGTCGCCGTCCTGCGTGTAGGCGTCGCCGGTGATGTTCCATCCGCCTTGCACGTAGGCGCGCTGGCGCTCGTCGGCGAGATAGCGGCAGCCGGTGGGCCCTTTCACGGCGAGGCGGCCGATCGCGCCCGCGGAGCAGGGGCGCCCCTCGTCATCGAGCACGGCGGCCCGGTACCCGGGCAGCGCGTAGCCGGTCGCGCCGCGGCGCACTCTCTCCGGCGTGTGAGAAATGAAGATGTGGATCATCTCGGTCGAGCCGATGCCGTCGATGATCTCGATGCCGGTCGCCCGCTTGAACATCTGCCGGGTTGCGTCGGGCAGCGCTTCGCCCGCGGAGACGCATTTCTTCAGCGAGCGCAGATCGCGGCCCGGCGCGAGCTGCGCCATCTGCCGATAGAACGTCGGTGCGGTGAAGCAGATCGTCGCCTTGTGCTTCGCGATCGTCTCCAGGAGCAGGTCAGGCGTCGGCTTCTCCACGAGCACGACAGACGCGCCGAATCGCATGGGGAAGCACAGCATCCCGCCCAGGCCGAACGTGAAGGCGAGGGGCGGCGTGCCGCAAAAAATATCGTCCACAGCCGGCACGAGGCAGGAGCGCGGAAAGCAATCGCACATGGCGATCACGTCGCGATGGAAATGCACCGTGCCTTTGGGCTTGCCCGTGGTCCCGGAAGTGAAAGCGATCAAGGCCACGTCCTCCGCGGCCGTATCCGCGTTCGCGAAGCTGCCCGGCTTCCGCGCGGCGAGCGCGGCTAGCGAATCGGCCGCGTCGTCGCTCCAGTACACCACGGTCTTCAGCATGGAGCACGCGGGCAGCGCGGCCTTCAACTCGGCGTCCAGGCGCTCGTCGCACAGCGCATGCGTGACCTTCGCCTTGAGGATGATCTCGGTCAGCTCCTTCGCCCGCAGAAGCGGCATGGTCGCTACCGCGATTCCGCCCGCCTTCATCACCGCGAACCAGCATGCGGCCATCCAGAAACCGTTCGCGCCACGAAGGAGCACGCGGTTGCCCGGTGCGAGGCCCATGTCCTCGGCGAGCACCCGGGCGATGCGGTTGGACTGCTCGAGCAGCTGCGCATAGGTGAGCTCGGCGTCCGTCGAGCGCAGCGCGACGCGCCCGCCCCAGCCGCGCTCGATCGCCCGGTCGAGCAGCTCGCTCGCGCAGTTCAGGCGCTCCGGATAGCGCAGCTCCGGAAGCTCGAAGAGCAGCTCCGGCCACTGCCCGCGCGGCGGCAGATTGTCGCGCGCGAAGGTGTCGAGGTGCGCGGTGCTGTCCATGGTCCGGTCCGCCGCCCCCACGCTATTCCTTCAACAGCTCGCGAGCGATGATCAGCTTCTGCACCTCGGTCGCGCCTTCGTAGATGCGCAGCGCGCGCACCTCGCGGTACAGCCTCTCCACCGGGTGACCGCGCACCACGCCCAGCCCCCCGAAGATCTGCACCGCGGCGTCGATCACCTCCTGGGCCGTTTCGGTCGCGTGCATCTTCGCCATGGCGGCCTCGCGCGTGACGCGCTTTTTTTGCACGTCGCTCACCCAGGCCGCGCGGTAGGCGAGCAGCGCGGCGGCTTCGATACCGGTCGCCATCTCGGCGAGCTTCGCCTGCGTAAGCTGGAAGTCGGCGAGCGCCTGACCGAACATTTTTCTCTCGCGCGCCCGCAGCAGCGCCTCGGCGAGCGCGCGCCGCGCGAAGCCAAGCGCGGCGGCCGCGACGCCCGTGCGGAAGATGTCCAGGGTCCGCATGGCGAGCTTGAAACCCTCGCCCTCGGCTCCCAGCAGGTTCGCCGCCGGGACCTTGCACGCGGAAAAGCGCAGCGTCGCCATCGGATGCGGTGCGACGATCTCGATGCGCTCCTCGATGGAGAGCCCCGGCGCGTCCGCGTCGACGACGAAGGCCGAGATACCCTTCGTCCCGGCCTCGTCCCCGGTGCGGGCAAAGACAATGTAGAAATCGGCGATGCCGCCGTTGGAGATCCAGGTCTTCACCCCGTTGAGCACATAGTGCGCGCCGTCGCGCCAGGCCCGGGTGGCGAGCGCCGCGACGTCCGAACCCGCGTCGGGCTCGGACAGCGCGAAAGCTGCGATCGCCTCGCCTCTCGCGGCCCGTCCGACGTAGCGGCGCTTCTGCTGCTCGGTGCCGGCGAGCGCCACGGGACCGCTGCCCAGTCCCTGCATGGTGAGGGCGAAATCGGCGAGCCCGGCGTGGAAGGCGAACACCTCGCGCAGCACCGCCAGCGAGCGCACGTCGAAGCGCGAATCTTCGGGCGCGCAGTGCGCGAGGAACCCCGCCGCGCCCAGGTCCTTCACCAGGCGGCGGCAGACGGAGTCTTCGTCCACGTCGTGCGCGTAGTCCAGGTTCGCCGCGGCCCAGGATTCCGCCCGGCGCGCGAGCTCCGCGTGCCGCGGCTCGAAGAAGGGCCAATCCAGATGCGCGAATCGGTCCATGAAACGTCAGTCGCCTTCGAAGACCGGCTTCCGTTTGGCGACGAAGGCCTCGTACGCCCGGCGGAAATCGCGCGTCCGCATGCAGATCGCCTGCGCCTTCGCCTCCATCCCGATCGCCTCGTCGAGACCCACTGCCCATTCCTCGCGCAGCATTTTCTTGGTCATGCCATGGGCGAACGTCGGGCCCGAGGCGAGCTGCTGCGCGGCATCGAGCGCGGTCCTCAGCACCCGGTCGGGTTCGGCGAGCGCGTTGAAGAAGCCCCAGGCCAAGCCCTCCTCACCCGACATGGAGCGGCCTGTATACAAGAGCTCGGCTGCGCGTCCCTGGCCGATCACCCGCGGCAGCATCGCGCAGGCGCCCATGTCGCAGCCCGCAAGCCCGACGCGCGTGAAGAGGAACGCCACCTTGGCGTTACGCGTGCCGTAGCGCAGGTCCGAAAACAGGGCGATGATCGCGCCCGCGCCGGCGCACACGCCGTCCACGGCGGCGATGACCGGCTGCGGACAGTGGCGCATCGCCTTGACCAGGTCGCCCGTCATGCCCGTGAACTCGAGCAGCTCCGGCTCGCTCATCTTCGTGAGCGGCCCGATGATCTCGTGCACGTCGCCGCCGGAGCAGAAATTGCCGCCCGCACCCGTGACGACCACCGCCTTGATGTCGCGCGCGGCGCTCAAGCCGCGGAACAGATCCCGCAGCTCGCCGTAGGATTCGAAGGTGAGCGGATTCTTCTTTTCCGGCCGATCGAGCGTGATCACGCCGACGCGGCCCTCGGCGCGCCATTGGAAATGCTTCGGCTGGTATCCCGCGAGACCGGTTTCCTTCATGCGCCGTCCTTTCGTTCCGTGATCCCGAGCGCGTGGCTTTTCACCTTGGCGAGCAGCCGGAACAGTTCGGCGTGCTCCTTGCGGCTCAAACCGGAGAGCACCGAGACGATCCATTCCTCGTGCGCCCGCGCCATCTTGCCGAACGCCTCGTCTCCGGCGCGGGTAAGGCGCACGCGCAAGGCGCGGCGGTCACCCGGCTCGGGCAGGCGCTCGACCAGCCTCTCCCGCACCAGCTGGTCGACGATGCCGGTCACGTTGCCGCCGGTCACCATCAGGTGGTGCGAAAGCTCCTTCATCTTGAGGCCTTCCGGATAGCGCTCGAGCCGCGACATCAGGTCGAAGCGCGGCAGCGTGGTGCCGAAACGCAGCCGCAGGAGGTTGCGCATGTGGCGCTCGAGGAGCTGCGTGCAGGTGAGAAGGCGCAGCCAGAGACGCAAGGCGCGATGGTCGCCGGACCGCGCGCTCGTCTCACGGTCGGCGCGGCGCGCCGGGGCCCGGTCGGAAGGGTCGATCGCGGCGACGCGAAGCAAGATGCTTTGACCTTCAATAGATTAAGCCTAAAGCATTTTAGGCCGGCGCGTCCTCCTTGTCACGCTGCACCGCCGCACCACGGTCCGGGACGACCCGACAGCTTGACTTCCAGTTGCCCCGCACATATGGTCTGCCTTCTCACCAGCGTCAGGAGACCGCGGTCATGACTAGGTACCTGCTTGCACTCGCTTGCGCCGTCGCGGGATGGCTCCCGCTGGCGGCTCAGGCGGCCGACAAGGTGAAGATCGGCTTCATCAGCACGCTCTCGGGCCCAAGTGCCGCGCTCGGCGTCGACATCCGCGATGCGTTCCTGCTCGCGGTGAAGATGAACGGGGGAAGGCTCGGCGGCCTGCCCGCGGAGGTCATCGTGGGCGACGACCAGTTCAAGCCCGACGTCGGAAGGCAGCTGGCGGAGAAGAACATCAAGCTCGACAAGGTCGACTTCCTCACCGGGTTCGTGTTCTCCAACATCATGCTCGCTTCGGTGCCGGTGGCGTTCGAGAACAAGATCATCTACGTGAGCCCGAATGCCGCGCCCTCGCCGCTCGCCGGCAAGCAGTGCAACCCCTATTTCTTCGCGGCGTCATGGCCGAACGACGCCTATCACGAGGCCGCGGGACAGTACGCGACGACCAAGGGTTACCAGGCCGTGTACATGCTCGCGCCCAATTACCAGGCGGGCAAGGATTCGCTGGAAGGCTTCAAGCGCTTCTACAAAGGCACGATCGCAGGCGAGGTGTATACGCAGCTCGGGCAGCTCGACTACTCGGCGGAGCTCGCGCAGGTGCGCGCGGCGAAGCCCGAGGCCGTTTACATCTTCCTGCCCGGGGGCATGGGCGTGAACTTCATCAAGCAGTTCGTTGCCGCCGGCCTCTCGAAGGACATTCAGCTGATCACGCCCGGTTTTTCGTCGGACCAGGACATCATCCGCTCGGTCGGCGATCCCATGCTCGGCACCTTCGACGCCGCGCACTGGGCGCTCGACCTCGACAACGCGGCCAACAAGAAATTCGTCGCGGAGTTCGAGAAGGAGTACAAGCGGCTTCCCACGGTATACGCCTCGCAGGGCTACGACACGGCGCTCCTCATCGATTCCGCGGTCCGTGAGGTGAAGGGCAGGATCGAGGACACGGAAGCCGTACGAAAGGCGCTCAAGGCGGCGAAGTTCCAATCGGTGCGCGGCTCGTTCAAGTTCAACCGCAACCAATACCCGATTCAGAACTACTACCTCCGCGTGGTCGGGAAGGATTCGCAGGGGCGCCTGGTCAACAAGACCATGGGAACGATATTCAAGGACCGCGGCGACGCTTACGTTCAAGAATGTCCTATGAAATAGGAAATCCTTGAAAGAGAATAAAGGGGGCGTGAACCGCCCCCTTCTCATTTCCCCCTTCTCATTTCATGTCCTGGATACTGATCGTCGAGCAGTCGCTGAACGGGCTGCAGTTCGGACTGATGCTGTTCCTGCTCGCAGCGGGACTGACTCTCGTATTCGGGATCATGGACATGATCAATCTCGCGCACGGCTCGCTTTACATGCTGGGCGCCTTCCTCGCCGCGACCCTGGTCCAGGCGACCGGCTCGTTCGCCGCCGGCGTGCTGCTCGCGATCCCGGCGACCGCGCTCCTCGGCATGCTGCTTGAGATGTCGGTGCTGCGCACGCTCTACGCGCGCGACCACCTGTCCCAGGTGCTCGCGACCTTCGCCCTCATCCTGATCTTCAACGAAGCGGTGCGCATCATCTGGGGGCCGGACATGCCGCTGTCGGTGCCCGCGGCGCTCTCCGGGCCGGTGCAACTGCTCCCGGGCATGGTCTACCCCGCCTACCGGCTCCTGATCATCGGCGTCGGCGCTGCAGTGGCCGGCGCCCTCTACCTGCTCGTCGCGCGCACGCGCATCGGCATGCTGGTGCGCGCGGGCGCGTCCAACCGCGAAATGGCGCTCGCGATGGGGGTCAACATCCCGCGGCTTTTCACGCTGCTGTTCGGCGTGGGCGCCGGCCTGTGCGCGGTCGCGGGCGCGCTGCTCGGGCCGCTCTTCGCGGTGCAGGTCGGCATGGGCGAGAACATCCTCATTCTCGCCTTCGTCGTCATCGTCATCGGAGGCATCGGATCGATCCGCGGCGCCCTGGTGGGTTCGCTGCTCGTCGGGGTCGTGGACACGATCGGGCGCGCTTTTCTGCCGATGCTGTTCGGAATATTCTTCCAGCCGCGGGTCGCGAGCGCCGCCGGGCCGGCGATCGCTTCGGTGCTCGTCTACCTGCTGATGGCCGTGGTCCTGTACATCAAGCCGCAGGGGCTGTTCCCTGCGCGCGGGTAGGGCGATGCGCCGCGCGGCGCCGTGGCTCGCTCTCGCGCTCGCTCTCGCCTTTCCGCTGGCGATGCAGGCGGAGCACCAGACCTACTACCTGAGCTTCGCCAGCCGCATCTTCATCTACGCGCTCGCCGCGACCAGCCTCAACCTGATCCTCGGGTACGGCGGGATGATCTCCTTCGGCCACGCCGCCTTCGTGGGCACCGGTGCGTATGTCTCCAGCATCCTGCTGTCCGAAGGCGTCGCGAGCGCATGGATCGGCTGGCCGGCGGCAGTCGCGGCTTCCTCTCTGGCGGCGCTCGCGATCGGTGCGGTTTCGCTGCGCACGCGCGGCGTGTACTTCATCATGATCACGCTCGCGTTCGCGCAGATGGTGTTCTTCCTCGTGAACTCGATGAAGGCCTACGGGGGCGACGAGGGCCTGAGCCTGCGCGAGCGCGCCTCGGTGGGACTGGGCGTCGACCTGGGCAGCGACTTCGTGTTCTATTACGCCGCACTCGCAGCGCTGGCAGCCGGCCTTTACGGCCTGCACCGGCTCGCGAATTCGCGCTTCGGGCGAGTGATCCAGGCGATCCGCGAGAACGAGGAGCGCTCCGAGGCGATCGGATTTCCGGTGTACCGCCACAAGCTCGCCTGCTTCGTCATCGCCGGCGCCGCCGGCGGGCTCGCCGGCGCGCTGCTCGCGAGCCACGGCAAGTACGTGAACCCGAACGTGCTGCACTGGACGCAGTCGGGCACGCTCATGGTGATGGTGATCCTGGGCGGCGTGGGGCGACTCTGGGGCGGAGTGATAGGCGCGGCGGCGCTGCTCGGGCTCGAGGACCTGATCGCCAACCACCGCGTCGACTGGCTCGCCGCGATATTCCCCGACTATCAGCAGCACGCGAGTCTGGGGGTCGGCACGGTGCTGCTCGCGATCGTGCTGTTCGCCCCCGAGGGCATCGCCGGCATGCTCGCGCGGAAAAAGCATGCTTGAGCTGAAGAACGTCTCCAAACGTTTCGGAGGCATCGTCGCCACCGACGAGGTCACGCTCGACGTGAAGCGCGGCGAAGTGCACGCCCTGATCGGCCCGAACGGCGCGGGCAAGACGACCTTGATCGCTCAGATTTCCGGCAGCCTCGGCAGCGATGGCGGCGCGATCCTCTTCGAAGGTCGGGACATCACGCGGGCCACGCAGCACGCCCGGGTGCGCTGCGGGCTCGCCCGCAGCTATCAGATCACCAGAATGTTCAAGCGTCTTACCGTGCTCGACAACCTCGCGCTGGCGGTGCAGGCGAGAAGCGGCTCGAGCTTCTCCTTCTGGCGGCGCTTCTCGGAAGAGGCGCCGCTTTTCGACGAGGCGCGGACCATCGCAGGAGAAATCGGGCTCGCCGGGCGCGAGGCTGCGGTCGCTGCCACGCTCGCGCACGGCGAGCAGCGTGCGCTCGAAGTGGGCCTGGCGCTCGCCACCCGCCCCCGGCTCGTGCTTCTCGACGAGCCCATGGCGGGCATGGGACCGGAAGAATCGGAAAACATGATCGCGCTCCTGGAGCGCATCCGCGCGCGAATCACCGTGCTGCTGGTCGAGCACGACATGGACGCGGTGTTCCGGCTCGCCGACCGCGTCTCGGTGCTCGTGTCGGGCCGCGTGATCGCGAGCGGCGCGCCTGCGACGATCCGCGCCCATCCCGAAGTCAGGAAGGCGTATCTCGGGGAAGATGCAACCGTATGAGCGAGCTGCTCCAAGTGGAAAATCTCGAAACCGCGTACGGCGCGAGCCAGGTGCTGTTCGGCCTCGACCTCGTGATCCGCTCAGGCGAAGTGGCGACGCTGCTCGGGCGCAACGGCATGGGAAAAACAACGACGGTACGCTCGATCATGGGCCTCACCCCGGCGAGAAGCGGAGTCATCCGCTTCCGCGGCGAGCGCATCGAGGGGCGGCGCCCCGACCGCATCGCGCGCTGCGGCATCGCGCTGGTCCCCGAAGGGCGCCAGATCTTTCCCAACCTGAGCGTGCGCGAGAACCTGGTCGCATTCGCGGAAAACCGCAGCGCAACGCGCGACCCGTGGACTCTTGCCAAGGTGCTGGCATTCTTCCCCGGCATCGCCGAGCGCATGGACAACCTCGGCGGCCGGCTCTCGGGCGGCGAGCAGCAGATGCTCGCCATCGGCCGGGCGCTCATGACCAATCCGCACCTGCTCATCCTCGACGAGGCGACCGAGGGGCTCGCGCCGCTGGTGCGCGAGGAGATCTGGAGATGCCTCGCCGCGCTGAAGTCTGCCGGCCAGACGATCCTGGTGATCGACAAGTACGTGGAGCGCCTGATCGCGATCGCCGACCATCACACCGTACTCTCGCGCGGTCGCGTCGCCTGGCGCGGGTCATCGGCCGAGCTGGGTGCCGATCGCTCGCTGTGGCACCGCTATCTCGGCGTATGACCGTCGCGCCTTGAAAAAACGGCGCCCCGGCGGTATCGTTCCCTTCCCCGGAAGGCCGCCCTCCAAGGAGCCCGCAATGCTGCACGAACGCGTCCCCAACCTCGCCAAGTTCGTCGAGCCCGACCGCGTGCGGCGCGAGGTGTATACGGACGCGGCGATCTTCGAGATGGAGATGGAGCGCATCCACGAGCACGTATGGATCTACTGCGGCCACGAGACGCAGGTGCCGAAAGCGGGCGATTACTACACGACGAGAATCGGCCGCCAGCCGATGCTCATGGTGCGCGGCAAGGACGGCAAGGTGAATGTCCTGTACAACCGCTGCCCGCACCG
>WNGL01018667.1_pt1 | contig 12818 bp, 10 predicted proteins | sample 5400591 | NCBI WGS metagenome assembly WNGL01 (sample SAMN13153377, study PRJNA577476) | soil metagenome | isolation source: 80 cm soil or saprolite under Garry oak tree replicate 1 | place: USA:California | collected 2016-06-15
AGAGGCGACGTCGACGAGCAAGTCGGCGATCAGCCGGCGCTTCGTCAAGGCGACCGAGACCGCGCTCGGCGAGCTGCTCGCCGCCCCGCTCGCAGGGCTGGACCTGGTCGCGCTGATGCTCGACGGCGTGCACTTCGGCGAGCATGTCTGCGTGGTCGCGCTAGGGATCGGCATCGACGGCACCAAGCACCCACTCGCGCTGGTCGAAGGCGACACCGAGAACGCCACCGTGGTCACCGACCTGCTCTCGGTCTGCGGGAGCGGGGCCTGGATGTCACCCGTCCGATCCTGGTCGTCATTGACGGAGCGAAGGCGCTGCGGGCTGCGGTGACCCGCGTGTTCGACCACCCGGTGATCGCTCGGTGTCAGATCCACAAGTTGCGCAACGTGGCTGACCGGCTGCCCGACCGGCTCGCCTCGACGGTCACCAAGCGAATGCGGCGCGCCTACCACGCCGAGTCGGCGCTGGCCGCCGAAGCGCAGCTCGAGGCCCTCGCGAAGGAGTTGGACCGCACCCACCCCGGCGCGGCTGCGTCGCTGCGCGAAGGCCTGCCCGAGACGCTGACCGTGCTACGCCTCGGGGTGCCGCCCACCCTGGCACGCACGCTGCGCAGCACGAACAGCATCGAGTCGATGATCTCCATCGCCCGCACCCACTCCCGCAACGTCAAGCACTGGCGCAACGGGCAGATGACGCTGCGCTGGTGCGCCGCAGGCATGGCCGAAGCCGGCAAGCAGTTCCGCCGCGTCAACGGCCACATGCACCTCGCCGCGCTCCGGCGCGCTCTCGACGAACACGTCGCCGCAGAAACTGTCGGCACCGTCCGTCATGATGAACCCGTGATCGCCGCCTGACGATCATGAGGACCGCCACCGAAATCAACGACGAGCGGGACATCCTCGCGGTGCCGCGATGGCTGATCTGACTGACCGCGGCCATACGGATGGCGTGGTTGAGATGCCGGTTCCCGCGTCGAGACAGCCGGTGGACCGTGCGGTTACCGGAGGACGCTTCGATGGGTGCGGTGCCGTTGTAGGCGGCGAAGTGGTCATGGGTCGGGAATCGGCTAATCGGGCCGACGTCGCCGATCACGGTCGCCGCGACGACCGGGCCGGCGCCGTAGATCTCCGACACGGAGCTGCCGGATGCAGCGACGATCTTCGTCAGCCGACGCTTGGCTGCGCGGCGTTGTTCATCGACACGTCGCAGGTCCTCCAGCAGATCGTGGGCGAGCTCGAGCCGCGCTTGTCCGACCGCGTCGGCTGGGTCAATGCGTGCAAGCACCTCGGTGGCCTGCACAGCCGATATTTGCTTGGGGAAGCCGCCAGCGACGAGGTCGCAGAGCAGTGCGTGCAGGCGGCAACAGTGCGGATGTCGGGCGAGCGTAGTGCTGCGACGGCGACTGATCGGGCGTCGTTGGGGTCGTTCTTGTTCACCGCGCCGGTGTTGAGCAGCCGCACCCGTGCCGCGAGCTTTGGCTGGACATCGAGGACCTGTTCACCTGCCGCGAGCAACTGCTGCGCGAGCAACCTGCCAAGACCCGTGGCGCCCTCGATCGCCCAGATCCGATCAGGCCACGGCGCCGACCACGACAACAGGTTCTCGACCTGTGTCGAGGATGCCCGTACGCGGATCTGTCCGAGCGTGACCTCGTCAGGGTCGAGCGCGAGCGCGGTATGCGATCCCTTGTGCGGGTCGATGCCGATCATCACCACAGCCACGATGTCCTCCTCGAATGAGATGGACCGTGGCGGGCATGTCTGATTTCAAGTTCTCCTCACCTTCCAGTGGGCAGCGTGATCGTTAGTCCGGAGCAGCAGAGGTAGATCATGGCGATCACGGCGGCCGGGGTGTGGTGGCCGTAGCCGCGGTGGTTGATCAGCCGGATCTTGGAGTTCAGTCCCTCGAGCTTGCTGTTGGACAGTCCCAGGTCGACGGCGGCGAGGATGTGCTCGCGGTGCTTGCGGATGGTGCGCGACAGATCGACGAGCGCGGGTATGCGGGAGCGGCTGGCGCGGGCGAGCCAGCCGTCGAGATGCGCGTCCGGGCGTCGGCCGGGTGGCAGCCGGTAGAGATCGCGCAGCTCCTCTTTGAGGACCCAGGCGCGGAAGAGCACATGCCGCGCCCTGCGGAGTTGGGTGATCTGCTCGCGTTGGTGCTCGGTCCAGGTGGCTGGGTCTTTCAGCAGCGCCCACCGGGTGTGCTTGATCAGCTGGGCGGCGGGGTTCTGCCGGGTTCGCCATAACGGGCTGACCCGAGTTACTTGGGCGGCGGTGCGCGCGGTGTTCCATTCGGTGCGGCGCACCTCATCGACGGCGAGGTTGGCGAGCTTGATGACGTGGAACGGGTCGGCGCAGAGCCGCGCTTGGGGCGCTCGCTGGGTGATGACCCGGGCGTAGCCGCCGTGCAGATCGGCCGAGGCAGCTTCGATCTGCGTGCTGCGCACGGGGCCGAGTTGGTCGAAGAATTGCTCCAGGGTGGCGCCGGACTTGCCCTCGCCGGCCCAGATCACCGCGCCGTCGCGGTCATGGTCGGCCACGACGGTCAGGTAGCGATGCCCCTTGCGGTAGGACACCTCGTCCACCCCGATCCGGTAGACCTGATCCAGCCGGGTGTCGTCGATGTGGTCGGCGACCACGCGGGTGACGATGCCGGCGACCGCTTCCCACGAACAACGCAGCAACCGGGTGATCGCGGTCTTGTCCATCCGCTGGGCCAGCCAGGCCACGACGTCTTCGAAGTCGCGGGTGAACCGGGCCCCGGGCCGCGCCCACGGAACGCGGTCTCAGTGCGCACCCGCCCGCAACGGCGGCAGTCGAGACGTCGGATCTCGGCGCGCAGCACCAGGCGGGCAGCCCCCAAATCCAGGCCGCGCCAGCAACGCACCGACCGGTCATAGACCGCCCGACCCGACCAGCCACACGGGCAGGTGAGGCGACGGGCGCGCCGCCGCAGATCGACCACAATGCCGACCGGCGTGAACGTCACGCCGACGACATGAGCACCGGGAACAGTGAGCATCTTGTTGAATGCAGTGGTGGCGCGCACGTACCGCTCCTGAACAGGCTTCGGTTGGCTTGGCAGCTCCGAAACCTAAGAGAGCGACACGTGCGCGTCCGGCATCGACACCACCGGGCAGTGGAATCCCTTACCAGCCAAGAACAAACGGCGGCGCCGGACGGATCGCCGACCCACAGAAGCCCGAGGAGTCCCCGAAAAATGGGCTCTGCTGACTGATCCGTGGGTCATGCGCGGCCGGGGAGGGTGGGTTTGTGGCCGCCGAGGCTGCGCATGGCGAGGGCGATCAGGGCGTCGGGTGAGCGGAATCCGAACGCGATCGGGGTGATCAGCGGGTGATCAGCCTGATCTTGGTGTTGACCGATTCGATCGACGCGTTCGACAGTTCGTGCTCGAGGGCCGCGTCGATGCGCGAGCGGGCGGCGCTGATGCGTCGGGCGAGGTGGACGAATGCGGGGATGCGGCGCCGGCGGGCCCAGGACAGACACCCATCCAGTGCAGTCTTGCCGGCTTCGCCTTTGACGGCGAACACGTAGCGCAGGCCTTCTTTGAGCAGGTAGGCGCGGTGCAGCCGGGGGTCGGTCTTGGCGATCCAGGCCAGCTTGTCGCGCTCGCGCTCGGTGAGGTTGTCGGGGTTCTTCCACAGCGCGTAGTGGGCGTGCTTCAACAGTCGTGCATCACCGGCGGCGACGCGGACGCCGCGCCCGTGGCTGCGGGTCTGCCCGGAGCGGCGGGCCTCGTCCAGGCCTGCCGGCGGACCTCGTCGAGGGCCTCGGTGGCCCACTTGACGACGTGGAACGCATCGGCGCACTGCACCGCGGCCGGGCAGCGTTCGGTCACCACCTCGGCGATCCGGTCGGCCTGATCGGCGGAAACGTGGGTGATCAGCACGCAACGTTCGGCACCGAGCTGGTCGAAGAAGCGGCCCAGCGTGGCCCGGTCCCGGCCGGGCGCGGCCCACACCAGCCGCCCCGAATCGTGATCAACGACGACGGTGATGAACCGATGCCTGCGCTTGTAGGAAATCTCGTCGATCCCGATCCGGGCCAGCCCGTCGGGGCGGTCACCGAGCTTCTCGACGTCGGCCCAGACCCTGCTGATGATCGACCCGACGGTGCGCCAGGCGATGCGCATCAGCGCGGTGACCGCGCTCTTCGACGTCTGGGTGGCCAGCCATGCCACGGTCTGGTCAAAGGCGAGCGTGTGCCCGGCGCTGTGCCGCGCCCACGGCACGTGCGCGACCACGACACCGTGCTGGCGGCAGGACACCCTGGGAGCGTCGGCTTCTAGTGGCCTGAGTTCGAAGTCTTCTGACGGTTGGCTTTGGCGAGGATCTGGTCCGCGGTCTTGGTCCAGATGAAGGGGTGGCCGCGGTCGTTCCAGCCGTCGATGAAGGCGCGGATCTTGGTGTTGAGTTCTTTGACCGAGCCGAAGGTGCCGCGGTGGATCGCTTGGCGTTCGATGATCCCGAACCAGACCTCGACCAGGTTCATCCAGGACGCCGACGTCGGAGTGAAGTGCACCTGCACCCGCGGGTTCGCGGCCAGCCAGCGTCTGATCTCGACGCGCTTGTGGGCGGCGTAGTTGTCCATCACCAGGTGCAGCTCGCGGTCGGGGTAGGCGCGAGCGACCTGCTTGAGGAACCGCAGGAACTCCTGATGCCGGTGACGGGGCTGGCAGGCGGCGGTGACCTTGCCGGTCGCGATCTCCAGTGCCGCGAACAGCGTGGTGGTGCCGTGGCGCACGTAGTCGTGGGTGCGCCGCTCGGGCAGTCCGGGTTGCATCGGCAGCATCGGCGCGGTGCGGTCCAGTGCCTGGATCTGGGACTTCTCGTCCACGCACAGCACCACCGCGTTCTGCGGCGGCGCCAGATACAGACCCACCACGTCGGTCACCTTCGCCACCAGGGCCGGGTCGGTGGAGAACTTGAACGTCTGCGCCCGCCACGGCTGCACCCCGTAGGCCTTCCACGCCCGCGCCACCGTCGTGTTATCGATCCCCAGCCGAGCAGCCAGCAACCGAGACGACCAGTGCGTCACGCCCAGCCTCTTCGGCGGCGGCAGCAACGTCTGGCTGATGATCCGGTCATGATCGATCGTGCGCGGCCGGCCCGACCGCGGCGCATCATCCAACCCGGCGATACCCCCGGACTCATACCGGACCCGCCAGTCGATCACCGTCGGCCTGCTCACCCCGACCCGCCGCGCGATCTCGGTATTCGACACACCCTCGGCCGCCAAGATGATCCGCGCCCGCTGCGCATGACCAGCCCTAATCGACGACGACCTCACCCACGACGAGAGCCGCCCCCGATCACCATCACGCAGGCCCAGAGCAGGCGCAGCACGAGCAGGCATAACGCATTCTCCCGCACCACCAAGCGTCAATCAACTAACGCCACGCCGCACTAGCACCACCTGCACCGTGCCCAGGTCCAGCGCCCGCCACCGGCGTCGCCCCTGGCCAGCGTTGTAACGTCCGCAGCGGCGCCGGCAGATATCGCACCGGTCACGAGCCGAACCGGCTATCCGCACGTGGGCGACCAGCAGCCCGCCGCCCCTATCACCGTCGCTGCCCTCATCGTCGCCGTCGTCTTCGAACTCGATCTCCTCGACGACCGTCTTCTCGACGCCCAACAAGGCGCGCCACACCCTGGCGTTGCGCACGCCGTTCCCCGTTCATGAGTACTGGACCGTCAGACAGCCCAGAACCTATGCAGGAACGGCGTGTTGCTCATTCACATCCGGTCACGACACCCATGGATGCGTTAGAAGAGCCGGAAATACGGGCCCTCGCACGGGCGCCCCCGGCAGGATTCGAACCTGCGCTCCCGCCTCCGGAGGACGGTTGACCGGGTCGTCATGGCCACCATCGCCCGCATTACCAGCAATCAGAGGCCCATCGAGCCCCGAATTCCCTCCGGTGGCCTCGATTTCATTCCACGAACCATTCCACGGGAGAGCCCCGCAAGGTGTCCCGCGAGGTAGCCCGCGCCACCTCGCTCCACAATGGCGGCCCCGAGGCCTGGTCACCATGGCGGTTTTCAGACGTTTGGCCACCATCGAGGGCTGCTCGGCGCACAGCAGTGGGCCAATGTCGTTAAGAAAGCTGTGCTAAGTCGATCAGGACGGATGATGTCTGGGAGGATTCGGACGTGACACGGCCACGACGGCGATCGCGCATCGGACACCCTTACCGGCGCCTGCGCCGATGGGCGAGGCATACGCCGAACGGCCAGATCGCGGCGAGCATGATCATCACAGGTGCGGCGCTCCTCGCAATTGCTGTCGTCCTGGCCTACGTCGTCTTTTGAGCCTTCATACCCACCCACGGCGATGCCCGCGAGTGGGAACGCGACGAGGAGCATCCAGCTAGGAAACCATGCGGGGGCGTACGGAATCGGCACAAGATTGACAGTGGACCCCTCGGCGACTGATCATCCGCACGTGCCCGCACGCGGCTGGGGCCGCCGAGCACGCAGGCCCACATCGCCCGGGTTACCCCTCTATGCAATGGGTTCTCGTCGGCCGAATGGTCGACGCAGGCAATCCGAACGTCCCCCCAAATAAGGCCCTGCGGCCGACGCCGCGAGCTGCCTCGAGGCCGGATGATCTTGATACCGGCCCGATTGCCTCCGATAGGCAGCCTGTCCCGGCAGCGAACCTTGGCGAATGCGACGCGCATCGGGGGAGTGCACGCACGACGGATTGTCGGAGACACACGGGGAGGGCCATCGCCACCCCGGCTCGGGGGAGCGATGACAACGTTCAGGTCCAAGTCCGCAATGTCACGGCGCGACGTCCTCACGGGGGTCGGCCTTGCCGTAGTCACTGGCGTCGCGCTCACGGCGGGGGCACTTCCCGCCGAGGCTGCAACCACCGACACCGGCTCGACAGGCCTCGGGTGGTTTGATGTCACTGATACACGCTGGGCAGGTGGCGCGAAGGGCGACGGCGTCACCGATGATTCGCCCGCGATCAACGCTGCGATCACGGCCGCCACTCCCGGCGGCGGCACGGTGTTCTTCCCCGCCGGCACTTACTTGTGTGGAAGCACCATCACGCTGCCCGGAGGGGTGCATCTCGTGGGGTCCGGTGTCGGTGGCGACATCTTCTCCGCGACCGACACCGAGCTGCCGTATCGGGGTACGGTCCTCCGCCTGAAGTCAGCGTCGAACGTCGACCTGATCAAAACAGTGAATTTCGACGGCCTGACCGGATCGGTCAAGGCAGCCGCGTATCAGACTCCGGGGCGGTTCGGCCTACACAATCTGGCGCTGGACGGTAACAAAGCTGGAAATAGATCCGGCATACCGCTCCGGATCTTCGGCAAGGCGTACGAGATCGACCACGTTGTCATTCAGAACGGCGCGGCAGGGGGCGTCTATTCGGAGTACGGCGGGGGCGGATATGAAATGGAGGCGCGCTGGACCAACTTCCACATCACCGACAACGCCGGCGACGGCCTGGTATGGAAGGGGCCGCACGATTCGCTGTTCGTCAACGGCGTCGTGGCTCGCAACTCGGGCTACAACGGCATAAATATCGTCATGGGCAGCTGTGTTGGCGGTGAGCAGTTCACGAACGTACACGTCTGGGGCTCTCATTCTCAGGCGTGGGTGCTCGGGACGCAGAACGCGTCCTTCACCAACTGCATCGCAGACGGCGCCAGCGTGCAGGTTACCGGATCGGGTAACTGCTGGATCGGTGGATCGATCCTAGGAACGAAGACCGCGGGTGAGGTGGCTATCACGATAGGCGACGGGACGACCAGGACTGTCAGCGGGAATCAATTCATCACGCGCGTCTACAACTACGCCAAACCAGCGGCTCTACTCCGAGTGCTGTTGAATACAACCTCGTTCCGCAATCGCTGGCAGATCAGTGCGAATATGGGCGGCAACATCCGTTATTACGCACAAGGAAAGTCCACTCTGGCGTCGAGCATCACATTTCCTGCGAGTGCGATTGCTCTCGCGAATGCGTCGTCCTTCTCGCCTAGCGGCGGCACGCTCTACATCTCTGACGGCACGAACATCGACGCGAAGGTCTGTTACACGGGGATTGCCGGCAATACTTTGACGGGGGTCACCGGCGGCATCGCATCTAGCGTCTACGCTTCCGGCACCTACGTGTTCTCCACGCCGTCCACCTCTGCCGAGTGGCTGGAGGTCGTCGATCCAGACAACCCCTCCAATGGAGCATGGAGTACTGGTCAGTGGAACCTCCCCCAGTTCTATTTGAACCCAACCTCGTTCAATGTTGGCACACAGACGCTGCGACCGAATTCGTCTATGACGGCACTACAACACATCCGAAACGAGTCTGGTCGGGTAGACCTGGCCTGGGATAACTCCGGCTCTGCGGGCGCCTACTCCTATCAGAACGGCGCGACCGTCGAGGGGCGGAAGGGAACTTCCGTCAAGACGTGGAGACTAAAATCAGCTACTGGCGCGATCCAGCCGGGCACTGCGGCTGGCCTTGGGGCGAGCCTCTACAGTGGCTCAGGCGCGCCGGTCATCAGCGCGACCCGTGGCGACATTTACTTCCGTTCGGACAGTCCCTCCAGTGCCCAAAAGCGTGTCTACATATGCACGGGCGGCACCTCATGGACAGGGATTCTCTAGTCCGAAGCTACCGAGGCAGATGAGGACTGAGGCCGTTGGCTTGCTCGGCTTGGCCGTTTGTCAACGACGGCTGAAATTTGACCCCCTATCGACGGTTGAAAATTGACCCCCTGCTGGTTGTTTGATCGTCAGTCATCGGTGCTGGTGGCCGTTGGGACGCGGCCGAGGTCTCGGTCTTTGAGGCGGTAGCTGTCGCCCTTGAGCGCGACGACTTCGGCGTGGTGCACGAGCCGGTCGATCATGGCTGCGGCGACGACGTCGTCACCGAACACCTCTCCCCAGCGGCCGAACTGCTTGTTGGACGTGACGATCAATGACGCTCTCTCATAGCGAGAGCTGACGAGCTGGAAGAACAGGTTTGCGGCTTCGGGTTCGAAGGGGATGTAGCCGACCTCGTCGATCACGAGCAGCGGATAACGCCCGAGGCGAACCAGCTCGGCTTGCAGCTTTCCGGCGTGGTGGATGTCGGCCAGCGTGGAGACCCAGTCCGCGGCCGTGGCGAACAGAACCCGATGCCCGGCTTGGCAGGCGCGGATCGCCAGCCCGATCGCGAGATGGGTCTTGCCGGTGCCGGGCGGTCCGAGGAACACGACGTTGTCCTTGGCGGTGACGAAGTCCAGCGTGCCCAGGTGCGCGATCAGGTCGCGCTTCAATCCGCGGGCGTGCTCGAAGTCGAACTCCTCCAACGACTTGCGGGCTGGGAATCTCGCCGCTCTTATCCGGCCTTCGCCGCCGTGGGACTCGCGGGCGGAGACTTCGCGTTGCAGACACGCGACGAGGAACTCCTCGTGCGACCAGGTTTCCGACCGCGCTCGTTCGGCGAGCCGCTCGACTGACTCCCGCAGCGTTGGTGCTTTCAACGCCCGGGTCAAGAACGCGACCTCCGCACTGAGGTCACGGACCGCGGTCTTGTTCGCCGCTCTCGCGGTGGCCATCACGCCACCCCGCCGTCGAGGTCGGTGATGCCGAGGGCGGTGTCGTAGTCGCTCTCAGGCAGCGTTGCTCGACGTCGCTCTGCTGCACCGGGCGCAGCACCCCGACCCGTTCACGGCGCAGCAGGCGGGCCGCGGCGACGTGCTCGGGATCAGAGATCGTCTGGTGCCAGGCCCAGACCCGTTCGTGGTCGGCGACGAGCCGTCCGTCGCAGAGCACTCGCACCCGCGCCAGGTCGGCGATCACCTCGACCCGGCGGCCGATCACGCCGGGGTGCACCGAGTAGTCGTTGCTGTCCAAGCGGATGTAGTGATCGCGGGCCAGCCGGGTCGAGGCCCGCCATCCGGTCGCCGGTGCGAGCGGTGGCAGCGCGAGCATCGCTTGCCGGTCGGCGCCGATCCGGTCGGTCGGTGCGCAACCCAATGCCCTGCGCTGGCGGGTGTTCACGAGCCGCAGCCATTGCCGCAGCTGGGTGTTGAAATCGTCCGGCGACGCGAAGGACCGACCCGGCAGGAACGAGCGCTCGAGGTAGTCGTGGCAGCGCTCAATCAGACCTTTGGCTTCCGGGTCGGCCGGCTTACAGACCAGCACCTTCGCCCCGAGGGTGCCGCGAAACGCCTGGCACTCCCGAGTGAGTTCGACTCGCCCCGCCCGCCAGCGTCCGATCGCGCCCTCACCGTCCCAGACCAGCACCCGCGGCACCGACCCGAGCGCCTCGATGAGCTGCCACCAGCCAGCGAACAGATCCTGCGAACTGCGGGTCGGGATCAACATCGCCGACAACCAACGCGAGTAGCCGGTGATCATCGTCAACACCGGCAGCTGCGTCGGCCGACGGGTCAGCCCGAACCCGACCGGCACCGTGATCGGCGGGAACCACAGATCACACTGCGCGATCTCCCCGGCGACGTAGTTCGTGCGGCTGGCCGGGTCCGGCGGCATATACACCGGCCGCAGTTCAGCAACTCGTTCCTTGAGCACGGTCAGCCCACGCGTCCAGCCGATCCGCTCGGCGATCACCGTGGCCGGCATCCTCGCGTCGACCTGCAACAACTCCCGGATACGCGCCTCGACCTCGTCCACGATCGAGCCCGTCGGCCGACGCTCGTACTTCGGTGCAGCGTCCGAGGCAATGGCCGTGCGCACAGTGTTGCGCGAGACGCCCAGCAGCCTCGCGATCGCTTTGATCGGTAACCCCTCCGCTCGATGCAGTCGGCGGATCTCAGCCCAGTCCTCCACGGATAACACCCCTTCGTCTCCCTCGGCTCGGATAAGCCGAGAGTCAGGTCGAAGGGGGTCAATTTTCGGGCGCCGCTCCGGGGTCAGTTTTCAGGCGTCGCCGACAGCCGTTTGAGTTCCCAGGTCACGGGGTCCCAACTGACAGCAACAACGGAGAGCCCGCACGGTAACCGGGAGGCGACGTAGTGTTACCGCCGGTAGTGTGTGAGCCATGTATGGGGACCTCCGAGGCAGGTTACCCGGCGCGGTCTGGTTTGGCGCTGCGGTGCTCCTGTCAAGCGTGGCGGTGACCTACGTCCTGTCTCGGTCTTCTCTCAACGGGTCATTCAAGGCAGTCGGCGTGCTATTGGTCGGGTGCCTGGTCCTGCGATACCGCAACGACCTTGGTTTCCTGACCTGCCTGATTGTCGTGCTAGCTGTCTTTGATCGTCAGATCAGCTTCTTTGGCATCACAGGCCACACTGCCACCGCCGGCCTGATGGTCGCCGCCGTACCTTTCGCGCTGGCTTGGCGGCCGCGAGTAGTTGGCCGAGGTGCCCACTTCGCTGCTGGGATGCTCGCGCTTGGGATGATCGTCGGCTTTATGAGCAGTCACAACCGCGGCGATGCGCTCGCTGGCACGGTCCAATGGCTACTGATCCTAAACGCCATATTGGGTATCGCCGGCCACATCTGCGAGCATCCGAAGTTCGCCGACCGCCTGGTGAACTGCTACCTCTGGTGCGGCCTGATTTCCGGGGTGTTCGGGTTTCTACAGAAAGCGGGCCACTATCAATTCGTCGGGCCACCATACGATCCGGGTAGGATCGATTCGACATTCGGCTACTATTCGAACTTTGGCAACTTCGAGGCGATCGCCTGTGTCTTCGCCTTGGGCGTTCTGCTAACGAGGCGTGACCACCGTGTGCTTGCCGCGGCCACAGCTGTGGTCGCCTCGTTGTCGACGGTAGAGAACCTGAGCCGAGGGGGCGTCGTCGCCCTGGCGGTTGGTTGTGCTGCACTGATTGTATTCATGGCTAGGCGGCCGGCTAGGGCGCTGCTCTTGACGGGCGCGGTAGCGGTGCTGTACATGATCCAGCCCAAGGACGTCGTCGCGGAACTAGTCAACCGATTCAGTTTCGCGCCGAGCAGTGATGTCGAGCGATACCAACTGCAATCGGCAGGGTGGGGGCTGCTGAAGCACAATCCCCTAGGGATTGGCTTCAACAATTTCAAGACCTACGTCGATTATGGCATCGCCGATGTGCAACACGCACTAGTGCACTCCCACAACCTGTATGTCCAGACAGGACTTGACGGTGGCTACCTCGGGCTCGCCGGGCTCGTGCTCTTGCTGGCAATAGCTGCCGTGCGAGGATTGAGGCACTGCCTGCAATTGTCGCGGGAGCCGCTGCCCATCCAGGCGATCGCGGCCGCCGCTGTTCTCGGCCTGGCCGCGCAGGGCATGAACGATTTCTTCTTCTTCGAAGTCGGCTCCCACGTCGTATTCGCAGTGCCCATCGCGCTTGCCCTGGCTCTGAGTCCTCCCCGACGGGATACGAGCGGAGACGTTGTTCTCACTTCTGCCTCAGCTGAAGTCGAGCCGCGAACTATTGTTGCCAGCAGCCGATAGTCTGCTGGGCGCGGCCGCCAGCAACATCAGAGCGAAGGTCAGGTCGAGCAGTAGACGCCGAGAACCGGGCCGCTCGAGACGGCTCTGACGTCCAGCTAGCGACGCGGAACCAGGATCGGCCGGCTAGCAGCCCAACCAGAGTCATAGCTTTGCCTGCGCATACTTGGAGATCGCGCTCGTTGCGATCTGCTCATGGCGATCGAGCCACGGTGTCAACCCGAAGGCTTCGGCCCATGTTCGCGATAGGCAGCCGGCTGTGACGGTATCTATTGATCGAATAACCTTCGCGACGGCGACAGGATCCGGCCGTGCGATGGTGCCCCCAGCCGAGGTTACTTCTCGCTCAACACCTGAGCCGACGGTGGCCACTATCGGCAAGGCCTGCGCTG
>WNGL01007489.1_pt1 | contig 12816 bp, 8 predicted proteins | sample 5400591 | NCBI WGS metagenome assembly WNGL01 (sample SAMN13153377, study PRJNA577476) | soil metagenome | isolation source: 80 cm soil or saprolite under Garry oak tree replicate 1 | place: USA:California | collected 2016-06-15
CCTCTCGCTGCTCTCCCGGTCGAGTCGCATGATCCTGGCGCATCCCCATGTGCTTAATACACGATGGCAAGAGCAGCACCCACCGCAGAACTGCAAGAAAAGGATCCCTGGCCACGACACGGCCACTGTCAATGACGAGGAGGCCGGCGACACAAAAGATGAGATCGGAAAGGGGTTACACTCCCACATACTGGCTCAGAGCACCGAGAGCAGCACGGAAGCGTTGCTCCCGGCCATGTCACCAACCACACCTCAAACAGGGCCATGCCTCTTTAAATTGTGGGAACTGATCCCGCGCGAGGCTGCGCAGACAGTGATCGGGGCAGCCGATGACGAAGCCGGAGTGCAGCATGCGGGCGGAGCATCCCCCCCGCTCTGTCTGCGTGAGATCGGCAGCACCATCTACCAGTACCGCCCGACCGGCGAGTCTGCTGATGGTCTTGCTCCCGGCCTCTTCGCTGCACTGCCCATCACCGGCTTCGCGCTCATTCGCTTCCAGGATGGCTCGGTCAATGGACAGGCCAAAGAGAAGATTCTGGCCGGCCTGGAGAAGCGCGAAGGTCACGCACTTCCGTTTTACGAGACCGACCAGTAGCAGAGAGTGGATGAACCACCCCCACACCACAGTACTCGCCGAGAGTGGACGAAAGCGCCAATAGTCCCAATGGCCCCCGGCTCAGAACAGAACCAATGGACTGCATTCACCCCCAGGAAACTGTTTCCTGGGGGTTTTTCTTACCTTCTTGAAGGAAAGGAAGACAACGATATGCCACGAACAACCATGCGCTGCGCGGCCTGTCCCGTAGCGAGAAAAAAGACGAACCACACCCTTTTTATGCGTCCGCTCTTTGTGGACGAGGCAACACCCTGGCCGCCAGCTGATCTCTCTACTCAGCATCATGCGCGTGCCCTGCGCGAGGCCATCGCACCCTACCTGTGCCTCGCTGAACTGCGACGACTGGCCGCCAGCGGCGCGAGCGTCCTGGATGCGCTTAAGAGCGGGGAGGATGTACCCGAAGAAGTGCAAGCGCTGATGAGCCTGCTCCAGGTACTCCTGGCTCCGACGAGGAATGAACGCATCAGGCAGCCCGCCGACATGGCAGCCCTGCTCATGCTGGAGCTTGGGCATCTTGACCACGAGGAGTTCTGGGTGGCCTGCCTGGATACCAAAAATCAGGTGCAGCGCCTGCAGCGCCTGTACAAGGGCAGTTTGAACTCGTCAGTCGTCCGGGCGGGTGAAATCTTTCAATTGCCGATCCTACTCAAGAGCGCCTTCATCATCGTTGCGCACAACCACCCCAGCGGCACCACCGAGGCCAGCCCGGAGGATATCGAGGTGACCAGCGCGCTGGTTGAGGCGGGCAAGCTGCTCGAGATCGAACTGCTCGATCACCTGATTATCGGCCAGGGAGCGTGGATGAGCATGCGCGAACGACAGCTGGGCTGGTGAAAGGGGAGAGAAATGATGGAAATACACGAACGACGCATTCTGGGCATTGACCCCGGCTTTGGCAGGATTGGCTACGCTGTCCTGTCGGCGCAAGGCAATGAGCTGCACCTGATGGTCTGCGATGCCATCGTGACGCCCACGACACTTGCGTATCCGCAGCGTCTGCTGCAGCTCTATGAACAATTGGACGTGATTCTGTCCGAGTACCAGCCAACGGAGGCAGCCATTGAGGCACTGTTCTTTGGAAAAAACGTGACCACGGCCATCAAGGTGGCACAGGCCCGCGGTGTCACGATTCTGGCGCTGGCGCAGCAACGACTCCCGATCACCGAATACACGCCGAGCGAGGTCAAGCTGGCGGTGACAGGCTATGGAGCTGCGCGCAAAGAACAAGTTGGCTTTATGGTACGCCAACTGCTCCACCTGCCAGTCGTCCCCACGCCGGATGATGCTGCCGATGCGGCAGCCATCGCGATCTGCCACGCGCATATGCTTCAGCCAAACATGGGAAGTGTGCTCAAGTAACTCACCTCTGGCAGAATAGCGAGCTGTCTATCCACGGTGTTGAAAGGATGGCTTTTCAGTGAAGAGCCGTCCTTTTTTTGTAGCATCTTGGGGGATAGAAAGTGTCCTTTGCTGAGTGCTTCAAAGCGAAGCGACAAACAAGAGCAGCGAAGATTGCGCAATCTCTGGTAATAGCGATCAAAGTAAATCATAGCGCACTAACAATTGAGCTGCATGCTGCTGAAAAAAATCGGGCCTCTCTTGTTCAAACCAATGCAACGGGGTCAACAGGATCGGCGGCAGCTCTAAATTCAGTGATTTGTCTATTGCTGCAGTTGCCTCTGTATATTGCAACAGCGAAGCATACGCCATCCCTTGCCAAAAATAGGGATCCCATATCTCCGACTTGATAAGGATAGCTTGATTAAGAATTGCCAGCGCTTCCTCAAAGTGATTGCTTAGCCATAGAGCTACACCTCTGCAAACCAGTGACCAACAATCTTCTGGATCTAGCTCAGCAATGGCTTCCAGCCGTCGCACAACCTCAGGAGAAGGCCTTTCTTTTCCCATTTCAGACCATTCAACCATCCAACGAGGATTCACATTTCTCGGATTCAACTTAATACTCTTGAGAAAGTCGTTTCTCGCCTGCACGACATCTTGTAGCCACAATTGAGTAAAGCCTCGCACGAAATAAGCCCAAGCATAATCAGGCTCAATCTCAATAGCGCGATTCAAGTCCTGCATTGACCGCTGATATTCCTTCAGGTGACTGTAGGTTCGGCCCCGGCCTGCATACACCCAGATATAATTCGGCCAGAATTCAAGGGCGTGGTTATAATCCGCAATAGCACGCTCATACTCTTTCAGACTTCTATAAGCACTTCCGCGGCTAGCGTAAGCGCGGGTATAGTCTGGTAGCAAGTCAATCGCGCGATCATAATCTTCAATAGCTCGTTTATAGGCTTTCAGTCTTTTATACGCAAAACCCCGCTTGCGGTAGATATGCGCCACCAGTTCAGATGGGAATGTAGGCTCATCGGCAATTGACTTGAGCAGTGCATCCGCTGCTGACACTAAGGTTTGCCACTCAAGCTGAGCAGGTGGGTCGGATTCGAGGTAGCGAAGGAGTAGCTCGATGAAATGCTGCGCACCAGAGCTGAGCTGGTTATGTGGCTGTTCCTGGATGAGTTTTCGTAAAATTCTGATTATTTCGCCCGTTTGTTCGGTGTACTCGTAGGCGTACAAAACCTGCTCAACAGCACGCTGCTGGCTTGTGACATCCGGTTGTAAAAATAATTGGTAAGCAATTGCCATGGATAATTCCAACCATTCAACTGAACGGTAGGTTGTCCTGCCCTGTCCCGAAGAATGGCTGATAATCTTGTGTCCTTGTGTTTGGATTTTATCCAACTGCCCTCGATAGTACTCAGCTAAAGCTCTCCGCATAGCATAGTACTCGCTTCTGGAATGCTGATGGAGATGCCGGCTAAAAAGAGCCTGCACGACATCGTGATAGCTGTGTCGACCATCGGAAGGACTGGTGTGTACGAATGGTAGCTCGATCAGCCATTGGTAAAGAGCTGCACGCTCATTTTTAGACACGTACGGGAACGCTTCGAGATCATCCCGGTTAAAGGGTCGAGACAGCAGGGCTGCATCTAGTGCAAGCTGCCGCTTCACTTGCTCCTGTTCAGGTATCCAACGCAAAAAATTGACCACCACATCCTTTGTCGGGTCAACCTTTCCGTGTGGGTTGGAGGTCAACAGTCCAAGGTAAAGCGGTAAGCCTCCGGAAAGCTGCCAAATGGTGGCAATCCGATCGGGATCAGTAATGCCTCGCTTCGCAAGATACGCACGAGTCTCATCTTCAGTAAAGCTATCGAGGGAAATGGAGTAGATGACGCCGTCGTCGAGGTAGGGCAACCAGCGCTTAGGGCCATCAGGAGTAGCGCGGTCAAGGGGATCACGCCCCGCTACAACCACCACCACGTTGTTGCTAATAGTGGCTCTGAGGAAGTAATCCAGGAGCCAGGGTGAAGCAATAGCTGCTAATTGCTCGAACGTGTCGAAGAAAAGGATGACGCGACGATGCCGCTTGCTGCGCAGAGAACTGACAAATATCTGAGCATTGGTCAGACGATTGAGTTCCTCGACAAAAGCGTGAGTCAGATCATTGACCGGATCTTCCAATCGCTCTTTCTCACGTCGATGCTGTATCAGGTGATACTTCTTCAAAAGGTGGTCGGTACTGGCTTTGACCCCTTCTCGTAAAATTGGACCGACAATTGGCACCCCTTCAACAGCTGCACCGGTGAAATCCGGTGCTCTCTGCAGCACCTGGCCTTGTATCGTTTCCTGCTCGTCTTGCAATTTATGCAATGCCTCCCGATAGAGCCTGAGCGCTTTCTCAAAATCACCGGTCAAGTGGAGTTGATCGGCAAACTTTGCCATGATACTTGCCGGGGTAATCTGACGTTCATCCACCACAGCGGCAAAGCAGTAGTCTTTGAAGCCAGTACCATGGGCTTCGTCAATATAGCGGGTCATTAAAGTAGATTTTCCCACTCCGCCTTGTCCTGAAATTGAGAGGATATTATGTGTGGGATCTTCGGGCTCGAGGATATTTTTCACAAAATACAGCAGCTCACCTTCACGGCCAATAAATATTCTGCGTGTCTCAATTTGAGGCATGGAAGCCTGTGCGCTGTCTTTTTTCACGAAAGGCATACAATTGCTCCTCGCTTACAGAGGATATACAGAGAAGAAGATCGACTACTTACTCAGAGTATAAAGTGATCGTGTGAAGCCGTCAATGCAGAGTGTGAAGAGGAAGCAAGAACGGCGGCAGTAATCTGTACTTCCCTCTATCTCCTTCTTTTCCCCGTAAACGAGGTAATTCCCGGCCTATCCCTGCGCGTATTCATCCTGCCACAGGGAAGGCGTGACAACCTGCCTTGCTCGACGAAACTCGTCCGGGGAGGTTAGGCCGGAAACGATCACTCCAAGCAGCCGCACGGGCCGTTTGCCATCGACCAGCCCATAAAGCAGTGTGCGGAGGACGGGCAACATTTCTTGCGCCGACTGGAATCCCTGCGTGCGGCTGCTGGCCCGGGTCACCAACTCGAACGTACTCCAACGTACCTTGAGCGTCAGGGTTCTCCCGGCGATGCCCAGTTCGGCCAAGCGGCGCTCCACCTGGAGGGCAAGCGTCTCCAACATGCGTTCCATCTCGCTGCGGTCACGGATGTCTCGCTCCAGCGTCACCTCTTTGCCGACCGATTTGCGCTCGCGCACCGGCTCGACCGGTCGGTCGTCCACGCCACAGGCATAGTGATAGAGCTGTACTCCGTGCTTGCCAAAGAGGTCGCGCAAGCGCTCTTCTCCTATGTGCTTCAGGTCGGCTCCCGCCTGGATGCCCAGCTCTCTGAGTTTGGCTGCCGTCACTTTGCCTACCCCGAAAAACTTCTCGATGGGCAACGTATCAAGGAAAGCCGATGCCTCTTCCTGGGGAATGACGGTGAGTCCATCGGGCTTGTGCGCATCTGAGGCGATCTTGGCCAGGAACTTGCAGTAGGAGACGCCCGCCGAGGCGGTAAGTTGTGTCTGCTCCCAGATCTGCCGCTTAATTTCCTGTGCGAGCCGGGCGGCTTCCTCCAGATTGCGAACAGCATCGGTCACATCGAGATACGCTTCGTCAAGGCTGAGCGGTTCGACGAGGGCAATCTGCTGGCGGAAGATCGCCATGATTTGATGCGAGACGGCCCGGTACACCTCAAAGCGCGCAGGCAAGAAGATCGCTTGGGGGCAAAGGCGATAGGCTGTCCGGCTGGGCATGGCCGAATGCACTCCGAACTTGCGCGCCTCGTAGGAGGCAGTAGCAACGACACCACGTCGATCAGGCGATCCGCCTACGATGACGGGCTTGCCGCGATATTCTGAGTGATCCCGCTGCTCGATGCTGGCGTAGAAGGCATCCAGGTCGAGATGTAGGATTGCCCGTGTTCTTTCGTGCATGTTCCTCATGACCTCTCAGCTATTTCCATTCTGTCTCTCTTCCATTGTAGCAGCATCGAGGAGAGCTTTTCACTGGAGCGCCTCAAGAATATCTTTGTGAGGAAGAAGAATGCGAGAGCAAGAATGCTTCATGGTATTGTGCCTCTTATTTACTTTCCATCGCTGAAGACTTCAAACACTCGCTTCTACGTGCGAGTGTTTTGAGAGAAGAACGTTTCCCTTTTCACACTTGTCACATCTCAGCTCTCTTGGCTTATAATAGGGCTAAAATTTGGAGCGAGAGATCGGGGGATTCGTGCTGTATGAAGGTAATCACCTGGAACGTTAATAATCGGGTTGGCGCGGTTTCGCAACAGGTCCAGGAGCTTGGGCAGCGTGAGCCGGATCTGGTGGCGCTGCAAGATGTCAATTACAACGCCGTGGCACGTTATATCGAGGGGTTCCGCCGTATTGGCCTTTCACACGTCCTGCACACACTTGAGCGCCAATCGCAGGCCATTCCGACTGGTGTGCTGCTGGCCAGCCGCTTTCCCCTCGCGCTCCTGCCGGATAGGCCAGAGAGCATCCTCTGGAGCCAGGGGTCCTACACACCCGAGCGTGAGAAGCTGCGGCAGCACTGGACGAGGCGCACGCTCTTCGCGTTGCTGCACTATTCCTGGGGAGAAATCGAACTGGCCAACGTCTACATCACCCCCGCCAATCATTACGAACCGGATGCCAATGCAGGTCGGAAGCTGTATCCCTACCTCAAGCTAGATCTGCTTGCTGGTCTCTACCAGACCCTCGCTACTCCGGCACGTCGGCCCAGACTGCTCTGCGGCGACTTCAATTCGCCCCAGTATGAACGAGAGAAAGGAGAGATTATCACCTGGGGCTACATCAAAAGACACGGGGACTACATCCTCAAATATCCGCGACAGCATGAACTTGAGCTTGGAATTCTGCGTGGGTTGAGCGCCTACGACCTGCAGGATGTCTATCGCAGGCTCCATGGCTATGCCAAGCAGACGCAGGAGGAGGGATGGAGCTGGCGTTACCGGAACCACATCAAGTATCGCTTCGACCATCTCTTTGCCTCGCACTTGCTGTGCCCCGCACAGGCGTGCTACCTCCATGCCTTCCTTGAGAGCCGTCTCAGCGATCATGCACCTCTGGAAGTGCTTTTTGAGCTAAAAAGGAGGCAAGATATTTAGCTATGCATTGATTACGCTGATTACGGCGATTACGGTGATGAAGATGTTCGCATGGTTTACATTCTGCGCGTCATGAGCGAAAGGAGGAAAGATCACAAATGGACTATCGTAGACTTGGCCACACCGGTTTGAAGGTCTCCTGTTTCTGCCTCGGCACCATGCAGTGGGGCTGGACTGCTGACGAGCCAACGGCATTCGCCGTGATGGATGCGTTTGTGGAGCGCGGCGGCAATTTCCTGGACACGGCGGATTTCTACTCGCGCTGGCTCCCAGGACATCGCGGCGGCGAGTCGGAGGAGATCATCGGGCGCTGGATGCAGCAGCGTGGCAACCGCCAGGAGATGATCATCGCCACCAAAGTCTACCAGCCGATGGGGGAGCAGCCCAACGACCGAGGGCTCTCACGCAAACATGTCATCGAAGCGCTGGAAGCCTCCTTGCGTCGCCTGCGCACCGACTATATCGACCTGTACCTGGCGCACGCCTTCGATGCCGAGACTTCCATCGAGGAGACATTGCAAGCCCTCGATGATGCCCAGCGCGCCGGCAAGATCCGCTACGCGGGCGCCTCCAACTATCCCGCCTGGCGCTTCGTCGAGGCCCTGTGGAAAGCCGAGGTCGGCCACACCCTGCGCTTCGACTGCCTGGAGCCGCACTACAATCTGGTCCACCGTGCCGAGTTCGAGCGCGATTTGCAGACCATCTGCCAACAGTACCAGGTCGCCGTCTTGCCCTACAGCCCCCTGGCCAACGGGTTTTTGACGGGTAAGTACCGGCGCGGGCAGGTGCAGGCCGCAGAGGGAGCCAGGGCCGGGTCGGTACAGCGACGCTACGATCAGGAAGAGGCGTGGCGCGTCCTTTCGGCAGTCGAGCAGATCGCGCAGGAAAGCGGCAGCACGCCCGCTGCCATTGCGCTGGCCTGGCTGCTCGCCCAGCCAATCGTGACCGCGCCGATTCTCGGCACTCGTTCTGTCCAACAGCTGGAATCCTGCCTGGAGGCGCTCAGAGCGACAGTGACGCCCGACCAGATGGCCCGCCTCAATGCAGCCTCGACCTGGGAAAAGGAAGGATGAAGATGACAGGGTTGCTTGAACTGAACCACCTCACCTCGTGCTGTAGGTGAAAGCGGGATAGGATATCGAGTGAGGAACTTTCTCTGCGCTTGGTTTCGTTGCGATGCGTTCCACTGACAAGAGCTCGGTTAAGAATGACAGAAAGCAGGAAGATCCATAACCCTGATTGCTTTGAAGGGTAGTGCTAGGGGCACCGCACTCAATAGATAGAAGTTGTTAAGTAAGTAAAGGGCTCTACAGAGGAGGTGGTCCGCCCTCATAGCGATATTGAATCTCGTAGAGAACGTTTAAGAGCATTGACTCGATCTGAGATACAAGCAGGAAGAGCCTCTCTTGAGCGTCCATGACCTGCCTATAGGTGTTCTCGTGCACCAGATCAGAATATGCAGCCTGACACACTTCTCGAAACCAGGATTCCCAGGATTCAGATTGCCGCATATTCCCACGCCGCTCATAATCCTCGTAGAGGCGTTCTGCCGCATGATCAGGCCTGTTGGCGAGGAGCCATCCCAATGTTTGAAACGCACGTCCCAACCACCACTTTGCCATTGATAATGCGCCAAAGGAGCCTGCTTCTGGAGCGGTGTTGTGCCAGAGCTGCTCAAACCACTGGTAGGAATTATCAGGAGGAGGCGTAGGGGCATCTTTGTAGGTGGCTTTCCACTCCTGGTATGCAGGGTCTTGCACCGCACGCTCCAGACCTGCGGCGATATGCCTCGTGAGCAGAGGTATCGCCGCTTCGCGGGCCGCTTCAACCGTCAGATTATAGGCCGTTATCCGGTCCACAAGGTCGTCCAGGAGCTGGCGTGCGGAAGAGGTCAAGGCACCAAACACGCGAAACTCGTTTTTTGTGGCAGGCCAGAAGTGAAAGACCAATCCGTGTGAGGAGAGAGGAGCGTAGCGTAAATTGCGAGGGAGCTGTCCTCCAGTTACAGTGATCCACTCTGGATATGGGCCTGTTGAAGCGTGAGCGTTCTCAAAGGCAACCAGAAGTGTCCTGAGTTCTGTGTGCAGCGGCATATACACTTCCTCTTTATATCGGAGGTTGGCTTCTTTGGAATCCTGCCGTAACGCGAACGCGCCCATCGCCTCTGGTGGTCGAGAGCTAATCTCATCTAGCAATCGCGAAAGCATCCCATGCATCTCGCGGATCTGTGTGAGGTGCTGCTCCTGGAAGTAGTGTTCTTTGATACCTTCGTTGCCTGATTTCAAGAGCAATTGCATGAGGTCGCTCTCGCCCCACCAGGTAATCCGCTCACTCGGAAGGGTCGAAGTCGCCTGCTGCTGTTTCCAATGGGTGAACCAGGTTGTCTCTTCCTCAGAAAGTTCGATGGGCAGGCACAAAGTCCACTTTCTCGTCTGAAAGTTGGGGTTGTTGATACATGTTCGAAAGGAGGCACGTATCTGCTGCTTCTGGCTCTCCTTCAAGCCGGTCGGGAAGTATTTGACTTGAAAGACGGCTATGCCCTCCGGATCGTCCCATTTGCCCACATAGACGTCGACACCTCCGTCGCCCGGTTCACATCGGACTTCCTTGGCCGAGTCATACTCCGATTGAATGAGGAGCGTGCAGAGCCGCTCGAAGTGTTCTCGCGCGCCCGCAACGCCGTAGAGCAATTGAAGATCAAGCAAACGCACTGAGAGACACTTCCTTTCTACCTAGATGCAGGCTATTTTACCGTATTCGCCTTCTGCGTACAACCCTCCTGCCGACAGTTCCACTGTGAATGGTCAGGGCTTCGCTAAAGACGTCGAGCTGAGCGTGAACATAATTTGCCCAACTACTACCTTGACGCTCAATCTGACGTCTTTTGCGAAGCCCTGGAGAAATGAGCGTATGTATAGATTTGTTTGCCTTAAACGTGTATAATAGCGCTACATTTAGAAGTGAGCAACTGACCCAATAAGTTATACGAATGAGAATTACACATTGTGACCATATCATTTTTTGGGGAGCAAGGTAAGGCTCTGAAGATTTTTTTTATGTCTTGTACTGTATATTGCCTCCCATAGCACTCATTTTTCTAGCGAGGGGAAGGGTGAATAGTAGCTGCTGTCCACATCAAATGTCGACAGATAGAGAGAAATAAAAACCCTGCTTATTTATGTACGGCTAGCAAGGAGGCTTCAATCTGTGAGCCGTGTTCTACAGGTACCAATTCCAGAGCCGGGACAGCTGGTGGACGTCCGGCGACGGCGCTACGTGGTCGTTGATATCGCACAAAGTCCACTCCCACCCGACATCCTTACTTTCGGCAGTTGGCAGGGACAGCACCTAGTGACGCTCTCCTCAGTTGAGGATGATGCCATAGGCGAGGAGCTGCAGGTTATCTGGGAGATCGAGCCGGGCGCCACAGCGATTGACAAGACGCCCTTGCCCCAACCGGTTGGCTTCGATAGCCCGCAGCGCCTCGATACCTTCCTCCACGCCGTGAAGTGGGGCGCAGCCTCCAGTGCCGACGTCAAGGCGATCCAGGCCCCTTTTCGCAGCGGTATTGACCTGGAGGACTATCAACTTGATCCCGTAGCCCGCGCTATACGCATGCCACGCGCCAACCTGTTGATCGCCGATGATGTCGGACTGGGCAAGACCATCGAGGCCGGGCTGGTGGCGCAAGAACTTATTATTCGCCACCGCGCCCGGCGTATCCTGGTCATCTGTCCCGCGGCGCTGCAGGTGCAGTGGCACGACCAGATGCGCGATAAATTCGGCCTGGAATTTCGCATCGTCGACAGCGAACTGATGAGGATGCTGCGGCGCGAACGGGGTCTGCATGTCAACCCCTGGACGCACTTTCCGCGCCTGATTACCTCGATTGATTTCTTGAAACGGGAGCGGCCCATGCGCCTGTTCAGCGAGATCTTGCCCGCCGAAGGCGAGTCGCTCTATCCACGCAAATTTGACCTGCTCATTCTCGACGAGGCCCACAACGTGGCTCCTTCTGGACGTGGCAAGTACGCCACCGATTCCCAGCGCACGCTGGCTCTGCGCCGCCTGGTGTCGCACTTTGAGCATAAGCTCTTCCTCTCGGCCACACCGCACAATGGCTACCGCGAGAGCTTCTCCGCCCTACTGGAACTACTGGATAATCAACGTTTCGCCAGGGGCGTGGAGCCAGAGCAGGAACAGTTGAACGCGGTCATGGTGCGCCGCCTGAAATCTGAACTGCCGAAGAAATGGGATGGCTCGCCGCGCTTCCCCCAGCGCAACATCGATGCCATCACGGTCGCATACACGCAGCAAGAACGCGATATCCACCAGCTCCTGCAGCAGTATAGCCAGTCGCGCATCAAGCAGGCCGGTGATGCCAGCGAGCTCTACGCCACCGAGTTTGTGGTCAAGCTGCTCAAGAAACGCCTCTTCTCCTCGCCCGAGGCATTTTATGCCACCCTGACGCAGCATGAACGCTCATTGGCTCAAGCACAGCGGCATATCAACGTGACCAGGCGGCCGAGCGTGGGCATCCTACGCAGCAAGGTCGAGCAGGTGGAGGAGGAAAGCGATAACGACGAGTCCCTGGAGGATGCTACCAGCGAGGCCCTTGAGGTAACCGCCCCACTCTTCCGCGAACCGGATGACCAGGAACAGAGGCTGCTGGGGCAGATGCGCTCGTGGGCGGAGAGCGCGCGGCACCGTCCGGACAGCAAGGCTCAAGAGCTGGTGAGCTGGCTGCACAAGCATATCAAGCCGGGTGGACGCTGGTCGAACGAGCGGGTGATTATCTTTACCGAGTACCGAGCGACACAGAACTGGTTATATGGATTGCTGACACGCGAGGGCTTTGCCGAAAAGGGACCGGATGGCGAGAAACGCCTGTTGATGCTCTATGGCGGCATGCAGACGCAGGATCGCGAGGCAATCAAAGCCGCCTTCCAGGCCGAACCGGCCGAAGCGTCGGTGCGCATCCTGCTGGCCACGGACGCGGCCTCCGAGGGTATCGACCTGCAAAATCACTGCTCGCGCCTGATTCACTATGAGATTCCCTGGAACCCCAACCGCCTGGAACAGCGCAACGGCCGTATCGATCGCCACGGCCAGCGCGCCGCACAGGTCAACATCTATCACTTTGTCAGCAGCACTTACCGGGATGAGGATACGCCTGGTCGTTCCTTGAGCAAGCTGGATGCTGACCTGGAATTCTTGATGCGGGCCGTGAAAAAAATTGATCGCATTCGTGAAGACCTGGGCAACGTCGGCCCGGTCATCGCCGAGCGCGTCGAGAAGGCCATGCTGGGACGCGAACGCTCGCTGGATACGCGCCAGGCAGAGGAAAACTCGCCCTCGCGCAGGCTGCACGCCTTTGAGCGCAAGCAGCGCGAGAAACTGGAAGAACATATCCGCCAGCTCTACCAGCAGTTGCAAGAGGGCAAACGCGAACTTGAACTGACTCCCTCTAATATTCAGGCTGTCGTTGAGACAGCATTGGAGATTGCCAGGCAGCCAGCTCTACAGCAGCGCACCCTGCACGATCCTTATGGTCACTATCCACCCATCGAGGTCTTTGATGTACCGGAACTAAGTGGAAGTTGGGCCAGGTGTACCAACGGTTTGGAGCATCCCCACACTCGCCTCAAGCGG
>WNGL01013092.1_pt1 | contig 12814 bp, 8 predicted proteins | sample 5400591 | NCBI WGS metagenome assembly WNGL01 (sample SAMN13153377, study PRJNA577476) | soil metagenome | isolation source: 80 cm soil or saprolite under Garry oak tree replicate 1 | place: USA:California | collected 2016-06-15
TAAGGAGGTCCTGCAGCTGGGCTGCTAGATCACCGCGGGGCTCTTTCCGCCGAGAGAAACGTCACTTCGCGTCGCAGGCTCTCATCCGTCGTGCACCGCTGGATCACCTCTCTCAAGCGAGTAACATGCTCGTCTCTTTCCAAGTTGGTGGGGAGGCCGAGCTCGGCCAGATTGCTTGTAGAGACTCAGTAGACCCAAATTCTTAACATCGGGGCACTGCAGGAGCCGCAACGGTTTGTATACACCCATAGCATTGCTCCAGGGCTCGCCGAATGAAGGTGCTGAAACGGGCCAATTGAAAGCGTTCAGTGTCTAACCAGCGCCGCCCCGGGCGTGGCACTTGGGTCAAGATCCAGCGCAGATGAATCCACACATTGAGCAACACAAAGGCCAAGGCGATCAGCACGAAGCGATAGGCCGGATTCTTCGCCGTTGTCCAGCCCCGCACCCGACCTGCACAGCGATAGCTGGTCTCAATGCCGAAGCGCCCCTGATACAGCTGGCGGGCGTAGCGGGGCGAGAGCTGCAACTGGACCAGGATGAACAGCAGCCACTCAGCCCGCCGTGGCAGCCGGTGGGTGCGGCGGGCCGTGGTGAACACGCGGCAGACCGCCACCGCTGCTGTCAACGCCAGGTCGTGCGCCCCGGTGAAGGTGTGGGTCGTGCAGTAACTGCGGCGCCCCTGGCACAGGGCGCGCGTCCCGCCCGTCGTGCCCCGGATCGGACAGGCAATGAGGGCGGGGTGGTGCTGGCGGGTCAAGAAGTCCAGCACCGCAATGCCGGCAAAGCCCTTATCCAGCAGCAGGCACGTGACCCGCAGGCCCAGGGTTTGCACCCGCTTCAGCACCGTGTCCAGCACCCGCACCGTGTCATCCGTGGGCAGGACAAAGTGCAGGGCCAAAGTGAGGCGCAGCCCATTGAGGATCAGATAGGCCGTGGCCACACGGTAGAAGCGCGTCGTGCCGTCCTTGGCGTGGCCGCGGACCCACAACCCCTCGGCCTGCGCCGTTTTGCCGTAGTAGGGCCGGTCATGGTAGTCGATGGCCACCTCCTGGGCGGGGCGGCGTACGCGGGGCGGCAGCTCCGCCGCCAAGGCGGCATTGAGCCGTCGCTCCAACTCGGGCAACTCTTCCACGCACAGTTGCTCATTAAGATAGCCCCGGATGGTTTGTGGGTCAGGAGCCCCCACCAGGTCAGCGCAGACCGCCTCGATCGTGCCCCGATTCACTGCCACCCCCAGCAAGACCTTGAGCAAATCGGCTGTGGTACAGGTATACCCCTCGGCGTGCAGGGGCAGGTGGTCAGAGAGTGTACTGAAGGCATGCTGCAAGACTTCCTGCTCGGTCAGTTCCGGCGTATCATACGGCATAGGCTGGCCCTCCTGGGATTGTTTGCTTGCACCAACAATCCTACCAGGGGGAAGCCAGCCTGCCCATTTGTCTGGCCTACCATTGAGTCATGCGCCCAAATTTCGGACTACTGAGTCTTGAGGATTTTTTGCTGGGGCAAATTTGCAGTGTCAGAGAGGCAGTCAGAGTCTTTATGCCACAGTTTCCAAGCTCAGGGTCGTGAGGATAGACTGGAGGCGGGAGAGTTCTGTTTCCAGTGTGGCGAGAGCTGCTGAGGCGTGAGTGAGGTCTCCTTGGCGCCCCATTCTCTCGAGCTGACGGGCGGCTTCAAAAACCCCTAGGGCAGCAAAGTTCCCCACTGAGCCCTTCAGTCTGTGGGCGGCATGCTCGAGAGCCGTGGCATCATGGTGCAAGACAGCGGTCTGAATATTTGAGTGCAGTTTGGGGCACTCCTGCAAAAAGAGCGCGGCCATCTCGCTCAGTAGCTCCCGGTCTCCTTCCACCCACGCCAGTACTTCCTCGAGGTCGAAGGCGGGGGTTGGGGGCTGAACTCGGGACTCCAAGCTCTGGACTCTAGACTCTTCTGCTGTTCCCGGTTGCGAGACCCAACGTTCTAGGGTCACTTTGAGTGTGTCAGGTTTGATGGGTTTCGAGATATAGTCATCCATGCCAGCCTCCAGACACCACCGTTTTTCATCCCCCTGCATGGCGTGGGCGGTCATGGCGATGATGGGAATGTGGCAGGGAGTTGGGGATTGGGGGTTGTGGGTTGGGTGGGCTACGGCCTCTCGTTCGCGGATGGCTTTGGTGGCGGCAAGGCCATCCATCTCGGGCATCTGGCAGTCCATGAGCACGGCTGCATAGGAGGTGCGCGACAAGGCTGCTATAGCCTCCAGTCCGTTGGCGACGACGTCGGCGTGGTAACCCAGTTTTTCTAGGAGGCGCACAGCCAGCTTCTGGTTGACGGGGTTGTCATCGGCTACCAGGACCAAAGGACGACCCTGCGGGGGAACTGCCGTACCGGGCTGTAGAGTGACCCAGGAGGCTGGTTGAGGCTGTCCGAGCTTGAGGGCCTGCCCCATGACGGTGGCCAGGCAATCAAAGAGCTGGGATTGGCGTACGGGCTTGGTCAGATAGGCGTCGATACCTGCCTGGAGGGCAGCCTGACCTTCATCGCGTTGCCCTATCGACGTCAGCATCACTAGCCTGAGGGCAGCGAGGGTGGGATTCGCCTCGATAGCGCGGGCTAACTCCAAACCGCCCATCCCTGGCATCCGAAAGTCCAGAATCGCCAGCTCATAGGGTTCCCCGCCTGCGGCTGCAGTGCGCAGCAGCTCTAGCCCCTGTGCTCCATCCTCCGCACTCTCGCTGTGCATACCCCAAGCGGTGAGGTAGTGGTGCAGGATAGTGCGGTTGGTAGCACTATCATCGACAATGAGTACACGCAGCCCGTGCAGATCAGCACGGGGCAGGGGCACAGCCTGGACACTGGTGGATTGCTTTGCCAGCCGCACGGTAAACCAGAATGTGCTGCCCTGGCCAGGTTCGCTGTCCGCGCCAATCTCGCCTTCCATCAGCTCGGCCAGCTTCTTGCTGATAGCCAAGCCCAAGCCCGTACCGCCATACTTGCGGGTGGTCGAGGTATCGACCTGAGAAAAGGACTGAAAGAGACCATTCAGCCGTTCCTTGGCAATGAGTGGTACGCAGATCAAAATCAATAGTCTCTAGCTCCAACTTGCCCGCTTCGATTTTGGAGAAGTCAAGAATGTCGTTGATGATGGTGAGCAGGGCTTCTGTAGAATTTTTGACAGTCTCGGCGTACTCACTCTGCTCGGGGGTGAGGTCGGTCTCGAGCAGCAAGCCGTTCATGCCGAGGATGCTGTTCATAGGCGTACGGATTTCATGGCTCATGTTGGCCAAAAACTCGGACTTGACTCGGTTGGCCCGTTCCGCCTCCTGACGGGCCGTCGCTGCATCTGCATACAGAGAGGCGTTGATCAGCGCGATCGAAGCGTGATCGGCGAGGCGAGAGAGCAGATCGAGATCAGCTTCCGTGTACTTCCGTTCGGAACGGCGAGCCGCGTAGAGCAGGGCGATGATCTCTGTCCCGGCTCGTACCGGAACGACCGCTTGGCTCACGATGTCCTCGCCGCGGATTACGCCGTGGTACTGCTGTCCAAGCCGGGGATCGTACAAGTAGTTGTCTGTACACGCGGGTGCTCCAGTGGCCAAGGCCACTCCCCCCAAGCCACGCCCTGCCCCTACCCTGAGCCCGAGCAGCTTTTCCGTCCAGGCTCCGCTCTCGGCGCAAATCCTATATTCGTGCGCAGCGCCCTCCTGCACAGCGATGTAGCTGAGGTCGCTGCTGGTCAACCTGCGCGCGTGTTCCACAAGCCGTTGTAGGACTTGGTCCCGCTGCAGCGAGCTCGCGAGGTCCCGGGTGCTGGAGGCCAAGGTCTCGGCCACCTGGCGGGCCCAGCTGATCGCCTCCTCCGCGCGCTTGCGCTCAGTGATGTTCTCCACCAGGCCGACGGCGAACTGGGGTTCACCCCCAACGCCCCGGATCAGGGACACGGTCAGGTGGACCCAAATCAACCCGCCATCTTTGCGGATGTAACGCTTCTCTCGCTGGTAGTGGTCCTGTTTTCCTTCGAGCAGCTCTCTGAAGAGGCCCCAATCCGTCGTCCTATCCTCCGCATGAGTGAGGGCGGTGAACATCTTTCCGCTCAGCTCTTCTTCGCTATAACCGAGCATCGCCCGCATCGCCGGATTGTTCTTGACAAACCGTCCCTCCATATCGACGAGCCCGATACCAATCGCGGCCTTCTCAAAGACCGCCCGCAGTCGCGCCTCACTCTCTCGCAGCGCTTCTTCTGCGCGTTTGCGTGCGCTGATGTCGATCAATAACCCATCCCAGAGCAGGTCGCCGTTAGCTTGCCGCTCTGGGCGGGCTGCCACCTGAAACCAGCCGAGGGCACCTCCCTTGAAGATCCCTCGCCCTTCCCAGTGCCAGGGCGAGAGGGTTTGGGCAGAGACCGCTATGGATTCATGGAAGGCTGCGCGCTCCTCGGGATGCACCGTCTCCATCAGGAGGGCGGGATTGTGGTAAACCTCTTGCGGCTCTAACCCGTACAACTCGCGACAGCTCGGGCTGACATAGGGAAAGGCCACCGAGCCATCCGGGCGTAGGAGCAACTGGAAAGTCAGGCCTCCTGGGAAGTTCGCGGCCATCCGCTGGAACCGCACCTCGATTTCTCGTAAGGCGTCCTCGGCCCGCTGACGCTCGGCGTGGAGGGTTTTTACGGTTGCTGCTACCACCGGGGCACAGAGCGCAAGAACGAACGGCACAGTGTCGATAAGCCAATACAAGGGGCTGAGTTGATGCGCTGTGACCACACTGGCCCAGGTCCAGGGCAAGCCCAGCCGTTGGCACTCAAGCACCAGGGCGCTCAGCGGGAAGACGCTGCCAAACAGGGCACCCTCGATGATATAGTGCCAAACCGACACGGCTGTGACTTTGAACCTGGGCACTATTTGCCGCCCCCCTCCACGACAAACAACATCGGCCAAAGTGAAAAAAACTTTGATAAAAATTGGCCTTTGGTATAGTGTGTTGTAATTCCCGGAGCCGGGCTCTATCCTATAGCGGTTCGCATATGGGTGCGAACTGGGAGTGCTAGTGTCCGTGATCGTATTTCTTTAATGGTGCGGGCGAGATGTCCGCGCCCCCAGAAGGGAGGAGGCTATGAAGCGGTTGATTGTTGTACTGGCGGTGGTGGCTCTACTGTGGCCCGGGGTGGGTCAGACTCAACAGACCCAACAGACCCAACAGACTCAACAAGTGACCAGATCGATGACCTCAGAATTTGCCCTGAGCTGGCTCACGCCGATCCTGAACTTGGTCTACTTCCCGGTTAAGTTTTCCGTGGGAACAGTGGGTGCCGTCTTGGGCGGAGTCAGTGGCTGGGCCACCGGGGGCAACGAGCGGGCTGCCGAGGGTATCTGGCGACCGCTGACTGGCGGGACCTATTTCTTCACCCCGGAGATGTTCGACGGTGAGCATGAGCAGCCCTTCTTGCCGTTTGACGGCGGGCCGTACGAACCGCAGCCAGCTGGATCGGCACCTTCGGGATCAACGTACATGCAGCCATAAACAGGGAACAGGATACAGGGTACAGGTGACAGGGGAGAGGAAGAGGGTCAAAGGAGCTGTCCTTGGTCTCCCTATAACCTGTTACCTGTTACCTCTAACCTGAGAAGGTGGGGTGAGGGGTGCCCCACGGCTTGACAGCGCGCGCCGGGGGCGCTAAGAGGACCATACCTTTTAATCTAGCCCAGAGAGGTTAGGAAGGGTGAAAACTACGTTCGACACCTTTGTAAGCGTGACCTTGCGGGCCTCCTTGAATCTTCAAGGAGGCCTTTTTTTTGGTTGCCTATGAACGCGAGATCTGCGCGGGTGGTCCTGGACCGGGTGGCGATTCAGCGGGCGCTCACTCGCATCACGCACGAGATCCTGGAGAAGAACCGGGGCACTGAGCAGCTTGCCCTGGTCGGTATCTACACCCGCGGGGTGTATTTGTCGCAGCGGCTCGCGGCCGAGATCAAAAAGGGGGAGGGCGTCAGCGTGCCCTGTGGGGAGATCGACATTACCCTCTACCGCGACGATGTAGGCCGCAGCCGGGCGCGCCCTGAGGTACGCAGCACCACCATTCCTTTTAGTGTAGACGACTTGCGCATCGTGCTGGTGGACGATGTGCTGTACACCGGCCGCACGGTGCGGGCGGCGATGGACGCCTTGATCGACTTTGGCCGGCCGCGCAGCATCCAGTTGGCCGTGCTGGTCGACCGCGGCCATCGGGAGCTGCCGATCCGGGCTGATTACGTGGGGAAAAACCTCCCCACCGCGCACGACGAGCACGTCCATGTGCGGCTGGTCGAGCGCGATGGGGTTGATGAGGTCGTCACTGAGTAAGGTGCAACCGTGACCTTCACCCGGCGCCATTTCCTCGGGATCGAGGGGTTATCCAAAGACGAGCTGCTGTTTTTGCTCGATACCGCCGAGTCGTTCCGCGAAATCTCTGAGCGCGAGGTGAAAAAGGTGCCGACCCTGCGCGGCAAGACGGTGATCAATCTGTTCTACGAGCCCAGCACGCGCACTCGCACCTCATTTGAGATCGCGGCCAAGCGCTTATCGGCCGACGCCATCAACATCACCGCTGCGGCCAGCAGTGTAACTAAGGGTGAAACCCTGCTCGATACCGCCCGTAACCTCGTTGCCATGCGGCCGGCCGCTATCGTCATCCGCCATCCCTCTTCCGGCGCGCCGCATTTGCTGGCCCGCCTCGTCGAATGCCCGGTGATTAACGCTGGTGACGGCACCCATGAGCATCCTACCCAGGCGTTGCTCGACCTCCTGACGATCCGCCAGCGCAAGGGCGAGCTCGCCGGGCTGACGGTGGCGATCGTCGGGGACCTGCTGCATAGCCGGGTCGCCCGCTCCAACTTGCTGGCGCTTACCACTTTGGGTGCGAAGGTGCGTCTAGTCGGGCCGCCGACTCTGCTGCCACCAGAGTTCGGCTTCTGGGGCGCCGAGCTGCATACCAATCTACGAACTGGGCTGGCTGGGGCAGATGTCGTTATGGCGTTGCGTCTGCAGCGGGAGCGCCAGGCCCGCAATTTCTTGCCTAGCGTTGAAGAATACTCACGTCATTTCTGCCTCACGCCCGTAGCCCTAGCCGAGGCCAGCGCAGGCGTCATGATTATGCATCCCGGGCCGATGAACCGTGGGGTCGAAATCGACTCGCGGGTTGCGGATGGACCCTACTCGGTCATCCTTGACCAAGTGACCAACGGAGTGGCGGTGCGCATGGCGCTCCTCTATCTGCTGACGGCACAAGGGAAAGGAGTCCGGGACGAACATGCCGAGCCGGTGCACGAAAGGCCCGCTTCCAGACGCCGCGCTGCGAGTCACTGAGGTCGATTGCGGAGTGCGGAGTGGAAGAACTGAAATTCACGTGAGATCTTTGTGAGAATTGTTATTCACGGCGGGACGGTGATCGATCCGGCCAATAATCTGGAGGCCGTTTGTGACCTGCTGATCGAGGACGGCCTGATTCGCGGGATCGACAAACCCGGCAGCTTTTTCGGGGCCGGAGACACGGGCATTGACGCCAGCGGCCTGATCGTGGCCCCGGGCCTCATCGATATGCACGTCCACCTGCGCGAGCCCGGCTACGAGTACAAAGAGACCGTGCTGACCGGCACCCAGTCGGCAGTGGCCGGTGGGTTCACCGCCGTCGCCTGCATGGCCAACACCAACCCGGTCAACGACAACGGCGCGGTCACCCGCTACATTATCGAGCGAGCGCGGGCGGCGAACCTGGCGCGGGTGTTGCCTATCGGTGCGCTCTCGAAAGGGCTCAAGGGCGAAGAACTGGCCGAGATTGGCGAGATGGCCGCAGAAGGCGCTGTGGCCATCTCCGATGACGGCCGGCCGGTAATGGACACCAACCTAATGCGCCGCGCCCTGGAGTATTGTTCCCTGTTCAATCTGCCGGTGAGCGTGCATGAGGAAGACCTGCACCTAGCCGCGGAGGGCGTGATGAACGAAGGGCTGACGGCGTTGCGCCTAGGGCTCAAGGGCGTGCCCAACGCTGCTGAGGAGGTGATGGTTGCGCGCGACGTGGCCCTGGCCCGGCTCACCGGCGGGCGGTTGCACCTCGCTCACGTGAGCGCGTGCGGCTCTGTGGCCTTGATCCGGCAAGCCAAGGAAGAAGGACTGGCAGTGACTGCCGAAGTGACCCCGCACCACTTCACCCTGACCGAAGAGGCGGTGGAAGGGTACAATACGAACGCCAAGATGGCTCCTCCCTTACGTGTGGCCGAGGATATACGCGCGCTGAAAGAGGGGCTGCGCGACGGCACCATTGACGCCATCGCCACCGACCATGCTCCTCACCATCGCGACGAGAAAGAGGTGGAGTTCGACCAGGCTGCGTCTGGGATTATTGGCCTGGAGACCGCGCTGCCGTTGACCCTCAGGCTGGTGGATGCTGGGGTCTTGTCCCTCTCCGAAGCGCTCCGTAAACTCACTGTCAACCCTGCGCGCATTCTGGGACTGCCGTACGGCACCCTCTCGGTCGGCGCTCCGGCCGACGTGGTGATCTTCGATCCGGCCCGTAGGTGGCGGGTGGAAGCTGAAAAGCTGCGCTCAAAGAGCAGAAATACTCCGTTCAACGGTTGGGAGCTGACCGGGAAGGTGGTGCTTACCTTGATAAACGGCAGGGTTGTGTACGAGGACAGGGGATAGGGGACAGGTGACAGGAAAAGCACTCCTCGCTTTGGCAGACGGCACAGTCTTCACCGGTACCTCGTTCGGCGCCGAAGGCGAAGCGATGGGCGAAGTCGTGTTCAACACTTCGCTCACCGGCTATCAGGAGATCCTCACCGATCCTTCGTACAAGGGGCAGATTGTCACTATGACCTATCCCGAGATCGGCAATGTCGGGGTCAACCCCGAGGACGTGGAGTCACGTCAGCCGTTTGTTGAGGGCTTCCTCGTCAAAGAGTACTGGGAGTGGCCGAGCAACTGGCGCGCGCGGCAGAGCTTGGCCCAGTATCTACGCGCACACCAGATCGTAGGCATCCAGGGCCTCGACACCCGCGCCTTGGTCCGTCACCTGCGTGATCAGGGCGCCCAACAGGGTGTGATCTCCACCGTCGACCTCGACCCGCAGCGGCTGGTGGCAAAAGCCAAGGCAGCCCCAAGCCTGGTCGGTCGGGATCTGGTCAAGGAAGTGACCTGCGCGCAACCCTACGACTGGCACCAGGGGCGGTGGGAGTTGGGAAGAGGATACAGGGGTCAGGGGTCAGGGGTCAGGGGTCAGGGGTCAGAAAAAAGGGAAGAGGAGAAGGCTTCCGACCAGCGATTTCCAACCCCCGACCCCCGACCCCCGACCCCCGATTTCTTCGTTGTCGCCTACGACTATGGCATCAAGTTCAACATCCTGCGCAACCTCGTTGAGGCGGGTTGCCGGGTCCGGGTCGTGCCGGCCCAGACGCCGGCCGCGGAAGTCTTGGCTCTTAAGCCGGACGGCGTGTTCCTCTCTAACGGCCCAGGCGATCCGGATGCTGTGCCCTACGCCAAGGAAAATGTCGCTGCGCTGATCGGCCAGGTGCCGATGTTTGGCATCTGTCTCGGTCACCAAATCATGGGGTTGGCCCTGGGGGGACGGACTTACAAGCTCAAATTCGGCCACCGGGGCGGCAACCATCCGGTGATGGATCTGGCAACCCGCAAGGTAGAGATCACCACCCAGAACCACGGATTTTGCGTGGACGTGGACTCGTTACAAAATCGGGCCGAGATCACGCACCTGAACTTAAATGACCATACGGTCGAGGGACTGGCACATAAGCAGTATCCACTGTTTTCTGTCCAGTATCACCCTGAGTCGTCCCCGGGTCCGCATGATGCAAACTATTTGTTCCAGCGGTTCACCGCCATGATGGAGCGCCATAGGAAGGGATGATTGGTTGCCGAACCGGGGTAGGGGCGACCGGCCGATCGCCCGCATGTATCGCCCCTACAGTAAGCACACATGCCAAAACGCACTGACCTGCACTCGATCCTACTCATCGGCTCCGGCCCGATCGTCATCGGCCAGGCGTGTGAGTTTGACTATTCCGGCACCCAGGCCTGCAAGGCGCTCAAGGAAGAAGGGTATCGCGTCATTCTGGTCAACTCCAACCCCGCCACGATCATGACCGACCCCGAGTTTGCCGATTGCACCTACATTGAACCACTGACCGTGGAGGTCCTGGAGAAGATCATCGCCCGGGAGCGACCGGATGCGCTGCTCCCGACGATCGGCGGGCAGACCGGTCTGAACCTTGCCATCGACTTAGCTGAGGCTGGCGTGCTCGATCGTTACGGCGTGGAACTGATCGGGGCCAAGCTGCCGGCCATCAAGAAGGCCGAGGACCGTTATCTCTTCAAGGCGGCGATGGAGAAGATTGGTCTCGACCTGCCGCGCAGCGGCTACGCTCGCTCGCTACCGGAAGCCGAGGAGATCCGCCAGCAGATTGGCCTCCCCGTGATCATTCGCCCGTCCCGCACGCTCGGCGGCAGCGGTGGTGGCATCGTCACTGCGCTGGCCGAGTTTCATGCGCTGGTGCAATGGGGGCTTGACGCCTCGCCCATTCACGAAGTGCTGATCGAGGAGTCGATCGCCGGCTGGAAAGAGTTCGAGCTGGAGGTGATGCGCGACGGCAAGGACAATGTAGTGATCATCTGCTCGATCGAAAACCTCGACCCGATGGGCGTGCACACGGGCGACTCGATCACCGTCGCACCGGCCCAGACCCTGACCGACAAAGAATACCAGATCATGCGCGATGCGGCGCTGCGCATCATCCGCGAGATCGGCGTGGACACCGGCGGCTCGAACATTCAGTTTGCTGTTGATCCAGACACTGGTCGTATGGTGGTGATCGAGATGAACCCGCGCGTCTCGCGCTCCTCAGCACTGGCGAGCAAGGCCACGGGCTTCCCCATTGCCAAGATCGCCGCCAAGCTGGCTGTGGGATACACGTTGGATGAGATCCCTAACGACATCACCCGCGAAACCCCAGCCTGCTTTGAGCCGACGCTTGATTATGTCGTGGTGAAAGTGCCGCGCTTCACCTTTGATAAGTTTCCCCAGACCAAAGACACGCTGGGGCCGCAAATGAAGTCCGTGGGCGAGGCGATGGCAATCGGTCGCACGTTCAAAGAGGCACTGCAAAAAGCCATACGATCGCTAGAGATCGGAAGTTACGGGTTTGAGGAAAAAGTCCAAAGTCCAAAGTCCAAAGTCCAAGGTCTAGAGTCTGGAGTCCCGAGTCCCGAGTCCCGAGTCTGGAGTCCGGAAGGAGAGTTGGCAATAATACAAGAGCGCCTGCGCACGCCTAATGCCGAGCGGCTATGGTACGTGGCCGATGCCCTGCGGCTGGGGATGAGCGTCGAAGAGCTGTACCAGCTCACCAAGATCGACCCGTGGTTTTTAGAGAACATTGCCCAAATCATACAGTTTGAGGAAAAAATCCGGACTTTGGACTTTGGACTTTGGACTTTGGACTTACTAAGCGAAGCGAAGCGTATGGGCTTCTCCGACGTGCGTCTGGCCCATCTGCTAGGTTGTAGCGAAGCCGAGGTGCGGGCGCGACGAGAACAGTGGGGCATTCTGCCGGTCTACAAGACCGTGGACACCTGCGCGGCGGAGTTTATTGCGCACACGCCATACCTCTATTCTACGTATGAGGGCGAAGACGAGGCTCAACCGACACATCGCCGCAAGATCGTCATCCTGGGCGGTGGACCTAACCGCATCGGTCAAGGCATCGAGTTCGACTACTGCTGTGTGCACGCGGCCTTTGCCCTGAAGGAAGATGGGTTCGAGACCATCATGGTCAACTGTAACCCTGAGACCGTGAGCACTGATTACGACACCTCGGACAAGCTCTACTTCGAGCCGCTGACCCTGGAGGACGTGCTCAGTATTGTGCGGGAGGAAAAACCCTTCGGCGTGATCGTTCAGTTCGGTGGTCAGACCCCGCTGAAACTGGCGATCCCGCTGGAGCAAGCGGGAGTACCCGTGCTTGGCACGTCGCCGGATTCGATCGACCGGGCAGAGGACCGAGAGCGGTTCAAGGAGGTTCTCGATCAATTAGGGTTGCGCCAGCCACCGAGCGGCACGTCTCGCTCTCTGGGGGAAGCCCTACGCATCGCCGGCGGATCGTCTATGATGCAGAAAACCTGCGACGTTACATGCATGAGGCGGTGTCAGCCTCGCCGGAACACCCTGTGTTAGTCGATAAATTTCTTGATGACGCGACTGAAGTGGATATGGATGCGGTAAGTGACGGGCAAGAGGTGGTCATCGGCGGGATCATGGAGCATATTGAATTGGCTGGCGTGCACTCGGGCGACAGCGCCTGTTCCTTGCCGCCGCGCAGTCTCTCACCGGCGGTGCAGGACGAGATCCGCCGCCAGACCGTGAGCCTGGCGAAAGCGCTCCAGGTGGTCGGCCTGATGAACGTGCAATTCGCCGTCAAAGGAGAGACCGTCTATGTTTTGGAAGTGAACCCGCGCGCCTCGCGCACCGTGCCCTTTGTCAGCAAGGCTATCGGCGTGCCGCTCGCCAAGATTGCCGCCCGCGTGATGGCGGGCAAGACCTTGCGCGAGCTGGGGTTTACCCGCGAGATCGTGCCTCAGCACATCAGCGTCAAAGAAGCGGTCTTTCCCTTCATTAAGTTTCCCGGGGTAGACACGATCCTGGGACCGGAGATGAAGTCTACGGGTGAGGTGATGGGCGTGGACACTTCTTTCGCACTGGCGTTTGCCAAGGCGCAGATCGCTGCCGGCACCATGCTGCCGGTGCAGGGCAAGGCCTTGCTCAGTGTGCGCGATCACGACAAAGCCGCGG
>WNGL01028463.1_pt1 | contig 12813 bp, 10 predicted proteins | sample 5400591 | NCBI WGS metagenome assembly WNGL01 (sample SAMN13153377, study PRJNA577476) | soil metagenome | isolation source: 80 cm soil or saprolite under Garry oak tree replicate 1 | place: USA:California | collected 2016-06-15
GGTCCGGTGGTCGGCGTGGTCGCGGACCCGTACCGGGGCCAGATCTACGCCGCGGCACGGGGGCGCGGCGCGCGGGCCAACGGCACCCCGGTCACCCTCCCGCCACGGACGACGGTGGCCGGCGCGATCGTGTGCACGGAGCTGACCACGGGCGCGCCGTGGCCGGGCATGCCGGAGTTCATCGCGGCCGCCGCGGCCGCGCACGCTGGCGTGCGCATCCTGGGCTCGGCCGCGCTGGCCGTGGTGCAGGTCGCGTTGGGGCACGCAGCGGCCGTGGTGCTGCACAGCGTGCACGAGTGGGACGTGGCCGGGGGGATCGCGCTGGCGCTGGAATCGGGGGCGATGGTGTCCGACCGGCACGGCGGGCCGTCACCGATGCTGGGCAACGGACTCCTGGTGGCCGCGCCGGGCGTGGCCGCCGAGGTGCTCGGCTGGTGGCGTGCGGCGAGTGCGCAGCTCTAGGTCTTCGGGCGGCGGCGCAGCAGCCAGATCGCCGGCGTCACCAGTGCCCAGCAGGCCAGCAGGGACGTGCCGACCGGCAGCAGCGCCAGGCGGGCATCGCGGCCGGCGACCCGGACCAGTTCGGTGTTCGCCGTGTCGTACTCCACCCGCACGCGTTCGCCCGGTGCCAGGCCGATCGGGTAGAGCAGGCCGTTGGAGGGGATGTTCACCGTGCCGTTCGGGGTGACGAAGCGCACGGCCGTGCGATTGAACGAGACCGACAACACATCCGCGACCGCCTGGCCCCGATGCGCGTCGATCTGCTGGTCGTCGTACCAGCTCGAGCCCAGCACGAGCAGGCACAGGCCGCTGAACACGCAGCCCAGCACCAGCAGCGTGAGCGCGCTGATCCGGCGGGCACGACGTGGTGTCCGCGCCGTACCAGCGGAATCCGCCGGTGGAGGCGCGGTTCCACCGGGCCCACCCGACCCCGCGAGCACCACGTCAGCAACCATGTCAGGCAAGTCTAGGACGTGCCGCTCACCCGTTCGGGTCGAGCCGGCGAACCGCCCACGGAGCTGCCGAATGCCCGATTCGCCGCCCCGGCCCGGCCGCGGTGCGGTCTACCTCTCAGCGCGGCTCTCCCCGATCGTTCGTACCCTCGGTACGTGACCACCGTTTCCTCGTCGTACTTCGGGCCACGGTCGGGGCGGGCCGACGGGCCGGTTCCGGCGGACCGGCCGTACGCCCGCACCCGGCCGGTCGACGCCGATGCCGACCTGTTGGGCCTGCTGCCCAGCGGTGCGGACGCGCTCACCTGGGTGCAGCACGGCCAGGGCCTGGTGGGCTGGGGCGAGGCGGCACGCTGCGCGCCGTCCGGCGCGGACCGGTTCGCCGACGCTGCCGAGTGGTGGCGGGAGTTCACCGCGGAAGCCGAGGTCAACGACGAGGTCGGACTGCCGGGCACCGGCCTGGTCGCGTTCGTGAGCATGGCATTCGCGGACGATCCGGGCGATTCGGTGCTGGTGGTACCGGAGGTCGTGGTCGGCCGCCGGGGCGATGTGACGTGGGTCACCGAAATCAGTGCCGGCCGGGGTTCCCGGACCGCCGGCGCGATGCATCCGGTCCGCCCGGTCCGCACGCCGAGCGCGGTCCGCTACGCCACCGGCCAGCTCTCGGTCACCGGCTACCGGGCCGCCGTCGCCGCGGCCGTCAGCCGGCTGCGCGGCGGTGACCTGGACAAAGTGGTGCTGGCACACGACCTGCTGGCCACGGTTCCGCCCGAGGACGACCCGGTGGACCCGCGCTACCTGCTGCACGGCCTGGCCGACCGGTACCCGAACTGCTGGGTGTTCGCCGTGGACGGACTGGTCGGCGCCACGCCGGAGCTGCTGCTGCGGCGGGTCGGGGACACCGTGTCCGCCCAGGTGCTCGCCGGCACCGTGTGGCCGCGCGACGACATGGACACCGACGAACTGGCGGCATCGCTGCTGGGATCGGCCAAGAACCGCGAGGAGCACCGGTACGCGGTGGAATCGCTGGCCGCGACGCTGCGCCCGTTCTGCGCGTCGCTGACGGTGCCGGCCGAGCCGGTCGTGTTGCGGCTACGCAACGTGTTGCACCTGGCCACGGACGTGCACGGCACGCTCACCGAGGACGTGTCACTGCTCACGCTGACCGGCGCCAGCCACCCCACCGCCGCGGTCGGCGGCACACCCCGGGCGGCGGCCGTGGCGTTGATCACGGAGTTGGAAGGCATGGACCGGGGCCGCTACAGCGGGCCGGTCGGCTGGATCGACAGCACCGGCGACGGGGAGTTCGGCATCGCGTTGCGGTGCGCCCAGGTCAGTGGCAACTCGGTGCGCCTGTTCGCGGGCTGCGGCATCATGGCCGACTCCGATCCGGACAGCGAGGTCGCCGAGGCGGCGGCCAAGTTCGTGCCGATGCGGGACGCGCTGGAGTCCGTGCGCGAGCAATAACCCGTCAATCGTCAATGCGTCCCACGGGGTGGATCACGCCTGCGGCAGGCAGACCCGGACAGCCATCGGAGGTTAGGGTTCGGCGAACCGGCCAACAAGGCCGTAACCACGCACGACCTCGGGGGATCGTCCATCCGTGATCACGTTCCTGCTGCGCCGGTTGGCCAACTACGTGGTCCTGTGCGTCGTCGTGGTGTTTCTCACGTACCTGTTGGCATCACTCACGTTCGACCCGATCGCGCTGCTGCTGCACCACGATCCCCCGCCGGCGCGGTCCGTGATCAACGACAAGATCCACCAGTTGCACCTGGACCAGCCGATCCCGCAACGGTTCTTCGAATGGTTCGGCAACGCCATCCACGGCGATTTCGGTGCTGACGTGTTCGGCAACCCGATCAACCAACAGGTGTGGACGCGCGCACTGACCAGCCTGCGCCTGTTCGGCCTCGGCACGCTGATCGGCGTCGTGTTCGGTGTGCTGGTCGGCGTGGTCAGCGCGATCCGGCAGTACCGCGTCACCGACTACGTGGCGACATTCGTGTCGTTCGTGCTGATCGCGATGCCGGTGTTCGTCCTCGGCACGCTGCTGAAATTCGCCGCGATCAAGATCAACCAGGTGACCGGCACGGATTTCCTGGTGTTCGAGGGCGAGGTCACCCCGGGTTTCACCGGCAGCTTCGGCGCCGACATCGCCGACCGACTGCGCCACCTGGTGTTGCCCACGCTGGCGATCGCGCTGGGCCTGGTCGCCTACTACAGCCGCTACCAGCGCAACGCCATGCTGGACGTGCTGGGCAGCGACTTTCTCCGTACCGCACGGGCAAAGGGACTGCGCCGATCCAGGGCGTTGTACCGGCACGGCCTGCGGACCGCGCTGATCCCGATGGCCACGCTGTTCGCGTACGGCTTCGGCACCCTGATCGTCGGCGGCCCGTTCACCGAGCACATCTTCGACTGGCACGGCATGGGTGAATGGCTGATCACCGGCATCAACAGCCAGGACGCCAACCTGACCACCACGGTCACCCTGTTCGTCGCCGTCTGCGTGCTGTTCTCGGGCCTGCTGGCCGATCTCGCCTACGCGGCCCTCGATCCCCGAGTGAGGCTCTGACCACCATGTCGATCATCGCCCAGGACGAGACAGCAGACGCCAGGATCACACGATCGAGGGGTCGCCTGGTCCTCAGACGCCTCCGCCGCAACCGCCTGGCCATCTTCGGTGTTCTCCTAATCGTGATCCTTTATGCCGCCGCCTTCACCTACACCTGGTACTGGCCATGGAGCTACCAGGTGTCGGACCCGAACGCCTACCTGTCACCGCCGAACGGCACGCACGTCTTCGGCACCGACAAGGACGGCTTCGACATGTACGCCCAGGTGATGCGCGGACTGCAGAAGTCACTGACGATCGGCCTACTGGTGGCCGTGCTGTCCACCAGCACAGCCGCGATCGTCGGTTCGGTGGCCGGCTACTTTCGCGGCATCAGCGACCGAGTGCTGATGTGGCTGGTTGACCTCCTGCTGATCCTGCCCAACTTCCTGATCATCGCGATCCTCAGCCCCGCGTTCCGAGGCCACACCTGGCTGCTGTTCGTCCTTCTCCTGGCCGCATTCAGTTGGATGATCACCGCACGCATCGTGCGCGGCATGACGTTGTCACTGAAGGAACAGGACTACGTACGCGCGGCCAGGCTGATGGGCGTACCACCACTGAAAGTGATCACCCGACACATCCTCCCGCAGATGTCATCACTCCTGATCGCCGACGCGACGATCAACGTAGGCAGCGCGATCCTGACCGAAACATCGTTGAGCTACTTCGGCTTCGGCGTGCAACCACCAGACGTGTCACTGGGCACGCTGATCGCCAGCGGCACCACATCCGCCGTGACCTTCCCATGGCTGTTCTTCATCCCCGGCGGCCTACTGGTACTCACAGTCCTGTCAGTCAACCTGGTAGGCGACGGCCTACGCGACGCCCTAGACCCCAACTCAACACGCGACCGCCGCAAGGAACTCAAGGAACTCAAGGAACTCAAGAACCCCCGAACCCTCCGCCGCCCCCCAAGGAGCCGGCGATGACCACAACCCCCCAGACCAAGACCAAGACCAACAACAAGATCAAGAACAACAAGAACAAGAACAACGACCACGACCACGACCACGACCACAAGAACGCAACCCACCGAGCGAACCCAACCACCCACCCCAGCCCCCGGCACCAACACCAGCCAAAGCAACCCGGAGACCCCAACAACCCGATTGGCCAGTCCTTCCTGCTTTACCCTGATCCTAGCCGCCCGTGCGGTCGGTGGTGCCGTGTCAAGGGTGGCGCAGCCATCGCGAAGCGACGCGCAGCGCCCTTGACACGGCACCACCGACCGTCACCACAATCAGGGGATCAGGGCAAAGCGGCCCGCCAAGCCAAAGCACGCTCCGACCGCCGAACAATCGTTACCGCGCACCGACACAACCGGACCGCGCGATGACAACGACGACACCCCCCACCACCGACACCCTCCTCTCCGTCCGAGACCTCCACGTCACCTTCCCCAGCGAATCCGGCCCGGTCCACGCGGTACGCGGCGTCGACTGGGACATCCGCCCAGGCGAGGTACTCGGCATAGTCGGCGAGTCCGGATCAGGCAAGTCCGTGTCCTCACTAGCCATCATGGGCCTACTACCGGACAGGGCCCACGTCTCCGGCTCCATCCGCCTCCGCGACCGCGAACTGATCGGCCTGTCCGACCGGGAGATGTCCCGCATCCGCGGCCGCCGGATAGCGATCGTGTTCCAGGACCCGATGTCCGCCCTCACCCCGGTCTACACCGTGGGCGACCAGGTCGCCGAGGCGGTCCGCACGCACGACCGACGGATCGGACGCGCCGGCGCCGCCCGCCGCGCCGTCGAACTGCTGGACCTGGTCGGCATACCCAACCCGGCCGCCGCCACGAACGCGTTCCCGCACGAGTTCTCCGGCGGTATGCGGCAGCGCGTGGTGATCGCCATCGCGATCGCGAGCAACCCAGACCTGATCATCGCCGACGAGCCGACCACCGCGCTGGACGTCACCGTGCAGGCGCAGGGATCTGCCGCCCGGCTGCCCGTTCGCACCGCGCTGCCCGGTGGCGATCGACGCCTGCCGCGCCGACGAACCACCGCTGCTGCCGGTCACACCGGGCCATGACGCGGCCTGTATCCGGATCGCCGACCTGGCACCACCCGACAGCACCGAGTCCACTATGGACATCACCGGCCGGATCTACCACAGCGACGCCACGACACCCCAGGTCGACCAGCCGCGACACCGACGACGCGAGAAAGTGCTGGAAGTGACCGATCTGGTCAAGCACTATCCGGTCACCAAGGGCGCGGTCTTCCGGCGCACGGTCGGCACGGTGCACGCGGTCGACGGCATCAGCTTCGACATCTCCGAGCACGAAACCCTCGGCCTGGTCGGTGAATCCGGCTGCGGCAAGACCACGACGCTGATGCAGATCCTGGAACTCACGCCACCCCAGGCCGGTATCGTCCACCTGTTCGGCCAGAACGTGGCCACCGCGAACAAGGCCGACCGGCAGCGGCTGCGCCGGGACATCCAGGTGGTGTTCCAGGACCCGATCGCCTCGCTCGACCCGCGTATGCCGATCAGCGACATCATCGCCGAACCGTTGCGGCTGCACGGTGCGTCCGCCGAGCAGGCACGGGCCAGGGTGACCGAACTGCTGCGACTGGTCGGCATGAGCCCGGATCACGCCGACCGCTACCCGGCCGAGTTCTCCGGCGGCCAGCGGCAACGCGTCGGCATCGCGCGAGCGCTCGCCCTGGAGCCGAGACTCGTCGTGCTGGACGAGCCGGTGTCCGCGCTGGACGTGTCGGTGCAGGCCGGCGTGCTGAACCTGCTGGCCGACCTGCGTGCCCGGCTGGACCTGTCGTACCTGTTCGTCTCACACGACCTGTCGGTGATCCAGCATGTCGCCGACCGGGTGGCCGTGATGTACCTGGGCCGGATCGTGGAGATCGGCTCCGCCGACGACGTCCTCACCCGCGCCACGCATCCGTACACCAGGGCGCTGCTGTCCGCGGTGCCGATTCCCGACCCGGTCGCGGAACGGCGACGGGAACGCATCCTCCTGGCCGGTGACCGACCAGATCCGGCCCACCCGCCGGCCGGCTGCCGTTTCCACACGCGGTGTTTCGTGTTCGCCGGCCTGGACGAGCAACGCAGGCGACTGTGCCTGCAGGTCGATCCCGGACTGACGCCGGCACCGGGCGCCGCGGCCGACGACCACCGGGCGGCATGCCACTATTCGGAGATTCCGGACCAGCGCACCACGCGGTCCGGTACGACAGGAGGGACCACACGGTGAGAAATCAGCGGAATGTGGCCGCGTTCGTGGGTGTCGGGTTGGCGGGGGTGGTCGCGCTGGCCGCGTGCGGCTCGGGCGGCTCGTCGGCGCAGAACCTGCACAACGTCCAGCAGTTGCGACTGGCTGCCGAACTGGAACGGCAACGAGGTCGACGGCAACGACGAGAACGACGTCCCCGTCTACAGCGCCATCGAACCGGAACTGTTCACCATCGAAGGCGACGGCACCACGCAGCCCAACCCGGACTACCTGACCTCGGCCAAGGTGACGTCGACCAGCCCGCAGGTCGTCACGCTCGACTTCAACCCGAAGGCGCACTGGACCGACGGCACCCCGTTGTCCTGGCAGGACATCAAGGCACAGTGGCAGGCGCTGGGCGGCAGCAACCCGGCGTTCCAGGCCGTCACCAACCAGGGTTACGTGGACATCTCGTCCGTGACACAGGGCGCGACGCCGACCGAGGCGGTGATCACGTTCGGCAAGCCGTTCGCGGAATGGCAGAGCCTGTTCACCCGGCTGTCCCCGCTGTACCCGAGCGCGGTGAACGCGACGCCGACGTCGTTCAACACGTCGCTGGCCGACGGTCCCCCGCTGCAGAGCGCCGGCCCGTTCAAGGTGCAGTCGTTCGACAAGAACAAGCAGACCATCGTGATGGTGCGCAACCCCGACTGGTGGGGCACGAAACCGGTGCTGTCCAAGCTGATCTTCCAGGTGGTGGCCAGGGACAACCGCGCGGACGCCATCAGCAACAACGAGATCACGTGGACTCCGCTGTTCGCCAGCGCCGACCTGTACCGCCAGGCCCAGCAGATGCCGAACGTGGTGATCCGGGAGGCGGTCGCCGCCAACTTCAACGACGTGTGGTTCAACGGCCGGCCGGGCGCGCTGTTCTCCGACGTGAAGCTGCGGATCGCGGTGGCGCGGGGCATCGACTCCAACGCCATCACCAAGGCGTCCATCGGCACCATCGAGCCGAACCCGGTCCCGATCGGCGACCACCTCTACACGCCCGGCACCAAGTACCACCAGGACCACACGAGCCTGCTGTCGTACGACCCGGCCGGGGCCAAGCAGGCACTCGACGCGGACGGCTGGACCCTGCCCGCCGGCAAGCAGTACCGCACCAAGAACGGCAAGGAACTGGACGTGTCCATTCTGGACTCGACCGACGACGACCAGACCGGCCTGCAGGAGAACCGGCTGCTGATCGGCCAGTTGGCGGCGATCGGCGTGAAGGCGACCGTGAACGCGGTGCCGAGCGCGCAGACCAGCGAGCTGACCGACAAGGGCGAGTGGGACATCCAGAGCAACGGCTGGCTGGTGTCGCCGTTCCCGGTGAGCCGCACGTCGTCGCACTACGTGCTGAACCCGAACAACATGGGCTCGAACTACGAGCAGATCGGCAACGCCCAGATCAACAACCTCTACCAGGTCGCGAACACCACCCTGGACCCCACCAAGCGGGCCGAACTGGGCAACCAGATCGACACGCTGCTGTGGCAGGAGGCGGTGGACGTGCCGCTGTTCCAGTCGCCGGGCGTCGCGGTCGTGAGCAAGAAGGTGGCCAACTTCGGCGCCTTCGGCTTCGGCGACGTGAACTACACCAAGATCGGTTTCCTCAAGTAGGAGAGCGATGACCGTCACTGACCGGTCGGGCCGGCTGTCCACGCCGGCCCGACCGGTGCGCCATGCCGCACTCGCCACCGCACTCGTGTTGACGGTGTGCGCCGTGATCGGCGGCTTCTCGGCGGTGTCCTACGAGAAGACGACCACCACGCTGTCCGCATTGACGGCACGCGCCACCGGCACCGTCACCGGAGCGGCGAATGGTGCCGCCGTCGTCGAATGGACCGCGCCGAACGGCCGACACCGCCTGACCGTTCCCGTAACCGGGGCCGTACCGAATCCCGGCACCGGCACGCAGATCGCGTACAACCCGGCCGATCCGGCACAGGCGATCATCCCCGGCGCGGCCGTGCTGACCGACGCCGACCGCTCCCGCGACGGCATCGTGTTCGCGGCCCTGGTGGCGGCACTCGTCCTGCTGACCGACGGCTGGCTACTGGCCACCCGCCGCCGCGCCGCCCGACGGCCGGCACGCGACCTGGTGGTCCGCAGAATCAGCCTGCGGCGCGGCCTGCTGGCCCGGACGTGGCTGGAAACCGATGACGCACGCTGGATCCCGGTCTACTTCGACCCGGCCGTGCTCACCCTGCCCGCGCCCACCACGGTCCGCGCCCACGGCGACCGGCTGATCGCGGTCGAGATCCCCGGCGCGCTGCTGTACCCGTCCGGCCGGGTCCGGCGAGTGGAACCACCGGGCCGCCGCACCGACAGCCCGGCCCAACCGGACGCCTACACGGCCACCCGCGCCGCGACCGCCGCCCGCTGGCGCCACCAGTTACGGGTGGACGCCGCGCTGCTGGTCCCCGCACCGCTGATCGGCCTGCTGTGGACCTACCTGGACGACGGCGGCCCGGCTGGCTGGCTGGCCGCCACCGCCCTCGCGGCCGCGGCCGCCCTGTGGTGGGCGGCAATCCGCGGATCCGACCCGTGCTAACCGGTCGTCGCCAGGACGAACGGGAGGACGGCGGGCGCACCGGCCTGGCGTAGCAGGCGGGCGGCCAGGGTCATGGTCCAGCCGGAGTCGATCTGGTCGTCCACCAACAGGACTGGACCGGCTACATCGGACAGATCGACGGCGGCCCGCATCGCCGGCCATAGTTGGGCCACGCGGCGGGCGCTGTTGGCGGGGTGGCCGGGCGCTGCGCCGTCGATCACCACCTCGCCCAGCGGGCGCAGGCGGCCGATCTCGGCCAACCGGGTGCCCAGGCTGGCGACCAGCCGGGGATGGCTGTTCGAGCTGATCGTGACGACCCCGACCGGGCGTTCCTGCCAGTCCCACGCGGCCAGTACGCGCACGCATGCCGCGAACACGTCGTCCGGGACCTCGGTGTCGTCGCCGGCCAGCAGGGCGCGCAGCCGGGTGCCCCAGCCGATATCGGTCAACCGGGACAGGGCCCGGCCCTCGGACGCGGCATCGCCACGGCCGATCTTGCCGGTCAACGGAACGTCCAGTGTGGACAGTGCGGTCGGCCACAGCTTGCGGGGCGACACGTCGACGCCAGGGCGGTGCAGGCGCTCACGGGCGGCTTCGGCCACGTCCGGCGGGACGTCGGGGGTCCACGGGTTGCCGGTGCAGTTGTCGCAGCGGCCGCAGGGCGTCGCGTTCGGGTCGTCCAACTGGCGCAGCAGGAACTCCATCCGGCACGCGTCGGTGGACTGGTAGTCCAGCATGGCCTGTTGCTCGTTCGCACGGGCGCGGGCGATGCGCTCGTACCGTTCGGCGTCGTACTCCCACGGCCGGCCGGTGGACGCCCAGCCGCCGCGTACCCGGCGTACCGCGCCGTCCACGTCCAGGACCTTCAGGACCATCTCCAGGCGGCTGCGGGACAGGTCCACCCGCGGCTCCAGCGCGGCCGTCGAGAGCGTTCCACCGGCCTCGGCCAGGGTGTCCAGCAGATGGCGCACCACGCCGGCGCTGGGGAACGCCAGCGAGCCGAAGTACGCCCAGATGTCCCTGTCCTCCTGGCCGGGCAGCAGCAGGACGTCGGCGCGGCGCACGCCCCGGCCGGCGCGGCCGATCTGCTGGTAGTAGGCGATCGGTGAGGCCGGGGCGCCCAGGTGCACGACGAAACCGAGATCCGGCTTGTCGAAACCCATGCCCAGCGCGCTGGTGGCGACGAGTGCCTTCAGGTTGTTGGCGAGCAGGTCCCGTTCGGCGGCGGCGCGTTCGCCCGGCTCGGTGCGGCCGGAGTACGCCGCCACCGTGAAGCCTCGCTCGCGCAGGAAGCCGGCCACCTCGTCGGTCGCGGCCACCGTGAGGGTGTAGATGATGCCGGAGCCGGGCAGGTCGGCCAGCCGCTGCGCGAGCCAGCCCAGGCGTGCCTCGTTGGTGGGGCAGCGAACCACGGCCAGGTGCAGGCTTTCCCGGTCCAGCGCGCCGCGCAGCACCAGGGTGTCCGTGCCGGCGCCGATTTCCAGTTGTTCCGCCACGTCGTGGATGACCCGGTCGTTCGCGGTGGCGGTGGTGGCCAGGACGGGTACGCCGTCGGGCAGTTCGGCCAGCAGGGTGCGCAGGCGGCGGTAGTCGGGGCGGAAGTCGTGGCCCCAGTCGGACACGCAGTGCGCCTCGTCGACGACGAGCAGGCCGGTGGTGGCGGTCAGGCTCGGCAGTACGGTGTCGCGGAAATCCGGGTTGTTCAGGCGTTCCGGGCTGACCAGCAGGACGTCGACCCGGCCGGCCGTGACATCCTGCTGGATGGCCTGCCAGTCCTCGATATTGGCCGAGTTGATGGTGGCGGCGTGCACATCGGCCCGTGCCGCCGCCTCGATCTGGTTGCGCATCAGGGCAAGCAGCGGCGAGACGATCAGCGTCGGGCCGGCACCCTGCTCGCGCAGCAGCGCGGTCGCCACGAAGTAGACCGCCGACTTGCCCCAGCCGGTGCGCTGCACGACCAACGCCCGCCGCCGGTCCACGACCAGCGCACGGATCGCCGACCACTGGTCGGGACGCAGCGTGGCGCCCTCACCGGCCAGCTTCGCCAGCAACTCTTCGGCCCGGTCCCGCAACGCGTGTTCGTCCATGTCCACAGTGATACCGGACGGGGACGACCGGAATGGGGGCAACGGCGAGTTATCCACAGGCATCACCCCGTCGTGTCGGGCGTGACGCCGACCACTGGAGCGGACCTGGGAGACTGGGGCCGTGAGTGGCAACTCGACGGTGGACGACGCTCAGGTCACCAGGTCACGAGCCCTGTTCGAGCGGGCGACGGCCGTCACCCCGGGCGGGGTGAACTCGCCGGTGCGTGCCTTCCACTCGGTGGGCGGCACGCCCCGGTTCATGGTGTCGGGGCAGGGTGCCTGGCTGACCGACGCGGACGGCAACCGGTACGTGGATCTGGTCAGCTCATGGGGCCCGATGATCCTCGGGCACGCGCATCCCGCCGTGGTGGCGGCGACGCAGAAGGCCGCTGAACTGGGGCTTTCGTTCGGCACGCCGACCGAGGGCGAGATCGAGCTGGCGGCGGAAATCATTCGGCGGGTCGGGCCGGTCGACCAGGTGCGGCTGGTCAACTCGGGTACCGAGGCGACGATGAGCGCCATCCGGCTGGCCAGGGGGTTCACCGGCCGGTCGAAGATCGTCAAGTTCGCCGGCTGCTATCACGGGCACGTGGACGCGCTGCTGGCCGACGCCGGCTCCGGCGTGGCCACGCTCGGGCTGCCGACGTCGCCCGGTGTCACGGGCGCGCAGGCGGCGGACACGATCGTCCTGCCGTACAACGATCTTGCTGCCGTGCGGGCCGCGTTCGAGCGCAACCCCAACACGATCGCCTGTGTGATCACCGAAGCGGCGGCCGGGAACATGGGGGCGGTCGCGCCGTTGCCCGGGTTCAACGCGGGGCTGCGGGATCTCGCGCACGAGCACGGCGCGCTGCTGGTGATGGACGAGGTGATGACCGGCTTCCGGGTGTCCGCTGCCGGCTGGTATGGGCTGGAGGGCGTCGCCGGTGACCTCTACACCTTCGGCAAGGTGATGTCCGGTGGCCTGCCGGCGGCGGCGTTCGGCGGGCGGGCCGACGTGATGGCGAAGCTCGCGCCGCTCGGGCCGGTCTACCAGGCCGGCACGCTGTCCGGGAATCCGGTCGCGGTGGCCGCCGGCCTGACCACACTCCGGTACGCGGACGATGCCGTGTACCGGCAACTGGACGCGAACGCCCACCGGCTGGGCGAGTTGTTCGACGCGGCCCTGACCAAGGAAGGCGTGCCGCATCGGGTGCAGTACGCGGGGAACCTGGTCAGCGTGTTCTTCGACGACGAGCCCGTGCACGACTACGCGGGTGCCAAGGCCGCGCAGACCTGGCGGTTCCCGGCGTTCTTCCACAGTTTGCTGGCCGGCGGGGTCTACGGGCCGCCGAGCGCGTTCGAGGCCTGGTTCGTGAACGCGGCCATGGACGACG
>WNGL01007495.1_pt1 | contig 12811 bp, 9 predicted proteins | sample 5400591 | NCBI WGS metagenome assembly WNGL01 (sample SAMN13153377, study PRJNA577476) | soil metagenome | isolation source: 80 cm soil or saprolite under Garry oak tree replicate 1 | place: USA:California | collected 2016-06-15
CCAGAACCGATGGGGCGTGAGCGAGTTGCCGATCAAGCCGGCAACTCAAACCACCGCCATCGAGCAACCTTCTCCACGAAATTACTGGCTTTCAACCGCCGAATTGAAGAACCGAGGTTTTGCAACAGCCTTTAGCTAGTGTGGTGGTGGTGGAAAATGGATGGTGCGCGTGGGAAGATTCGAACTTCCGACCCGCGGCTTAGAGGGCCGCTGCTCTATCCAACTGAGCTACACGCGCATTCGGACTGATTGTAGCAAAAACTTCAGGAAACCCACGGCTCTCAATCGTGCCGAGAAAAATAACCATCAACGATTTTGGCACACTCGCCAAACTCTGAGTCGCAGCTTGGTTTAGAGCGTTACCAGTAATTGCGACGCCAATAGGTTGAAATTTGGCACACATGGCAGAGGTAAAAATTTGCAGACGTGGCATCTTTGGTGCGCTGCCGTACATACTTTTAATCTTCGGGCGGTTTACAGTTTGGGCAACGTTTCTGTTTCCAGCGCGCGGTAATCAGATCAGCAGCGAATAAGCAGGCAAGCGACCAGAGAACGAAGCGACACGGAGGTCGTTTAATGGCAACCCCCCAGATTTTAATCTCCCGGTCCCGCATGGTTCCCCGTATTGTTCCGACCCGAACTGCCAAAGCTGCAAAGAACTACGAGAGGTGCAAGAAGCGATTAGGCTGCATCAACCAATTCCGATCAGGAAATCAGCTTGAGTCGGCTGCACGAATTGGGCAGGTGAAATGCACAAGCGTTCAATTCGCATCACAAAACATCTAGGCAGCGTCCCTGCTGTCGCAGAATGCACTGCTTGCAGCCAAGAGTTTCGAGCACAGTTGTCAGCACTCCCACGTGTAAAGGACACTACGGCAAACCTTCAACAGCAGTTTCTCAGGCATAAGTGCAAGACCGTGGCTGCCACTGAAAAGGCGAACAGTGAGCAAAACAATGTTCGGCTATGACAACAGGGCTGAAACAAGGACTGAGGAAGAGACAGTCTGCTTCCCAAAAAATAGCTGCGAAGAGCAGAAGGTTCTAAGTGAGGCCGTATGTCCTACTGTCGGTAGGGGCGCAACCGGAGCTACTCAGGCTGCGAAATGAAGTGCTGCGGCACGCGGGTTATCACGTTCATGCGGAAACCAGTGTGTACGAAGCAATGCATTGGTTCTTGCGGAGTGACTTCGATTTGGCGATTCTCTGCCACACTGTTCCCGAAGCCGAAAAGTTGAAATTCTTAACTGCAGTCAAAAGGGCCGCGCCATCGACGCCGGTAATCATCGTGAGAGGTAGTGAAACTGGAACGCAGGCAGATGCGTCCGTGCATTGTCTCGACGGGCCCGACGCGCTCCTTAACTGTGTCGCTGGCCTGCTCACGCGACGACTCGCAAGCTAAGCAAATGCTAGTCAACGTCGCTACGAGTGTTTAAGAATGTTACAATTCGCCGCATGGCAAATCTAACTCAGATCATTAGCGACCTCAAAGCAGAGCGTGGACGCATCGACCAGGCTATCCAGGCCCTGACCTCACTGGATGGAACTGCTCCCAAAGCATCCCCACGGCGCACGGTGTCGGCCGCGACACGACGGCGCATGGCCAGAGCTCAGCGCGCGCGATTTGCCACGGTAAGGCCAGAGCGCAAACCCAAGGGAAAGCTCTTGCATTGGACACAGCGGCCGGAGAACCGGGCGAAGCTGGCAAAGCATATGCGCAGGATGCAAAGGGCGAGGCTCGTGGCTTAGCGTCTCACAAATGAGACAGTCTCAAAGTCAATAACTGATAAGGGGAGACCTACAATGACAGAGGAAGAGCAGACATACACAGATAATCTTCAACTTCTTGTCACGGCCAGAACTGAACAGCTTCGTACAGCTATGCGCCGTATTGAAGAACTGGAGAGGCAGTTGGCAGAGCTGCAAAAAACCACAGTAGCCAAAGCAGGTCGACGGATTTTCCGGAGTGCAACGGATGGCGAATGCCGGGCAATCAGTCGGCTTCCTCAGTCCCTGCAGCACCTGCGCGCTGATGCATTCGGCAGGCTCGTCCGCCGTAATTAACGCAAGGTCATAAATCCGGTCTGCGTCATGGGCGGCATACTCCGGACGAAGCCGCAAACCACTGTGCGGAATACTTCCGATGCCACGCCACTTCTGATCGGCAATCTCGAACACATCTTTCAGAATCTGCTGCGCGGGTAAATTCCCTTGATAAGACACCGAGCGCACATATTGGTTCTCGACGCATGCTTCGCCGCGCTCCAGCTGCCGTACGAGCATGAGAATAGCTTCCAGCAAGTCCACTGGTTCGAATCCACCAACCACAATGGGAATAGCAAAGTCGCGGACCAGACTTTCATACTCTTGATAACCCATTACCGTGCAGACATGCCCAGGCGCGATAAAGCCTTGAACGCGGTTCTCGCGTGTTGCCAGCAGAGCACGAATCGCCGGCGGCACTAGAACGTGCGAAACCAGCATGGAAAAATTCTTGAGACCGTCGCGTTTGGCCTGCCACGCTGCCATGGCATTGGCGGGAGCTGTAGTCTCGAAGCCAATCGCCAGGAAAACTATTTTGCGGTCTGGGTTCGCCTTCGCGATCTTCACCGCCTCGATGGGTGAGTAAGCAATGCGGACGTCGGCACCCTGGGCTTTGGCGCGAAGCAAATCCGAAGTCGATCCAGGCACCCGCAGCATGTCGCCGTACGAGACCAGAGTTACTTCAGGGCGCAGGGCCAGCGCGATCGCCTTATCAATTGTTTCGAGCGGAGTAACGCACACCGGACAACCGGGCCCGTGCACCAGTTCAATGTTGGACGGAAGCAGTTCGTCCAGGCCATAACGCATGATGGTGTGGGTCTGCCCGCCACAGATCTCCATCAACACCCAAGGGCGGGTAGTTACCCCTGCGGTCTCTGCCGCCAGTGCGCGGGCAATCCGGCCGTCGCGGTATTCGTCGAGATACTTCATGGGGTGCTGCCCTCGGCTGGCGGGAGTTCTGCCTCTAACGCGCCCATCTCGCGCAATAGTTCGTAGGTACGCTCGGCCTCGCTTTCGTCCACCTGGCTGATGGCGAATCCCACGTGCACCATCACGTAATCACCGACGCCGGCTTCAGGAACAAAATCCAGGCGGACAGAGCGAACGATTCCTCCGAACTGCACTCGGCCGACGCGCAACCCGTTCTGCTCTTCAGCCATGAGCACCTTGCCTGGGATCGCTAGACACACGGAGAAAAAATCCTCTTCAGAACTATGCCCGGATCATTTGTCGGCGAAAACGGCCTCTCGGCATCAGCGCTGATCTAGGCTGCCACATCTGAGCGTTCACGCAATGCAAGCTGCCGCCGCAACGTTTGTACAAGCGATAAAGGGATCCGCATTCGTCTCAGGTTACCGGATGCACGAGCTATGCCTTCGACGGCAAAACCATCGCCATCTGGGAACGGATCGGAGACGAGGTGAAATTCCTCGCCATATAGCCTTATGTGCCGCTCCTGCACATAGCCAAATTTCCTCAATCTCTCGCAAATCAGGATTTCGGTGTTGGCTGAACTCTTCAAGACAGCCTCTTCTTTTTTCTAAGCTCAATCGCTTGATGCAGAGCTGGTTAGATGGTTAAGTAAAGAAAATACGGCTGTGGACTCGGTTGACATAGACTGCGGTCGCTGCAGCCACTTGGTCTTCTCGCAGTAGTCATATAATTCGCTTCTAAAGTTCGGATCGGCGATCTCAATCAGCGCCTTTGCCCGTTCGCGGATCGATTTCCCGTGTAAATAGGCGACGCCATGCTCCGTGACCACGTAGCGGACTAGACCGCGCGAGGTGACCACTCCGGCGCCTGGGCTGAGCATTGGCACGATTCGCGAGATTGTGCCGCCCTTCGCCGTCGAAGAGATGGCGATGATCGGCTTGCCCCCTTTTGAACGTGAAGCTCCGCGCAAGAAATCCACCTGGCCGCCTATACCGCTGTAGAACTGGTTTCCAATGGAGTCCGAACAAACTTGGCCGGTCAAATCAACCTGTAAGGCCGAATTAATCGCGACCATGTTGTCATTGCACGCGATCCGTTCGGGGTTGTTGGTGTAGGCAGTGGGGCGGAACTCGAAGATGGGATTGTTGTCCACAAAATCGAATAGTTTCTTGGTTCCCAAGGCGAAGCCGACAATAATCTTGCCTGGTTTGAAGTTCTTCCGCGCTCCCGTCAGAACCCCGGCTTCAATCAGCGGAATCACGCCCTCCGAAACCAGTTCGCTATGTATCCCGAGGTCCTTGCGGTCCATGAGGAAGGGCAGTACTGCGTCTGGAATACCCCCGATTCCCGTTTGCAGCACTGCCCCGTCCTCGATCAGGCCCGCTACGTTGCGCGCGATTGCTACATGCATGTCAGTGACTACTGGCTTCTTTAGTTCGCATAGCGGCCGTGACGATTCCACCACCGCATCTATGTCACTCACATGAATGAAACTATCGCCATAGGTTCTCGGCATATAGTCGTTGACCTGCGCGACTACGTAGTGGGCACACTTGGCGGCGGTCAGCGTGGTGTCCACGCCGACACCAAAACTGCAAAAGCCGTGAGAATCGGGAGGAGAGACCGCGACCAAGGCAACATCAACCGGCATAGCGCCGCTTTCGAACAGTTCCTCGATCTCGCTGAGATAAATCGGCGTGTAGTCGGCGCGGCCTTCGTTGATTGCCTCTCTCACGTTGGAGCCGATGAAGACCGCATTGTGGCGGAAATGCCCCGCCATGTCGGGCGCGACGTAAGGAGCCGCGCCCATAGTCATCATGTGCACAATTTCCACATTCCACACTTCAGGCGCGCGGCGCATCAGAGCTTCGACTAGCGTCTCCGGCTCAGCGCATCCGGGCTGGATGTACACGCGCATTCCGGATTCTACGAAACGCAGCGCCTCGTCTGCGGTCCGAAGTTTCTGCGAATATTCAGCTTCCCACGACATTCCGCTCTCCCTAGGCAGTGGCCCTCACATCCTCTATGTCCATCTCAGCGCGCGCTTTCTCGTATCCAACTGCGGCGTAGTAAATCGCACGATCGAAGAAGTGGTCCAGCAACTGAAGCATTTCGAGTTCGCCAAAAACTTCGACAGGACGGTCCATTTCGGATTCTTTCTTCAGGAACTCCCATAGGTTGTCCTTCGTGAGAACAATCGCCCACGCTACCTGGCTAAAGGGTACGTCCTGCTTGGCTCTGCGGGCACCGATCCGTAGGTATCGCTGTTCAAGATCTAGTTCGTCTTTGGTCATCAGCCAGTCGCCCAGATGACGGTAGATTTCATATACCCGCCCTTTCAGGTCTTCTGCAGGAACGCGGCCATATTCCGGGGTAGCTTCGGAATTATGGACTCGATCCAGAAGGCACGCGGCCAAGGCATGAGAGTTGTTTTCGATAAGGCGAACGAGGCGATAAAGAGTCATCATGGCAGTCTCCTAATTCCTTGAGGTTAGTTTCGACCTAGGGGAGAAACCGGGCCATGATGGAGGCCACATGCGATTGTGATTGGAATCACAGATGTATAGCCTGGCAAGAGCCTCTGTGCACCTCGGTGTCCTCTGTGGTTAACGCCTTTGCTCGTAAACCCTGATGCGCCCCAAGGCCCAGCGGTTACTCCGGTCCCCAATTCCCGACCTTGCTGATAACCGGTGGCGAGGCTTTTTGAATGTACGCAAAATCCTTGACCGCACGCATGTATTGAGCGCGCTCAAAGGCGCCGGGATCGGAGCAGCGGAGTTGGCTCATACTGCCTTGCATCTGGTCAACTGATTCGTATTCGTGCTCTTCCATCCACTGGCGCAGTCCCTGTTCGATGATGGGTAGGTAACTCGTTCCGTTGCGCAACAATACGGAGCACAGCATAGTCACGTCAGCGCCGACCATCAGCAGCTTGATCACGTCCTCTGCGCTGTGAATGCCGCTGGTGGCAGCCAGACTCGCGCGGAGGCGGCCGTACAATATGCCAATCCAGGTGAGAGGCAGACGCAAGGCTTGCGGTGTGCTCAACAGGACACTCGGCCTCACTTCCAATTCCTGCAGATCAATGTCAGGTTGGTAGAACCGATTGAAGAGCACAAGCCCATCTGCTCCGGATTCAACCAGCCATTTCGCCATATGCGCCATATTGCTAAAAAATGGGCCCAGTTTCACCGCAACTGGAATGCGCACGGAAGCTTTCACGCCACGAACGATGTCCACGTACCTCTGCTCGATTTCGATGCCAGGCACATTCATATCTGCGGCAATGGAATAGATGTTGCACTCGATTGCGTCCGCGCCCGCCTCTTCCATTGCCCTAGCATAATGAGTCCATCCGCCGAGAGTTGCTCCGTTCAAGCTTGCGATGATTGGAATACGGACCGTGTTCTTGGCCTTCTCAATGTGGCACAAGTAAGCTTCGGGACCGGTGCGAAATTCGCTGCGGGCTGGAAAATAACTCAGCGACTCGGCAAAACTTTCGGTGCCAGCGGCGAGATGGTAATCAAGCTCGAGTGATTCCTGCCGCAATTGCTCTTCGAAGAGCGAATACAACACGATCGCGGAGGCGCCTGCGTCTTCGAGGCGGCGAAGGCCATGGAGTTCTTGCGATAGCGGTGAAGCAGAGGCCACAAGCGGCGTCCGCAGTTTTAATCCAAGATATGTGGTGCTTAGGTCGGTCATAGCTGTACTCCGGCATATTCCATCAGTTGCGCGCTGGCTTGATCTCGGCTCAGTGCCGTGTTTTTCGCTCCGGCCTTGGTCCCGGGGGTTGCAATCAGGATCAAAGTAGCGTCATCGCTCATCTGCGAGTTGCAGAAGCTCTTGACCCGTCCCAACAGTTGCGACTGCAAATCGTTGATCGATAGCCCAGGTGAACTTGTTGCCGCCGCAATCAGCCGATCTTCACCGAACTCTTCGCCATCCGGCGCCATGGCCTCAGTTATGCCGTCGGTGAAGAGAAGCAGCAAGTCACCCTGGTTGAGTTCCACTGTTGAGTCCTCATATTTCCAATCGGGGAATACTCCGAGCAGGGCGCCGCCATTCTCCAGGTGGGCCACGGTTCCATTGCTATCGATCACAATAGGGCGAAGATGCCCGGCACTGGTGTAATGCAAAGTCCTGCTGCCGGCGTCGAGTACACCGTAAAATAGCGTCACGAATTTCCCGCTTGCAAGGTTTGTGCAAAGCACCGAATTGATTTTGCTGCATACAAGCGACGGAGGGGATGATTCTGAGGCAAATGCCCGTACCGACGCCTGCACGTTAGCCATCAGCAGCGCCGCAGAAATTCCCTTGCCCACCACATCTGCAATGCAAAGTCCTAATTTATGACTGTTGAGCTGAATCACGTCGTAATAGTCACCGCCGACGACGTGTGCCGGCTCCCAGGCGCCTGTAATCTGAAAGCCTGCGACTTGAGGAACTTTCTTGGGAAGGAGCCCGCGCTGAATTTCCAGCGCTCGCTTCAGTTCCTCCGCCTCGATTTCCCGCTCGGCATTTTCATCTTGGACGGTCTGCCGTAATTGCCGGTTGTGGCTGCGCAGCCGGCACGTAGTCACTTTGTAAGTTTCATAGGAGCATGCAAATACCAGGTTGGCGACAAAAGGAAACCTCCAACTTTGATGTAGAAAAACTAAGAAATCCACATGAAAAGAATTAATGCCATAAATCGCCGCTGCTGAAATCAACACAACCACCGCACTGACAGCGGCAATGGCGGCTAGATGGATAGGCCAGCGGTATGGGATGCTTCGATCTTGATAAAGGAACTTCAAGGGCTTCAAGGCGAGCGCGCTCAGATTCACCTGAATCAGCACATAAATGATGAGATCGCGAATATTTGTGACCGGTCTTTCCACGGCCCAAAAAATGGCCCACGATGCCAGCATGATTCCCACGCAGATCGCTTGTAGCCGGAAGAGGTCTTGAAAATTTCCCGAAATTTCGCGCCGGGTCATATGCGTCAAGCACCTTCTTAGATCGTGGTAGACTCTTGGACCTTTTTCTCGCTCGTGGATTTCGGAGTATCTGTGTGCAGTTCGCCTTGGCGCAGCGCCAGATATTCGTACATTCCGAACCGCACATCAACGTCGTGCTGCGCCTGGGCCCACAAACGTTTGGCATCTTCGGGCTTGCTCTTGGTCAGCATCTTGAAGCGCATCTGCTGTTCCAGGAACTCTTTTACTTTTCGCGTAGGCGTTCGGGAATCGAGCACCAGCGGATTCTCGCCGATCAACGCGCGCTCCGGGTTGTAGCGATAAAGCAGCCACTGGCCGGATTCGACCGCGACTTTCTGATCTGACATAGCGGTGGCCATGTTGATGCCGTGCGCGATACAGTGCGAGTAGGCGATGATCAGGCTTGGACCGTCATACGCCTCAGCTTCAAGGAAAGATCTAAGTGTGTGCTCGTCTTTCGCTCCCATGGCCACGCTTGCGACATAGACATTGCCGTAGCTCATGGCCATCAGCCCGAGATCCTTCTTCGGTGCAGACTTTCCTCCAGCGGCAAATTTGGCTACGGCGGCCCGAGGCGTGGACTTGGACGCTTGTCCTCCAGTATTGGAGTAAACCTCGGTGTCGAGCACCAGCAGGTTCACGTTGCGTCCACTGGCCAGCACGTGATCGAGGCCGCCGTAACCAATGTCGTATGCCCAACCATCGCCGCCGATAATCCACACACTCTTTTTCACCAGCATGTCGCCGAGGGCAAGAAGTTGTCTGGCTTCCGCTGAGTCCTGTTCTTGAAGCAGGTTCTTCAGCAGAGCCACTCGTTCGCGTTGCAGATAGATATCTGCTTCGTCTTTCTGTGGCGCAGTGAGCAGGGTAGCGGCGAACTCCGGACCAATCATCGCTGCGAGTCGGTTCACCAACTCGCGAGCGAATTCCGTCTGTTTGTCAATCGACACGCGGAAGCCCAGGCCGAACTCAGCATTGTCTTCAAACAGCGAGTTGGCCCAGGCTGGTCCGCGCCCCTCTAGATTCTTGGCCCATGGCGTTGTAGGAAGGTTGCCACCGTAGATCGAAGAGCACCCGGTAGCATTGGCAATCACTGCTCGGTCGCCGAAAAGTTGTGAAACCAGTTTGAGATAAGGCGTCTCGCCGCAGCCCGCACAGGCGCCGGAGAATTCAAACAGTGGCTCCTGAATCTGTTGCTGGCGAATATTAGTAGCTTTGATCTTCCGCCGGTCGAGCTCCGGAAGGTTGAGGAAGAATTTCCAGTTTTCCCGCTCGGGCTCGCGCAGGGGCGGTTGAGGCGCCATATTGATCGCCTTCAGGCGTGCCTCGCTCTTGTTTTTGGCCGGGCAGACATCCACGCACACGCCGCATCCGGTGCAGTCTTCCGGCGCAACCTGAATCGTGTACTTGAGGCCCTGCCACTCTTTGTCCCGGGCATCAGCAGATTTGAATGTGGCGGGCGCCTTCGTCAGATACTGCGCCTCATACACCTTGATTCGCATCACCGCGTGTGGACAGACCATAGCGCACTTGCCGCACTGGATACAGGTTTTCGCGTCCCACACGGGAATGTCGAGCGCGATGTTACGCTTTTCCCATTTAGCAGTGGCGGTAGAAAAAGTGCCGTCAGCGGGAAAAGCGCTCACGGGAATCAAGTCTCCGTGGCCGGCATAGATTGTGCCGAGCACATCGCGCTCATACTGGTTGGCCTCAGGAGAAAACGCAGCCGGCATTTCGATCTGGCTAGTCGCTTTCTCCGGGAGCTGAACTTCAAACAGGCAAGCCAGAGTCTCGTCCACGGCTCGCATGTTTTTCTGGACCACTTCTTCACCCTTCTTGCCATAACTTTCGCGGATCGATTTGCGGATCGCCTCAATCGCTTCTTCGCCACGCAGGACCTTGGAGATCGCGAAAAAGCACACCTGCATGATGGTGTTCATGCGCGATCCCATGCCCATCTCTCGCCCTACTTTGTAAGCATCGATCACGTAGAATTTGGCTTTCTTTGCGACGAGCTGCTCTTGCATGCGGCGCGGCAGGTGGTCCCAGACCTCGTCCTTATCGAACGGGCTGTTAAGAAGAAACACGCCGCCGGGGACAAGAGGGTCGAGCATGTCGTAGCGCTCACGAAATATCCATTGATGACAAGCAACGAAGTTCGCCTTCGAGATCAGATAGCTAGAACGGATCGGCTCAGGGCCAAAGCGAAGATGCGAAACTGTCATCGCCCCGGATTTCTTCGAGTCATAGACGAAGTATCCCTGTGCGTAGTTAGCAGTGTTTTCGCCGATGATCTTGATTGAGTTCTTGTTGGCGCCGACCGTGCCATCGGCCCCGAGTCCGTAGAACATTGCGCGCACCACAGAATCCGGCTCGATAGAGAACTCAGGATTGTAGTCAAGGCTGGTGTGGCTCACGTCGTCGTTGATTCCGATGGTGAAATGATTCTTCGGTTCAGCTGCTGCCAGGTTGTCGTAAACGGCTTTGACCATGGCGGGTGTGAATTCTTTCGATGACAACCCAAATCGCCCGCCGACGATGGTTGTGTAGGGGCGGGCGCTCTCATCCGCCCGTCCCCGGACGAGGGCGTCCGGGACTACACGTGTCGTGCCTTCATAGATTGCGTTGACGACATCGAGATACAGCGGCTCGCCGGCCGAACCAGATTCTTTGGTGCGATCCAGCACCGCAATCTTCTTCACCGTAGCCGGAAGGGCTTCAAGAAAGTGCTTCACTGAGAATGGCCGATACAAATGGACTTTCAACAGTCCAACTTTTTCCCCGCGGCGATTCAGGTGCTCGACGGTTTCATGGGCCGCTTCCGCGCCTGATCCCATTATGACGATCATGCGCTCTGCGTCGGGCGCACCCACATAGTCGAACAGGTGATAAGCGCGTCCGACGATCTGGGCAAACTTGTCCATTGCTGCTTGCACTTTCTCCGGGCAAACTGCGTAATATGGATTCGCCGCTTCGCGCGATTGAAAAAACACGTCCGGATTCTGCGCCGAGCCGCGCAGCACGGGATGGTCCGGCGACAGGGCCCGTTGCCGGTGGTCGAAAACGCGATCCATGTTGATCATGGCGCGTAGATCGCTTTCATCAAGCATCTCAATCTTGTTCACCTCATGCGAGGTGCGAAACCCATCGAAGAAGTGCAGGAAAGGGATACGGGTTTCGAGAGTGGCTGCATGGGCGATCAGCGCCATGTCCATCGCTTCCTGGACAGAGTTGGAGCACAGCATCGCGAACCCCGTAGTTCTGCAGGACATCACATCCGAGTGGTCGCCGAAAATTGAAAGCGCATGTGTTGCGATCGTTCGCGCGGTCACATGAAACACGGTCGGGGTAAGCTCGCCGGCAATTTTGTTCATGTTGGGAATCATCAGGAGCAATCCCTGCGAGGCAGTAAACGTAGTTGCCAAAGCCCCGGTTTGCAGCGCACCATGCACTACCCCCGCCGCGCCACCCTCGCTTTGCATTTCTACGACCTGGGGCACCGTTCTCCAGATATTCGGAACGCCTTCCGATGCCCACTGGTCCGCCCATTCGCCCATTGGAGAAGATGGCGTAATCGGATAAATCGCAATTACTTCATTCAGGCGATAGGCGACATTGGCAACCGCTTCATTAGCATCGAGGGTTTTAAACTTTCGCATCAGCTTCTCCCAAGGCACTGAGGATCTGAAAAAGATTCCTATATGTCTCGAGCTAATGATGTCTTAAAAAACCTTTAGTGGCAGGAATACAGGTCACGCGTGGGTGTGATCACAATCACACCTATTCAGGTGAAGAAAAGGCAACTTCGAAGGATGGAGAACTACGCGTCCCAGGCACTATAGCTCAAGAACCGCTCGTACGTAGCGGGGATCATCCAGCAACCGCAAACGGAACCCCAGTTTCTTAAGGACGCTCTGCATGACGATGTTGTCGCGCAGCATCTCTGCGACGACACGGTCCAGTTTTTGTTCTCGCGCGACTTGAATCAGGCGTCGCAGCAGCTCGCTTCCCAGACCCCGCCCCTGGTACTCATCTGAAACTAGAACGGCTGCTTCCACCTCGTCCTTGGGAGGCAATTTGTTGAGCCGCCCAACTGCTAAGATGCTCTGCTCCCCGGTGCTGGGATTTGTGTGGCTCACCAGGAGCACGATCTGGCGTTCAGGATCGGCAAAGCAAATCCGAACCAATCGCTGGTGGGCAGTCCGCGAAGCTAAGCTAAGTGAGCAAAAGTAGCGTAAGTACACGGTGCGGTCGGAGAGCACGCCGTGGAACTTAACCATCAAGGGTTCGTCTTCAGGACAAATCGGTCGGATTATGACTTGGGTTCCGTCCTTCATTGTCCAAGAGGAACTTTGCGACGGACGGAATCGTGTGGCCCCGGATGTCCTCGTCCCGGGTAAGCGGGCGCAGACGTCCGCCCCAACACGAGGAAGGCACTCCGCTGCTCCCATATCACTCTGTTGCACGATACACCGCTCCCGTTTACCCTACAAAGACAGCCTGGCCTAACTCCGCACGTGCCGTCACATGCACTCGTGGTTCAAATATCTGCGTAACGGAGAGTGCGCGGGAAACCAGGCATAGGTTTTTTGTTTTCTCCAGCAAGCGGAGAGCCCGCGGCTGCTCTTCTTCGCTGGAGATAGTCAGCTTCGGACGGATCATGATTTCGCCGAACTCGTAACCGGAGTCCGCCTTCCGGATGGCGCCTTGCGCCTCGACCTCGAGGTCCGTGTATTCAAACTTGGAGTACTCCGCGAGGGCACGAAAAGTTGTGGTGTAGCAGCTCGCGATGGCGCAAAGCAACAGGGCTTCCGGCGTCCATCTGCCCTGAACACCGCCAAACTCAGGTGGGGCGGTGA
>WNGL01007497.1_pt1 | contig 12809 bp, 13 predicted proteins | sample 5400591 | NCBI WGS metagenome assembly WNGL01 (sample SAMN13153377, study PRJNA577476) | soil metagenome | isolation source: 80 cm soil or saprolite under Garry oak tree replicate 1 | place: USA:California | collected 2016-06-15
TGGGCGGGGCTCGAGAAGCTCAAGCAGAAGACCAGAGGGGAGTGACGCCGTGGGTGTTCCCAAGAAGCGTACGTCCAGCATGCGCCGCGATCGCCGGCGGGCCGCGAACTTCAAGATCGTGCCTGCCAACGTGACGAAGTGTCCGAAGTGCAAGGAGCCGGTGCTCTCGCACCGAGCCTGCCCGTCCTGCGGCACGTACAAGGGCGAGCAGATCACCCCGGGCCAGTAGGCCCGAGGGCTCATGACCGAAGCGCGCGCGCTGCCCGTCGCCGTCGATGCCATGGGGGGCGACAACGCCCCGGGTGACATCGTCCAGGGTGCGATTGCCGCAGCGCGTCAGGGCCTGGCGGTGGTGCTGGTCGGCCCCGAGCCGGTGGTGCGCGAGCAGCTCGCGCGCCACGGGGGCGGGAGCGATCTGCCCATCACCGTCCAGCACGCCTCCGAGGTGGTCGCCATGGACGACCATCCCGGCCAAGCGATGCGGCGCAAGAAGGACAACTCGATCCGGGTCTGCTTCGAGCTCGTGAAGCGGGGCGAGGCCTGCGGCATGGTCTCGGCCGGGAACTCCGGCGCGGTGATGGCAGGCGCCATCTTCGTGCTGGGCCGGCTCCCGGCGGTGGAGCGCCCGGCCATCATCTCGGTCCTGCCGGCGCTGACGGGCCATCCGCTGCTCCTCGACATGGGCGCCAACGTCGAGTGCAAGCCAATCCACCTCGTGCAGTTCGCGCTCATGGGCGAGGTTTACGCGCGGCGCGTCATCGGCGTGGCGCGGCCCAGGGTCGCGGTGCTCTCGAACGGCGAGGAGGAGTCGAAGGGGACCGAGCTCACCCGCGCCGTCGCGGCGGCGCTGCGCAAGGCGCCCATCGACTTCCGCGGTTACTGCGAAGGGCGTGACCTCCTCACCGGGGACTTCGACGTGATCGTCACCGATGGCTTCACGGGCAACGTCGCCCTGAAGACCATGGAGGGGACGGCCAAGGTGGTGGGCGAGCTCCTGAAGAGCGCCATCCGATCGAGCGCGCTCGCGCTCCTGGGCGGGCTGCTCGCGAAGCGGGCGCTCTGCGCCATGAAGAAGAAGGTCGATTGGCGCGAGATCGGCGGTGCGCCGCTCGTCGGCGTGGCGGGGGTGGGCTTCATCACCCACGGCCGCTCCGACGCGCTCGCGATGCAGAATGCAGTGCGGCGCGTGCGCGCCACGGCCGACGCCCACGCGACCGACGAGATCGCGCGCGCGGCGGAGCAGGCGGAGGCCTTGCTCGCGGCGGTCGCGAGCGGGGCGGCCGATGTGAAGCTGGACCAGGGGCGCGCCGCCACGGCGCCCGAGGCTTGAAAGGACAGACGTGATGCGCTCGCAGATCATCGGGACCGGCTCTTACGTGCCGCAGAAGGTGCTCACCAACGCGGATCTGGAAAAGCTCGTCGACACGAACGATCAGTGGATCGTGGAGCGCACCGGAATCCGCGAGCGCCACGTGGCGGCGCCCGAGGAGGCCACCTCGGACATGGCGCTCGTCGCCGCCGAGCGCGCCCTCGAGATGGCCGGCGTCGATGCGAAGGACGTCGATCTCATCGTGCTCGGCACCATCACCCCCGACATGCCCTGGCCCTCCAGCGCGGCGATGCTCCAGGGGCGGCTCGGCAACAAGAAGGCCTTCGCCTTCGACGTCTCGGCCGCCTGCGCCGGCTCGATCTACGCGCTCTCCGTGGCCGATCGCTACGTGGCGACCGGGGTGGCCAAGCGGGCGCTGGTGATCGGCGCGGACCTCCTCACCCGCATCGTCGACTGGAAGGACCGCAACACCTGCATCCTCTTCGGCGACGGGGCCGGGGCGATGCTGCTCGGCCCCACCGACGATCCGAAGCGCGGCATCCAGTCGGTGCACCTGCACAGCGACGGGTCGCAATGGGGCATGCTGCACCAGCCTGGCCCGGGATCGCGCAACCCGCTCACGGTCGAGATGGTGCAGGAGGGCAAGCACCACCTCTTCATGAACGGGCGCGAGGTCTACAAGGTGGCCGTCCGCGCGCTGGTGGAGGTCTGCCACGAGGCGCTCGCCGCCAACGGGATGACGCCGAGCGACGTCACCTATGTCTGCGCCCATCAGGCCAACAAGCGCATCCTCGACGCCACCCTCGAGCGGCTCGGGATCCCGGCCTCCAAGTGCTGGATGAATTTGGAGAGGTACGGCAACACCTCCTCGGCCAGCCTCCCCATGACCCTCGACGAGGCGAACCGGGCCGGCTGGCTCAAACCGGGCGACACCATCCTGACCACCGCCATCGGCGCCGGCATGGCCTGGGGCGCTGCGCTCATCCGCTGGTAGGAGCATTCACTGATGGGAAAGCTGGCCTTCATCTTCCCTGGGCAGGGCTCGCAGGCGGCGGGGATGGGCAAGGCGCTCGCCGACGCGTTCCCGTCGGCGCGCCGCGTCTTCGACGAGATCGACGCCGCGCTCGGCGACCCGAAGCTTTCCCGGCTCTGCTTCGAGGGGCCTGACGAGCAGCTCAAGCTCACCGCCAACACCCAGCCCGCCATCCTGGCCGTCTCCGCGGCGATCGCGGCGGTGCTGGCCGAGCACGGCGTCCGGCCCGACCTCGTCGCCGGGCACTCGCTCGGCGAGTACTCGGCGCTCGTCGCGGCCGGCGCGCTCGGGGCACCCGAGGCGGCGCGGGCCGTCCGTGCGCGCGGCACCTTCATGCAGGAGGCGGTGCCGGCCGGGAAGGGCGCCATGGCGGCCGTGCTCGGGCTCGAGCCGGGGCGCGTGAAGGCCATCTGCGAGTCGGTCGAGGCCGCCACGGGCGAGACCTGCTCGCCGGCGAACTACAACGATCCCTCGCAGACGGTCATCGCCGGCACCGCCGGCGCGGTGGAGCGCGCCGCGGTCGAGCTCAAGGCGGCCGGCGCGAAGCGGGTCCTGCCGCTGCCCGTGTCCGCCCCCTTCCACTGCGCCATGATGGCGCCGGTCAAGGCGCGGCTCGAGCCGGTGCTGCGCCAGATCGCGTGGCGCGAGCCCAGGGTGGCGGTGGTGACGAACGTCGAGGCGAAGCCGAACCGCGAGGTGGGTCGGATCGTGCCGCTCCTCATCGAGCAGGTCACCTCGCCGGTGCGTTGGATCGAGTGCATCGAGGAGCTGGTGAGGCTCGGCGTGACGCGGATGGTGGAGGTCGGGCCGGGCAAGGTCCTCTCCGGCCTGGCGAAGCGCATCGACAAGACCATCGAGACCGTGAACGTGGAGGATCCCGCGTCGCTCGAGCGGGCGCTCGCGGTGCTCACGGCGGGGGACAAGCCCCCGCCCCACGGGGGGTGACCGGCATGTTCGACTTCACGGGGAAGGTGGCGCTCGTCACCGGCGGCTCGCGCGGCATCGGGCGGGCGGTGGCGGTCGCGCTCGCGCAGGGCAAGGCGAAGGTGGCGCTCAACTATGCCGGCAACGAGGCCGCCGCGAAGGAGGCGGCGCTCCTGTGCGAGCAGGCCGGCGCGCCGGCGGTGAAGCTGATGAAGTTCGACGTGGCCGACCCGGCCGCCTGCGCGGCGGCGGTGGAGGAGGTGGTGGGCGCCTTCGGCGGGCTCTCCATCCTCGTCAACAACGCCGGCATCGCGGTCGACCAGCTCGTCATGCGGGTGAAGGACGACGATTGGCAGCGCCAGCTCGACGTGAACCTCACCGGCGCCTTCAACCTCATCCGGGCGGTGGCGCGCCCGATGATGAAGGCCAGGGGCGGCGCCATCGTGAACCTCACCAGCGTGGTGGGCGAGATGGGCAACGCCGGCCAGGCCGCCTACGCCGCCACCAAGGCCGGGCTCATCGGCCTCACCAAGTCGGTCGCGCGCGAGCTCGCCAGCCGCAACATCCGCGTGAACGCGGTGGCGCCCGGCTTCATCGACACGGACATGACGGCCAGCCTCCCCGAGGCGGCCCGCAGCGGCCTGCTGAACATGATCCCGCTCGCGCGGCTCGGCTCGGCCAAGGAAGTGGCCGACGCGGTGGCGTGGCTCGCGAGCGATCAGGCGTCGTACGTGACCGGAGAGGTGGTACGGGTCAACGGCGGCATGTACATGTAGCCGGATTCCCCGGCCACAGGTTCCAACACCCCAAAGGGAGGAAGCACATGACGGCAACGAACGTGGAGGCGAAGGTCAAGGGCATCATCGCCGAGCAGCTCGGCGTCTCGGAGGAGGAGATCAAGATCACCTCCAGCTTCATCGAGGACCTCGGCGCCGACTCGCTCGACATCGTCGAGCTCGTCATGGCGATGGAGGAGGAGTTCGAGGTCGAGATCCCGGACGAGGAGGCGGAGAACATCAAGACCGTCCAGGACGCGGTGAACTACATCAACACGCACAAGAAGTAAGCGGTCGCGGAGTACGGTCGCGCCGCCCCGCCAGACGGTGGTCGGGGCGGGCGAAGCCTTCTTTCGTTCATCCACCGTCGTCGAGCTGAGAGCTGGAGGTGAGCATCATGTCGAGGCGGCGCGTCGTCGTGACCGGGCTCGGGATCGTCTGCCCCGTCGGGACCGGGGTCGAGGAGTCCTGGCGCGGCATCGTGGGGGGCAAGAGCGGCATCGGCCCCATCACCCAGTTCGACGCCTCGACCTTCCCCACCCGCATCGCGGGCGAGGTGAAGGGCTTCGAGGCCGAGAAGTACATGGACAAGAAGGAGGCCCGCCGGAACGACCGCTTCATCCACTTCGCCATGGCGGCCTCCGGGATGGCGCTGGCGGACTCGGGGCTCGATCTGGCCAAGGAGGATCTCGAGCAGGTGGGCGCCATCATCGGGGCCGGCCTGGGCGGCCTCAGCACCATCGAGGAGACGCACAAGGTCCTCCTCGAGAAGGGCGTGAAGCGCATCAGCCCCTTCTTCATCCCCTCGCTCATCGTGAACCTGGCGCCCGGCCAGGTCAGCCTCAAGTACGGACTCAAAGGGCCGAACTACTCGCCGGTGTCGGCCTGCGCTACCGCCAACCACTCCATCGGCGACGCCATGATGATCATCGAGCGCGGCATGGCCGACGTGATGGTGACCGGCGGTGCGGAGGCGACCATCACCCCGCTCGGCATCGGCGGGTTCTGCGCCGCGCGAGCGCTCTCGGAGCGGAACGATGCCCCGGAGAAGGCGAGCCGGCCCTACGACAAGCACCGCGACGGCTTCGTGGCCGGCGAGGGCTCGGGCATCCTCGTCGTCGAGGAGTACGAGCACGCGAGGAAGCGCGGCGCCCGCATCTACTGCGAGCTGGTCGGCTATGGCGCCAGTGCCGATGCCTACCACATCACCTCGCCGTCGCCCGAAGGCGAGGGCGGGCAGCGTGCCATGCGCATGGCGCTGCGGGACGCCGGGCTCAGCCCGGACCAGGTCGGGTACGTGAACACGCACGGCACCTCGACCCCGCAGGGCGACATCGCCGAGACGCTGGCCATCAAGAGGGTGTTCGGCGATTGGGCGAAGAAGGGCCTCGCCATCTCCTCCACGAAGTCCATGACGGGCCACCTGCTCGGCGCGGCCGGCGGCGTCGAGTCGGTCTTCAGCGCGCTGGCGCTGCACACGGGCATCCTGCCGCCCACCATCAACGTCGAGGAGCAGGACCCGGAGTGCGACCTCGACGTCATCCCGAACACAGCGCGCGAGCGGCGCGTCGACGCCGTCCTGTCGAACAGCTTCGGCTTCGGCGGAACGAACGCGGTGCTCTGCTTCAAGCGCGTGTAGCCAGGCGGCACGCGTCGTAGGGCGGGGGTTCATCCCCCGCCGCAGGAGCACACATGGCGGAGCGGATCATCGCGGGTTCGGATCACGCCGGCCTCCAGCTGCGGGCGGAGGCGGTGCGGGTGGCCAAGGAGCACGGCTTCGAGGTCGAGGACCTGGGGCCATTCTCCGGCGAGAGCGTCGACTACCCCGACTACGCGCGGCAGGTGGCCGAGGCGGTGGCGGCCGGTCGGGCGCGCTTCGGACTGCTCGTCTGCGGCACCGGAATCGGCATGTCGATCGCGGCCAACAAGGTGAAGGGCGTGCGGGCCGCGCACTGCGGCTGCGAGCTCGACGCGCGCATGGCGCGCGCGCACAACGACGCGAACGTGCTCTGCCTGGGCGAACGGGTCCACGGGCTCGGGCTGGGCGCCGCCATCGTGGCCGCCTTTCTCGCCCAGCCGTTCGAGGGCGGCCGGCACCAGCGGCGCGTCGACAAGATCGGCGCGCTGGAAAAGTAGGGCCGGCGGCGGTATTCATCCCTCCCCCTCCCGAGGAGCCCGCCCATGATGCCCACCCAGCGCCTCTCCGAGGCCGATCCCGCCATCTTCCGCCTCATCCGCGAGGAGACGCGCCGCCAGGTGGAGGGGCTCGAGCTCATCGCCAGCGAGAACTTCGTCTCGCCGGCGGTGCTGGAGGCGGTCGGCTCGAGCCTGACCAACAAGTACGCCGAGGGCTACCCGGGCAAGCGCTATTACGGCGGGTGCGAGGTGGTGGACCAGGTCGAGCAGCTCGCCATCGACCGGGCGAAGCAGCTCTTCGGCGCCGACCACGCGAACGTGCAGCCGCACTCCGGGTCGCAGGCCAACATGGCGGCGTACTTCGCGCTCGCGCAGCCGGGCGACACGCTGCTCGCCATGAGCCTCAACTTCGGCGGCCACCTCACCCACGGCTCGCCGGTGAACTTCTCCGGCAAGCTGTTCAAGATCGTGCCCTACGGTCTGAAGCAGGGCGACGAGACCATCGACATGGACGAGGTGGCGCGGCTGGCGAAGGAGCACCGGCCGAAGATCATCGTCGTCGGCGCGAGCGCCTACCCCCGCACGCTCCACTTCGACCGCTTCGCCGAGATCGCGAGGAGCGTCGGGGCGGCCATGGTGGTGGACATGGCGCACATCGCTGGCCTGGTCGCCGCCGGCCTGCACCCCTCGCCGGTGCCGTACTCCGAGATCGTCACCACCACCACTCACAAGACGCTGCGCGGCCCGCGCGGCGGCATGATCCTGTGCCGCGAGCAGTACGCGAAGACGCTCAACAGCCAGATCTTCCCCGGCATCCAGGGCGGCCCGCTCGAGCACGTCATCGCCGCCAAGGCGGTCGCCTTCGGCGAGGCGCTCCGCCCCGAGTTCAAGGAGTACCAGCGGCGGATCGTGGAGAACGCGAACGCGCTCGCCGAGGGCCTCGTCCGCGCCGGGCTCCGGCTCGTCTCGGGGGGCACCGACAACCACCTCATCCTGGTGGACCTCCGCCCGAAGAAGCTCACCGGCAAGGTGGCCGAGGAGGCGCTCGGCAAGGCCGGCATCACCGTCAACAAGAACATGATCCCGTGGGACCCCGAGAAGCCGATGACGACCTCGGGCATCCGGGTCGGCACGCCCGCCCTCACCACCCGCGGCATGCGAGCGGCGGAGATGCGGCGGGTGTCCGAGCTCGTCGGCCAGGTGCTCGACGCCCCCGGCGACGAGGTGGCGCTGGGCCGCGTGCGCGGGGCGGTGAAGGATCTCTGTCGGCAGTTCCCGATGTACCCAGGGATGTACTGAGCCGCTCCGGCGGACCACCTCGCCATGCGCTGTCCCTACTGTGCCCACCTCGAGGATCGCGTCGTCGATTCGCGCGAGGCGCAGGAAGGGCAGGCCACGCGCCGCCGCCGCGAGTGCCTCGGCTGCGCCCGCCGCTACACCACCTACGAGCGGGTCGAGGACGTGCTGCCGCAGGTGGTGAAGAAGGACGGGCGCCGCGAGGCCTTCGACCGCCGCAAGATCGTGGAGGGGCTGCTGCGCGCCTGCCAGAAGCGGCCGGTCTCACGCGAGCAGATCGACGACCTCGTCTCGGCGGTCGAGCGGCGCGTGCAGGAGCTCGGGGAGCGCGAGGTGCCGAGCCACGTGGTAGGCGAGGCGGTCATGGAGAAGCTCCGCGCGCTCGACCCGGTCGCCTACGTCCGGTTCGCCTCCGTCTACCGCGCCTTCGAGGACGTCGGCGAGTTCATGAGCGAGCTCGAGGGCCTCGGGCGCGCTCCGGGCCGCGGATCGACATGAGGGCACCCGAGCCGGAGCGCTTCATGCGCCTCGCCCTGCGCGAGGCGGAGAAGGGGCTCGGCCGGACCAGCCCCAACCCCGCCGTGGGCGCGGTGGTCGTCCGCGCCGGGCGGGTGGTCGGCCGTGGCCATCACGCGCGCGCCGGCGGGCCCCACGGCGAGGTGGAGGCACTCCGCGCCGCGGGCGCCAAGGCGCGCGGCGCCGACCTCTACACCACCCTGGAGCCCTGCGATCACTGGGGGAAGACCCCGCCCTGCAGCCTCGCCATCCTGGAGGCCGGCGTGCGGCGGGTGTTCGTCGGTTCGCGCGACCCGAACCCGGTCGTGAAGGGGCGCGGCATGGCGCGCCTGCGCCGGGGCGGCGTGGAGGTGGTCACGGGCGTCCTGCGCCAGGCGTGCGACGCCGTCAATGCCCCCTGGTTCCGCTACATCACCAGCGGACGGCCCTACGTGACGCTCAAGGCCGCCATCACCCTCGACGGCAAGATCGCGGCGGCGGGCGGCGATTCACGGTGGGTGACGGGAGCGGGGGCGCGGCGAGAGGTGCACCGGCTCCGCGACCAGGTCGACGCGGTCCTCATCGGCGCCGGCACGGCGCGGGTCGACGATCCGCGCCTCACCGCCCGCCTGCCCGGCGGCGGCGGGCGCGACCCGCTGCGGGTGGTGCTCGACAGCCGGCTCCGGCTGCCGGCCAGCCTGCGCATGTTCACGCTCGCCTCGCCGGCGCCGGCGCTGGTGGCCACCATCGCGCCGCTGGGCGAGGGCCAGCCGGGCGGTGGCAAGGGGGTGGAGATCGTCCGCTGCCGCGCGCGGGGCGGCCGGGTCGATCTCGAGGACCTCCTGCACCACCTCGCCGCCCGGGGGGTGGCGCACCTCCTCGTCGAGGGGGGCGCCGAGGTGCACGCCGCCTTCCTCGCGGCGCGCCTCGTCGACCGGGTCCTCCTGCACGTGGCGCCGAAGATCCTGGGCGGCGGGAAGGACTGGCTCGGCGGCGCCGGTCCGCCGCGCATGGCCGATGCCCTGCCGCTCCGAGGGCTGACGGTGCGGCGGCTCGGCGAGGATCTCATCCTCTCCGGCGAGCCGGCCTGGCCGGCGGCGGCGCGCGCACCGCGGAGCGCGCCGGCCTCCGTGCTCCGCCGCCGCCAATCGCGGTGAGGTCGATGGCCCGCGCGCGCTCGCCGGGCACGCGCACCACGAACAGCCCGTCGCGCGCCCGCATCACGACCTGCTGCTGCGTCTCGGGGCGCACCGCCGGCGCGAGTAGGCGCAGCGCCGCGCCGGCGTCCGCCGGGGCCGAGCGCGCGAGCCCGCGCTCGAGGAGGGCGAGCCGCGCCGACGAGCCGCCCTCGTCGTAGTCGACGCTCGCTCTGGCCAGGCCCGCTGCCTGGTAGTGGTTGGCGAGACAGAGCGCGCCCTCCAGCGGGCGGCGGAGCTCGGCGCCGCAGGCGGTCCGCTCCAGCACGACCGCCTCGCCCCGGCGTGGGCCGGCCAGCGCGAGGAGGACCGGCGCGAGGAGCGGCGCCCGGCGCAGCCGCTCGGTGGCCTCGGCGAAGGTGCGGGCGTGGTCGAGCGCGTCCCGCACCGCCCACGGGACGGGGAGGGCGCCCCGCGCCGCGCGGGCGAGGAGCCGTCCCAGGCCGCCGTGACGGTGGCGGACGAAGTTCACGCTGACGGTGAAGCGGCCCGGCGCGACGGCGGTCAGCGCGCCCACCAGGCCGGGCCAGCCCACCACCGCGTAACCGCCGGCCGGCGCCCCGTGCACGCGCAGGACGCAGCCGTGCCGGCGGAGCAGCGTCCCCGGGAAGGGCCAGTCGAGGTTCCTCGCGTGAAGCGGGCCGGCCCGCCCGTCTTGCAGGAAGGTGGAGCAGCCCAGCGTACCGAGATCATAGGCGAGGTTCGCGAGGAGCAGCTCGGCCCGGCCGCGCTCCGACGCCGCGGCCAGCAGGTCGAGCTCGGCGCCGTAGCGGCTGCCGTGCCAGCGATGGAGGAGGTCGAGGATGGCCTGCAGTCCGGCGAGCGCCGCCCAGCCGGCGCACCCTAGCCGTGCGTCCGCCTTGGCGTGCGCCTGGGCGCCGAAGCCGTCGAGGAGGGCGTCGAGGCCGGCAGGCCGCCTCACGAAGGCGCCAGCCCAGCCGCCCGGCGCGGAGGCCTCGACGTCGAGGAGCGTGAAGGGCACGGCGGCAGCATCTCACGTTGGCCGCGGAGCTCACCCCTCTCCCTGACCCTCTCCCCTGAGGGGAGAGGGAAGTCCCACGCTCCCTCCCAGCGGAACGGGCCCTGGCGCGCACCCTCTCCCCAGGAGGCAAGGTTTCCAACGCTCCCTCGCCCCGCGCAGCGGGGAGAGGGCTGGGGAGAGGGGCTGAAGGCGCGCGAACACCCCGGATCACCTTGGCCTTTCCCGGGGTTGCGACTAGGATTCCACCCCCGATGTTCACCGGTCTCATCTCCGACACGGCGGCGGTCGAGCGCGTGACGCCCCGGCAGGGCGGCGCGCGCCTCACGCTCCGTCCGCGAACCATGGACGTCGACGCCCTCACCCTCGGGGAGAGCGTCGCCTGCTCCGGCTGCTGCCTGACCGTGGCCGAGCGCGGCGGCGGGCTCGTCTCCTTCGACGCGGTCCCCGAGACGATCGCCCGCACCACCCTCGGCGGCTGGCGTCCCGGCACGCTCGTGAACCTGGAGCGCGCTCTCGCGTTGGGCGACCGGCTTGGCGGCCACCTCGTCGCGGGGCACGTCGACGCGGTGGGCGAGGTCGTGGCCCGCGTCCCGGAAGGCCAGGGCGTGCGGCTCACCGTGAACCTCCCCGCCGCCCTCGCGCCGCTCGTGGCCGAGAAGGGCTCGGTGGCAGTGGACGGCGTCTCGCTCACCGTCGCGCGGGCGCTGCGCGACCGCTTCGAGCTGGCGCTCATCCCGGAGACGCTCGCCCGCACCACCCTGGGCGCGGCCGTTCCCGGGACCCGGGTCAATTTGGAAGCCGACGTGATCGCGCGGCACGTGGCACGCCTGGTGGAGCTCGGCGCAGCGCCGGGCGGGATCGACCCGGGCGCCCTGGCGCGCTGGGGCTATGGCGGAGGCGCGGCGTGACCCCCTCCATCGACCATGCCCGGCACGCCCTCGAGCGCATCGAGGCCGCCCTGGCGGTCTTCCGGCAGGGCCGGATGATCATCCTCATCGATGACGAGGATCGCGAGAACGAGGGCGACCTCTGCATCGCCGCCGAGAAGGTGACCCCGCAGGCCGTGAACTTCATGGCCAAGCACGGCCGGGGCCTCATCTGCCTCGCCCTGACCGAGGAGAAGGTGCGGCAGCTCCGGCTGCCGCTCATGGTCGACGAGGGCGCCAACACGAGCGCGTTCGGGACCGCCTTCACGGTGAGCGTCGAGGCGTCACACGGCGTCACCACCGGCATCAGCGCCAAGGATCGGGCTCACACCGTGCTCACGGCGGTGAAGGACGACGCCCGCCCGGATGACCTGGCCCGCCCCGGCCACGTCTTCCCCCTCCGCGCCCGCCAGGGCGGCGTGCTGGTGCGGGCCGGCCAGACCGAGGGGTCGGTCGACCTGGCCCGCCTGGCCGGCCTCAAGCCCGCCGCGGTCATCTGCGAGGTGATGAACGACGACGGCACCATGTCGCGCCTCCCCGAGCTGGAGAAGCTCGGGCGCGAGTTCGACATCCCCATCGTCTCGGTGGCGGACCTCATCGCCTACCGCATGATGAAGGACACGCTGGTGCGGCGCGCGGCCGAGGCGCCGCTGCCGACCATGTACGGCGGCTTCACGGCGGTCGCCTACGAGAACGACATCGACAAGCACCAGCACGTGGCGCTCGTGAAGGGCAGCTGGCGCGAGGGCGAGCCGGTGCTGGTGCGCGTGCACTCCAAGTGCTTGACGGGCGACGTCTTCGGCTCGCAGCGCTGCGACTGTGGCCCGCAGCTCCAGGCCGCGCTGCGCCAGATCGAACAGGCCGGGAAGGGCGTCCTCGTCTACCTCGATCAGGAGGGACGGGGCATCGGCCTCGTCAACAAGCTCAAGGCCTACAACCTGCAGGACCAGGGCTTTGACACCGCCGAGGCCAACGTGCAGCTCGGCTTCAAGCCGGACCTGCGCGACTACGGGATCGGCGCCCAGATCCTGCGCGACCTGGGCGTGCGCAAGATGCGGCTCCTCACGAACAACCCCAAGAAGATCGTGGGGCTGGAGGGGTACGGGCTCGAGGTCGTCGAGCGGGTCTCCATCGAGATGACGCCCACCCGGCGCAACCGCGCCTATCTGCTCACGAAGCGCGACAAGATGGGCCACCTGCTCACCCTGGTGGCGCCGCGGGCGGGGCGCGCGGGCAAGGCGGCACCACGCCCGGGCGTGCAGGCGAAAGGGAAGAAGCGATGAACGTCTACGAGGGCTCGCTGGTCGCGACCGGCCTCCGCTTCGCGGTGGTGGTGGCGCGCTTCAACTCGCTCATCACCGAACAGCTCCTCGCCGGCGCGGTGGACGCGCTCCGGCGCCATGGCGCCGACGAGGCGAGCCTCGACGTCTACCGCTGCCCGGGCACCTTCGAGCTGCCCGCGCTCCTGAAGCGCGTCGCGCTCTCCGGGCGCTACGACGGCGTCATCGCACTCGGCGCCGTCATCCGCGGAGGTACCCCGCACTTCGAGTACGTCGCGGCCGAGGCCACCAAGGGCGTGGGGATCGTCTCGCTCGAGGCCGGCTGCGCGGTCACCATGGGCGTCCTCACCTGCGACACCATGGAGCAGGCGCTGGAGCGCGCCGGGGTGAAGGCGGGCAACAAGGGCGCCGAGGCGGCGGTCGCCGCCATCGAGC
>WNGL01007502.1_pt1 | contig 12807 bp, 4 predicted proteins | sample 5400591 | NCBI WGS metagenome assembly WNGL01 (sample SAMN13153377, study PRJNA577476) | soil metagenome | isolation source: 80 cm soil or saprolite under Garry oak tree replicate 1 | place: USA:California | collected 2016-06-15
CCAAGCAAGCGTGCAGCCTCGCGGCGCGCCGATTCGACCGTCCAGCCCTTCCCATGCGTACCGATCGTCAGAAAACGTTGCCGCCCATCAATCCTTGCCTTAAGCACGTAAACTGGGTCGCGTCGTTGCCTGCGGACGCCAAAACCCCGCACATCGCTATCCCAGGATGTCTCCCCGGGTCTCAGCGACTTGACCAAGGGTATTGTAATGCGATGGGCTCGCCGACCGCGTATGCCGACAGCCCCGATTTCACCTAGCGCTACGCCATCGCGCGCTGCAAGCCATACCCGTTCCGCCATCACTCTCTTCCAATTGGTTGCTAAGACGGCGCCTTAGCTACCAGTTAGCAACCGGCACCAACCGCAACCATGTCGGTTATAGGCGGCAAATGTCAAGGAATTCTCTTAGGTTTGGTTAGCGATGGCGTCGTCTGGCGGGAAAGGGAGGCCTATTCCTTCGCTTTCGCAATGCGAAGGTCAGGGGTTCGATCCCCCTCGGCTCCACCATCTTATTTGAGATAATTACTAAACTCTATCAATAGCTTGTGAGGCGGATAGAAACGGCGTGAGCGTCATAGGTTCCAAGTAGGTTCCCCCAGCGACGTTTCGCGCTCCCCCGCCGGTGTTGTTTCCTGCCCTATTTCCATGCATCCGTCCGCCCGGTACGCGCGAACACTCCCATCCGCGGCAACGACGCTCCAACGTTTTTCTGCTCACCTACGCTCCGCCGATGCACCGGGGTAGGGGGTGGGGAGCGAGGGCATGCCGCCGCGCCGGGATCACCCTACCCGGTCGGGAAAACATCGCCAATTCGCAGCGTCGATCTCTCAAAGTCCGCGATGTGGTGAATAGCGGCCGTCCGCGCGGCTACGAAGCGAGGACCCGACCCAGCCTCGGCAGAGGCTCGCTTCGGTCGACCGCGACGACGCAGTTTGCCCCCTCAACGGACCTTGCGGTCGGATGTGAGACCGGCACAGTTGGATGGAGGGTCTTAAAGGAAGCCGGGCCGATCGTCTCCCCAGCCGGGCTGCGAGCGCTCCGGCTCCGCCTCGCTTGATCCCTGCTCAGTTTTGCTAATGGCGGCATCGGTCGGCTGGGGCGAAGTCCCCTGCTGGCTGCCGTCGCGGCTCGCGTTGGCGATGCGGAAATAATGCTCAGCGTGCTGATAGAAATTTTCTGCCGCGATGCGGTCGCCGCTCGTCGCAGCTTCACGCGCAAGCGCGACATGTCGTTCGAATATCTGATGGGCGCTGCCGCGGATTTTGATGTTGGGACCGTTGCTGTCGAAGGATTGATTCCGTTGGGGCGGTCGCTGTTGCTGCTGAAATGGCCGGCTACCATTATACTGGCTGCGCGGCGGTTGATTTGATCCTGATCTCTTTTGCCTGACGAGTTGGGATTGGTTCGGCCGATGCCCAGCCGTGCCGATCTAGGACCGGCGCTCGGTCTGGTCCTCCCGGACGACGCGCTCGTGCCCGTCCATCTCGCTCTTGATCCGGTATTGAAATATGCCACCCGTCTCGGGGAGCTGTCGAACAACCTTGTAGCGACCCTTTCCTTTGCTATCCCCGCCAAGACCGGGCGAAAAGTGCAGGGCCTGCCCAACGGCAAATTTATGCGTAGCCATGTTCTGCTCCAGCAAGCGGAGTGCCGCCATCTCCGGCGGCACTCCGCACCGTTGAATTCTTAAGTGACTTGAAGGTTGACCGCTGAAGTCTTCCCTTGCTGGCCGCGTTCGAGTTCGAAGGTGACCTGCTGGTTTTCGTTCAGCTGGCTCAGTCCCGCTCGCTCAACCGCAGAGATGTGAACGAACACGTCCTTGGAGCCGTCATCCGGCTGAATAAATCCGTAACCCTTTTGGGCGTTGAACCACTTTACCGTTCCGCTAGCCATTGTACGTTCCTTCGAAACAACACGGCCGTCATCCAGCGCTGGATGACGGGTCAAATCTCGGCACGGAACGGAAGCAGGTCCAGCGCTCGATCGCGAGCTAAGGGGGAAAGCAGACGAACCGCCGGAGTCGACGACCGGAATGTAGGCTGCGGTCGATATTTTTACAATGGCAGCTGCCATTTCGTCGCCGTCGACCATAATTTCCTGTTCTCCCTGGTGGGTATGGTTCCTGTTCTTCCTGGTGGGTATGGTCGCCTGAAAATGAGATTGCCGCGGCACCCGAAATGCCGACCCTCCCTCGCCGGTGCGTGCGTAATTTTGGACAGCAGCGGGCAGTGGCGAGCGCGATATGCGTGGTTCCGTCACAAGCAAGAGCTACACTTCATGCACCACTGTTACGCGAATTATAATTTCGCGGTGGTCGATTTCTCATGGGACAAGCGTTTCGGGACCTATAGGGGACCGGCCGGCTACGCCCCATTCCCGAAGCCGTCGCCATCGAGATCCGCCATTCTTGGCGCCCCGACCCGACGCCGCTGAGGGTCCGCGTGGGTTCGAATTAGGGCATCGTTTGGACCAGGCGGTCGACCGGGCTGGGTGGTGAGCAGCCTGCCCGTCCCGTGTGACCGTCGCGGACCTTAAACAGCAGCAACGTCTACCGCGCTGCTCCCCGACCTGGACAAGGCCGGCGTCTCCGTAGGCTCAACCGAGCTGCACCTTGACATTATGGGTGCCGCCGTCGTCCATCAGCTTCAAGCTCAACCGTCGCTCCACGACCATCGCTCGCCCGTCGATAGTGGCCGCGAGGATGCCCCGACAGATGCCGTCGGGGTTCTCGACCAGGATCTCGTATCGCGCGGAGCGGAACCGAACCGTCATCTCGAAACGGGGCCAGGCCTTGGGAATGCAAGGGTTCAGGTGCAGGATGTCGTCCTCTAGACGCAGACCGAGGATGCTCTCGACGCCGGCGCGCTGCATCCATCCAGCCGAACCGGTGTACCAGGTCCAGCCGCCACGCCCGGTGTGGGGGCGGGCAGCGTAGATGTCGGCGGCGATGACATAGGGCTCGACCTTATAACGGTGGACATCGGACCGAGTGCGGGCGTGGTTGATGGGGTTCAGCAGGGAGAGTAGCGCGGCCGCCTTGTCGCCTTCGCCGAGGTCAGCGAACGCCATTACCGACCACAGAGCGGCATGGGTGTATTGGCCGCCGTTTTCGCGAATGCCCGGTGGGTAGCCCTTGATGTAGCCGGGATCGAGCGGTGTTTTGTCGAATGGCGGCGTAAACAGCAGCGCCAGTTGATCCTGTGGTCGAATCAGCTCGCGCTCGACCGCGGCCATGGCGCGTGCCGCGCGTCCTGCGTCAGCTGCCCCCGAAATCGTCGCCCAGGACTGCGAGATCGCATCGATCCGGCACTCCTCGTCCGTCGCCGATCCGAGCGGTGTGCCGTCGTCGAACCAGGCGCGGCGGTACCAATCGCCGCCCCAGGCCTCGCGCTCAAGCGAGGCTTGCAGCGCCCGGGCGTGCGTTCGCCATGTGGCGGCACGCGCCGTCTCGCTCCGCGCGTCGGCATAGGGGGCGAATTCGTTGAGCGCCGCATATAGTAGCCAACCAAGCCAGACACTCTCGCCCTGGCCGAGTTCCCCGACGCGGTTCATGCCGTCGTTCCAATCGCCGGTGCCGATGAGCGGCAATCCGCGATCGCCGACCTGGAGGCTGGCATCGAGACCGCGAGCGCAGTGCTCGAACAGCGTGCCGACCTCATCGGATATCGTCGGCTGGAAAAAGCTGTCATGCTCTTCGAGTTGCAGAAGTTGGCCTTCCAGGAACGGCACCACCGCGTCCAGCACGGCGGCATCAGCGGTCGCGCCGACATACTGCGCGACGGCGTAGGCGAGCCATGCCCGATGGTCGGAGATGCGGGTGCGTACCCCTTGGCCCGAATGCGGTAACCACCAATGCTGTACGTCGCCTTCGACGAATTGCCGCCCCGCTGCTCGCAGTAGATGCTCGCGCGTCATCGCCGGCTGCACCGAAGTCAGTGCCATGCCGTCCTGCAACTGGTCGCGAAAGCCATAGGCGCCGCTTGCCTGGTAGAACCCCGAACGGGCCCAGATGCGGCATGCCAGCGTCTGATACAGCAGCCAGCCATTCAGCATGATGTCCATCGCCCGATCGGGCGTCTTCACCTGCACCGCGCCGAGGACACCATCCCAATGACGACCAACCTCGGCCAACACGGCGTCGAGATCGGTCGTGCGGTAACGCTCGATGAGGTTCCGTGCGTCCTCGCCGCTCGCGGCCTCACCGAGGAAAAAGACAATCTCAACACGCGTGTGTGCGGGCAATACCAACACGGCCCGGAGCGCGCCGCAAGGATCGAGGCCGGCGCCGACAGTGTTGGAGAGTGGCGTCCCATCGGCCAGTCCCACCGGATTCTCCAGCGTCCCGTTGCGGCCGATGAATTCTCGCCGGTCGCCTGTCCAATCCGAATGGCGCCCCCGAAGATCGGCGAAGGCTACACGCGATCCGAACGCTGCATTCCACCGATTGCGGGCGAACATCGCGCCGGTGACTGGATCGATCTCGGTCGTTACGAATGCCCCCGAGGCGGCACGCGACGAACCCAGCACCCACTCCACGTAAGCGGTCACCGACAGATGGCGGTCGCGACCAGATGTATTGCGCAGCGTCAGGCGGGAAATTTTGATCGGATCATCGAGCGGCACGTATTGCACAAGCTCCGCGGTGATGTGGTGCGCGGCGTGCTCGAACCGGCTGTATCCCCATCCATGCCGTACCACATAGGCCGCGCCATCGTCGCGGATCGGCAGCGCCGTCGGGCACCACAACGCCCCGGTGTCGTCGTCGCGCAGATAGAAAACCTCACCGGGGCGATCGCTGATCGGATCGTTGGACCAAGGCGTGAGTTGGTTTTCACGGCTGTTGACCGACCAGGTAAAGCCGCCGCCTTCGGTTGCCACTTGAAAGCCGAAAGCAGGATTGGCGATGACGTTGATCCATGGTGCCGGCGTGGACTGGCCTGGCCCGAGGTGCGTGACATATTCCCGCCCGCCTGCTGCAAAGCCGCCCAGTCCGTTGAAGAATTCGAGCGCCGGGAGCGGTGCCACCGCTCGCTGTTCACTGTTGGCCGCCGCCCGCTTTTGCGTGGTCCGTACAGCTTCCTTGGCATCGGGCACACGGTCGAGCTGATCGGCGAGCGACCCGCGCTGCCCGACCAGAACGACCCGCGCCACCGACGCGACCAAACTGCGGGTTTCCGCGGAAATCTGGTCTGCCCGCAGCACGAGGGCACGCCCCCGCCGCCGCTCCACGCCGTCTGGCGACGATGCCTGGCTCGCCCGGACGAGAGTATCGAGCGCGATCTGCAGATCCTGAATGTAGGACGACGCGCGTTCGTTCAGGATCACGAGATCCACCGCGAGCTGCTTCATCCGCCAGTATTCGTGCGCCTGTAGCAGTTGCCGCGCGAGATCGAGGTGTTCTGCATCGGCGATGCGCAGCAGCACGATCGGCAGGTCGCCGGAAATGCCCATGGACCACAGCCCCGGCTGTCCGCCGCAGCCGCGCAGGATGGTATCCGAGGAGGGCCGAAGTGCCGGCCCGGCATACAGCAGATGGCCCGCGACGCGCTGGAACAGCCCAGCCTCCGCGGGACTGATGCCAAGATGGTGGAGTTGCACCTGCGCCTGGGTCCACGCCAGGGTACGAGCGCGCTCGAATGCCGTGGTGTCGCGATGCTTGTCCACGAGGTCAAGCACGGCCTCCCGCGTTTCAGCAACAACCGTCCAGAAGGCGATGTGTACAATGGCCTTGGGTGCGACCCGCACACGGCGGCGTAACGCAAAGACCGGATCGAGCACCGTGCCGACCGTATTGGACAACGGCCGGCCGTCGATCACCGCGATCGGCCTGTGGACGCCGTGGCCCCGGCCGAGTAACCGGGCTCTGTCGGTCTCCACCTCCAGCTTTCCTACCACCTCCTCATCCACAATCACCAGATGTGCGGCCCAAATCTCCTGTTCGCTCGGTGCGCGCCGCCGCCGCGTCGCGAGGATGGTACCCAGCTCCGCGATGTACTCCGTGGCAACAAACAGCTTTAGAAACGCCGGATGCGCGACGTCGTCGGCTTGCGGCGCTAGCACGAGCTCGGCATAGGACGTCACGTCGATCTCGCGCGCGCGACTGCCGGAATTGGCGATCGAGACGCGTCGGACCTCGGCATCATCCTCGCCCGAGACGAGCACCTCCAGCGTTGTCGTCAGCGTTCCGTCGCGCCGGGTGAACTCGGCGCTATCCTCGTTGAACGAAACATCATAGGCATCGGGTTCGACGCCGCTCGGCTGGAAGCCGGCCGACCACACGTCGCCGCTGTTGACGTCACGCAGGAAGATATAGGAGCCCCAATCGTCGCAGGTGGCATCCTCGCGCCACCGCGTCACGGCCAGATCGCGCCAATGGCTATAACCCGAACCACCGGCGGTCAGCATCACCGTGTAGCGGCCATTCGAAAGCAGGTGGGTGGCAGGCTCCGCGGTGTGCGCGGTGGCCAGCCGCCTACCGCCTTGCGATCCATTCTCCCGTACCCTCCCGGCGGACTTCCCGTCCACGGCCCAGGGACGCACCGCGGCGACGTCGCGCGGCGTGCCCTCCTGCAGTAGCAGTTCGGTGGCTTGCACCATCGGTTCGGCATGAAACCGCGCCCGCATCGCGCCATCCAGCAACGCATCGGCGATCGCCACGATCGTCATGCATTGATGATGCGCCATGAAGGCGCGCACAATCGCGACGTTTGCATCCTCCGGCAGCCGGGCCGGTGTGTAGTCCAGGGCGTCGTAGAAGCCATAGCGGCCGCGCGCGCCGATGCTGGCGAGCCGCGCGAAGTTGCGGACCGCCGCGGCCGGATTGACCATGGCCGCGAGCGCCGTCGCATACGGCGCCACGACGGCGTCGTCGCCTAAGCCGCGCTTCAACCCGAGACCGGGGATGCCGAAGTTGGAGTATTGGTAAGTAAACTCCAGGTCGCGAGCGTTGTATGCGGATTCCGAGACACCCCAGGGCAGGCCGCGCGTGGTGCCATAGCCGATCTGTCGCCGGACGATTAGCCGACTGGTCTGTTCGATGAGGCTACCCGCCGGCGCGCGCATCACCAGCGACGGCATGAGATACTCGAACATCGATCCTGACCAGGAAATCAGCGCGGCGCCTTGCGCGATCGGCGTGACGGCCCGGCCGAGATGGAACCAATGACGGGTGGGAACGTCGCCTTTGGCGATCGCGATGAAGCTGGCAAGCCGCGCTTCGGACGCGAGCAGATCGTAGCAACCAGGGTCGAGGGTGCCATCCTGAACGCGATAGCCGATCGAGAGCAGTTTGCGATTGGGATCGAGCAGAAAGCCGTAGTCCATTTCGAGCGCGATGGATCGCGCGGTCGTTTCGAGGGCAGCGAGGCGGGCAGCCAGCGCGATGGCGGCGTCCGGCGACGTACCGAGGTCACGCCGATGGCTCTCGATCGAGTGGCGCACTGCCGCGATCCAGAACAACGTGTCCGCCGCGGTATCGTCACCCCGTTCAGTCGCGAACGCGGCCGCAATGTCGGCCAAGGTCTCGGCCTGCGCGGCAAGATCTGCGAGTCGCACCGCATGGCTCGCATCGTCCAGATCAGGCTGCCGTATGGCGACCGCGAGTGCGGTGAGCGCGTGGTCAAGCTGCTGCCAGGTCACGGTCTGGGTGCGTCGCCCGTCGCGCAACTGATCCGTCGCTTCGCGCGCGAGGTCGAGTGCGTCGGCGATTCCACTGAGGCGCTGCGCGAAGCTTGGCGTCCGGACGGTCCATTCCCGGCAGGCGTTAGCGAGCGCGATGAGGTGGCCTGCCAGGTTTCCGCTGTCCACAGTGGAGACGTAGGGCGGATCAAGCGGACGCAGATCGCTTGTGTCGTACCAGTTGTAGAAATGCCCACGAAAGCGTGCGAGGCGGCCCATGGTTGATAGCGTCGCGTCGAGGTGCTCGGCCGCTTCGGTGGTTCCCAGCCAGGAAAGATCGCGCGCGGTCGCAGTGGAGAGGAGATACAGGCCGAGATTGGTCGGCGATGTCCGGTGGGCCAGCGCCGGAACCGGGTCCTCCTGGAAATTGTCCGGCGGTAGCATGTTGTCGGCCGCCGTCACGAAGGTCTCGAAGAACCGCCAGGTGCGCCGTGCGATCAGCCGGAGCGCCTGGGCATCGGCAGTCGATACGGACATGCGCCCGGCGATCCTGGGGGACTGGCTGGTCCAGCGCGCGACCACCGGCGAGGCGATCCACAACGCAGACAGCGGTAAGGCCAGTGGCCAGGTGCCGTGCGCTGACAGGCCATGCGCTGACAGCAGTGATACCAGCAGCGCCAGAATGCCGAGCCCGACCCCGCCGACCATCACGCGATAGAAGCCGAGAAGGTCAAGCCGGGGGCCGATCGTCACCTGTGCCGCCGGAACCCATTCGAGCAGATGCCGGTGGGTGACAAACAGCCGCCACAAGGTGCGTGCAATCGCATCGCCCATCAGCCATGCCTGATGTGCCATGAAGGTGACGACGAGCCCCGTCTGGGCGAGCGCCATGCGCAGATCGCTGCCGAGCGCGCCCCAGTGGCTGCGCGGCGTTATCCCACCGCGGCGTGGCACGATGGTGGCCCCGACGGGAATCAATGAGGGCAGTAGGATCGTCGACAGGACAAAGCCGATCCACACGGACGCGGCGGCAAACGGGAAAGCGAACCCAGCCAGTAAAGACAGCATGCAAGCCGGTGCCGACAGCGTTCGCCGCAGATTGTCGAGCATCTTCCATCGGCCCATTGCGGGGGTGGCGTTGAGCGTACGATCAGCGCCGGCGGTCGGTCCGCGTCCGAACATCCACGGCAGCAACTGCCAGTCGCCGCGCGCCCAGCGGTGGTGGCGCCGCGCGGCAACGTCGTACCGGGCGGGAAATTCCTCGACGACTTCGATATCGGACGCGAGACCGGCGCGAGCGAAGATGCCCTCAAACAGGTCATGGCTCAGCAGGGTCGAATCCGGCACGCGATGAGAGAGTGCAGCCTCGAACGCGTCGATGTCATAGATGCCTTTGCCGGCGTAAGAGCCTTCGCCGAGCAGATCCTGGTACACGTCGGAAACGGCGGCGGCGTAGGGGTCGATACCGCTCATGCTGGAGAAGACGCGCTGGAACAGCGAACCCTCGCGGCCGACCGGCAATGACGGCGTGACCCTGGGTTGCAGCACGCCATAACCGGCGACGACGCAGCCGGCGCCGACGTCAAACAGCGGCCGGTTAAGCGGGTGCGCCATCTTACCGATCAGCCGGTGGACCGTGTCGCGCGGCAGCCTGGTGTCGGCGTCGAGCGTAATGACGTAGCGGACGCCCTCGGGCACCTTTGGAACTTGGCCGCCGAGGTGGAGGAAATTGGTGTCGGTCGCGCCGCGGAGCAGACGGTTAACTTCGTGCAACTTTCCGCGCTTGCGTTCCCAGCCGATCCAGCGTGCCTCGCCGTCGTTCCAGATCCGCTTGCGGTGCAGTAGCAGGAACCGGGCGCCCCCAGCTGCCGGGGCATAGCGTTGATTGAGCCGGGCGATGCCGGTTATTGCCCTTTCTAGCAGGGTCATATCGCCGTCGACATGCTCCGTCTCGGCGTCTACCCAGTCGGAGATCAGCGCGAAATGTAGATCGCCCCCCGGGCTAGCGAGGTGGTGGATCTCCAGACGCTCGATCTGCGCCTCAATCGCAGCCTCGGTCGTCAGCAGCGTCGGCACCGCAACGACCGTGCGCAAAGGTGCGGGCACCCCACTGCGCAGTTCCAAAGCAGGCAACAGCGTCGGGCCGAAGCCCCGCGTCACCCCGCGGTTCACCAATGCCACCGCCGCGTCAATGGCCGGGATCGCACCGAGGATGCTGAGCATGCTAAGCCAGAGCGGGGCGACGCCCTTTGTGTGCAAGATGAACAGCGGTATGGCGAGGAGAAGTGCGGCGACTGTAGTGCCGGCGGCTACGTAACCGCCGATGCCGAATGCCCGGGCCAGGCGTCCCGGACGGGTGGACAGCGGTGGCCGGAAACCTATTGCCGCCTCGAATGCGCGGCGTCCGTCGGCGAGCAGGTGATAGCCGGGATCGCCGTGGCGGTCTTGCTCCACGCTGCAGTGCGAATACGGTGTCTGCTTCGCCGCCAGAACGGCGCGGCTCGCGACGTCGAGTTCGGTGCGGTTGGCACCGCGCGCCAGTTTCTCTATGGCGCTGCGATAGAGATTACGCGTGGGAAAATCCATGTCCCGAAACGCGCTGCCAACCGAGAGCACTTCGTCCACCAGGCTCATGCGCTCGAACAGCTCGGGCCAATCGGCATCGGAGATCAGACGCATGCTGGTGATGATGTTGCGCACGGTGACGGCGCCGGTACCCTGTCTCTGGTGTTCGTCGCGCACGACCGCGTCTGCTGTTGTCCCTTGTGCTGCCATATGCTGGTCGAGCCAAGTCAGCGCGGGGGTGATCCTGGGATCCTGATCGCGTAGCCGGTGCACTAGCTGCATGGCAAATGCGTCCGACAGCGCCATGCCTTCATGCGCGGCGAGCACGACCGATGCCGGTTCCGCCGTGCGATCACCGGCACCCAGCAAGCGGTCGGCGAGACCATCCGCCTCCTGCCGCGCTCCGCTGCTGTGAAGGATCAGTTCGGCGAGACGCCGAAGGTTTTCGACCAGGACGATCCTTAGCGTAATCGCAACTGCCCAGAGCTCACCGATCGTCAACGGTTGCACTGTCTGGTAGGCGCCCACGAAGCGGCACAGCATCTCGGTATCGAAGTGGCTGTCGGTGTGCGCAACGAACGCCCAGGCAAGGCCAAATACCCGCGGATAACCCACAAACGGCCCGTCCCTTAGCTTCGGCAGTTGGCGATAATAGCCAGGCGGAAGCGCGGAGTGGATTTCGCGAATCTGACGTTCGACGAGATAGTAATTGTCAACCAGCCATTCGGCTGCGGGCGTGATGGCGCGGCGTTCGTCGATCCCCTTGGCGATCATGCGGTAGGCGTCGAGCAACACCGCCCCGTTGTCGGCGAGGCGGCTATCTAGGGGATGGCCCTTAGTCGGTTTCAGCGTGACCTGTTGCGCAACCGCGAGGCTTCGAGCGTGCTCTTCCAGGCGCTCTATGCTGAAAAGCTCCGCGCGAACGGGATCGCCACTGAGCCAAGGTGATGTCGGCGATCCGCGCCGAAAAACGCGGTCAATGAATGATATCAATTCGATCTTTCTGCGGCGCTATGGCCCGTGATGAGCTCAGTTGAGGTCGGCGGCACGGATAACCAATTGGCCTCAACAACTCGACATTTACATTAGCACGCGGAGGCGCTTGGAGTGCCCAGGATCGCTACCGGAAGATCACGTTCAAGCTGAAGTCTTTCGGGACAATTGGCTTTAGCCATCCTGTCGAATGGCGGCTTAGGGTCACGAGCACCGATGGCGCCAGTTGCGATGAAGGACGGCCCAGCGTCCGAACCCAGTCGGGGCGCGGTGATCGCACAAAGGTCCGCTCTCGTTAAGGCTTCTTGGATGCCTGCCGCTTAAGAACGCAGCCGCGCGCTCGGGCGGCAGGTGTCCGAGAAGCCTCGGGGGAGGAAACCGCGGACGGGCGTGGCGCATCGGTGCCGCGCCCGTGGCCTACCTATGGGGATTTGAGATCGGCGCCTGAGCGGATGCCGTCAGGGCGGCGGCGCCGTCGGGCAAAGAGGGTTCGTGAGTTTGCGGTAGAGGAGCGCGGCTGGACCATGGTTGAGGTCGATGGGGATTGCGCAGCGCCGATCCGACACGGCGATCTGGCCATTGGGCGAGCCCCCTCTTCGCCGCTCGATAGCGGTGGCGGCGGTGGGCGGGATTTAGGCGTGGTGAGCGGCCGCTGGCGATCATGAGCTGTCGATCCGGGTCGGGACCGTAGGGCGATGTTGCGGCGTAGATCCGCGCTCGAAGGTCTCGATGATGATCATGCGCCCGCCGCAGCACGGGCAAGGATGCGAGAGCGTATGGGGTTCAGCCTCGCCCATGGCGCCGGTGTCGCTGGGCTCGAGGTGTGCTGCCTTGACGTTGAGCAGCTGATGCGCCTGCGCGATGTTGTCGGCGCGTCCGCCGTTCGCGAAGAGGCCGTAGTGGCGGATGCGATGGAAGCCGCCGGGCAGGACGTGGATCAGGAAGCGGCGGATGAACTCGTCGATGGCGAGCGTCATCACCTTGGCCTGGTCGCGGCCGTTGGCGCGGTAGTCCTTCCACCTGAAGGTCACGCTGGTGTTGTCGAAGGTGACGAGCCGGCTGTTCGAGATGGCGATGCGGTGGGTGTAGAGCGAAAGATAGGCCAACACCGCCTCGGGACCGCCGAACGGGCGCTTGCTGTAGACGATCCATTCGAGCTTGCGCAGCGGTGCGAGATAGCCGGCGAAGGCGCCGCGCTCATTGAGGCGGGCGTGATCGCCGAAGAACTGCAGACGGCCGGCGGCATGAAGGGCGGCGAACTGTTCCAGGAACAAGCGACGAAACAGCCGCGAGAGCACGCGGACGGGGAGGAAGAATCCAGGCCGGCATGAGACCCATCGTTGCCCATCGCGCGAGATGCCGCCGCCCGGCACGATGATGTGGAGGTGCGGGTGATGGGTCATCGCCGAACCCCAGCTGTGCAGCACGGCGGTGAAGCCGATGCGGGCGCCGAGATGCTTGGGATCGGCGGCGATGGTGGTGAGCGTCTCAGCCGCCGCCTTGAACAGGATGTCGTAGATCGCGGCCTTGTTGTGGTAGGCGATGTCGGCGATCGCGGCCGGTAGGTGAACACCACGTGGTAGTAGGGAACGGGCAACAGCTCGGCCTCGCGTTCGGCCAGCCATTCCTTGGC
>WNGL01008184.1_pt1 | contig 12807 bp, 13 predicted proteins | sample 5400591 | NCBI WGS metagenome assembly WNGL01 (sample SAMN13153377, study PRJNA577476) | soil metagenome | isolation source: 80 cm soil or saprolite under Garry oak tree replicate 1 | place: USA:California | collected 2016-06-15
GGAGGGTCTTCTCCGGCTCGCGCCTCCGGTAACGTCCGAGCGGCGCGCAGGCGCCGCCGGGGTGGCGTTCCCAGACGTGCGGGCCGTCGGGCGAGGCGGGCACCGCGACCCGCGTCGCAAGGACCGGGCCTCGCGATCAGAATCGAACGGAGGCTGCTCTCCCGCGTTCACTCGCAGGAAGTTGAAGGTTTCAAACCCCAGGCCCTCGGCTCCGCGAGCCGAAGAATGCTGGTCTCGCAACTGCGCTGGTTTCACTACAAGAGCATGGCAGCCCAGCGAAATCCGACCCGCAGCAAACCGCATCGCGCCGCAGGGACGAGCCTCTCGCTTGGTGCCACCCTTGGTGGCAGCGGGGTTTCGAAGCGAAATGCCGGAATCACTGCCCGGAGACTCGCAGTGATTCCGGCAACTTGGAGCGGGAAACCGGATTCGAACCGGCGACCCTCAGCTTGGGAAGCTGATGCTCTACCAACTGAGCTATTCCCGCGTGATCGTCGGCATCTTCTGCCGTGATCAGGCGGCCGAGTCAAGGCGCGCGTGGGGGTCGCCGCGAGGAGGCGCGGCGGGCGCTCCGGGCTCGCTTCGAGGCGAAGCTGCAGAGGACCCCCAGCCTCGCCGACCCGGACCCGCTCGGCTCGGGTCCGGCGAACCGGCATGGGATGCCGCGGCTCCCGACGGGGCAGCGCGAGGAAGACGACCTGCCGGTGCTCGACCTGGGCGACCAGCCGGAGACGCCGCGCGACCGCTGGACGCTCCTGGTGGACGGCGCGGTCGAGGCGCCCATCACCTTCCGGTGGGAGGACCTGCTCGCCCTGCCGCAGGTCGAGCGCGCGGCCGACTTCCACTGCGTGACGGCCTGGTCGGTGCTGGACCTGGCCTGGCGCGGCACGCCGCTCGACGCGATCCTGGCGCTGGCGCGGCCGAAGGCGGAGGCGACCCACGTCATGGCGCACGGGCGCGACGGCTACCTGACGAACCTGCCGCTGGAGGAGGCGCTGAAGGACGACGTGCTCGTCGCCCACACGCTGCGGGGCGCTCCGCTGCCGACCGAGCACGGTGGGCCAGCGCGGCTCCTCGTGCCGCAGCTCTATGCCTGGAAGAGCGCGAAGTGGATCTCCCGCCTCGAGCTCATGACGCACGACCGGCGGGGCTACTGGGAGATCAGGGGGTACTCGAACACCGGCTACCCGTGGCGGGACGACCGGGAGTGGTGACCGCCGGCCCCTCACCCCGGCCCTCTCCCCCGCAGGGGGAGAGGGAGGTGTTGCACAAGGGAGCCGGAAGCCCGCCCTACTTCTTCCGGAACTGGCGGTAGAAGGCGACGATCTCCTTCACCGCGCCCTTCCAGTCGAGCTGCTCCGGGATGTCGCCCTCCTCCGGGCCCTCGATCCAGATGCCGCCGCACGACTCGCAGGTGTCGTAGTGCAGGGAGCGCTTCTCGCCGCCCTCCACCGCCACCAGGTCGACGTTGCAGGCCGGGCACATCCCCGCGATCTCGTCGGGGTTCAGGAAGCCCCCGAGCGCCGTGAGCGCCGGCAGGTTGGCGTGGAGGAGGACCCGGTTCAGATCGGCGCTATCGATCCACTGCCCTCCACAGGATGAGCAGCGCTGGAGCGTCGTTTCTCCGCTCGCGATCTCGCTCATCTCGACTTCGCACCGAGGGCAATCCATGGGAGGACCGGTCTCCTTCGAACCTCGAACCGAGGCTTTTCGTGGGGTGGGTACGGGTGTAGGGGGGAAGGATAGGCGGAACTTCGCCCCAGGATCAACCGGATCGGCCGTTACCCTCGCTGGCCGCCGCCCGGAGCGCCGCGATGAGCCGGCGCAGCCGCTCGGCGTGCAGCTTCAGGGCGACCCGGTTCACGATGAGCCGGGCCGAGATCTCCAGCACCGTCTCCTCGATGACGAGGCCGTTGGCGCGCAGCGTCTCGCCGGTCTCGGTGATGTCGACGATGGTGTCGGCGAGCCCCAGCGAAGGCGCCACCTCGATCGACCCGTGCAGCTCGATGATCTCGGCCGGGAGCGACTTCCGGGCGTAGTGCTGCGCCGCGAGGGAGACGTACTTCGTCGCCACGCGCGGCGCCACGCCCTTCGGCAGGGGCGGGGCCCCCCTGCGGCGCGCCACGATGACGGAGCACCGCCCGATGCCGAGGTCGAGCGGCTCGTAGAGGTCGCGCGGCTCCTCGCGCAGCACGTCGAGCCCCGCCACTCCCACGTCGGCGGCGCCGTGCTCGACGTAGCTCGCCACGTCGGCGGCGCGGATGGAGATGAAGCGCAGGCCCGCCTCCGGCGCATCGGCGGCGAGCTTGCGGGTCCCGTCGAGCAGCGCCCGCGGCGAGACTCCGACCGCCTTCTCGAACAGCGCGGACGCCTCCTCGAGCAGGCGGCCCTTCGGGACGGCGACGGTGATCAGCTCCGGTCGCTGCGTCACGCCTTCACCCGCCGGATACGCGCGCCGAGCGGCGCGAGCTTCTCCTCCAGCCGCTCGTAGCCGCGGTCGAGGTGGTAGACGCGCTGCACCTCGGTCGTGCCCGAGGCCACGAGCCCGGCCAGGACCAGCGCGGCCGAGGCGCGCAGGTCGCTCGCCATGACCGGCGCGCCCGAGAGCTGCGGCACGCCCTTCACGAGCGCGGTCTTGCCGTCGACGGTGATGTCGGCCCCCAGCCGGCGCAGCTCCAGGACGTGCATGTAGCGGTTCTCGAAGATGGTCTCGGTCACGACGGAGGAGCCCGAGCCGACCGCCAGGAGCACCATCATCTGGGCCTGCATGTCGGTGGGGAAGCCGGGGTGTGGCGCGGTGCGGAGCTGGATGGGGTGCGCGGGGCCATTGCCCACGACGCGCAGGCCGTCCGGGATGGCCTCGACGTGGGCGCCCGCCTCGCGCAGCTTCTCGACCAGCGCCGCCAGGTGGACCGGATCGAAGCCCTTCACCCGCACGTCGCCGCCGGTGAGCGCGCCGGCGACGAGGAGCGTGCCCGCCTCGACGCGATCGGCGATGACGGTGTGCCTGAGCGCCCCCAGCCGCTCGACGCCCTGCACCCGGATCTCGGTGCGGCCGGCCCCCTCGATGCGCGCGCCCATCGCGTTGAGCGCCGCCGCCAGGTCGGCCACCTCCGGCTCGCGGGCGCAGTTGCGGAGCACCGTCGTCCCCTCCGCCAGCACCGCCGCCATGATGGCGTTCTCGGTCCCGGTGACGGTCTGGACGTCGAAGCCGAACTCGGCGCCCCGCAGGCGCCCGCTCGGCACGCGCGCCATCACGTAGCCGTGCTCGATGGCGATCTCCGCCCCGAGCGCCGTGAGGACCTTGAGGTGCTGGTCGATGGGGCGGTCCCCGATCGCGCAGCCGCCGGGGAGCGACACCCGCGCCTCGCCGAAGCGGGCGAGGAGCGGCCCCAGCACCACCACGCTCGCGCGCATCGTCTTCACGAGCTCGTAGGTCGCCTCGGGACGGACGCGCGCGGGGACGCGGACGAGGAACGACGATGAGGCGCCGAGCTTCTCCCCGCCGTCTCCCTGCCGGGGAGTGGGAGATCTCGAGACCTCGCAGCCCATCGAGGAGAGGAGCCGGCCCATGGTCCGCACGTCGGCCAGGTCGGGTACGTTCGCGACCACGTGCTCGCCCTCGGCGAGGAGCGCCGCGGCCAGGATGGGCAGGGCCGCGTTCTTCGCGCCGGAGACCTGCACCTCGCCCCGGAGCGCCACCCCGCCCTCGACGATGATCTTGTCCATGCCGGGCGAGTTCCTAGCTGATCGCGCGGGCGATCACCAGCCGCGGGAGGCCCGCGAGGTCGCGCCGCACCTCCGCCGAGGTGAAGCCCGCCGCGCGGCACAGCTCCGGCAGCGGTCCCGCGTGGGATTCGTGCATCTCCACCACCAGCGTCCCGCCCGGCCTGAGCCAGCCCACCGCCTCGGTCACCAGCCGCCGCGCCACCGCCAGGCCGTCCGGGCCACCGTCGAGCGCGAGGCGCGGCTCGCGGGCGAGCTCTCGGGCGAGGCCGGGCAGCTCGCCGGAGGGGACGTAGGGCGGGTTCGCCGTGATGACGTCGAAGCGGAGCCCGGGCGGCAGCGGCGCGAACAGGTCGCCCTGCAGCCACTCGACGCGCGCTCCGAGCCGCTCCCCGTTGTCGCGCGCCAGCGCCAGCGCCTCCGCGGAGAGGTCCACCGCCCACACGCGCGCCTGCGGGCGCTCGAGCGCCAGCGACGCGGCCACGCAGCCGGAGCCGGTGCACAGGTCGAGGGCGAGGCCCTCCGGCGGGAGGACCGCGAGCGCCGCCTCGACGAGCAGCTCCGTCTCGGGCCGCGGGATGAGCACGCGCGCGTCGACGCGGAACGGGTGCCCGTAGAACTCCCGCGCGCCGGTGAGGTAGGCGGTGGGCTCGCCCTCGCCGCGGCGCCGCACGAGCTCGCGGTAGCGCCCGAGCTCCGGCGCGCCGAGCGGCTTGTCGAAGTCGAGGTAGAGCCGGACCCGGTCGCAGCCGAGCGCGTGCGCGAGCAAGAGCTCGGCGGTGAGGCGCGGCGAGTCCACCCCGGCGCGGGCGAAGAAGCCCTGGGTCCAGGCCAGGAGCTTCAAGGGAGTCCACTGCTCGTTGGTCAAGGTCAGGCGCGCCGCTCGGCGGAGGCGGCTGCGATCTGCTCGCGTGACGCCTCGCGCAGCGCCTCGGCGGCGTAGTGGGTGCGGCAGGCGTCGATCAGGTCCTGCACGTCGCCGTCCATCACCGCCGGCAAGTTGTGGCGGGTGTAGTTGATGCGGTGGTCGGTCAGCCGGTCCTGCGGGAAGTTGTAGGTGCGGATCTTCTCGGAGCGGTCGCCCGAGCCGACCTGGCTCTTCCGCGTCGCGTCGCGCGCGCTCTGCTGCTTCTCCTGCTCCAGCTCGAACAGCTTCGCGCGCAGCATCTTCATCGCCATGTTGCGGTTCTTCAGCTGCGACTTCTCCTGCTGGCACTTCACGATCACGCCGGTCGGCTTGTGGGTGATGCGCACCGCCGAGTCGGTGGTGTTCACCGACTGGCCGCCCGACCCGGTGGACCGGAAGACGTCCGTCTCCAGGTCGGCCGGGCTGATCTGGATGTCGATCTCCTCCGCCTCGGGCATCACCGCCACCGTGACGGTGGAGGTGTGGATGCGGCCCTGCGCCTCGGTGGCGGGCACGCGCTGGACGCGGTGCACGCCCGACTCGTACTTGAGCGACGAGTAGACGGCGTCGCCGGAGATGGTGACGGTGACGTCCTTCACGCCGCCCAGCGGGCCGGGCGAGGTGTCGAGCACCTCGCAGCGCCAGCCGCGCCGCTCGGCGTAGCGCAGGTAGAGCCGGAGCACCTCGGCCGCGAAGAGCCCCGCCTCGTCGCCGCCCGCGCCGGCGCGGATCTCGAGGATGACGTCCTTCTCGTCGTTCGGGTCCTTCGGGACGAGGAGGCGCTTCAGCTCCTCCTCGGCCGGGCTCACCCGCGGCCGCAGCGCGGCGAGCTCCTCCTTCGCGAGCTCGCGCAGCTCCGGGTCCTTCTCGGCGAGGAAGGCCTCGTTGTCGGCGATGTCGGCGAGGAGCTTGCGGTAGGCGCGGAGCGAGGTGACGGCCGCCTCGACGCTGGCCCGCTCCTTCGCCACCTTGCGGTAGCGCTCGCCCGAGGAGACGACTCCCGGGTCGGAGAGCTGATGCGTCAGCTCCTCGAACCGCGACTCGATCGCGTCGAGCTTCTTCAGCACCTCGGGCGAGAGCATGGGATGGCTTTCTTAACCGCTCACTCCCCGCCCCGGCAAGGACGGCGGGTGGTTCGGGGGGTCAGCGCCGGGTGAGCGCCTCGCTGAGGAGCCTCAGCGGCGCGATGTCGACCCGGGCGCTCTCGAGCAGGATGTGGAGCAGGTTCTGGCCGACGCGGCAGAGCTGCGCGAGCTGCTCCAGGCGCTGCAGGCGGAAGCGGGCGGCGGCCTTGACGTGCGGATCCACGTCGGCGAGCGCGCCCTTCACCTCGCGCAGCGCCGCCTCCACGCTCTCCAGCGCGGCCGAGATGGCCTTCCGCTCCCGCTCGGCGAGCACGCGCCGGACGAGCGACCAGATGTTGGTCTCGGCCTCGAAGTGCTCCTTCCGGTCGCCCGCGACCGGGGCGCTGCGCACGACGCCCCAGCGGCGCAGCTCGGCCAGGCTCATCGACAGGAGCCCGGTGGAGATGCGGAGCCGCTCGCACAGGTCCGGCGCGGCGAGCGGCCGCTCGGAGAGGAAGAGCACCGCCCAGATGCGCCCGAGCTGGCGGCGGAAGCCCCACAGCTCCATGAGCTCGCCGACGGCGTCGGCCACGGCCAGCTCGGCGCGCTGCAGCGCGAAGGACCCGGCGCGCTCACCCCCGCGGACGTCGGCCGAGCTGGCGCTCATGGCAGCTTCACCCGCAGGGCCACGTCGGCCAGCGCGCAGGCGGCGAAGCCGACGGAGGCGAAGGCGTTGAAGGTGAAGAAGGCGGCCCCGATCCGCTCCCGCCGCAGCTGGCCGCGCGGCGCGGCGTAGAGGTGCTCGGCCCCGAGGATGGCGGCCATCAAGCCAGAGCCGAGGAGCCAGCCGGGGCCGCGCCCGGCGAGGAGCCCCGCCGCCGGGAAGGTCAGCGCCGCGAGCAGGTGGAGGAGCCGCGCCCAGCGGAGCGCGCCCGTCACCCCGAAGCGGGCCGGGATCGAGTGGAGCCGGGCGCCGCGGTCGAAGTCCACGTCCTGCAGCGCGTAGAGCACGTCGAAGCCGGCCACCCAGGCGCCGACGCCCAGCCCGAGCACGATCGCCGACGAGGGCGCGGTGCCGGTGAGGGCGAGGGCGACGCCGATGGGCCCGAGCGCCTGGGCGACGCCGAGCCAGAGGTGGCAGGCCCAGGTGAAGCGCTTGGCGTACGAGTAGCCGAGCAGGATGGCGAGCACGGGGAGGGAGAACGCGCCGCACAAGGGCGAGATGGACCAGGCGAGCCCGGCGAACGCGACCGCGCTCCCGGCGAGCAGCGCCCAGGCGGCGCGGAGCGGGACCTCGCCCGTGACGAGCTCGCGCCGGAGCGTGCGAGGGTTTCGCGCGTCGAAGGCGCGGTCGGCGAGCCGGTTCATGGACATGGCGGCCGTCCGCGCCGCCACCACCGCCGCCACCACCAGCGCGAGCCGCAGGGGCTCGAGGCGGGCGCCGGGCAGCACCAGCACCGCAGCGCTGGCGGCGAAGGGCAGGGCGAAGAGCGAGTGCTCGAACTTCACCATCCGGGAGAGGGCGGCGACGGTCATGCGGGGCTCCCGGGGACGTGCCGCGCGACCCACTCGAACGCGCGCTCCTCGGCTCCGAACACCTCGAGCAGCCAGCGCGCCGGCTCGTCCGGCCGCTCCCCGCGGAGCGGCGCCGCGATCACTCCGGGCGCCGCGCCGGGGGCGAGCCGCCCCACCGCGGGCGCGCCGACCGCCCCCCCGTTCCAAGCGAGCAGCAAGAGCCGCTCCGGGGCCACCTGCGGGAAGCCGCGCAGGAGCGCGGCCAGCTCGGCGAGCGGCGCGAGCGAGTGGGACGACGCGAGCGAGTCGGTGCCGATGGCGAGCGGGATGCCGGCGGCGAGGAGGCGCGGCAGATCGGCGAGCTTCCCGCCGATGTGCAGGTTCGAGCGCGGGCAGAGGACCACCGTCGCGCCCGAGCGCGCGAGGAGCGCCACGTCCTCCTCGTCGAGGTCGACCGCGTGGACGGCGAGCGAGCTCGAGCCGAGGTGCGGCGCCACCACCGCCACCGCCGAGCGCCCGAGCGGCGGCATGGACAGCGAGCCGAAGGCCCGGTTCATGGACGCGAACGGACCCGCGCCGGTGGAGCAGAAGATGCGCTCGGCAGGGTCCTCCGCGAGGTGGATCGAGGCCGGGCCTGCGCGCAGGAGCTCCGCCAGCACGCGCGGGTGCGTCGAGTAGACGGCGTGGGGCGAGGGGGCGATGCGCAGGCCCGGCCCGGGGGCCGGCGAGCGCGCGCGCAGCTCGCGCGCGCTGGCGAGCGTGGCCTCGATGCGCCGCTCGGAGAAGCCGAACACCTCGTGGAAGACCGTCCCGACCAGCCCGGCGCGGGTGAGGTGCGGCAGGGCCGCGAGCGTGTTCGAGACCTCGCCCACCGCCGCCACGCCGGCGTCGGCGAGGTCGTACATCACGTCGTCGAGGATGTGTCCGGCCTCGGGCGCCTCGGCGCGCGTGGCGACGAGGAGGTGCACCCAGGCCGGGAGACCCTCGCCGCCCTGGATCCGTCCCTGAAGATGAGACAGCTCGAGGTGCGTATGCGCGTTCACGAGCGCGGGCAGGAGGACGGCATCGAGGTGCTCGGAGCGTCCGTGCCGCGCTTCCACCTCCGCGCGCGGCCCGACAGCGAGGATCGTGTCGCCGTCGAGCGCGATGGCGCCGTCGGCGATGACCGCCGCCGCTGGCCTCCCCGTGAACACCCACCTCGCGCTGACCACCCGCACGCCCATGCTCAGGCCACCTCTACCGGCCCGAGCCGGTCGTACCGCATGTTGCGTCGCACCGGCACGAAGCCGGCGCCGCGGATATGCCGCTCCACCTCCTCGGTGTCCATGTTGAAGGTGGTCCCGGCCGCCGAGACCACGTTCTCCTCGATCATGACCTGGCCGAAGTCGTTGCAGCCCATGTGCAGCGCCGCCTGCGCCACGCCTCCGCCCATGGTGACCCACGACGCCTGGAGGTTCGGCACATTGTCGAGGACGAGCCGCGCGAGCGCGTTCTCGCGCAGGTAGGCGTGGGCGCTGTTGTCGCCGGCCTCGAGGCGCGTGTGCTCGGGCTGGAAGGTCCAGCAGATGAAGGCGGTGAAGCCCCCCGTCTCGTCCTGGAGCTCCCGCAGCCTCAGGAGGTGCGTCGTGCGGTGGCGCGCCTCCTCGCCCACCCCGAACATCATGGTCCCGGTCGACTTGAGCCCGAGCCGGTGGGCGGCCCGCATCACCGTCAGCCACTCGTCGGTGGAGCACTTGAGCGGGGCGATGCGCCGCCGGACCTCGTCATCGAGGATCTCGGCCCCGCCGCCCGGGATCGAGCCGAGCCCGGCCGCCACCAGCCGCGAAAGAGTGGCCTCGAGCGAGAGCTCGCTCGTGCGCGCGATGTGCCAGATCTCCTCCGGCGAGAGCGCGTGCAGGTTGATGGTGGGATAGCTCGCCCTCACCCACCGGAACAGGTCCTCGTACCACTCGATGCCGAGGTCGGGGTGGAGCCCACCCTGGAGGAGGACCTCGATGCCACCGAGGGCGATCGTCTCCTCGATCTTCTGGGCGAGCTGCTCGCGGGTGAGCACGTAGGACTCTCCGTGCCCGCGCGGCCGGTAGAAGGCGCAGAAGTGGCACGCGGTCGTGCAGACGTTCGTGTAGTTCACGTTGCGCGAGATGATGTACGTGACGACGCCGTCCGGGTGGAGCGCGCGCCGGCGCAGATCCGCGGCCAGCCCCAGCTCGAGCAGCGGCGCCTGCTCGTCGAGCAGCTCCGCCTCGTCGTGGTCGAGCCGCTGGCCGTCGGCGCCCTTCTGGAGGGCGGTGTCGAGCGACACCGGGCGGCGGGGGCGCGCCGAGCGGACGCGGTCGTCGGCGAAGTGGAGCGAGGTCGGCGGCGCGAAGCCGTACTCGGCCACCTTGGCGAGGAACGCCTCCAGCCCCTGCAGCTCGTACGGCCCGAGCCCGTAGCGGATGCGCTGCGTGAGGTAGCGGCGGTAGCGCTCCGCGTCTCCGCCCTTCTCCTTCGCGAACGCCTGCGCCAGCTCGGTGCGCAGGCCCAGGCCCTGGTGGGCCGCCCGCGCGAGCTCGGCCACGTCCTCGGGCGCCAGCACGCCCGGCCGCGCGGCCCACAGCGCGTACACCATGGGGAGCTTGGTGAGGCTCGTCCACTCCCGGCCGAGGTCGAGCACGTGGTTCGCGTGCACGTCGAAGCCGCGGTCGCCGATGACGAGGGCGCCCTTCGTGCCCCGGGCGCGGGCGAGCCCCTCCACCGCCGGCAGCGGGGTGAAGGTGGGGTGGAGGCCCTTCTCGGCCAGCACGACCTTGGCGAGGAGCTGCGAGGTGCGCGAGGCGGTGTCGAGGAAGACCTCGTCCCACACCACCGGCGACTGCTCGCCGGCGAGGAGCACCGTCGTCACCGGGCCGTCCGAGCCAATGGCGACGCCCGGCACGATCTCGTAGTCCTTCCCGACGAGGGCTCCGACCGGCAAGAGCGCGAGCTCCACCTCGCCCGCCTCGAGCATGGCCGCGCAGCGGGAGGGTTCGGCCAGGACGAGCTCGATGCGCTCGGAGCGCTCGAGCCCGACCGTGAGCGGGCGGGCGTTCAGGAAGGAGACGGCGGCGGCGCGGAGCTTCTTCATGGTGTCCTCGTCAGGCCGCGACCGGCTGCGTGTGCACGCGCAGCACGTGGTAGAGGCTGTCGCGCTCGGCCGGCACGCGGCCGGCGGCGCGGATGAGCCGGTGGAGCTGCGGCTCGGCGAGGGCCTGCGGAGTCTTCGCCCCGGCCATGTGGTAGATGCGCTCCTCGAGCACGGTGCCATCGAGGTCGTCCACGCCGAAGCTGAGCGCCGTCTGGGCGAGGCGCTCGCCCAGCATGATCCAGTACGCCTTCACGTGCTCGAAGTTGTCGAGGAACAGGCGGGCGGTGGCGTAGGTGCGCAGCCCGTCGTATCCCGTCGGCTTGGGGAACGCCTTCCCCATCATGTTGTGCTCGGGGTGGAAGGCGAGCGGGATGAAGACCTGGAAGCCGCCCGTCTCGTCCTGCAAAGCGCGCAGCCGCGCCATGTGATCGACGCGCTCGTCCAGCCGCTCGATGGTGCCGTAGAGCATGGTGGCGTTCGTCTTCATGCCGAGCCGGTGCGCCACCCGGTGCACCTCCAGCCACTGCTCGGCGGTCGCCTTGTCGTCGCAGACCTTGCGGCGCACGCGGGAGGCGAAGATCTCGGCCCCGCCGCCGGGCAAGGTGTCCACCCCCGCGCTCTGCAGCTCGCGCAGGACCTGCTCGTAGCTCTTCCCGAACTTCTCCGCGAAGAAGTGGATCTCGACCGCCGTGTACGCCTTGATCTTGAGCTCGGGCCAGGCGGCGTGGATACGGCGCGGGACCTCCAGGTAGAAGTCCCAGGCCAGGTCGGGGTGCAGCCCGTTCACGATGTGCACCTCGGTGATGCCGAGGGGCCGCTTCGAGAGGACGTGCTCCACCGCCTCCTCGAGGCTCATCGTGTAACCCTCGCTGGCCGTCTTGTCGTCGGGCCGCGCGAACGAGCAGAACTTGCAAGACGCCACGCAGACGTTGGTGAAGTTCAGGTGCACGTTCCGGTTGTAGAACGCGAGGTCGCCGTGCCGGTCCTCGCGGACGTGGTTCGCGAGCGCGCCCAGCGCGGCCAGGTCCGGGGTCTCGAGGAGCCGGAGCGCGTCCGCCTCGCTCAGCCGCTCGCGGGCGAGCACCTTGTCGCGGATCCCGCCCAGTCCGGCCGTTTCGAGCGCGCGCTGCGCCAGCTTCGAGAGCATGTGCTAGTCCTCCACCGGCTCGGCGCGCGAGCGGGGCGCGAGCCCCTCCCAGCGCCGCATGAGATCGTTCGGGATGGCGAGGCGATCGAGGAGCCGCGACACCACCGTGTCGACGAGCGCGCCGATGTCCTTCGGGTTCGAGTAGAAGCTCGGGCAGGCGGGGACGACGACGGCGCCCGCCTCGATGGCGGCGGTCATGGCCCGCGCGTGCACGAGCGAGATGGGCGTCTCGCGCAGGCAGAGCACGAGCCGCCGGCGCTCCTTCAACATGACGTCGGCGGCGCGGCCGACGAGGTCCATCGAGACGCCGTGGGCGATGCGGGCCATCATCCCGGCCGAGCAAGGCACCACCACCATCCCGTCGTACTGCGCGCTCCCCGACGCGAAGGGCGCCGTGAAGTCGCGGTTCTTCCAGATCGTGAACGGGTAGTGAGGCTCGGCGCCGACCTCGCTCTTCCACACCTGCTTCCCGGCGTCGGTGAAGACGAGGTCGCAGGAGACGCCCTGCGCCGCGCCCTCGGTGGCGAGGAAGTCGAGGAGGCGCTTCGCGTAGGGCGCGCCCGAGGCGCCGCTGACGGCGACGACGAGCTTCACGCGCGCCTCGCCGTGACGAGCCCGCACACGCCGGGGAAGAGCGTCTCTCCGCGGACGTCCTCGAACCCGGCCTGGCGGCACGCCGCCTCGAACTCGGGCCGCGAGGCGAAGCGCTCCATCGACGCCACCAGGTACCGGTACGCGGCGGGATCCGGCGAGAGCACCCGGCCCAGCACCGGCAGGGCGAGCCGGTTGTAGGCGCCGTGTACGAAGCGCGAGCCCTGCGATTCCGGGCGGAAGAACTCCAGGACGCCCAGCCGTCCGCCGGGCCGGAGCACCCGCGCCAGCTCGGCGAGGCCGCGGTCGAGCGCGTCCAGGTTCCGCACCCCGAAGGCGACCGTCGCGAGGTCGAAGCGCGCGGCGGGGAAGGGCAGGGCGAGGGCGTCGGCCTGCGCCGCCGGGAACCCGGTCTTCCGAGCGCCGCGCGCCAGCATCTCGCGCGAGAAGTCGGCCGCGACGACGCGCAGGCCCGGTGCCCGTCGCCGCGCCTCGGCCGCCACGTCCATCGTGCCGGCGCAGTTCGCCTCGCCGGGCAGCGGGACGTGTCCCTCCGCTCGCCCTTCGACTCCGCGCTGCGCGCTACGCTCAGGGTGAGCGGCAGGGTTCTCTTCCGTTCGCCCTGAGCGTAGGCCGGAGGCCGTAGTCGAAGGGCGAGCGCGCTCTGACTCCATCATGCCACCCCCTTCTTCGGGATCCAGCTCGCCGCCGGCGGCACGGGGATGTTCGGCCGGTGGAGCATCGGCGCGGA
>WNGL01007507.1_pt1 | contig 12802 bp, 14 predicted proteins | sample 5400591 | NCBI WGS metagenome assembly WNGL01 (sample SAMN13153377, study PRJNA577476) | soil metagenome | isolation source: 80 cm soil or saprolite under Garry oak tree replicate 1 | place: USA:California | collected 2016-06-15
CCGGTCGATGTCTACGATGAGCTAACCGCTGAACGAGAGCGTTCCGTCGCACAGGCCGTCGCGTCGTTGCGTGCGGAAAGACTCGCGGCAAGCGCTGATGTCGAGGCGATCACCGATCGATGGTCGCGGGGTGAGATCACTGCGGAGCAGATGCGGGAAATGGTCTGCGGACTCTACCGCAGCCAGTGACCTTGGACCCGTACATCGACCCGGCTACCGGACTCTTGCGAAACCTGCTTGGGATCGGTGACCCTCATCGGCTCGCTGAGGCGGAAGCTGGACTCACTTTGGCGGCAATCGCCGATCTCGGCGTGCGGATTCTGCCTGGCGGCTACGACCTGGCGCACTTACAGGTCTTTCATCGCGAGATCTTTGGCGACCTGTACCCGTGGGCTGGCGAGATTCGGACTGCAGGGATCGCCAAGACGGATCCGTTCTGCTTGCCTCAGCACATCGAGTCTTATTCGGCAGCGGTGTTCGCGGATCTGGGGAATGAAAACTTCCTGCGTGGATTGACAAGGAAGGTCTTCTTAGATCGGCTCACATACTACTTTGCCGAGGTCAACGCCATACATCCGTTTCGTGAAGGCAACGGTCGCGCTCAGCGCGCATTCTTCCATCAGCTCAGCCGCCAGGCTGGCTAGTACTCCAGCAGTAGATCGTTACCCGCGGCGTGGAACGGCTGACGCGGGACGGCCACCGCTTGATGATCATGGTTTGTGACGACACATGACAATCTGGCGGTGGCCGCTGGCCACAGCGTAGACCCCAGCCGGTGGCTGGGCATCTTCGACGAGCTGATGCTCCGGATCGGCGGTCGTTTCCGGCGGGTGGAGCCGCGGCGGCGGGCGCGGGTGTTTGTGCTGGGCCTGCTGGCCGGGCTGCCGCGGGCGAACTGCTGGAGCATCGCCGAGCACGCGGGGGAGGCAAGCCCGGCGGGGATGCAGCACCTGTTGTCGCGGGCCTGCTGGGATGCCGACGGCGTCCGCGATGACATCCGCGGCTATGTAGTGGAGCACCTGGGTGACCCGGGCGCGATGCTGGTGGTCGATGAGACTGGCGACCTGAAGAAGGGCACGGCCAGTGCCGGCGTGCAACGGCAGTACACCGGCACCGCGGGCAGGGTGGAGAACTGCCAGGTCGCAGTCTTTCTCACCTACGCCGGGCGGGGCGGGCATGCGCTGATCGACCGGGAACTGTACCTGCCGGAGTCGTGGACCAGCGATCCGGGCCGGTGCGCCGCCGCGGGCATCCCTGCGGGCAAGGTGTTTGCGACCAAGCCGGGCCTGGCGTTGGCGATGATCAGCCGGGCGCTGGATGCCGGGACGCCGGCCGGCTGGGTCGCCGGCGACGAGGTCTACGGCGCCGACCCGGGGTTACGGGCCGGCCTGGAGGAACGCCAGGTGAGCTATGTGCTGGCCGTGGCCAAGAGCCATCCTGTCGTCACCGCGGCCGGCGCTGTGCGCGCGGACGCGCTCGCCAGGAAACTGCCGCCCCGGGCCTGGCAGCGGCTGTCGGCCGGGCCCGGTGCCAAGGGCCACCGCTGGTATGACTGGGCCTGGGTCAGCATCGATCCTGGCTTGCCCGGGCACCGGTGGCTGCTGGTCCGCCGCCACCGGCGCACCCGCGAGCTGGCCTATTACCGTTGCTACTCGCCCCGCCACGTCCCGCTCACCACACTCGTGCGGGCCGCTGGCCGCAGGTGGGTGGTGGAGGAGGATTTCCAGGCCAGCAAGGGCCTGGCCGCTCTTGACGAGCACCAGGTGCGGCGCTGGGCCTCCTGGTACCGGTGGGTCACCCTGGCCATGCTCGCGCTGGCCTTCCTCACCGCGGCCGCCCTGGCCGAGCACGCCCAGCCACCGCCAGCCGGGATGGTCCCGCTGACCCGCAACGAGATCGCTCACCTCGCCGCAGTCATGCTCACCCAGCCGGCGCACGTGCGGCACTGGCTGCGCTGGTCGGCCTGGCGCCGCCGCCACCAGCACCGTGCCCGCACCTGCCACTACCGGCGCCAAGCCGCCCACGACCCATGACCACCACGGGCGGCGGCCAGCCCGGCCACGTGAACAGCAGCGAGCACACCACCCGCCCGCACTCATACGCCGCTGGTGATCGATACTGCACGCATGGCTGAGCTGCGTGCAGCGCGGGCAGAGGACGTCAGCGCCATAGTGGCCATCGACCCCCACAGCCTCGGGAAACCCGGGGAAATCCAGGCCCTTGTCCAGGAACAAGCCAGCCAGGTGGCCGTGGAGCACGGCCAGATCGTGGGCTTCCTTGCCCTCAGGCCAGGCCACTTCTACCAGCGCGACTTCATTGACCTGCTATTCGTCGCACCCCGCTGGCGGCGGCACGGAGTCGGGCGCGCTCTTCTGCGGGCGGCTCTACAAAACGCTTCGACATCTCAGGTGTTCGTCTCCACCAACGAGTCGAATGCGCCGATGAGAGAGCTGCTGCGCAGCGAAGGGTGGAGGCCTAGCGGAGTGCTCACAGGCCTCGACGAGGGTGACCCCGAGCACGTGTTCTTCCATGACGTCCCATCAGGCTAGCCGCACGCCGGAAGATCACGATCTACTGCTGGAGTACTAGGTGGCACCGAACGCGAGGTCATGCGGGTGCTGGTCGGCCTGTGAGCCGACAGCCGAGGTCCTAGGGTTCGACGCCTGGCCAGCGTCAGACGCGCATCTCAGGCAATCAGTCCGGGAAGTGGCGCCCTAACCCTTGCTCAGCGGCTCCCCGAGAGTCATGGGGCGAGTACCAGCGATTCGACGAAGTCGATTATCGCTGCATTGACGGCATCGGGGTCTTCCAGGTTCGGAGTATGGCCTGCGTTTGCGATGCGGACAAAGCGGCCGTTCTGGACGCCGTCGGCCATCTCCTCGCCGGCTGCGATCGGAATGATGGTGTCCTCCTCGCCATGGATTACGAGGGTAGGGACCGAGATCTCACCGAGTCGCGAGGAGAGGTCCTCGCGACGCAACCACGAAGCCGTCTCCCAATACACCGAAGCTCCGGTGAGATCCCGCCACCGGGTCTTCCAGGCTTCGATCAGCTCGGGCCTATGGCTCGTTGTCGTGACCCCGAACAGGATGTCTGCATTTCGCTGCGCGACCGCTTCAGACAGCGGCCCCGAGTCCTTCAAGGCCTGGAAGAATCCCTCATTCGGCGACAGTGGTGCCGAAGCCATCGAGTCGATAAGGATCATGGCGATCAGACGCTCGGGATGCCGAAGCGCCAGGCGAAGAGCCATGAAGCCGCCCATCGACATACCTCCCAGAACGCACCTCTCGATTCCGAGTGCGTCCAGCAGAGCGAGGCAATCCCTCGCGAGATCGTCCAGGCTGTATGGGCCTCGCCAGCGGGCCGTGCGGGCACGATGATCGAAAGTGATCACCCGGAACGAGTGTGAGAGCGCGGCGAGCTGGGGGCGGAACATCGACCGGTCCATCATCGTCCCGTGGCTGAAGACGATCGCGGGGCCACGCCCGGCTTCGTTATAGGGCGGGACCGGCATCCGAACCCCTTAGCTCCGAGCACCCTGCGAGTGGATCCGACAATGTTATCATTGGATCCATGGACACTACGCTAGAGGATTTACTCGGCGCCCTTCCCCCCAACCCAGCGCTTAACGAGCCGGATGAGGGCCTCGTTCCGACCTACGAGCAGTTCGACCGGCTGGTATGGACGTGCCGAGGCTCCAGACGCTCCACGCAGCAATTGACCTGATGGCCCGAAGGCATGAGGCTCGATAGTACCGGGATTGCTCCGACAGACGGTAGTCAAGCGCTCGTCGACGAGCTCGCCCAGAGAATCCACCTCCAGATCATGTCCGGCGAGTTGGCGTTGGGCACTCGGCTTCGCCAGGAGACGCTCGCCGAGGAATTCGGTGTCAGCCGCACGCCGGTCCGCGAGGCACTACGGCAACTTCAGGCGACAGGCATGCTCGAGATCGTTCCGAGGCGCGGCGCGATAGTGCACGGCCCATCCCCACGTGACATCCGCGAGGCTTATGTGGTTCGGGCGGAGCTCGAAGGGCTTGCGGTGCAGCTGGCGGCCGAGATGATAACCGATGACGAGCTCCGCCAGCTCCGCGAGGCGGCAGCGCTGTTCAGCGAAGCTGTCGCGCGCTTCACCGCGCCGCGCGAGCGATCGCGTGAGCTCTCGGACGCCGACTGGCCGGCAGCGAACGACCTGTTCCACGAGGTGATTCTGAGGGCTTCGGGAAACCATCGCCTCTACGAGACCGTGCGCCACCTGCAACTCAGCTTCCCGCGCAAACTGACGTGGTCAGCGCATAGCGAGAGCTCTCGCGTGCTCGGGGAGAACGCGATCGAACACAACAAGATCGTCCGCGCGATCGAGGAGCACCAACCGGCAATGGCCCGGCGGGAGATGCAGCGTCACATTGCACGCGCGGGCGAGTTCGCCGCCGCGCGATACGAGCGCTCGCGGACAGCCTGAGCGGCGTCGTAAGCAGTGCATTCCGAGCCTGGTGCGCCCAGGCCTGGCCGCTCCCTTAAGCCCGGACCGGCGACGTCGACGGGAACCGGTCCGGTTGCTTGGTCGACCGGGTCGCGAACGCCGACGGGAGGTCTGGCTGCCCGTCAACCATCCACGCCGGGTAAGTTCTGGATCCAATCTTGACGCATATTGCATCCATTGCTAGCGTTCGAAGTGCGCGTGGCCTGCCCGGAAAGAGGAAGCCGATGAGCGACGCGAACGCGGCCGGCAGCAGCGTGGCCTCGCGGTCCGAACGCAGAACCGTGCTGAACCCTCCCGGAGCGCCCGCGCTCTTTCGCCCCGGCTATTCGCACGCCGTACGGGTCACCGCAGGGGAGCTGTTGTTCATCTCGGGCCAGGTGGCTTGGGATGAGGCAGGCCAGATCGTGGGAGTAGGCGATCCCGGCGCCCAGACGCGCCAGGTGTTTCACAACCTGCGTGTGATCTTGCAGAGCGTCGGCGCCGACCTCGACGCGATCACGAAGCTGACCGTGTATGTGACCAGCTTCGACTGGTTCGAGGAGCTCGCCGCGATTCGCGGTGAGCTGTTTCCGGAGGGCCCGCCGGCAAGCAGCCTGATTCAGGTCGCCGGCCTCGTGCTTCCCGAATTCCTGATCGAGGTGGATGCGGTGGCAGCGATATGACACGGAGTAATTGTGCAGCTGAACTGAGCAGGCTGGAGGCTGGAAGGTGAGCGTCTCAATGACGATCCAGGAGTTCGATGTCGACTTGGCGCAGAGGCACATAAAGGGCGCGTGGCAGTACGAGAACCCGACGGACACGGTGGTTGGAAAGGTGCCTCTGGGGGTGCCCGCGATCTGGCGCTGGAAAGAGGTCCACGAGAAGCTCTTGGAGGCATGCGAGGTATTCCCGGATGTCCTGACGGCCCGCCGTGGTCTTGAGTTCATCAACCCGGCACTTGAGGAGGGGAGCACCCACACCCTGCTGATGGGGATGCAGATGCTGAAGCCCGGCGAGGTGGCTTGGGCACATCGCCATACCTTTGCGGCGATCAGGTTCGCGATCGAGGGCGGACTTGGACTGGCTACCGTGACCGACGGCGAGGTTTGCACGATGGAGGACTACGACCTCGTCCTGACGCCACGCTGGTGCTGGCATGACCACCACAACTCGACCGAGGACCACGTCACGTGGTTCGACACCCTCGACATTGGGCTGATCAATCTCCTGAACGTCAACGTCTACGAGCCGTACGGCGACGAGCGGCAGCCACAGCGGCAGAATCCCGCCGACTATGTATCACACCGCACTGGCCTGCTGCGTCCGGTATGGGAAGAGCGACCGCAGATTCGACTCCCGATGCGTTACCCGTGGCGCGACGCAGAAGCCAAGCTGATGGAGATGGCGGGTGTCGGCGGGAGCCCGTACGACGGAGTGGTCCTCGAATACGTGAACCCGATGACGGGTGGATCGACGCTCCAGACCATCACCTGCTGGCTCCAGCGGCTTGCCCCGGGTCAGGAGACCAAACCGCATCGTCACAGCTCGTCGAGCACGAACGTTGTCGTGCGCGGTCAGGGAAGGGCGATCGTCGACGACACCGAGCTGTCATGGTCGCGCCACGACGCGTTTGCGATTCCGAACTGGGCGTGGCACCACTTCATAAACGACTCGCGGGATGACGACGCGGTCATCTTCTCGGTCAACGACATCCCGGCGCTACAGGCACTCGGCCTCTACATCGAGGAACCCGAGGGCTCGCTGCATCGATCCCCCTGGCCGATCATCCCGGGGGAGCTGGCTCGCCAGCAGAGGTGAACGCTGACTGATCAGGATCCTGACACCCTCGATTCACGGAGAGTCCAGTGTTGCGAAACAAGGCCAGTCGAAACAAGGCCAGCGAGGTGAGTCAGGTGACACGGGCGGTTAGGAGGACCGCGTTCGCTGCAGTACCCGCGGTATGCGTCGTTCTCGGCCTGGCGTCGTGCGCAAGCTCGTCCGGGGGTGCGACTTCGAGTCACGCTACCTTGGCGTTCGACAATATCGCGCCCTTCACCGGGCCAAACGCGGCCTTCGGGCCGGGGCTGATGGCCGGGTGCTGGACCGCAGCCGGCGAGATCAATAGCACGGGCGGGATTCTCGGACATCATGTCACGTGCATACCGACTGACACTCGGGGCGATCCAGCAGACGCGGTCCCCGTCGTTCGGCTGATGCTCGCCAGGACGAAGAATCTGGTCGGCATCTCCGGGCCCAGCTCCGACAGTGCGGCGGTGCTAGCGCCGATCCTCGAGAACGCACACGTGCCGGCTTTCATGGACACAGGCCAGGCTCTCTTCGACCACAGCACCGACCCATACTTCTACCGCATCGTCCCGGCTGACGACACGACCGGGTTCGCGATGGCGGCGTACGCGTTCCAGCGCGGATACCGCAGGGCGGCATTCGTGTTCTCGGACAACCTCGACGCGCAGGGCAACAAGCCATCCGCCGTCGCGGGCTGGAAAAAGCTCGGAGGCCAGGTGGTCGCAAACATCAATCTCGCGCTCGACCAGCCGTCCTACACCGCTGAGGCGTCGCAGATCGCCAAGGCTCATCCCGACGTGATCCTGACAGAGATGGACCCGCAGAGCGCGTCGACCTTCCTGCGGGACTACCAGCAAATCGCACCGCTGCCACCGATCGTCGGCTCGACCGTGACGCTTGACGCCCAGTGGCTGAACACCGTGGCGAAGACGATCGGCCCGTCGAATCTACGCCGGGTGATGGCGGGAATCCGGGCATACACCCCGCCGACTGGGCCGGCATGGCACGCCTATTACGCGGCCCTACATGCTGCGGCTTCCAAGATCCAGGGAGGCCCGGCCCAGTATAACAACGACCCGTACGTCGAGGCGTATTACGATTCGTTCAACATCATGGCGCTTGCCATGGTGCTGGCGAAGTCGACGGACCCGTCCAAGTGGAACGCCAGCATCACCAGTATCACCAATCCCCGCCCTGGTGCGGTCGCAGTGTCCACCTACGCGCAGGGGGTGCAGGCCCTGAAGCAGGGGAAGAGCATCCGCTATGTGGGAGCGCAGGGAGCGGTCAACCTCGACCGGTACCACAATTCGTCAGGCGTGTTCGCAGCGTTTGGCTACAACCCGGCCCAAGCTCAGCCGGTCCGGCTCCTCGGTATCGTCACCGCCGGCGAGATCAACGCTGCTCGGTGACCTGCACGGAAGGCCGTGAGCTTGCTCGCATGAAGAGGCATCGCACGGCAGAGCGGGTCTGACCATGAATCAGTTCGTGTTGATCGTGGGCACCGGTCTGATCACCGCTGCGCTCCTCGCCGTCGCAGGCGTCGGGTTCACCCTCCAGTTCAGCGTGACGAATGTGCTGAACGTCGCCTACGGAAGCATCATGACCGCAGCGGCGTTCGTCGCCTACGAGGTGAACAACGCGGGTGCCAACCTTTGGGTGTCGGGCCTGGTCGCGACCGCGACCGGTGCAGCGCTGTCGCTGGCCATGAACCGTGGTGTGTTCAGGCCGTTCGAGCGACGCCGCGCGGGGGTGTTCACGTTGATCATCTTGAGCTTGGCGATCGCGCTGATCCTGGAGAACGCGCTATTGATAGCGGGAGGACCTCATTTCTTCAGCTACGGCCAGCTCGGTCAGCCATCCGTGCGGATCGAAGGCGTTGGTTTTACCCCCTCCCAGGTGCTCATAGTCGCACTGGCCGGCGTACTGATGTTCGCCGTTCACGCGATGCAGAAATGGACGAAGCTCGGCAAGGCGATGCGCGCCACGGCCACCAATCCCGAGCTTGCCAGGAGCTGCGGGGTGCGCACGGCGATCGTCGTTGATCTCGCGTGGGTCATCTCTGGCGCTCTCTGCGGCCTGGCCGGCCTGTTTATGGGCATCATCGTCGGGGCGTTCAATGCATCGACGGGCAGCAGCTTCCTGGTACCGATCATCGCAGGGGTCGTCCTGGGCGGCATCGGCTCGCCGTATGGTGCGATGCTGGGCGCGCTCATCATCGGGATCGTCAGCGAGGCCGCGGCGTCAATCGGTGGCCTCAGCGCCCTCAAGCAGCTGGTCGCATTTGCGGTATTGATCGGGATGCTGCTCCTGCGGCCTCAGGGGATCTTGTCCAGCACAGCGGCGGAGCGAGGGCTAGTGCGATGAGCAGCGCGACCGGCTGGGAGTTCGTCGCGATCACGCTGCTCGTCTACCTTGGTGCCAACTTGATCGGCTGCCTGGGGCTGAATCTCCAGTATGGAACCGCGGGCGTGCTCAACTTTGCATTCATCGTGTTCGTGGCCGTTGGCGCGTACGTGGCGGCGCTGTGCGCGGTGGGCCCGTCGTCCGGGAACGGAGGCTTTCAGACGTACGTCGAGGGATGGCACTTGCCATTCCCGCTGCCGTGGATCATCGCGACGATAGCGGGCGCCGTGGTCGCGGTGCCGATCGGTCTGGTCGGCTTGCGGCGGCTTCGCAGCGATTACCAGGCGCTGGTGATGCTCGTCATATCGCTGATCGCCACGACCGTGGTCGTGAGCTTTCCAGGGTTCCTGAACGGGTCGGCGGGCATCTCCTTGGTCCCGCCGCCGCTGGGGACCGTGCTCAATCCCATCTCCGTCGGATACGGATGGATGTACGTCGGGCTCACCGCCGTGTGTTGCCTTTTCGTGTTCGTGGTGGTGGGCGCCCTCGCCCACTCGCCGCTCGGGCGTAACTGGCGAGCGATGCGAGAGAACGAAGCTGTTGCTGTCGCCGTGGGTCTCGATGTGACCTGGCTGCGGATGCTCGTGTTCGTGGTGGGCGGAGCGACCGCGGCGCTCAGTGGGGCCGTCCTGGTCGGCTTCATCGGCGCCTGGTCTCCGGATGCCTGGCTGTACCCGGAGACGTTCGCCTTCTTCACCGCCTTGATCGTTGGCGGCCTCGGCAGCAGCCTGGGCGCGCTGATCGGTGCGGTGCTCGTGCCGACCCTCCTGCTTGAGGGCGTCACGCTCCTGCCGGCGTTCGCCAACCCAACCGTGAGCCTCGGCCTGCAATGGATCATCATCGGCGTCGTGATCATCGGATTCCTGTGGTTCAGGCCCCACGGCATTGCGCCCGAGCGCAAGAACGTCTTTCCTCCGCCCGACCGGACGCTGGCCGCCCGCGCCGCGGACCACGGCGTAGCTGACGTCAGGTAGTGCAGATGGCCGTCGCTGCGCTCGAGGTCGAGGAACTCCGGTGCAGGCTGGGAGGCGTCGACGCCGTCGCGGGCGTCTCGTTCTCGGTCCCCGAAGGATGTACTGCCGGGCTGATCGGCCCGAACGGAGCCGGGAAAACTACGCTCGTCGGGCTGATCTCTGGCACCCGGCTGCCGGACGCGGGCACAGTCAGGCTGTTCGGCGAGGATATCTCCCCGCTGCCCGCGTGGAAGCGATCCCGTTTGGGCCTTGCCCGCACCTTTCAGCTCTCTGGCGAGTTCGCGCGCTTGACAGTGCTCGAGAACCTGATGGTGGCATGCCGTGACAAGACCGGAGAGACGCTCTGGGGCGCGCTTTTTCGGCGCCGCCGCTGGAGAGCCGTGGAGCGGGTGCACGATGAGCGGGCGTGGGAGCTACTGGAGCGGTTTCGGCTTGAGCACAAGGCGAACGAGTATGCGGGCCTGCTCAGCGGCGGCGAAAAGCGCTTGGTGGAGATCATGAGGGGACTCATGAGTCACCCTCGGCTGCTGCTGCTTGACGAGCCGCTGGCAGGAATAAATCCCACTCTGCGTGACGAGATTACGGAGTACCTACGGTCGCTCAAGCGTGACGGCCTGACCATGGTCATGGTCGAGCATGAGCTGGAGGCTGTGGAGAGACTCTGTGACACCGTGCTGGTGATGGCGAACGGCCGACTCGTAGGCCAGGGGAAGTACAGCGAGGTGATCGAAATGGGGGAGGTCGTCGATGCCTACATCAGGGGCTAACGACGGCGTCCCACGTCCGGTCGCAGCGGCCTCACCATTGCTCTCGGTCCAGGGTCTGAGCGCAGGGTACGGCGGGAGCCCGGTGGTCGAAGGGGTCGAACTTGAGGTTCTCGCCGGCCGAGTGGCGTGCGTGCTCGGACCGAACGGCGCCGGGAAGAGCACGATCCTCAAGGCGGTCGTCGGCGGACGGACCCTCATCAGCGGAAAGGTCGTGCTCGCGGGAAGTGATGTCACCGGCCTCGGCGCGGATGCACTGGCGCGGCGAGAGGTGGGGTATGTGCCGCAGGTCAGAGACTGCTTTGACACGCTGACCGTTCAGGAAAACCTCGAAATGGGCGGATACCTGCTCCGGAGACACGAGGTTCGCAAGCGCGCGGAGGAGGTCCTCGAGGTGTTCCCCGCACTCGCTGCAATGCTTGGCCGCAGGGTCCACAACCTGAGCGGTGGCGAGCGCAAGATGGTCGCGATCGGCAGGGTGCTCATGTCGCGCCCCTCGTTGCTGATCATGGACGAGCCGACCGCTGGACTTGCGCCGGGCCTCTCGACCCTCGTGCTGCGCGATCACGTCCAGGCGCTGGCGTCCAGAGGAGTCGGAGTACTGCTCGTAGAGCAGAAGGCACGGGCTGCTCTCGAGGTGTCGGACTGGGCATACATCATCGCCGACCGCCAGGTTAGGACATCCGGGCCGGCCGGGCAGCTCCTCGAACGACCCGACCTCGGCTCACTCCTGCTGGGCACGTCGGCGTCAACAGCACGTGCGGTCGGCGAGGAGTAGACGGGTGACGGCGACCCCGAGCCCAGAGTCTGCGCCCGCTGAGATGATGATCAGCGACTGCACCCTCCGCGAGGGTGAGCAGCAGCCAGGCGTGATCCTGGATACGTCACAGAAGCTGGCGATCGCCGAGATCCTGGGCGAAGTCGGGATCAGACGGGCCGAAATCGGGATGCCCGCGGTCTCGGAGGGGGAACGCGAAGCAATCGCAGCCGTGGTCGACGCCGGCCGGATAGCCGAGACGATCGGCGTGTGCCGCGCTCGCACCGACGACGTCGAACTGGCGAACCGATGCGGGCTGTGGGGGGTCGTGATCAGCAGCCCCGTCAGCCGGTATCAGCTTGAGAACAAGTTCGGCTGGTCGGTCTCGGAAATGGTCAACGCGGCCGTGGAGGCCCACACAGCGGCGAAAGAGCTCGGCCTGAGGACGTTTGCGAGCGCATACGACACGCTCCGCTCGAGTCGCGACGACATCAGGGAGCTTTACGGCGAGCTCAGGCGCCAGGAGCTGATCGATGGCGTTCGGATCGTCGACACCGTCGGAATCGGGACACCGGCGGAGGTCAGCGTGCTTGTGAAGTGGTGCGATGACGAGTTCGGCTTGCCGGTCGAGGTCCATTTCCACGACGACTTCGGCCTCGCGACGGCGAACGCCCTGTCAGCTGTGCAAGCAGGAGCCGGGTGCGTGTCGTGCAGCATCGCCGGCGTCGGCGAGCGCGCCGGGAATGCGGCAACCGAAGAGATCGTCGCCGCGCTCGAGTTCCTGCTGCACGTCTCCACCGGGGTCGAGCTGGAGCTTCTCGGGCCCTCGTTCATCAGAGCGGCCGACGTCATCGGCGTGCGCCTTCAGGACAACCGCGCGATCATCGGGCGTAACTCCTTCCGCCACGTCTCCGGGATCTCGATCAGCGGCTTGATCAGATCGCCGCTCGCAGCGCAGCCGATCGAGGCGGAGGCGGTTGGAAGGCACTCGGAAATCGTGCTCGGCAAGACGTCAGGGAGAGCGGCGATCGAACACGTCCTCAGATCCGCGGGGATCGACCCAGCGACGCTCGATGTCGGCGGGCTTGTCGAGCAAGTAAAAAGCGTCGCTGAGAGCACACGCCGGATCCTGAGCGTGTCAGATCTCCTTCGCCTCGTCAGCGCACAGGAAGGCCGCGTCGGCTTCGTCGATCATACGCAACCCCGGGAGGTGAAGAGGTGACGCTTGACATTTTCAACGCGGACGACATGGCCGCTCCCACGGTCCCGCTGTCGCACGGAGTCCTGGCGGGCGGCTGGTTGCACGTCGCCGGGATGGTCGCGAGAACGCATACCGGCAAGATCATCGCCGACGATGTCGTCGCTGCGACTCTGCAATGCCTTGAGAACATGGAGGCGGTGCTGCGAACCCGCGGACTCGACAGGCGATCGGTCGTAAAGGTGACGGTATACCTCGTAGACTTCGCCGACTACGGCGCGATGAACCGCGCATTCGAGGAATTCTTCGGCGGCACGTATCCAGCACGGACAACAATCCAAGCCGGAGGGCTGGGGCTCGGCACCGTCGAGCTGGATGCCGTGGCCTACGCCGGAGACTAACGAGACCATGCACGAAGCGCTCCACTTGCGGGGCCTTG
>WNGL01008740.1_pt1 | contig 12801 bp, 10 predicted proteins | sample 5400591 | NCBI WGS metagenome assembly WNGL01 (sample SAMN13153377, study PRJNA577476) | soil metagenome | isolation source: 80 cm soil or saprolite under Garry oak tree replicate 1 | place: USA:California | collected 2016-06-15
AGTTTCATTGTGATTTGGTTTGGAAAAACTGCCAGCTACAGAGCCGTTCCCGGGAATCGGGTTTCAAATCACCACTGAGGAAATCTCAGCCGACGATCTACCATGCTACGAACAGAACAGAACAATCCAATAACGGCGGCAGTATAACCGGCTTTTGACGAAACACAACTGGTCCTTTCGCGAACGAGGGATCTGTTTGTCGAAAGCGGCAGTCCCGGATAAAGTGAGGGACAACTTGAAACCGCGAATGATCTGTCGTCTCGCATTTCTGATGTTTGTTTTCGCCGCCCAGGCTGGTCATGCGCAGCAGGCGGCCGGCGACAGCAGCGCGCTCAATTTCAAACAATTCGGTCTGCTCGCCATTCAAGACAACGGGAGACGCAAGCCGATCGACACCTTTGCCAAAGAAACGCTGATCCGAATCACGGGAAGATCGACATATACCAGCGGCGCCAGGAAATGGTCGCCGAATGATTTCGTTTTGTCGGCATTACTTGAAACGCATGACTGGAAAACCGAGCCGATGGTTCTGGTTTCGTTTGGCGAATTGAAGGAGAAGCTGGGCCTGGATAAAACTCAACGACGATTTTCGTTCGCGCAATTGATCGCGCTGCCGGAGTTGAACCGGCTGGCGAACGAGGCGCACGAATTGCGCAGAGCGGAAAAGCCATTGGACCGGTTGCAGCAGGAAGTGATGAGCGTGAGCGAGCGGCTCGCGCTTTTCGCGCACGTGATGGACGGAAGCGCGTTCCTTATCCTCCCTGCGGCGAAGAACGAAACGGACGCTTGGGTGGTGCCGACGGAATTTTCCCGGTATTATAGCGACGCGCAATTCGCGCCCATCCAGATCCAGTTGCAAACGGTGGCCACCGCCTTTTTTCAGGGCGATGAATTCAATTTCAGCCGCGCCTCGACCCAGCTCCGGGAAAATTTGCGCTCTCTCAGTCCGTCAATTTATCCGCAAGATCGACAATTGCGCCTCGAATATTTCTACAATCATTTTGACGGCTTTTATCGTGCCATTTGGTCTTATGGCCTGGCATTTCTTGTTTTGCTCATCGCGCATCTGCGCAAACATGGCGGCGTATTGCGCAAGGTTGGCGTAGCGATTGCCGTCCTCGGCCTCCTCTTCCACGCGAGCGGAATTGCGATGCGGTGCATGATCGCCGGCCGCCCGCCGGTCACGAACATGTATGAGTCGATCATCTGGGTCTCATTCGCCGTCTCGTTTTTCGGGATGATTTTCTTTTCTCGCTATCGCACGCCGGTCTATCTGCTCGCGGCCCTGCCGGTCACGCTCACCGCACTGTTGCTCGTGCATCAAATGCCGATCGCGATGCCGTCGAGCATCGACCCGCTCGTGCCCGTGTTGCGCGACAATTTCTGGCTGACGGTGCACGTTTTGACGATCACGTTGAGTTACGCGGCCTTCGCGCTCGCCATGGGTTTCGGGCATATCTTGCTTTTCCGTTACGCGCGCAATCCGAGTGGCGCGCGGGCGGATGCGCCGATGCATTTCTGGTTGTATCGCGTGTTGCAGCTCGGCGTGCTATTGCTTGCTACAGGGACGATCCTGGGCGGCGTGTGGGCGAATTACTCCTGGGGAAGGTTCTGGGGGTGGGACCCGAAGGAGACCTGGGCGCTGATCGCCTTACTTTGTTACATCCTGACATTGCATGGCCGGCTCGCGGGTTGGTGGACACAATTCGGCCTGGTGGTGGCGAGTGTCGTCTGTTTTCTAGCGGTCTTAATGGCGTGGTACGGAGTGAACTTCGTGCTCGGAAAAGGACTTCACTCCTACGGGTTCGGCATCGGCGGCGAGACCTATGTGGCGGCCTTCGTTATTGTCGATCTTTTATTCGTCGCCTTTGCGATCTGGCGCTACCGGATGAGCAAGCGCGCGGTAATGATAGCCGGGGAGATCGTCCCCGGTTGATCGCGCTCAGCGAACGCAGCTACAGGAACGTCCCTACCGGTCCACGCATGCGAATCATTAGTATGGCAGGACAAAAAACGATGCATCGACGCCGTTCGCTCCGGCCGCAATCACCGCCAGCGCGCCCCGGCGAAAACATTCAGACCGGTGGAATAAAGATTGGCATGAAGAGCGGGGCGCAAAAATCTGCGACCACTCGTGCCAAACGGCGTTCAGCGGGCGTGCGTTGACGTTGGAAGATCGTTCGCTTGTTCCGTGGCAGCGAGATTTATTGGATTATCCGGGCAAAGCAGTTATCCAGTTAAGCTCAGAACCGTGGCAACCGAAAACATCGCGCTAGCTCCGACTGATGAAGCGACCGTTTCGCTCCAGCGCAGCATTTACGATCCGGGCTACGTCAATGCGATGTCCCATTTCTATCGCGGCGAGATGGGACGGATCATGGTTTGGCGGCAGCGGCTCGACATTACGACCAACTGGGCCATTACCAGCAGCACGGCCATCATCACCATCGCGTTTGCCAATCGCGAGGTGCCGCACATCATTTTCTTTTTCAACCTCGCGATAGTCTGGGTGATGCTTTGGATCGAAGCCCGGCGCTATCGCTTTTATGACGCGTTTCGCGCGCGCATCCGCATGCTCGAAGCGCATTTCCTTGTTCCAATGGTGATGGAGAACCGCGACTTGCTGCAAGGCGAATGGAAGAAGCTCGTCTGCGAAGATTTGATCCTCCCCTGTTTCAAAATCAGCAAGTTGGAAGCGATCGGCCGCCGCTTGAAACGCAATTACGTTTTTATTTTCATCCTCATCCTGGTGGCGTGGGTGACGAAAATCTTCCTGCACGCCCCGATGGCGATGGATAACGTGCCCGCTTTTTATCGAGCGCTGCGCGTTGGTCACATTCCTTCCTGGCTGGTGGCGTTCGTTTTCGTCGGCACGTTCATTAGCGTCATTGCGATTACGATTTACGTCAGCAAAAAATCTTCCGGCGAAATTTCCGAGTTCGGGACACACCGTTCGCTCTGGCGGATTTGATGAGCGAATTTGGGAAGTTGTGCGAAATCGTCACGCGCTTGCGCGCACCCGGCGGTTGTCCGTGGGACCGCGAGCAAACGCATGAGTCGCTCTTGCCGGGATTGCTTGAAGAAGCTTACGAAGTGGCCGGGGCGGTGCGGGCGGACGACAACGCAAATTTTCGCGAAGAATTGGGCGATCTTCTCCTTCTCATCGTGATGCACGCCGAGATCGCGTGCGAAGGCGGCCAATTTAACATCGGCAATGTTGTTCGGGACGTGACGGAGAAACTGATCCGGCGTCATCCGCATGTCTTTGGCAAAAGCGACGCACGCGACGCCGGTGCGGTTTTAAAACAGTGGGAAGCGATTAAGCGCGATGAAAAGAAGAGCGACCAACATTATCTGGCGAGTTTGCCGGACGCGCTTCCGGCATTGATGCGCGCGCAAAAAGCGCAAAGCAAAGTTGCCCGCGTTAATTTCGATTGGACCGAGCTGACTGACGTGATTGCAAAGGTTGAAGAAGAACTCGAGGAAACGAAATCGGCGATGGCGTCGCAAGATCGACAACAAATTGAGGACGAGATCGGCGATTTGCTTTTTGCGGTCGTCAATCTGGCGCGCAAATGCAAACTCGATGCGGAGAGCGCGCTGCAAGCCGCGACTGACAAATTCGTCGCGCGCTTTAACTGCTTGGAGGATGAGCTTCAGGCGCGCGGCAAACGGCTGGGAAATGTCGATCTTGCGGAGATGGACGCGATTTGGAACCGGATTAAGAAAACGCCGAACGTCCAACGCCCAACGCCGAATGTTTCTGAGTTCGATATTGGACCGTTCGACGTTGAGCGTTGAATGTTTGCTTCTCCTTCGCCTTTGGCGATATTCGCCGTCCCGATGTCGATCCTGATTAATTTGCTCCTGGGTCTTTGGATATTCGTGGCGCTGCTCATGGTGCTCGTGATCCTGATGCAGCGACCAAAAAGCGAGGGTTTGGGTGCCGCGTTTGGCGGAGCCGTGACGGAAAATATTTTTGGCGCGCAAACCACGAATGTGCTCGTGAAATTTACGGCGTGGCTGGCGGGCTTCTTCTTTGTCCTGACATTCGCGTTGTCGATCCTCTACGCCCGCAAAGCGAGCGGCGATAGCACATTGCGGCGCGAGCTGATGAAACAGCAAACTGCTCCCGTAGGTGCAGCTTCGCCGGCGACTTCGGCGACTCCAGCAGCACCTGCTGGTTCGCCATCGTCTTCGCGCGCGCCTGATTCTGGCGCAGGCGTGCTGCCCGCAGGCAGCGCGACACCAGTGGCCGCGTCGTCCGCAAAAGCGCCGGCTGCGCCTTTACTTTCTCCTGCGGCTTCCGTGAGCCCGAAACCACGCTAAGGGATACCTCGGTCAGCGACCGCGGCTATGATCATCTGGCGCGGAAAGCCGACCGAGGGCTCGGAGCAACGCGTATTGGGTTTTGTTGTAGTCGGTGACGATGTTGAGATAATCGTTCCGAACACGCGACAACTCCTGTTGCGCTTGAATCGTCTCAAGAACGACTCCAACGCCGAACTCTTTGCGTTCCTGACCGAGGCGCAACGCTTCCTCCGCATCGGAAAGCGATTGCTTGGCGGTGGCAATCTGGTCGGCGAGCGACTGGACGCGCGTCTGGCTGGTGATGACCTCGTTAGCAACTTGATCGATCACTTTCTCGGCCGTGAGTGCGGCGCCGCGTAGGCGCGCCTGCCGGCCATGAATATTTCCGAAATCGAATAGGCCGCCCGGTCCGACGCGCCAGTTGAGCAACGCCACGTAGTCCTCCGATCCGCCGAAGTGTCCGGTCTCGCTGTCTTTTCCGCCGCCAAGCTCGCCGAAAAACGCCTGGCCGCCGACGCTCGGAATCAGCGGACCGTAAATCGCGCCGTTCTTCGCTTGCTGAGCGGCGCTGAGAAACGCAGCGCTCTGTTGTGTTTCCGGCCGCATCGCCAAAGCCTGCGAGACAAGGTCACCGAGCGGCTCTTTCGGAGAAACAATCGAGAACGGCACCACGCTCGGATCGCGCGGCATCAGTTCGATGATTGGATCGAGATGCAAAATCTGAACCAGCCTCGCGGAAGCGAGGCGCACATTTTCTTCCGCTCGCCGCAATGCAATCTCGTCGCGCTGTTGCTGTACTTTGACGCGAAGCGCGTCGCCTTTGAAGGCGATACCCGCGTTCACGGCACGCTCGATCTCCGCCGCGTAATCGGTCGAGGCCCGCAACGCTTCACGCGCAACTCCTACCGCTTCATGCGCCGCGGCCAAATCGAAATAGCTGCGCGCGGCCGCGAGGATTGTTTCCTGTTGCTGCGCGTCGACGCCGTGGCGAGCGGCTTTCGTAAGCTGATGGGCTTCGAGCGATTTGAAAATCGCGTCGCCGATGTCGGTCTGCGCTGCGATTATCGATCCTGGCGCGTAACTTTGCTTGTGGACTTCTTCGATCGAGCCTTCGGTGTTTTGAATCAGGTTGTCGTGCCGGCGATACGTCACGCCCGGCGCGACCCACGGGGAAAACCGCTCGATTGCGCTCTCCTCTGCCGCATATGCCTCGGCCACCTTTCCCCGCGCGAGTTGGATGTCGATGTTGCGGGCACCGGCCAACCGCAGCGCCGAAGGCAGGTCGATGGTCAGGAATTGTGATTCGACCGCGCCGGCCGTGAAACAAGTCAAAATGGCAAACAACCCAACATGAAACACGACTTGGAGGGCGGAACTCCTGCGACGCCGGGCTCGCTGGAGCTCGCCCCTCCATAAATTCAGCTCACCCAACGTAGCGAAACACCAGCCCTTCATTTGCTTTCGGTCGCCTGAACTCTTTGGCCGTCCGTGACGGATTGTTTGCCCGCGACGATGACGGCGTCACCGAGTCCGCAGCCTTTGAGAATTTCCACGTTTACGCCGTCGTCGAAGCCGGTGGTGAGAGCGACCTTGAGCGCTTTCTTGTCGCGCACGACAAACACGCTGTTCTTGTTCTTCTCAGTAACGAGCGCTTCGGCAGGAATGAGCAGCGCGTTTTCTTTTTTTTGCAGCTCGATCTCGACACTCGCCCACATCCCGGGACGCAACGCGAGGTCTGGATTGGAAATTTCAATTTCGGTCGCCATTGTTTTAGTCGATTCATCCAGCGCGTAGGAGAAACGCGTGATCGTGCCGGCAAACGTGCGGCCCGGCAGCTCGTCCACGGTCACTTTCACCGGTAAATCTTTTTTCACGGACGGCGCTTCCGTATCCGGGATTGCTACGTCTATGCGCACCCTGCTGAAATCCATCAACGTCACGACGGCCGCGCTTTTGGACGTGCTGCTTGAGGTGGGCGCAGGAATAAGCGCGCCAGGATCGACCCAGCGCTTCGTGATCACTCCGGAAAATGGGGCGGTGATCTTCGCATAAGTCAGCAGCGTCTCGATCCGTTGGACGCCTGCCACCGCAACGCCTGATTTCGCTTTCGCAGCGTCCACGGTCTGAGGCATGACCAAATCGGAAGCCTTTTTCTGCGCTTCAGTCACCCGCTTGTAATCGAGCTGCGCCGCTTCCGCTTCCGCCCTCGCTTTCACGAGATCCGCCAGCATTTCGGGCGCCTCGATCTCAGCGAGCGTATCGCCTTCCTTCACGCTGTCGCCCTTGTCCACGTTGATCGTTTTCAAATAACCCGCGACCTTGGCATAGAGCGTCGCTTCTTGATAAGCCATCACGTTTCCCGGAAGCGTGACTCTGCGAGCAATTTCGCCATGTTTCGGATGAATTGTTTGCACCGGCGTAGCCGGATTTTGCGGTCCTCGGAACCAATCGCAGCCAGCCAGCGGTGCGACGCTGAACACGACTGTGCAGACTTTCGTCGCGATTCTCTTCATGAAACGGCGACTGCTTTCTCGCGCTTGAACAAGACGTAAAGCACCGGCACAACGAAGAGCACGAGTGCGAGGGCCGCGAGAATTCCGCCGACGACAGCGCGGGCGAGCGGGATGTTCGCGCCGCCAAACATCGCCATCGGCGTGAGACCGAGGATCGCGGCCAGACCCGTCATCAAAATCGGGCGCAGACGGATCGCGGCGGCCTCGGTGATAGCGTCGCGCGGAGATTTGCGCTCATTTTTTTCGACGGCCTCAGCGAGAATCCGATTGGCGAAATCGACCATGAGCACGCTGAAACTCACCACGATGCCGACCATCATGATAATGCCCATCACTGATTGGATCGACAAGTAGGTGCGCGTGAGAAAGAGTATCCAGGCAACGCCGATTAGCCCGAGCGGCACCGCGAACATGACGATGAACGGATCGAGAAAGGAGCGAAACTGCACGATCATGACGAGATAAACGAGCACCACCGCAAGCACGAAACCGAAGCCGAGCGATTTGAACGACTCGCGCATCGACTGCACTTCGCCCCGCATTTGAATGGGGTAGCCCTCGGGAACTTGCGCGCGGTCGTTCGTTATCTTGTCGATGTAACGCTCAATGTCGCCCGCGACCGAGCCGACATCGCGACCGTGCACGTTCACGAAAACGTCCGTGACGCGGGTGATGTTGAGGTGATTGATTTCCGAATAGGCCGTGCCGCGCGAAAATTTTGCAACCGTCCGTAACGCCACCGGCACCGGCTGCTTTTTCCCGGTGATCGGAATATCGAGCACGGTGTTGATCGATTGAATGTCATTCTCGCGATATTGCGCGCCGATGAAATAGTGGTTGCCATTTTTCTCGTCGATCCAAAACGAGGGCGCGAAGTTGGTCGAGCTGTTGAGCGCAGTGACGATGTTTTTGACAATCTCTTCCTGGGTCAGCCCGACTTGAGCGGCTTTGACGCGATCAACGTCGATGTTGATTTGCGGCGCGTCGAGCCGCTGCTGAATGCGCGCATCGACGGCGCCGGAGACGGTTTCGGCGAAGCGCTTAATTTTTTCCGCGATGTCGTGGGCGACCTCGAGTTTGTTGCCTTCAATTTGAATGTTGATGGGCGACGGCAGACCGCCGTTGAGCGCGGCGCTGAGCATCCCGCCAGTGTCGAAGTTGAACTCGGTGCCGGGAAATTGCTGCGGCAGTTTTTTTCGCAACTCATCGACATAGGAAAAAGTCGAGCGCCCATGATGCTGGGCGAGTTGGACAAGAATGAACGCGTCCTGCGGCCCGGAGTTGGGCGTGTAAGCAGCCGGCCAGTCGAGCAACACGCCGAGATTCGAAATGATGATCTTGCGGTCCTTTTCGGGAACGACAGCCCCGATCGCTTTCTCGACCTGCGCCACAAGTTCTTCCGTCTTCTCGATCCGCAATCCGGTCGTGGCGCGCATCTTCACGGTGAACTGTCCGGCATCGGTCTGCGGGAAAAGTTCCGTGCCGATGGTTTTCAAAACAAACATCGACAAAACGAAGAGCGCGGCCGTTCCGATGAGCACCGGCCAGCGCAAATCGAGCGCGCGCTCGAGCGCACGTGAGTAGCGACCGCGCAGACGTTCGAACCAGCTTTCCTGTTTAGGTTTTTGCTCGTCAGTCGCGCGGAAAAACTTCGCCGAGCACGTGGGCACGAGCGTGAGCGCCAACACGTAGCTCGTGCCGAGCGCCATGATCACCGCCTTGGCCAGCGGCGTGAACAAAAATTTGCCGATGCCGGTGATGAAGACGACCGGAAAAAAGACAACCGCCAATGTGATGGTGATGATAAGCAGCGGTTTGCCGACCTCGATCGCGCCGTCGCGCGCCGCTTCGAACGCGGACTTGCCCATTTCCAAATGGCGCTGGCTATTCTCGATGACCACAATTGACTGGTCGATCAGCAGTCCGATCACGAGCGCAAGGCCGCCGAGCGTCATGGCGTTGAGCGTTTCATGCGTGAAATACAACCCGACCAAGGCGCCAAGACAGGCGAGCGGGAGCGAGATCAGCACAATCGCCATCGGCCGCGCGCTGCGGAGAAAGATCAGCACCAGAACGGCGGCGAGCACGGCGCCGATCACCGCTTCCTGGACGAGATTGCGAATCGCCTGGCGCACGTAAACGGACTGGTCCATCACCACGTCGAGGTTAATGCCTTTGATGCGCTCGAGGATCGGTTTGAGCTGGGCTTTGATTCCTTCGACAACCGCGATCGTGTTTGCGCCCGGCTGCCGGTAGATCGGGACGTAAACCTGCCGCTTGCCTTGCACGCGGACGATGTTGGTTTGGATTTGATGCGAATCTTCGACCTTCGCGACGTCACGGATATAGGTCGTCGGGCCGTTGCCAACACGAAGCGGCAGGTCGTTAAGCTGCGCAACGGCCGGCACCATGCCGTTGGCGTTGATCTGGTAATCGAGCGCGCCAAACTTGGCGTCGCCGGTCGGGATCATCACGTTGAAATCACGGACGGCATTGATGACATCGAGCGGCGACAGACCGCGCGCCTGCGCTTTCAGTGGATCGACATACGCGAGAATGCGTCGCAATCTCCCGCCGTAAACCGCAGGCGCGATGACGCCGGTGATCGATTGCAAACGATTGCGCAAATCGAAATAGGCGACGTCGTAAAGTTTCGTTTCATCAAATGTCGGGCTCGAAACGCTGATGAGGGCGAGCGGGATCGACGCGGTCGGATCGAACGGCATCACCATTGGCGGGATAGTGCCCGGCGGCAGATAATAGAGGTCGCTCATCGCTAGCGAGGTGACCTGCGACATCGCCGTGTTTGGATCGACATCTTCACGAAAAAAATCTTTCAGGATGCTCACGCCGACCATCGATTTTGCCTCCTGCCGCGCGATGCCGTTCGATTGTCCCGTCCAACGCTCTAGCCGCGTGGTGATGTCTTTCTCCATCACTTCTGCCGGCATGCCGGGATAGAAGGTGAGAATTTGCACCGCCGGCGTTTTGAACGTCGGCAAAATGTCGGTTGGCAATTTCGAGATCGCCGTCAGCCCGATGACGAGAATCGCCAGCGCGAGCACGATGACGGCGTGCGGATTTTTGAGCGCAGCTTTAACCATCGGCGCGGCGCAACGTTTTCAATAGATCTTCGAGCACCGGCCGCGGCGTGTCCCCGACGACGCAGACAACATGATCATCGACGAGGCGTGCCGCGAATTGATAAGGGCCGGAATGTCCGCAGACAATCGGATCGCCGGATTCGAGCCGTTGTTTCATATTTGGAAAATGATCGAGCTCGCTTTTCTTGAGCACGATCATCGACACCGGCGTCGGTCCGTTGCGCCCTAAGATGAGCGCAACCGGCACGCCTTCGACATGGCACAACCGCGCGCCGCTGGAAACGAACGCTGGCTCGGAAGGACGGTAGGCGAAAGCCGCCGCATCCAGTTGCCCGCCGAATTGTTGCGCGATTTTGTCCGGCACCGCGCCGGTGAACTCAGGCGTGGTGAGCTGATGGACGTAAGCGCTGTGACACTCCTCGACCGCGTCCGCAAGATCGAGTTTTCTCGATTTCGCGAAGAAAACGACGCCCGCGACGATGATGAGTGAAGCAGCCAGCGCGACCGGCCAAAGGGCTTTGATCCCGCGACTGCGGGACGGCGCGATCGTTGTCTCGACTTTTTCCCAAAGCGCGCTTGTCGGTCGACCGCTTCGTAAAAATCGGCTGAGGCGCGCGTCGAATTTTTTCTCCGCCTCAAACAGACCCGCGCACTCCGCGCACGATTCGAGATGCTGCTCGACTTCAAAGCTGTTTCTGGCGTCCAGCTCCGAGTCGAGATAGAGCCGAACGAATTTTCTGACTTCCGCGCATTTCATAGCGATGACCTCCCGCCTTCGCCCCGCAGTCGCGGGGCTGCGGCGCGGCCCGGCCGTCGCGCGCGCAGAATCGTGTCGCGCATTTTTTGGCGGGCGCGTGAAAGATTTCCCATCACGCTGCCGAGCGGGATGCCGAGGCATTCGCTGATTTCGCGATAACGCAAATCGCCAATCGCGCGCATGAGCAGGACGGCGCGCTCGGATTGATTCAAGTTTTGCAGGGCAGCGAGCAATTCTTCGTCAAGCGCGTCGGCCAGTGAATCCCACGACAGCGGCGCTTCGTTCCCAAAGTCGAGGCCGGCGAATTCCTCCATCTCCTCCGATTCAACCGCGATCTCAAATTCCGCAACGCGGCCGCGCTTGCGATTGATCGCAAAAATTTCGTTCGTCAGAATCCTGAACATCCAGGCGCGGAAACTGGCGTCATCGTGATAACGATCAAACGCTCGAAAGGCGCGTAGCACCGCATTTTGCAGCGCATCCTCGAAATCGCGCCGATCAAACACCATCCGGCGCGAATAATTCTCGAGATCGCGCTCGATCGGCTGAAGCAGGCTTAAAAATCGAACCCTTTGTTCGTCTCGATCCATCGGAGATGTCGATCTTAGCTAAGTAAAGTCGCAGCGGCCGCGTTTTATTACAAAAGAATGGTTTCGCGTTTTCGCGCCAAAGTTTGCCTGATTGTTACTTCAACGTCATAAGGCTGTAACAATCGGCTTTTAGCTTCCATCACATTTGCTGGAGGCGAATCGCCCAGAAACTGACAAACCTAACCACAAAAGGAGAAACTAATGTTTATCAAGAAGTTCGTCTTACGGGCAGCGGGCGCGAGCCTGGCTGCGATTGGTTTGCTGGCGGTCCAATCGCTCGGCGCGCAGACAACCTCCGACTCGGAGCGGCTTCAGAAACTCGAGCGCGCCGTCGAGCAATTGCAAAAACGCAATGCCGAACTCGAACAGGAAATCAGCGGCTTAAAAAAACAGACCTCGTTTGAGCCGCTCCTGGGTCCGGCAGGCAAAACGAAAACGCGCGTCACTTCCGACGGGAAAACGTACGTCGAGAAGGCTGTGGTCGAAGAAGAGAAGAAACCGGTTTATGTCGTGCCGGGGGGACCGGAAATTAGATTGAAGGCGATTTCGAGCAGAGCGATGCCTCGATCACCGCATTGAAATCAATTACTACCACCACGGACAATACGACGGGAGACATCGAGAGCATCAAAACGACTACGGTCTCAAACTCCACGCGCACGGAGTTCTCCGGCACGGACATTTTCATCAACTGGCATCAATTTCCAGAGGCGCAAATTAAAGTCGGCCAATGGAAAGCGCCGTTCGGTCTGGAGCAGATCACGCCGGACACAAAACTCTTTATGATTGAGCGAAGTCTGCCCACCGGCGCGCTCACGCCCGAGCGACAGGTCGGCGTGCAGCTCTGGGGAAAGCCGTTCGCCAACGTTTGGCCGGATCAAAAAGATTTGGTGACTTATTACGCTGGCATCTTTAACGGGAACGGCCGGAACGTGAACACAAACGATAACAACAATTTCATGTACGTGGGGCGCTTGGAACTTTTGCCCTGGCACGGGAAATTGCTCGGCCAGGAATCGAGTCTCAAGTTTGGCGGCGACATCCTTAACAGCCGCGACGATACCGGCACGAACATCGCGCCGTCGGGCAACCTGAAGGTCAATGCCGATGGCTCACTCTCCTCGTTCTCATTGCTGGGGGCCGCTGAACGAACAGGGTGGAGCCTGGACGCATGGCTGAACATTGGGCCCTTTGATCTGATCGGCGAATATCTGTCCGAAGACGTTAACGGTCGGACCGTGAGCGGTGTCGCACCGGGGTTCGCCGATTTCGATCCGAGCGGCTGGTATGTGCAGGGCAGCTATTTTCTCATCCCGAAGAAGCTGCAAGCAGCGGTGCGATGGGAAGAGCTCGATCCCGACCAAGTCGCCAGTGGCGATGGCATCCGCTCCATCACGGGCGGGCTCAACTACTACATCCACGGCGATGCGATCAAGCTGATGGTCAATTATATCCACACCTGGTCGGATTTCCGGGAAGCGCATCCTGAGTTTGGCGACGATCAGTTCGACGAAGTCATCGGTCGC
>WNGL01007510.1_pt1 | contig 12800 bp, 9 predicted proteins | sample 5400591 | NCBI WGS metagenome assembly WNGL01 (sample SAMN13153377, study PRJNA577476) | soil metagenome | isolation source: 80 cm soil or saprolite under Garry oak tree replicate 1 | place: USA:California | collected 2016-06-15
GCGACGACGCCGAAGATCGCCGATACCAGGAAGCCCTGGCTGGCACCGTGCGCCTGCACGGCGTGGAAGGCGTGCAGCGCGGTGTGGTCGGTGTAGGCGGCCGGCGATGCCGGCTTGCCGCTCTGTGCGCTGCCGAGCAACTCGGCCAAGTGGTGCTGCGACGCGCCGGCCAGCTTGCCGACCTGCGACCTGCCTTCAGTCTTCGACGCGCTGGTGAAGGCCGTGGCGAGCACGGCGAGGCCGATCGAACCGCCGATCTGCTGGCCGACGTTGAGCAGAGCTGACGCGAGACCGGTGTCGGTGTCGGTGACCTTGGTGACCGCCACAACGGTGAGCGTGACGAACACCAGCGCCACGCCGGTAGCCGTCACGATCATCGCCGGCAGGATGCCCGACGCGTACTTGGCGTCCGCGTCCACCTGCGCGTACCAGAACATACCGGCTCCCATCAACGCCGAGCCGGCGATGAGCAGCGGCTTGGGGCCGATCCGAGGCAGTAGCTGGCTGACGATCCCGGAACCCACGATGATGATCGCGCTGAACGGCAGGTAGGCCAGGCCCGACTTCAGCGAACTGAAGCCCATCACGCCCTGAATGAAGAACGTCAGGTAGTAGAACATGCCGAACAGCGCCGCACCGAGAATCAGCATGATCACGTAGGAACCGGCACGGGACCGGTTGGCGAAGATCCGCATCGGCATGATGGCGATTGGCGAACGCGACTCGTACAGGCCGAACGCGCCGAGCAGCACGACACCGCCCGTGAGCGATGCGACCGTGGTGCCCTGGCTCCAGGAGTGGTTCGCGGCGTTGATGAAGCCGTACACGAGGGCCACCATGCCGGTCACCGACAACAGCGAGCCGAGGAGGTCGAACCTTCCGGACAGCCGCTCGGAGGCGTGGATATAGAAGAAGCCGCCGGCCATCAACGCGACGCCGATCGGCACGTTCACGAACAGCACCCACCGCCAGTCGAAGTACTCGGTCAGCACCCCGCCGAGCAGCAACCCGATGGCCGCACCGCCACCGGACACGCCGGCGTAGACGGCGAACGCCCGGTTACGCTCCCGGCCCTCGGCGAACAACGTGGTGATCAGCGACAGCGCCGTCGGCGCCGCGATGGCTCCGCCGATGCCTTGCACGACCCGGCCCGCCAGCAGCACCTCGAAGCTGGTCGCGAGACCGCCGAGCAGGCTGCCCAGCGAGAACAGCCCCAGCCCGACGATGAACATCTGCCGACGGCCCAAGATGTCGGCGGCTCGCCCGCCGAGCAGCAGCAACCCGCCGAACGCGAGCGTGTAGGCGTTGATCGCCCACGTCATATCGGTCTGACTCTTGCCGAAGTAGCGCCCCATCGACGGCAGCGCGATGTTCACGATCGTCGAGTCCAGCACCACCATCAACTGGGCCCCGGCGATCAGGAACAGGAGCAGCGTCTTGTTCGTGCTTCGGCGCGCGGTCGTGGGCGCTTCGGCGTTTGCGTCGGCGACTTGTTGGTTGTCGGTCATCGGAAACTCCAGGTCTCGGCGGGACGTGCGGGCGGGCTAGGCGTCGACCGGCGCGAGCCGAGCGAGCTGCGCCTGGATCGGCTCATGGAGGTGGGCGCGCACCACGCGGCTGGTCTCGTCGGCGAGAACCTCGACGTGACCGGCTTCGACGCCGTCGAGCACCTGCCGGACCACGTCTGCGGGGTCGCTCTTAGGTGCCTGCACCCCGGCGGCCAGGTCCGTGTCGACGTAGCCGACATAGACCCCGACGACCTGCACGCCGCGCGGGGCTAGCTCGGTGCGCATCGAGTCGGTCGCGCTCCACAGCGCCGCCTTGGACACCCCGTAGCTGCCGCCGAGCGCGATCCACGAAACCACCGAGGCGACGTTCACGACGGCACCGGAACGGTCAACCAGGCGGTCGACCAAGGCGGACGTGAGAGCGAGCGGTCCGAACAGGTTGGTCTCCAGCTCGCGGCGCAATGTGGACGTGTCCGGGTTCAGGACTGAAGCCGCCTGCGCGATGCCCGCGTTGTTGATCAGGACGCTCACGTCCTGCGTAATCTCGGCGGCCCGCACGACCGACGCCGCATCGGTCACGTCCAGCTCCAGCGGCATCACCCGCGGGTCGGCGGCGTCGATCGTCCGGGGGTTCCGAGCGGCGGCGTAGATCTTCGCCACATCGCGGTCGAGCAGCTGTCGGACGAACTCACGGCCCATGCCGCGATTGGCGCCGGTGACGAGGGCTGTCTGATGGGCGAGCTGGGTCATCCGAGTCTCCTTGATTGTGGGTACACCGATCTGTGTACTCAGTTCAAGGAACGTACACCGATCGGTTTACTTTTGGCAACAGGCGACCTAAGCTCGGTCGTATGACCACCGCGACCCGCCCCCGCAAGGCCGGCGCCCGCGAGCGGCTGATCGCCGCGGCCGAGCGGCTGTTCTACACCGAGGGGATCCGCGCTGTCGGCGTCGACCGGCTATGCGCCGAGGCGGAGGTCTCGAAACGCTCGCTCTATCAGCACTTCACCGGCAAGGACGAGGTCGTCACCGCGATGCTGCAGGCGAAGGCGGCCGAACTAGCCAGCCAGCTGGTGACTGACGGCCAGTCACCTCGAGAGCGCATCCTGTCCGTCTTCGCGCAGGCCGACCAGGTCGCCGAAGCACCCGGCTCCTGCGGCTGCCCGTTCGTCAGCGCGGCCACCGAACTCAAAGATCGCGATCACCCCGCGGTCCAGGTGGCACGGGCGCAGAAGGACGCCCTGACCGAATACTTCGCCGCCGCACTGCGGGATGCTGGCGTCCGCGACGCCGATCTGCTCGCGCTCCAGCTCACCCTGATCTTCGACGGCGCGAGCGCGTATGCCGTTGTCCGCGGCGGATCGACGCCGGCGACCCGGCAGGCAGTCGAAACGCTACTTGCCGCACACGGGATGTGACACGGTCGCGCCGCGCAGAACACCACCAGGTGCGCAGCCGACCGTCTCCGATAACCCAAGCCGTAATCGGCGATCCTCGGCACTCACGGTGGATGCGGCCGCGTGAGGAGCGGGCCGTCGGCGGTAACCGCGAGTAGCCATCGAACTGCGTCGCCGAGCCCTGGATCCGTGTGGGTTCTTCGTCCCAAGACCTGTGCGTTATGGACCAGGAATGATCTTCTGGCTCGACACTGCTCGACACTGCTGTTGGCCAGTACGAGCCGACGGAATAGTTGAAGGGCCGCCGGTCTTGCTACGCGACGTTGTGATCGTCGGTTGAAGGAGTGCGAACATGGCCCGAATCTCGGTCCTCGGTGGCACCGGCTACGGCGGGAGTGCCGTGGTCGGTGAAGGCGCACGGCGTGGACACGATGTGACGGCATTCAGTCGCACAGCGCCGCGGGAACCAGTGCGCGGCGTTACCTACATGACCGCTTCGGTGCTTGACCCAGAAGTACTAGCACGCGCCGTCGCTGACGCCGACATCGTGTTCGAGGCGCTGTCGCCGCGCGGTGACATGGCCGGCAAGGTCGAGAAGGTGTTCGACGATCTCGTCGCGCTTGCCGAAAAGTCGGGCACGCGGCTCGGCGTGCTCGGCGGCGCGTCGTCGCTGCTGGTCTCGGCGGACGGTCCGCGTCTGTTGGATGTTGACCCCCCGACGCCTGAGGTCCGGCCGGAGGTCGAGCTTGGCATTCACAAGCTGGAGATGTTGCGAGAGTCGCCGGAAACGCTGGACTGGTTCTATGTCAGCCCGGCGGCCGAGTTCGGTGCCTGGGTGCCCAGTGCCAAGACCGGGCAGTACCGCATCAGCGACGAAGTCCTACTCAAGGGCCCGGACGGCAAGTCCGAGATCTCAGCCGCCGACCTGGCGATCGCGGTGCTGGACGAGATTGAGCGCGCCGCACACCCCCGACGGCGCTTCCACGTCGCGCACTAACGCTTGCCCGATCGCCCGGGCGAATAGGCAAAGCTGCGGCCCACCCCGACCCCACCGGTCACCGAGCCGGCCGCCCGCATAACGCCGGGACCGCAATCGAGCGTGCCCGCCCTCGCCAGCTCCGTCCGCTAGGGCCATGCCCATCAGAACACCCCAGTCACGCCAAGGTCTCAGACTGCGGGTCACTGCTCAACGCAATGCGATTCGGGAAGCGGTGCACCTCCTGCGGCCAACCAACCGCGACCGCGATCCTGCCGGCCCAATACCGTGCCTGGGCATCGCCGGGTACATCGACGACCGCGAAGCCGCCGAGGTGCTCCTTGGTCTCGACGAACGGCCCGTCGGTGAACAGGGGCGAGCCGCTACTCGGGTCGACGCTGCACACGACGGTCGACGCGTCCAGGCCACCGTCGCTGAAGACGAAGACACCGGCGTCCGTCATCTCGTCGATCACGGCCCGAGCGGACCTGGCCTTCTCGCGCAGCTCCTCCACCGTGTGGTCGGGAACCCACTCGTCGTTGAAGGCGATCAGGTACAGCGCCATCTCGTGCTCCTCTGCTCACGGGCAGCCCGACTGCTGCCACTCACCTTCTCCACGAACGCACTCAGGTCGAGACGACACCCGGCCAAGATTGTTTCCAAGCGTCCGCATCGAAGTCGGTTGAAACCTTCAGGAACGTCGGCTTCCCGCCGCCGCGGTCCATCCGGAGGACCGACGATCATCTGCGCGAGCGCCGAAAACCCGCCGCAGGATCGTCGGGACGTCTGACGGGTCGGCCCAGTGTCGAGACCCTGCAACACGCATGCGACCGATCCTGCCGCACGAAACGCATGCTCATACTGCGAATCGTGAGCGCCTAGCCGTCGATAAGTGCGAACGGCTGCAGCTTTGGGCGCGCGCAGATGAATCTGACGGGATGCGACCGGATTTGGCAGCGACGATGGGTGTGGTGATCGGGCGGTCACCGGCCGATTCTGGCCATGTTCGCTTCGTCGTGACGCTCGCCCGCGGCGGGCGCGAGGTTGTTCAGACGGTCGAGTTGATCCTCGCTGAGCACGATGTCGTCCGCAGCGGTGTTCTCCTCGACTCGGGCAACCCGCCGGGTGCCGGGGATCGGTGCGATGTCCTCGCCCTGGCCGAGCAGCCAGGCCAGGGCGATCTGCGCCGGGGTGGCACCGGCCTCGGCCGCGACGGCCTGGACCTCGTCGACGATTCGCAGGTTGCGCTGGAAGTTCTCGCCGACGAAGCGCGGGTTGGTCTTGCGCCAGTCGTCGTCGGGGATGTCATCGACGGTGCGGATCTGCCCGGTGAGGAAGCCGTGGCCGAGCGGGGAGTACGGCACAAAGCCGATGCCCAGTCGGCGCAACAGCGGCAACAGCTCGACCTCCGGGTCGCGGGTCCACAACGAGTACTCGGTTTGAAGGGCAGCGACCGGGTGGACAGCGTGCGCGCGTCGGATCGTGTCCCGGCTCGCCTCGGACAAGCCGATGTGCAGGACCTTGCCTTCAGCGACCAGCTTGGCCAACGCGCCGACGGTCTCTTCGATGGGCGTGTTCGGGTCGACCCGGTGCTGGTAGTACAGGTCGATGCGGTCGGTACCCAACCGCGCGAGTGAGCCCTCGACTGCCGCGCGGATGTTGGCCGGGCTGCTGTCGATGACGCCGGGCCCCCCTCCTGAGTGGGAGACGAAGCCGAACTTGGTGGCGAGCACGACCTGGTCGCGGCGGTTCTTGATCGCCTGCCCGACTAGTTCCTCGCTGTGGAACGGCCCGTAGATTTCGGCGGTGTCGATATGGGTGACACCCAGGTCGAGTGCGCGGTGGATGGTGCGGATCGACTCGTCGTCGTCGAGCCCCCCGCCGCTGGTGTAGTACCCGGCCATGGTCATGGCGCCTAGGCCGATCCGGGAGACGTCCAGTCCACCGAGAGAAACGTGCTTCATCAACCTGCTCCTTGTCGCAGTTGTGGCGTGTCAGGCAACGAGTGCCTTCAGGTAAGCGGGCGTCGAAGGCGCGAGGAAGTCACTACTGGACGGTGTACTGACAGCACACCCCTCGTCCTCGGAAGAGCACCTAGCCTGGACTGGTGAGCACCCGTGACGAGGCGAAAGCGTTCCTAGCCTCTCGCCGGGCCAAGATCACTCCCGAGCAGGCTGGACTGAGCAACCACAGCCGCAGCCGACGCGTACCGGGTCTGCGTCGAAGCGAGGTGGCCGACCTTGCGGGAGTGAGCGTCGAGTACTACGCCCAGCTCGAACGCGGAAACCTCGCCGGTGTATCCGACAGCGTGCTCGACGCGCTCGCCCGCGCGTTGCAGCTGGACGAGGCCGAGCGCGAACACCTACGTGACCTCGCCCGCGCTGCCGGTCCCGCGCGTCGCTCGGGCCGCCGGGCACCGGCGCAACAGGTCCGGCCGAGCATCGCCCGCATGCTCAACGGCATGACCGACGTGCCAGCCTTCGTCCAGAACGGGCGACTCGATGTACTCGCCACCAACCCGCTCGCGCAGGCGCTCTACGCACCCGTGTTTGCCGACCCGGCCCGACCGGCCAACCTCGCCCGGTTCACCTTCCTCAACCCACACGCACGCACGCTGTGGGGCGACTGGGCGGGCGTCGCCGACGACACCGTCGCCATGCTGCGCACCGCAGCCGGCCGCGATCCCTTCGACAAAGAACTCACCGACCTGGTCGGTGAGTTGTCCACCCGCAGCGACGAGTTCCGTCTCCGCTGGGCCGCCCACAACGTGCGCCTGCACCGCACCGGGCTCAAGCACATTCAGCATCCCATCGTGGGTGAGCTCCACCTGGCCTACGAAGTGATGGAACTGTCGGCCGACCCCGGTCTGGCGCTCGTCGTCTACAGCGCTGCGGAAGGCTCACCCGACGACGACGCGCTTCGATTGCTCGCCAGCTGGGCCGCCACCCACGAGCCGACCGACGTCCTCACGGCCGACAACTGAACAACCCGCCACGCCGCGTTGCTTGAGCGTTCGCCGCGCTCGCGAGCCGTCGATACGCGTGCGGTTGGCGGCTTGGCTGGCGCGCGCATATGGATGAGTCTGTATTGCCCGGTACTGGGAGCGGAGGAGGTGCCGGTCATCGGAGTTGGCTCGCGGCGATTGATGTGAGGCTGGCAATCGGGGGATGTCGCAGGGTGAAAGACTGGAACGAGTTCAGGCGAAGGGGAAGTCGGTGCAAGATCCAGCGACTCTGTTCACGGCGAGTGCCCAGCCGGATCTTCTGCGGCCGATGCTGGTTCAGGCGCTCGATGGTTTTGTCGATGCCGGTAGCGGTCGCCGGCTGGCGCGCGAACACCTGCTCAACGCCCTCGACTCTGAGCCGGTGGTCACGTTCGACGTGGATCAGTTGTTGGATTATCGATCGCGGCGGCCCGAGATGAGCTTCACCAGTGATCACTGGGACGGCTACGCCGCACCGGAGTTGGCCGTGCACCTGGTCCGGGACCTGAACACCGCGCCGTTCTTGCTGCTGCACGGCCCCGAGCCGGATGTCCAATGGGAGCGATTCATCGCGGCAGTGGGAATCTTGGTTGCTGAGCTCGATGTGCGGCTCGTGGTGGGCCTGAACGCCATCCCGATGGCAGTGCCGCACACCCGGCCACCGATGGTGATCGCGCATGGGAGCCCACCAGACCTGGTCGCGGACTATCCCAAGTGGCTGCCGACGATCCAGGTTCCGGCCAGTGTGGGGAACCTGCTGGAATACCGCCTCGGTCAGGCCGGGACGCCGGCCTGCGGCTTCTCGGTCGCGGTTCCCTACTACCTGGCCAACCTTGACTATCCCGACGCCGCGCACACGTTGCTGAACTGTGTGGCGCGCGCCGGTGACTTGTCGCTGCCGACCGAGGCGCTCCTACACGCCGCGGAGGTGATACGGGCCGATGTGGACAAGCAGGTGGCGGGATCCGAGGAGGTCTCGAGCCTGGTTCGCGGGCTTGAGCGGCAATACGACGACCTGGCAGCCGGACGAGGCGGCGGATTTCTGACCGACGGTGCCCGGCTGCCCACGGCCGATGAGCTCGGGGCCGAGTTCGAGAAGTATCTGTCCGGCTGGACCGACACCGATGAGGGCCCTTCCGAGTAGTCACGCTTGTGCGGCTCAGCTACCTGCAGCGGTGGCGACTACCGCAACGGCTAGGCCAACCCACGCTCAGAGCCACCGCAGCGGACAGCAATGGCGTCCACCGGTGCAGCCGATCGCGACGTTGCGGCCTGCGCCCACATCGGGCCGACCAATTGCTGGGAGCGTCGGGTGGGCAAGTGGCTGCCGAGTGCCCGCCTCCCTCGCGCCAGAAGCCTCAATCTGGCGCAAGAGACGCAGCGGCCAGCTGCGCGAATGTGCGACACGACATGGCGGCCCGTCGAATGGCTCATCGGTGCTGGTGCATGCGACAGCCTCATACTGGAGGTGTCGACAACTAGGCGGTGAGCCGTGAGCGATCATCAGCTCGACGCGGTCCCGGAACCCGGCGCGGATCTCGAGTACGACCTGGCGCACGAGGCGAGCGGCGCGAGTGCCACCGTGGGCCATGAAGCCGAGCAGTCGGGACAAGCCGTCGTCACTGCCACGCCCGCCTACGACGGCGACCACTCCTACGACTTGGCGCACGATATCCGTGCGGGCTGATTCGCCCTAGGAGCTCGCGCATGAAGCATCATCGAGCCGGTCGCTATGTTCGCCGCCGCTCTACGCCTCGCCGAGCGGAGGATCGGTTAAGGAAGTAGCGCTCCCGGGGACGGACCTCGCCGTCTGGGATCTCCTCGGGTGGCCCGAATGTCACCCCGGTGGGTAGGCGGCCTTTGGATTCCCACCACTAGTAGCCGACCGGAACCGAGCCATCTTCCGAACCGTTGCATACCCGGCCGCGCGACGGCCCGATGAGAACAACCCTCGGTGACGACCGCGCCGACGCGTTCTGCTGATCGAAGATCTGCAGGAGTTGAGGGCGCCGGGGCTCGACGCGGATCCATCCGGTTCCCACGTCGACCATCAACGGTCTATTGCCTGGTTACCAGGGCAACGTCGACGGCATCTGAAACTGGACAGGGCGCGGCGCCGACGACTGATCAGATCGCATGCCGTTGACAGGAAACTCTGCGTTTGCTGGGATTGTTGGTTGACCTTCGGTCATTCGGCAGCGCCGGACCGTAGCGATATCTAGCTGAGGGCGGTGCTACCTCACGCGATGAGGGGAGCCCGCGATGATTCGGTATCTGCGTAACAAGTCCCTGGTGATTCTTGCGGTTCTCGCCACGGCTGTCGCGAGCGTGGCCGCTGGAGGGCTGCTGCCCGCATCGGCCAGACCGCTGGGCACGTCCGCGGCGGGTTCCGCCCAGGTGGACCGGCTGGTTCAGGCGATGACGTTGGATGAGAAGCTTGGCATGGTCAACGGCTGGCCGAATGGTGTTTCACCGCAGCCGCTGACGGATCGTCTGATCGGTGTCGGGTTCATTCCTGGGGTGCCGCGGCTGGGTGTCCCGGCGTTGACGTTCACCGACGGCCCGGCTGGGGTCCGGATGAATCTGCCGACCACGGCGATGCCGGCGCCGGTGGCCTTGGCGGCGACGTTCAGTGCAGACCTTGCCCAGCGCTACGGCCAGGTGCTGGGCCGGGACGCCCGGTCGAGGGATCAGGACGTGATCTTCGGTCCGATGCTGAACATGGTCCGGGTGCCGCAGGCCGGGCGGAACTTCGAAACGCTTGGCGAAGACCCGACCCTGATGGCGCAGCTGGTGGCGGCGGAAACCCGTGGGATCCAGAGCGAGGGCGAGATCGCGACGGCGAAACATTACGCGGAGAACAATCAGGAAGACCAGCGGCAGACGATCAACGTGAATGTGGACGACCGGACGTTACGGGAGATGGAGCTGCGTGGGTTCGAGGCCGCGGTGAAGGCCGGTCAGACCGGCGCCGTGATGTGCTCGTACAACTCGGTCAACGGGAACTTCGCCTGCGAGAACCCCACGCTGCTCACCGACATCCTGCATAAGCAGTGGGGCTTCACCGGCTTTGTGCTGTCTGATTACGGCGCTAACCACAGCGCGGGTCCGGCGTTGCAGGCCGGGCTGGACATCGAGTTCTTCGGCACACACTTCCTGCAGTTGAAGGCCCTCATCCAAACCGGCGCGGTGCCGGTGGCGGCGTTGGATGCGGCGGTGCGCCAGATCCTGACCACCATGGATCGGTTTGGTCTGCTGGCCCACGCCTCGCCGAACGGCGGCACGGTCGTCGACCGCCCGCTGCCGGAGTTCCCCTTACTGGCCGATGCGCAGCAGGCGCGCACGATCGCCGAGCAGGGCGCGGTGCTCCTGAGAAACCAGGGCAACACGCTGCCGCTGACCCAAACGGACCTGCGTTCACTGACGGTGATCGGGACCACCGCGCGGACACTGCTGGTCGGCGGCGGCGGTAGTTCGCGGGTCCTCGGCGTGGCCGAGCGGGAGATCAGCCCGCTGACCGCGTTGCGGCAAGCGGCCGGCCCCCAGGGGAATATCACGTTCGCGGTGGGTCGGGACCTGCAAGGCGTCGCCATACCCAGCTCCGCGCTGGCCCCGCCGAATGCGACACCAGGCCAACACGGCGTACTGCGGACCAACCTCGTCACCGGCGCGACGCAGGTCGACCCGAACGTCGACTTCGTCGGCGCGAACGCGTTACCGGAGGGCACTCAGGCCACCTGGACCGGCACGCTGACCGCGCCGACCACCGGGAACTACCTGCTCGCCGTGCAGACCGACGGTACCGGCGGGTCGCTCACCGTTGACGGCCAGCCGGTCATCACCAGCAGCATCCTCGCCGCGTTGGGCACCAGCCTGCACCGAACTACCGACGGCCTGGCGAACTCTTTCGCTCATCTCACCCTGACCGCCGGACCGCATACCATCTCGGTGTCGGCTGCGCCCGTTCCCGCCTTCCCGCCGTTCATCCCTGCCAGCAGCGGTCCGGTGCAGATCAGGCTGGCCTGGATCACCCCGCAGCAGCGGCAGGCCGACCTGGACCAGGCCGTGGCAGCCGCCAAGCAGGCACGCACCGCTGTGGTCTTCGCCTACATGGAGGGCACCGAGGGGATCGACCAGCCGACCCTCGCCCTGCCGGACGAACAAGACCAGCTGATCGAGGCGGTGACGGCCGCCAACCCGCGCACCGTGGTCGTGCTCAACACCGGCTATCCCACGTTGATGCCTTGGGTGAACAGCGTCCGGTCGATCTTGCAAATGTGGTATCCCGGTCAGGAGGGCGGACCGGCGACTGCCAATCTGCTGGTCGGCGCGGCGGTGCCTGGCGGGAAGCTGCCGGTGACCTTCCCGGCGCGGGAGTCTGATGCGCCGACGGCAACCTCACCGTTGAGGTACCCAGGCGTGAACGGCCAGGAGTTCTACGACGAGGGCGTCTTCGGCGGCTACCGCTGGTATGACCAGAACCACATCACGCCCTTGTTCCCGTTCGGCTTTGGGTTGTCCTACACCACCTTCGGCTACGACGACCTGAACACCAAGTCGCACGGGAAAGCGCCACGGGCTCAGTTCACGGTGACCAACACCGGCGCCCACACCGGGACCGAGACCGCCCAGGTGTACGTAGGCCGGCTACCGACCAGCGTGCCAACCCCGGTCAAACAGCTCGCCGGGGTGGCCCGAGTGACGCTCCGGCCCGGGCAGAGCAAGCGGGTGACGGTCGAGCTCGACCCGCGCTCACTGTCGTACTGGGACACCAGCAGCCAACGCTGGGTAACCCCCGCCGGCGAGGTGTCCGTCCTCGTCGGCAGCTCGTCTCGGGACATCCGGCTCCGAGGCGAGATTGAACTCACTTCCTCGACATCTCAGCCATAGCATTCAGCGGCCACCGTGCAGGTCGACGCGTTCACCGTGGCGCGTCGATCCGCACGGCCCGAGGCCAGCGTTTGCGCGAGCCATCGGATCCGCGACCAGCCCCTGTGATGACAAAGCTCGGGTAAGCGGCGCGGCGCTCCTTCGCCGCCTTGCGGGCAGCGCACTCCGACATCGGGTGAGGAGCTGCCGTGACTGACTCCGGCGACGACGAGAGCTCCTGATTCGCTCGCCGGGTGTTATCGATCCTGCACACCGCCAACGGGCCGAAACGGATTGGTGATCGCTCGGTCGGCGAACCTTCCGCGTTGCCAACCAGGCAAGGAACGCATGACTCACAGCGGCGCAGGTTCTCGCCGCGTTCCAGGGCTAACAACAACGATGGTCAACCCGGCCGCCGCCCATAACGACGCGTCCGACGTTGCCTGACCCGCGTACCGAATCGGCGATAGGGTGCCTCCACGCAGGAGCGGTGCGAATGTTCTACATGCATGGTCATGCGACCGACCGGATCATCATGCGGACTAGCAACGCGCTACTTCCGGTATGTCCGGTCGTTGCGGACTCAGCCGCCAGGCACTCGCGCCGGCATCAAGTGGCGGTCGAACAGGTCAGGGGCGTGGCCCAGGTCATTCCTGAAGGGACGGGGCCGGGCAAGCCGGTATCTGGCATGGGTATTGAGTTGTTGATCCGTTTTCTTGCTGTTCCTCGCCGGCGTTTGGGGCGCGTCGGTCCCAAGCCGGGGTCAAGACGGAGCGCCCGCAGGCGCAGCCGAGGACGAACGGTCTTGACGCCGGCGCCGTGGTCGGCGCGATGCTGGTGGCCGCGAGGGATCAGCTGTCGGTCGTTGGTCGTGTGCAGTTGTGGTGGGCGGTTGTCTCCATGCCCCTGGGTCTAGGGATCGGGCGGTCCCGGGTTAGGGGTGCCAGTCATTCCTTCGCCGCGCCGTGGTGGGCGGCATGGAGTTGTGCGGAGCCCGCAGCCGGATGGGGTCAATCAAGGGCGCGACCGCGCCGAGCTGCCTCGGGGGTCAGACACAGGGCGGGACC
>WNGL01011052.1_pt1 | contig 12799 bp, 11 predicted proteins | sample 5400591 | NCBI WGS metagenome assembly WNGL01 (sample SAMN13153377, study PRJNA577476) | soil metagenome | isolation source: 80 cm soil or saprolite under Garry oak tree replicate 1 | place: USA:California | collected 2016-06-15
GATGCCGTCGCCAAGGGCACGCTCGACGGTGCGAATCCCCTGCACCATTTGCGCGAACTCATCGGGTGCCAGCGACGCCGCATGGTCCGGCCCGGGCAGCCCGCGGTCCAGCGTCAAATGTTTCTCGACGACGCAGGCGCCGAGCGCGACAGCCGCAAGCGCCGTTTCGATGCCGTCGGTGTGATCGGAATAGCCGACAGGAACATCGAACGCCGCGGCCAGCGTGGCCATCGCGCGCAGGTTCGCGTCGGCGGGATCCGCGGGATAGTTGCTCACGCAGTGCAGCAGGGCCAGCGGCACTGGCGCGATCTCGCGCACGGCGCGCACGGCATTGTGGACTTCGTCGAGCGTGCTCATGCCGGTTGACAGGATCAGCGGCACGCCTACCCGCGCAAGATGACGAAGGAACGGCAGGTTGGTCAGATCACCCGAGCCGACCTTGAATGCCGGGACTTTGAGCTGCGTCAGCCAATCCGCGCTGCGTTCGTCGAACGGGGTCGAAAGGAACAGCAGATCGCGCTCGGAGGCGCGCGCCTGAATCGCTCGAAACGCATCGAACGGCAGTTCGAGCCGCCGGACCATCTCGAGCTGCGACTCGTGCGGCCGATCCCGCGCCTGGTACACCGCTTTCGGGGCATCCGGCGAAATCAGGGCGTCTGCTTGAAAGGTTTGGAACTTCACGCAGTCCGCTCCGGCCGCGTGCGCGGCATCGACGAGCGCAAGCGCGCGCTCGAGCTGGCCGTCGTGATTCACCCCTGCCTCCGCGATGATGAAGCACGGCTCGCCGGACGCGATCGAACGGCCATCGATTGTGATCCCGGTCATGTCCGTTCCGCCCGCCCCGGCGACTCACGCTGATGCCCCTCGATGACGTTCACCAGCCACATACAGGCGGCATACACCGCCGCCCACGACATCAGCACGGGCCGCCATGAGCCCCAGCCGCGCTCCATGCCGACGATGGCCGTCGCCGCACATCCCAGCATCAGGACGTACTCCCACAGCACCGTGCGGCAGTGGCTCCAGCCCGCGCGAACGAGCCGCTGGTAATAATGCGAGCGGTGCGGAAGCCACACCTTCTCCCGCTGCGCAATCCGGCGCGCCAGCGTTACGGTCGCGTCCACGAAGAACGGCGAGAAGATGAGGCCGGCAACCTGCCACGGCCACACACCGTCGCGCACGCCGAGGACGGCGATCGATCCGGTCAGGAATCCGAGCGTCGACGCTCCCGCGTCTCCCATGAAAATCTGCGCTGTCGGCCGATTGAAGATGAGGAATCCACCGGCCGCCGCGGCCAGTACCCCGGTCATCCCCGCAAGCGTCGCTGCTCCAGCACGCCAGGCGATCCAGGCGAAGGCTGCAAAGCCGACGACCGCCATGCCGCCGGCAAAACCATCCAGTCCATCCATGAAGTTGAAGAGATTCGTCGTCCACGTCAACCCGAGCACGATCGCGATCGCGACCGCGACATCCGGCAGCAGAACCTGCAAAGTGGACGCGCCGAACCGGACACCGCCAGCGACGACGATTGATGACGCGAACAGGTGCACGAGGAAGCGAGGGACCGGGGAGAGCTGGATCCGGTCGTCGAGAAACGACACAGCGGCGATCATGCCGGACCCGGTCGCGATCCATGCCCAGTCCGCATTCGCCCCGCTCAGGAGCGCGACCGTGGCGCCGCCGATGCCGGATGCCGCCAGGATCGCCAACCCACCGGTTCGTGGCCTTGGTTCATCGTGCAGCGACCGCTCGTTTGGCCGATCCAACCGGGCCAGCCGATGTCCCACCTTTCGCAAGGCACCCGTCATCGCCAGCGAGACGATGAATGACGTGAGCACGAGCGCGATCAGGACGGCGATAGACATGCCCGCACGCCCTCCTGCATCGAGAGCGGAGGCTGCCAGGCGACGTCGCGCCGGAACCGTGAGGAATCGACCGGCAGAGAGTCGAGGAGTTTGTCGACTTCCCGCGTCATCCCCGTCAGTCGCGCGCCGAAGCGCAGAACCGAGGGGGGAACCGGCAGCAGCCGCGGCCTTCGGCCGAGCGCATCAGCGATCGTTCTGACGAACTCCGCGGTGGACACGCCGAGGCTGTCAGCGACGTGGTAGATACCGCGCGCGCGGCCGTCTTCTACCGCAACGCTCAGCGCACTGGCGAGATTCTCCACCGAAATGAAGCTCCGGCGATTCCGTACCGCGCCGAATGGCAGCGGCACACCCGCCGCGATCGCTCGAGTGAGCCGTCCGAAGTTGCCTGGCGCATCACGGCCGTACACCATCGGCGGCCGGATGATGACGATGCGCATGCGGACCTCTTCGAGCAGCAGCGACTCCGCTTCGAGCTTGCTGATGGCGTACGGCGTCCCCGGGGCGCACGGCGTCACCTCCGTCACCGGGTCATCGCTGCGCTCGCGGACCACGCCAATCGTGCTCGCAAAAATGAAGGTGCTCACGCCGCCTGCTGCGCCGCGGATAGTAAACGCGCGGTGCCGTCACGGTTCACGCGCCTGAACGCGCCAAGAGAATCCACGACCTTTTCGCGGGAGATGTGGACGCGAGCTGCCAGGTGCACGACCGTGTCGATCCCTTCGAGCGCAGCCGTCCAGTCAGTATCGGGTCCGATATCCGGAACGCGAACCGTACCGGAGCGAACCTCGCCGCGTGTGGTGCCGATCACGTGGCAGCCCCGGCGGACGAGCGCCGTGCGCGTCGCCCGGCCCACGAACCCATCACCGCCGGTAATCAGAACAGCCACCCCTACCCGCGGTATTTCCTGAAAGCATTCCACGTGTACTGCGTGAACACCCAGGCTGCCGGCACCAGTGCAAGGCGCTCGACGTCACGATAAATGCGCCACACCTGCGCCGCGGACCTCAGCTTGTTCCTCGACCATGACCGCGCCAGGATCCGGTACCGCATGAGATCTTCCTGCAGCCCATGGGCGATGAAGCCGCGCTTGAGCAGCGCCAGCCAGCAGACATAATCGTCGTAGAACGCGTCCTGCATCGTGAACGGACCTGTCATTGTCCGATCGACGACGACGGTCGACGTGGCGATCGCGGTGTTGCACAGAAGCGCCTGATAGTCCAGCCTTGCCGGCACGTCGACGATGCTGCTGACGATCGCGCCGGCCGCATCGATCCGGCGGTACTGGGTGTAGCTGAACGCCGCGCCGCGCCGGTTCATGAACGCGATCTGGCGTTCGAGCTTCTCCGGCAGCCAGAGATCGTCGCTGTCCAGGAACGCCACGTAGCGGCCGCGTGCCGCCTCCAGCGCTGTCGTCCGCGCGGCGCCGGGGCCCCGGTTGGCGGCGTGCCGCAGACACTGCACACGCGAATCCGCACGCGCATAGGCTTCGACGACGGCGACGGTGTCGTCCGGTGAGCAATCATCCACGACGAGCACTTCGAAGTCGCGCATCGTCTGTGCGACCGCCGATTCGATCGTCGGACCGATGATTGCGGCGGCCCGGTACGCAGGTATCACGACGGAGACCGCGGGGGTCGTCACGCGCGGATCGCGGACTCTGCCTGCGTCAGATTCAGCGACGACGCCAACGACGCGGTAAACGCCTCGCAGTTGTCCGGCGTATCGAGATACAGCTCGCCCGGATACGACGTGTCGTAGACCTGCTGAAAGAATCTGCCGATGTCCTCGGGCGCCGGCGGCGCCGCGGCGAGCGTACGCCGCAGGACGGCGGGCAGATCTGAAGGCCGATCGACCGTGGCCACGAGGCCGGACGCGCGATAGAACGAATCGCCGAGCGCGACGACGCGGCGGCCGCGCAGCAGTCCCTCGGCGCCCGACTTCGAATTGATCGTGACGATGGCGTCAGCCGCAGCAAGCACGTCGTGATTGTTGATGGTTGGCCGGAGCAGCCTGATGTGATCGTAGCGGCGCAACAGATCACTGATTCGCGAGTGCGCCACCGCGCCGATAAGAGCCGGATGCTCCTTGATGATCAGCAGGTGCGTCGGAGGCACCGCCCGCGCCAGATAGTCCAGCAGCGCACACTGGTCGTAGTACTCCGGCGCGCGGATCGTCAGCGCCACGTCGGCCGGCACGTGGAACGGATAGTAGATGAACGGCTCGGCAGGCAGCTCGCAATACAGCGGTTTGAGGCGGCGCGCGGTCCGGAGCATCCGCAGATGCCGACCGACGTGGCCACCGAGGTGGTCGAACTCCTCTTGCTGGCCGCGCACGTACTTGTCGAGCCCCTTCTCCACGAGCCGGCGGACATTGTAGCCGCTGAGCAGTTTCTTCGCTGCGCTGCGATAGTGCGCCTGATCCTTCACCGGGATGGCGATCCGCTTGACCGCCAGCGTCTCTTCGAGATAGGCCTGCACTTCGGCCGTTGCCGGTCGCGGCGGCGCGTCAACGGAAGGCGCGGCATACGAGTTGTGCGTGAAGAACAGCCGCCTCCTGAAGAATGACGGCTCCGTAAACGTATTGCGCAGGCCGATGCGGCGCGCCGCGTAGTATGTCGCGGCGACGGAGAGAAAACCGCCAACTTCCTGCACGACTTCGGTGTCTCGATCGCCGGCTGCCAGCCGATCGAGCGCAGCCGCCGCCCCCTCGAGATGCCCGGCGAATTTCATCACGAGCGCGGCGCCGTCGCGAATCTCGTATGCCGCCCGTTCGTGGCTGATAGTGAGACTGACGTCCGGCACGTTGAAAGGCGCAATCCGCCCGAGCGCGTCACGCAGATCGCGCGGCGGCGCCGGACGTCCGCGAAACGCGCTGATCGCCTCGAACCCTCCCGCCGTCAATGCGTCGAGGCTCGGCTCGTGAAAGGTGACAAAGCTGACACGCACGCCCCGCGTACTGAGGACGCGCGCGACGCTCAAATAGAAGCGCGCCTGGTTACCCGCGAGCGGCACGAAGATCACGTGGCGGCTCATACGGGCTGGCTCGCCTCGTCGCCGCGGAAGCCGGTGCGCTCCCGCTCACGCTCGAACGCGATCCATCCGATCAGGGCCAACACCTTCAGCCAGAAGATCCAGTTCACGAGAAAATTCAGCATGCCACCAAACACAATATTGACGAACGCAAACAATACGTACCAACCGAGTGCGAGGCGAACGTAGCGGCGCTCCAGCATCGCCTGGACGACGACAACGTACAAGCCGGCGGTCGCCAGGGCGGCCAGAAACACGCCCGCGTAAGCGCCGAACCGCCCCAGCAGCTCGAAGAACACCTCGGGATATCCGCCGCCGTACCCCAGGCCCTCGTCCACCATGGGATATGCCTCGTCGCCGATTTCGGCGACCATCAGGTAGGGGATCGTGGTGTTTCGCTTCAGCGTGGTGATCGGATTGACGAACAGGCGGTCAAAGACCGCCGGTTCAATCTCGCGCCTGACGAAGACCCGCTCCCATGTTGCGTACCACAACTCGCCCGGTTGCACGAGCACGCGGTGCACGATCTCCTCGGCCGGATCGGCCTTGCCCATGTCACGGGTGATGAAGTAGGAGCGGTAAAGACCGATCGACACCATGACGACCGCGGCGACGGCCGCGGCACCCAGGGCCAGCCGCGTCCGGCGGCGAAGGCGCAGAAGCGCGTCGGGGGCAGGCCCAATCCCATGCCTCGTCCAGAGGTACAGGATGCCGTACGGCGAAAAGAAGAACGTCACGTACACATAGAAGGCCGAGAAGCGGTGCCCCGCCAGCAGCAGATACACTAACGTGGCGAGCAGCAAGAGGAGAAAACGATCGTCGGTCCGACCACGCGCGAAGAGACCGCGGATGTAGAACACGCCAAGCATGAACACCCACAGCATGCCGTAGTTCATCAGCAGAAGATGCCAGCGCCCGCCGTATGAGGCGGTGTAATCGTAGCGCTCGACGCCATCGATGAGTGGTATCACGCCGATCCGCATGAAATCGACGTACAGCAAGACCACGAACAGCAAGGACACAGCCATCCAGCCGTGACTGATCAGTCGATCCTCGCGGACGTCCCCAGTCGCCGCCAACCGATCGCACAGTGCTCCCAGATACTGGAGGCGGCGAGGGCTGAAGACGATCAGAAAGGCGCTCAGATAAACGAGAGCCGCGACCAGTAGGGGGATCGTCGCCCAGCCAGGACCGAGGTCTCGGAATAACTGCACGGAGTACACCGGGCCCCTCGCATCGAGGTAGGCGACCGACACGAACCGGTACGTGAGGCTGAAGAGGATGGCGAACGTCAGGATGAAGAGGAACGGCCGCCGCAGCCACAGCAGCCCCAGCGCCGCGAGGAGCACCAGGAGGGTGAGCGCACCGATCACGGCGCTTCCGCCTCTCTCCGCGCGATCACGAGGTGGCACCCCGCACCCGCCGCGTCACGCACCGAGTGCCTTTTCGAGCGTGTCGATGACAAAGCACTGATCGTCGTCCGACAACGACACCGATGAAGGTAAGTGAAGGCCGGCGTCCACGATGGCGAGGGAATGCGTGATCGTCCCGTGCAGGTTCCGGCGGTACGGCTGCTGCGTGTGATTCGCCTGCCATGGCGGCCGCGCCTCGATGCCCGATTCGATGAGCGCGCGAAGCACGCGGTCGCGGCGATCGCGGCCGCCGTCCATGACGAACGACGCGAGCCAGTAGCTGGCGCGGTCGCCGGCCGCTTCCTCCACCCACCGCAGATCCCCTCGGTGCGCAAGCGCCTCGCGATACCGCGCGTATATACGGCGCTTGGTCGCGAGGAAATCGTCAATTCGTTCGAGTTGGGCGAGTCCGAGCGCGGCATTCAGGCTGGACAGCCGGTAGTTGAAGCCGACGTGATCATGACGAAAGTACAGGGCATCGTCTTTCGCCTGCGTCGTCAGGTACTGGGCGCGCCGCGCAACTTCGTCGTCATCTGTGACGACGACGCCGCCTGCACCGCAGGTGACGATCTTGTTGCCGTTGAAGCTGAACGTCGTGACGCCGCCGAGCGTGCCGATTTTGCGTCCCTTGTACTGACCGCTGAACCCTTGGGCCGCATCCTGCACGAACGCGAGACCAAACTCGCCGGCGAGCGATCGCAATTCGTCCACAGGCACCGGCAGGCCGAGCAAATGTACGGGCAACATCGCGCGAATGGCCCGCCCAGATTGTCGCTCGCGGTAAAAGCCATCATCGCGGACCGTCTGCGTAATGAGGAACTCGCGCACCGCGGCCGGGTCCATTTGCCAGCGATCGGCATCCACGTCGACGAAGACGGGTTCCGCGCCGCAGTATCGTATGGCGTTGACCGGCGCAATGAACGTGAGGTCCGGCACCAGCACCAGGTCGCCGGGCTGCACGCCCGCCGCCAGCAAGGCGATGTGCAGCGCCGCCGTGCCGTTGCACGTGGCGACGGCGTGCGGAACGCCGAGATAATCCGCGACGCCGCGCTCGAACCGGCCGACCCACGGCCCGGCCGTCGACACCCAGCCGCTTTCGACGCACCGGCGCACGGACTCCGCTTCGTGCTCGCCTACCAGCGGCACGGCCAGCGGAATCTGGCGATCGATCCGGGTCACCATGCCGTCCAGCCTCCATCGACGATCAGGTTGTGGCCGGTGACGTATGCGGACGCATCGGATGCCAGATACAGCACCGCCGGCGCGATTTCCTCCGAGCGCGCCATGCGGCCCATGGGCGTCCGCGCACTGTACTGCTGGACGAACCGGTCCGGCTGTCCGGCGAAGACGCCGCCGGGCGTGACGGCGTTGCAGCGCACGACGCCGCCGGCATAGTACGTGGCCAGATGCTTCGTCAGCCCGATCACTCCGGCCTTCGATGCCGAGTAAATCGCCGGAGTATTGAACGCAAGACCGTCGTAAATCCGCTGGTCAGGCGCGGAGACGCCATAGATCGATGCCACGTTGATGATACTGCCCTTGCCGCTTGCCACAAGGAGTGGCTCTGCCGCCCGCGCGCAGAGAAACATGCCGGTCAGGTTGACGCGCAACACGTGGTCCCAGTCTTCGAGCGGGAATTCCCGGAGCGGTGCGAAGAAGTTCGAGGACTTGGTTGCGGCATTGTTGACGAGCACGTCGAGCCGCCCGAACGCGCGCACCACCTGATCGATCGTATCGGCGACCTGCGCCTCGTTGCCGACGTCAGCTGTGACGCCGATGACGTCCGGCGCGCCGGCCGCGCGCAGCTCCTGAATGCGCCGGTCGACGCTCCCGCCATCGACGTCCACAATGGCGATCCGGGCGCCGGCCCCGGCCAGCACGCGGGCAAATACGCCGCCCAGATGGCCAGCGCCGCCAGTCACCACCGCGACCCGTCCTGACAAATCGAACAGTTCTGACGGGCTTGGCAGCGTCGTCGTCATTATCGGAGCTTCACGTACGTTGCCGGGGACGGCAGCGCCGCGTGCCGGCTCGCCGCCGGAAATTCGCCGGGTGCGACACGCGTCAGCATCGTCCCGCTTTTCCACTCGCGCGCGCCTGCAGTGCCAACACGAGCGCGCGTTCGCCGTCGACGGCGGAGGAGGCGTTGTCCGCGACGCCAAGCACGCAATCGGCAAGCGCCGTCAGTTCATCGCTGTACATCTGATTCGGTGTCCATGCAGCCGGCATCGCCTGCGCAAGCCAGGAGGCAGAGCTCGTCGTCCAGACGTCGAGCGACGGCGTCAGCAGATCCCAGCGCGCGCTGCCGTCCTCCCCCGCCAGACGCCCGCCTCGCGTCGCCGGCCGTGCCAGGTAGTCGAGGTGACACGTCGCCACGCCGCCGCCTGGCAACTCCATGACCAGATCGGCGGTCTCCTCAGCGTCGATGCCGAGCCGCGCTCCGCTGCCGACTCTGGCGGACGTCAGGCGTATCGCGCCCCACAGCCACTGCATGTAATCGAGTTCGTGAATCAGGTCGAGCAGGACGCCACCGCCGTCGGCCGCTCGCGCGCTGTACGCGTCGTGAAGATCGCGTGCCGGCCGCCACTCTGCGAGGTGCTGCCCGCACCAGGTCGCCGCCCAATGCGTCTCGCCCAACTCGCCAGACGCCATGAGGCTCCGAAGCTGCTGCAGCACCGGATGGAACCGCAGGCACGACCCGACCATCACCACGCGTCCGCGACGCGTCGCGGCCTCGCGGATGGCCGCCGCTCCCTTCGCGGTGTCGGCGAGCGGCTTTTCAATCAACACGTGATATCCGGCATCGACCGCGGCAATGGCATCGGCCGCATGGCATGCGGTCGGCGAACAGATTACCGCCGCAGCGCGGTCGTCTCCGGCGGCGGGGAGCATGGTGGAGACTCTCACGTCCTCCAGGTCCTCTCCCAGCGGCTCGAGCCGGCGACGAATCGCAGTGAGCGCCGGGACGCCCAGCGCACGCAGGTTTCGCAGGTGACGACGGCCGATCGAACCGGCACCGACGACACTCCACTGCAACGCTCGGACGGATGGCGCCGCGGATCGATCGCTCATGCTCTCAAACGTGGTACTGCCTGGCACGGGTGAGCGTGAGATGTGCGCTGCACCACTCCGCTGTGCGGCGAATTCCTTCTTCGAGTGATACGGTCGGCCGCCAGCCCAGCTTCTGTTCGGCTTTCGCCGGGTCGGACTGAAGAACCATGACCTCACTGCGTTCCGGCCGGACACGCTGGTCGTCGCGCTCCAGCTTCGCCGAGGTGCCCAGCACGCGCTGCGTCAGATCGAACAGTTCAGCGACGGACACGGTGAGGCCTGTACCGAGCTGGATGACCTCGCCTTCGATTCCGGCCGCTGTAGCGGCGCGGATGAACCCGTCAACCGTATCAGCGACATATGTCAGATCGCGGCGCGGCCGGATGTCGCCAAGCCGGACGCGTTCCTGGCCTGCGAGCAGTTGGGCGATGATCGTTGGCAACACGGCACGCATGGATTGCCGCGGGCCATACGTGTTAAACGGACGGAGCACGATCGCCGGAACATCGAACGAGCGCCAGTACGCTTCACACAGTTGATCCGCCGCGATCTTCGACGCGCTGTACGGGGACTGCCCCTGAACCGGGTGTGTCTCACGAATAGGCAGCGTTTCAGGCGTTCCGTAGACCTCGCTCGTCGACGTGTGGATCAGCCGGGCGGCGTGGTGGCGCCGTACTGCTTCGAGCACATTCAACGTGCCGGTCACGTTCGTCTCGACGACCGAGCGCGGGGCGACGTAGCTGTACGGAATAGCAATGAGCGCCGCGAGGTGCATGACGATCTCGGCGCCGTCGGCCGCCGCATCGACAAAACCGCTGTCACGAACGTCGCCGGCGCGGATATCCATGGCGGCGGTGACGTCGTCCGAAACGCTGTCCAGCCACCCGCGGGATCCGAAGGAGTTATAGAGGGTCACCGCGCGCACGCGTGCGCCGAGCGTCACCAGCCGTTCGGCGAGGTGGCTGCCGATGAAGCCATCGGCGCCGGTGACGAGGATTGTGCGTCCCGCGAGGCTCATGGTGCGGCGACCTGTCCTCGGGCGCGCTGGAGATCCTCGTGACGGCCTACGTCGACCCAGTCTTCCTCGATAACGAAAACGCCAGGCGGCGTGCCCGCCTCCATCTGCTTCAGCAGCAGCTCCGGCATCGTCATGGGGTTACCGCGGTCGAGGCCAGTCCAGCATTCCGGCGACACCACGTACACTCCGGCGTTGATCAGGAAGACCTCCGTCGGCTTTTCCCGCATGGCGGCAAGGCATCCGCGTTCGTCGACGCCGACAACGCCGTATGGAATGGTGACCGAGTACTCGCGGACGCCGATCGTGGCGCGCGCTCCGCTCGCATCGTGTGCGTCCAGCAGCCGCGCGACATTCAGCTGCGTAACCAGGTCGCCATTCAGAACCAGCATGGGGTGCTCTGGAGGATCGAGAAGCGTGAGCGCTCCTCCCGTCCCGAGCGGTTCCGTTTCGCGGATGTAGTCAATTCGACATCCAAACCGGGTGCCGTCGCCGAAATGGCGCTCGATCATCTCGCCTTTGTAGTTGATCGCGATGTGCATCCGCCGGATGCCATAGCTGAGCAAGTGGAGCACCAGGCGTTCGAGTATCGGCCGGCCCGCCACCGCAATCATCGGTTTGGGCACATGTTCGGTGATCGGCCGCAACCGCACACCCTGACCACCAGCCACGATGAGGGCGCGATTCGGCCTGACATTGGGCCCGACGACCTCACGGAGGAGGTGCAGTCCGACCAGGCAGCCATCACGATCGAGGATCGGCACTTGCGTAAAACCACGGGCGAGCATCAGGTCGAGCGCTTCGGCGCGTCCCACGTCCATCCCGACCGCATGAAACTGCGTATTGAGGCAGGCGTCAATGGGACTGCCGAGCAAGCGGCCCGCGAGCAGCGCCCGCCGCACGTCCCCATCGGTAACCACGCCCACCAATCGGCGGTCGGCGTCCACGACGAGACAGATTTCGACGGCCCCCGCCTGAATGGCCTCCATCGCCTCCAGAATCGTGGCGCCGGCTCGGATCGTCAGTCGATCGATTTGGGTCATTTGCATGACGGCTTCACCATACGCTCCGACCGCCATCCATGACGATGTTCTGTCCTGTCATGTAGCTGGATGCATCGGAACAGAGGAACTGCACCGCGGCGCGGTACTCGTCACGCGCGGCCATCCGGCCGAGCGGAATCAATTGCGAGAGGCGCGCCACGAAGGCGTCCGGCTGATCGACCCGCACGCCGCCAGGCGACAGGGCGTTGACACGCACGCCGCAATCGGCCCAGTAGGTCGCGAGGTATCGCGTCAACCCAATCAGCGCCGTCTTGATAACCGAGTACGTCACCGGCTTGACGGGCTGATCGGCATCAGCAATACCGTCTCGACGGTACAAACGCTGGTCGGGAGAAAACACCGACAGGTCGGACGCGATGTTCAGGATGACCCCGCCGCGCTTCCCGGCCATGTGCGCACCGAATGTCTGGCAGCACAGGAACGCCCCGGTGAGGCCGACGGCGATCTCACGGTTCCACTGCTCGGTTGAGAACCACTCGAAGCGCGACATCTCGCGGCCCGCTCCGGACGCCGATACCTTGGCGTCAACCGCCGCGTTGTTGACGAGGACGTCGACGCGGCCGCACCGGTCCAGGATGGTCCGAAGCGCATCCGCGACGCTGGCAGCATCGGTCACATCCATGCGGATTCCGAGGACGCCAGAGCGGAATTCATCGCCGAGCGCCGCCGCAGTGCGCTCGACCGCCGGCTGATCGATGTCGGTCAGCACGACCTGCGCGCCCGCCTCGAGCAGCGCGTGCGCATGCTCGGGACCAAGAAGGCCGGCGCTCCCCGTCACCACCGCCACGCGATCCGTCAAACGAAAGCGTTTCAGGGCCGTCATCGTCAAGACCGAACCTGCCCGCCGTCCACTACGAATACGGCGCCGGTCGCAAACGACGCGCGCGGCGACGCGAGGAATGCCACGAATGCGGCGACTTCTTCGGGCCGGCCGAGGCGTCCGAGCGCCACCTCACGCCGCAACATGTCATCAACCGCGGCGGGCTCTTCCTTCAACTTTCGCTCCCAGACCGATCCGGAGAACAGCATATTGCCCGGAGCGACGACATTGATGCGCACCTCGTCGCGCGCGAGCGGACGGGCGACGCCGCGGACGAAGGCATGCAGTGCGGCCTTGGCGGCCGAGTACGCCACAGGCGCGCCGATCGCCTCGAGGCCGGCAATCGAGGATATGCAGATCACGCTTCCCTTCGCCGCGCACAGCGCACGCCGCGCCGCGGCGACGACGTTCGTGGCGGCGGCCAGGTTCAGATCGAGCATCCGCCGCCACTCATCGGCCGTTTCCTCTCCCGGTGGCACCGATCGTCCGCTGCCGACGTTGCAGACGAGCACGTCGAGGAGGCCGTCTGGCACCGCCTGG
>WNGL01008953.1_pt1 | contig 12798 bp, 10 predicted proteins | sample 5400591 | NCBI WGS metagenome assembly WNGL01 (sample SAMN13153377, study PRJNA577476) | soil metagenome | isolation source: 80 cm soil or saprolite under Garry oak tree replicate 1 | place: USA:California | collected 2016-06-15
TCCGCGAACGCGTGCTGGCCGACGGCCGGCAGGGAGTGGCCTGATGGCCGGAATCGCCGCCGCGGAACGTACGACCTCGATGGGCGAGTCGGCCCGCATTCTCGTCGTGGACGACGAGCGATCGATGCGCGAGATGCTGGCGATCCTGCTGAGACGCGAAGGACACGACGTGGCGGTCGCCGAAAACGGCCAGGGCGCGATCGATCTGCTCAATCAGCATCCCTTCGATCTCGTCGTCTCCGATGCGCGGATGCCGGATCTGGACGGCCTCGAGGTCCTGCGCCACGCGCGCAGCATCAACCCGTCGGTGATCGCCATCATGGTGACCGCCTACGGATCGCCAGACCTGATCCGCGGCGTCGCGCAGCTGGGCGTCAACGACTACGTCGAAAAGCCGTTCAACACCGAGGTCCTGCGGTTCCGCATCCGCAAGGAGCTCGATCGCAAGCGCCTCCAGCAGGAGAACGTCCTGCTCAAGCGCGCGATGCGTTCGTCGCACCAGTTCGAGAACATCATCGGCACCAGCTCCTCGATGCAGCAGGTGTTCGACATGGTCGAAACGATCGCGCCGACCGGCAGCACCGTGCTGATCACCGGCGAATCGGGTACCGGCAAGGAGCTCGTCGCGCGCGCGATCCACGTGCGGTCGCCTCGCAACGACCGCCCGTTCGTGGCCGTCAACTGCGGCGCGCTGACCGAAACGCTGCTCGATTCGGAGCTCTTCGGGCACATGCGCGGCGCCTTCACCGGGGCGGATGGCAACAAGAAAGGGCTGATCGAGGTCGCCGAGAAGGGGACGATCTTCCTCGACGAGATCGGCGAGATGAGCCCGATGCTGCAGGTGAAGATCCTGCGCGTGCTGCAGGAGCGCAAGTTCCGCCGCGTCGGCGGCACCGACGAAGTCGACGCGGACATCCGCATCATCGCCGCCACCAACCGGGACCTCGGCAAGATGGTCGCGGAGGGGCAGTTCCGCGAGGATCTCTACTACCGCATCAACGTCATCCCGATGCGGCTGCCCGCGCTGCGCGAACGCGTCGAGGACGTGCCGCTGCTCGCGGACCATTTCGTGGCGAAGTTCGCCGCGCAGATGAAGAAGCCGATCAGCGGCATTTCCGGGGGCGCGCTGGCGTGCCTGACGGCGCACAGCTGGCCGGGCAACGTTCGCGAGCTCGAAAACGCGATCGAGCGCGCGGTGGCGCTGGAGCGGACGCCGGCGATTCTGCCCGAGAGCCTGCCCGAAGCCGTCCGCGGCCTGCCGGAAGGGTTCGACCTCGAACAGCACGTCCAACACCTGGAACGCGAGTACATCGCCGAGGCGCTCCGGCGCTCCGGAGGGGTCAAGGTCAAGGCCGCCGAGTTGCTCGGTATGAGCTTCCGTTCGTTCCGCTATTACATGAAGAAGTACAACCTCAAATGAGCCGGGACCCACGCCCGGGGCAGATCCGGTTTTTGGCACTCCGACAATTACTGGCGGCCCTGGAGTGACAAGGAACGTCAATGGACGAAATTTGTCAGGGTTCTCCCAGCATGCTACCCTTGTAAGTCACTCGAGCTAAAGGTCTTAACAATTCTGATCGGCACCAAGCCCGGCGGCACCGCCGTTGCTCTAACGGGAATCGGCTTGCGCCGTAAACCCGTCCTAGACAGCCTTGAGGAGATTGCAATGAGAGTTCGGAACGCTAAAGGTTTCACCCTGATCGAGCTGCTGATCGTCGTGGCGATCATCGGCATCATCGCCGCAATTGCGGTCCCCGGGCTTCTGCGGGCCCGCATCTCGGGTAACGAGGCGTCGGCGATCGGATCGCTGCGCGCCATCAGCAGCGCGGAATCGACGTTCTCGGCCAGCTGCGCCAACGGCATGTATGCCTCGACGCTGACGGTTCTGGGCAGCGGTCCCTCGGGCGGGTCCGCGTTCATCAGCCCGGATCTCGGTGCCGCGGCTTCAGCCACGAAGAGCGGGTACACGATCGGGTTGGGCGGCAGCACCGCGACCGGCACGGCGTGCAACGCCGCGACGGCGCTTTCGACCGGCTATCACTCGTGGGCGGACCCCGTGTCGACGTCGACCGGCACGCGGTACTTTGGTTCGAACACCACGGGCACCATCTGGCAGGCGACCGCGACTCTGAGCGGCATGGACGACGCCTCGACGCCGACGAGCGGCGGCGCAGCCGCAATCCAGTAAGCTCGCCTACTGCGCACGTCACAACGCGAGGGACGCCTTCACGGTGCTCCTCGCGTTCTTCTGTTTGCGTTCGTTTTGCGGCGCCCCGCCCTCGATGAGTCCGACCAAAACGCGCGGCTGGATCTGGCCGCTGATCGTTCTCGTGACCGCGACGATCCCCGTCGCCGGCATGTTCACCCTTTCGCGAGTCTTCTTCGTGCGCGACCTGACGCTGGCGTTCAGACCGCGTTTGCTCTTTCTCCGCCATAGCATCGCATCGGGGACCTTTCCGCTCTGGGATCCCTACCCGGCGCACGGGCAGGCGGCGGTCAACGACGCGCTCTATCAGCTGTTCCATCTGCCGTCACTGCTGATTCGGCTGCTGCTGCCCGAAGTCGTGGCTTACAACCTGTGGGTGGCGCTGCCGGTGCCGCTGGCCGCCGCGGGCATGTATCTGTTTCTGCGGAAGCGTGTGACGCCGCCCGCCGCGGCGCTGGGCGCCATTGCGTTCGGCGTATCCGGACCGATCGTGTCGTCGACCAATTTTCCAAACATGTCGTGGTCGATCGCGACCGCGCCGTACGTGTTCTGGGCGCTCGAACGGTTGTTCGAACGCCGGTCGGCCGGCGCCGCGGCGCTGCTGGCGGTGATGGTTGCCTTGCAGGCGCTCGCGGGCGAGCCGGTGTCGCTGGCGGCGACCCTGGCGATCGCCTTCGCATACGCGACGCTGCCGTCACCTCGCCGCCGGGACTTCAGGCTTTCGGCGTTGGCGGCATGCGGCCTCGCCGCCGGCATCCTGCTGGCGGCCATCCAGTACGTCCCTCTCGCCCTCGCGACGCGCGGTTCTGTTCGCGGGTTGGCCGTCGACGTCGAATTCTGGACGTTGCATCCAATCGCGCTCATCGAGCTGCTCGTGCCGCACTTCTTCGGCGACTATTTCCACTCGAACCTGCGGGAGCTCGCGTGGATGGTCGCGCTCAACAGCAATCGCGATCCGTTCTATTACACGATGTACGTCGGCATCCCGATCGTGATGCTGGCGGCGATCGCCATGCTGTCGACGCGCCCGGGCACGCGCTTCTGGACCGTCGTTGTCGCGGTCTGTGCACTGGCATCGCTCGGCTCACATACGCCTTTCTATCCGGCGCTGCAGGCGGTCGTTCCGGTGCTGCGAAGTTTCCGATTCCCTGTCAAGTACCTCTCGCTCGCCAGCTTCGGCGTCGCGACGCTGGCGGCGATGGCCTTTCAATGGGTTCTCGACGGCACCGTGCCGCGCCGCGCATTGCGAATCGTGCTCATCGCAACCGGCGTCCTCGCGGTCGTCACGTACATCCTGGTGGCATGGGTCGTCCTTGCGCCGGCGCTGCCGATCCGCGGCTTCTTCCAGCTCGCGCTCTGGGCGCACGTGCCGGCTCCCATCCAGGGCGCCGAGTTTCTCCTCTATCGGGGACGGCCTCTGTTCACCTCCATGCTGCTCAAGCTGCTGTGTACGGGGTTCCTCCTCTGGGCCGCGGCGTCCGCGCGTCGTGAGCAGCGGCTCGCGCTGGCGGTCTTCTCGGTCTTCGTCATCGTCGATTTGCTGGCCTCGAATTCGAGCGTGAATCCAACGACCGACGCCAAGCTGTTACGGCAGCCGGAATGGGTGCAGCATATTCCGCCGGATATGCACGAGCGCGTCTATATCGGGGGCCGTTTGCAAGGGTACGTCGACACCCTTGACGAGGACGCGCCGAAGTACGCCCGCTACCTCGATCAGTACAGTGAGATGGAGCAGCGGTATCTGCTCGTCGGCGACTTCCTGTTCCAGCCGTCCGGATCGCGGATTCGCGAATCCATGTCGTACGATCTCCCGCTCGTGTGGCCCCTCGAATTCTCACGCGCGAACTCGTTGTTTCGGATCTCGTCGCGGGAAGCCCGTCTGCGTTTTCTGAAACGAGTGGGTACGCGCTTCGTCCTCCTGCCGACGCCGCCGTATCCGGGCGCGAAACCGCTCGCGGGGATGCAGGTGACCGAGCAGATGCACTTGTACGACCTGGACCCCGCTGCGCGTCGCGCGACGATTGTGCCCGACGCACTCCTCGGTCCGAACGTGGAGTGGCAGATCCAGGGGATGTTTCTCGCGCGCTTCCACCCCTCCGACGGGGTGCTCGTGAGCGAACCCCCCCCGCCTGCTGCGGGGTTCCCGGGCGCGCCGGCGCCGGCGTCTGCGACGTTCGTCGAAGATGGTCTCAATCGCGTCGTGATCCAGGCAGCACTGCCGGCGGATGGATATCTCGCCCTGTTCGACACCTACGATCCCGACTGGAAGGTCGACGTCGACGGAGGTCCGGCGCCGCTCATGCGCGCGGACGGTCTGTTCCGCGCCGTCCATCTGGTGCGCGGTCGGCACGTCGTGACCTTCTCGTTTCGTCCGCGCGCGTTCTACGCGGGAGCGGCGATCTCTGGCCTGACCGCGCTGGTGCTCCTCGGCTCGTGTGGTGTGGCACGGTGGCGCCGTCTCAGAAAAACGTCTCGCTTGCAGAGTGCGGCCCGCGCGCGGCTTCGCGAAGCGGCTTCGGCGTGGCCTCGCCAGAGCCCGCGTGAATGATCGCGGGCGGGAGCGGGCGTAGCGCGTCGCGCCACTGGACTCTCGTCCTCGTCCTCTCCCTCGCCCCTGTCGCCGGCCTCTTCACGACATCCCGAATCTTTTTCGTCCGGGATTTGTCGCTCTTCTTCTGGTCGCGCCATCTCTGGCTCCGGCACACGCTCTTCAGCGGACAGTCCCCGTGGTGGGATCCCTTCGTTGCGGCGGGGCAGTCGGCGATCGCCGACGCGCTGAACCAGCTCCTGATGCCGGTCACGCTGGCCGTCCGGCTGCTGCCGTCCGACGTCGTCTCTTTCAACCTGTGGATTGCGTTGCCGCTGCCGGTTGCGGCGCTTGGTACGTTCGCGCTTCTGCGTGGCCGTTTGCCGGACGCGGCCGCGGCCCTCGGCGCATGCGCGTTCGCGCTGTCTGGTCCCATCGTCTCGATGCTCAACCTGCCAAACCTGTCCTGGTCGGTGGCGCTGCTGCCGTGGGTCATGTGGGCGGTCGAATATGTTCTCGAGAATCGAAGGGCGAGGGCCGAGGATCGGGAGCGAGCCATCGGCCGAGCCTCGTCCCTCGGTCCTCGACTCTCGATCCTGGCCCTCGCGTTCGCGTTGCAGGGGCTGTGCGGCGAACCGGTCACGTGGGTGGCAACGGGCGCGCTGGCGTTCGTGTACGCGATCTTCCGCCCGAACGGAATCTTCCGCCTTCAGGCGGAAGGAACCGCGTGGACGATCGCCGGATTGATCGCCGGCGCACTGCTCGCGGCAGTGCAGCTCGTGCCGACGTTCGCTGGCGGCGTTCAGGCGCATCGCGGCGCGCTGGCGACGCCCGACTTCTGGTCCCTCCACCCGTTGTCGCTGTGGGAAGCGCTCGCACCGCACCTGTTCGGCAACTACTACGATGCGTTCCTCGCGGATGTGCCGTGGATGGGCGCGCTGAACTTCGGGCGCGACCCGTTCTTCTACTCGATTTACATCGGGCCGTTCGTGCTGTTGCTCGCCGTGGCCGCAGTCGCGGGACGGCCGAGGCGGACCGCATTCTGGGCCGTCATCGCGCTCGTCTTCGTGGTCGCGGCCTTGGGCGGCTACACGCCGCTCTATCCGATGGTCCGCCGGCTCATTCCGGCGCTGATGTACTTCCGGTTTCCCGCGAAGTACATCGTGTTCACCGCGTTCGCGGTTGCGGTGCTCGCCGCGGAGGGGTTCGCGATGCTGCGCGCTCTCCCCCCTGACCGCCTGTTTCGAATCTCGTGGCTTCCGGCTGTAGCCGGAGGTCTCGGCGCACTTGGATTGATGGTGTCGGTGTATGCGCACTTCGCGCCCGGGATCACAACACGCGCCGCACATGCGCTCGCTGTCGCCACGCACCTGAAGGATCCTGCTGCCGGCGCCGTCTTCCTGGCGCATGTCGGGCCGCTGCTGGCCGCGCGCGCCTGCGGACTGCTGGTAGCCGGCGCCGCCCTGGTAGGCGTTGCGCTGAGACACGCCCGCGCCGCGCGGGCCTGTGCGATGGCGTTGTTTGCCGCCATCTGTGCCGACCTCCTCATCACCAACAGCGGACTGAATCCGACGATGGCCGTGCCGGACGTGGCGCCGCCGTCGTGGTTCACCGGGTCTGCGGGGGCCGGGCGGCTTTACATCGGCGGACGCGTCCGCGGCTTCATGAATAGCGCCGATCCCGATGCAGCGCTGGCCTGGAGGGTTCGGGACGGAGGCCGCGCCGTCGAACGCGACATGCGACTGAACGGGCTGCTGCCCATGGCGCCCTCCGGATGGAGCGTCCGCGAAGCGTTGTCGTACGACCTGCCGCGCCTCTGGCCTGACGAGTACGAGGCGACGGTTCGCCGGTTCGAGCAGGCGAGCGGGGAGGAGCGCGACGCGTTCCTGCGCCGCAGCGCGGTGCGATGGTGCGTGTTGCCCGTCTCTCAGCACCGTCCCTGGCGCGCGATCGCCGACGTGGCCAACTGGAACATGCGCGTCTACGACTGCAACTCCGGCGCGGCACGTGTGGTCATCGCATCGAACATCCAGATCGCCCTCGATCCCTCGGATCTCCAATGGCAGCGCACAGCACTGTTCGATACCACGCTGCCGGATGACGTGGTGCGGATGGCGCGGATGCCGGCCCGCGCTGGGGCCGAAGGCGCTCCCGACCTTCCATTTGCACGCCTCGTCGAGGATGGCACGACGCGCGTGGTCGTCGAGGCCGGCCTGACACGTGCCGGCGTTATCGTGCTCCGCGATTCCTTCGATTCGTCATGGACGGCGGAGGTGGACGGTTTACCGGCCGAAATCGAGCGCGCGAACGGCCGGTACCGCGCGGTGTCGCTGCCGCCCGGACGGCACGTGATACGGTTTGCCTACCGGCCGCGTGCCTTGCTGACGGGTCTAATAATCACAGGCCTGGCCGCGCTCGGGTTGGGGTTCATCGGGTTCATCCGGTTCACAGGTTCCGGTTTCGGACCAGAAGGCGAAACCGAGCCCCAACCCGAACACGAACCCGAACCGGAACCGGAACCCAGAACCGGAACCCAGAACCGGAACCCGTTGAACCATTGAACCCTTTGAACCGATCCGACCCTTCCAACGGTTTCACCCTCCTCGAGCTGATGATCGTTCTCGCGATCATCGGCATCGTGCTGGCTGTCGCGTTCACGGAGTACCGCGGCATGCAGGCGAAGGGGAACGAGGCGTCGGCGCTCTCTTCGATTCGATCGATCGCGGCCGCGCAGTGGCAGTTCGCGCTGACGTGCGGCAACATGAAGTACGCGCCGACGCTGCCCGCGCTCGGCCAGCCGGTGCCGGCGACGGGCCACGGCTTTCTGAGCCCCGATCTCACGAGCGCGAACAGCTTCGAGAAATCCGGGTACATGTTCCAGATGGCCGCCAAGCCGCTCGACAACGCGGCGCCCGCGTGCAACGGCGTTCCGGTGGCCGACGGCTACGCCGCGACGGCGGATCCCGTGAAGCCAGGGGTCAGCGGCTCGGCCTTCTTCGGCGTGAATGCGGATCGCGTCCTCTATACCGACGACAAGCTGTCCTTTACGGGTACGCTACCGGAGTCCGGCGCGCCGCCGCACGGCGCCGAGGTCAAATAGGCCCGCCTTCCCGCCGGGCGCTTCGGCGGGGCAGGCTTTGGGCTTTGAGCTTTAGGCTTTAGAATTGGCGAATCCAATGTCATTGCTGGCGCGGAAGCTTCTGACGGCGTTCGGTGTGCTCGGCCTCGGCGCGTCCAGCGCCGCGACGTGGGTGCACTACCACCTGATCATGAACCCGGACTATTCGAGCTTCTGCGACATCAACGCGACCGTCACGTGCAAAGAGGCGTACTTGAGCCGGTACGGATCGGTCGGGGGCGTGCCGGTCGCGGTGGGCGGGCTGATTTTCTTCGCGTGGGTCCTGATCATGGTCTGGGGCTCGCGCGGCAAGAGCCGCATCCAGGACAGCGCGCCCGGATACCTCTTCGCGGCGTCGACGCTCGCGCTCGCGGTCGTGCTGTATCTGGCGTATGCGTCGTTTTTCATTCTCAAGGAAGTCTGTCCGCTGTGCGTCACGACCTACGCGGCGGTCATCGGCGTTTTCGTGATCTCTGGAGGAGCGAGTTCCATGCCCATGTCTTCATTGCCGAAACGCGCGCTGCGCGACATCCGCGTGCTCGTCACCACGCCGGCCGCGCTGATCGTCGCGCTGTTGTTCATCGCCGGCGCCTCGTGGGGCATGACGGCGTTTCCGCGCGAGGCAGCCCGGCCGCTCATCCCACAGGCGCCTCCCATTACCGCCGATCAGCGCACCGAATTCGAGCGCTGGTGGGACATGCAGCCGAAGATGACCGTGCCGTTCGACCACAACGGCGCCAAGGTGCTGATCGTGGAGTTTTCGGATCTGCAGTGCCCGCATTGCCGGGCGCAGTATTTCGCGTACAAACCGATTCTCGACAAGTACACCGCCCATCCCGAGCAGGTGAAATTCCTGATGAAGCACTGGCCGATCAGCTCGGCGTGCAATTCCGGCGTCCCGAGTAACGCCCATCCTGCCGCGTGCGACGCGGCGGCGGCGATCGTAATGGCACGCCCGAAGGGCACGGCAGACAAGCTGACCGACTGGTACTTCCTGCACCAGGACGAACTCACGCCCGACACCGTCCGCAAGGCGGCGGCAGACGTCGGCAAGATCCCGGACTTCGATTCGGAGTATCAGAGGGCGATCCAGGAAGTGAAGACCGACGTCGCCCTGGGCGCGGCGCTCGGCGTCAACTCCACGCCGACATTCTTCGTCAACGGCAAGCGCATCCCGCAGGGCGGCATCCCGGCGCAGTATCTCGAACCGCTAATCGAGCTGGAGCTGAAGAAGGCCAAGTAGTTTCTCCACAGGAGATCACGAGGTCAGGAGTGCGGTTAACAGGAGAAGAGGAGATCAGGAGTGATTGATTCGACAAGGGTTCTCCTGAACTTCTGTCCTCCTGTAAAGACACGATGACGCAGGCCGCCATCCGGACGCGCGATCTGACGAAGGATTATCACGTCGGATTCTGGCGTCCGCGGCCGTACCGGGCGCTCGATCGCCTGTCCCTCGACGTTGCGCCGGGCGACGTCTTCGGTTTCCTGGGCCCGAACGGCGCCGGCAAGACGACGACGCTGAAGCTGCTGGTGCAGCTGGTGTTCCCGACCAGCGGCGAGGCCGAGATCCTCGGCCGGCCGGCCGGCGACGTCGGCGTCCGCCGCCGCATCGGGTACCTCCCCGAGAATCCCTACTTCTACGATCACCTGACGGCGGAGGAGCTGCTCGACTACTACGGTCGCCTGTTCGGGATGCCGCCCGCCGAACGCCGGCGGCGAATTCCCGCCACGCTCGACCGGCTCGGAATCGGCGCCGAGCGGCGCCTGCCGCTGCGCAAGTTTTCGAAAGGCATGCTGCAGCGCGTCGGCCTGGCGCAGGCGATCTTCAACGATCCGGAAGTGCTGTTCCTCGACGAGCCGATGTCCGGTCTCGACCCGCTCGGGCGGCGCGACGTCCGGGCGCTGATGCTGGATCTGCGCGATCAGGGACGGACGATCTTCTTCAGCTCGCACATTCTCTCCGACGCCGAAGCGCTCTGCACTCAGGTCGCCATCGTCGCCAAGGGCCGGCTCGCCGCGTCGGGGCGGCTGGCGGAGCTCCAGGAGTTCGCCGTCCTCGGCTGGGAGCTGGTGATGGCGGGCGTCCCGGCCGCAGCGCTCGATCGCGTCCGCCCCCGCGCGCGGCGCCTGCTCACGATCGCCGGCGATCGGTACGTCATCGATTTGCCGCCGGACGGCCGGCCGGAGGAGCTGCTGCGCGAGCTGATTGGCGCGGGCGCCACGCTCGTGTCGCTCAATCCGCTGCGCGAGACACTCGAGGACGTATTCGTCCGGCGCGTCGCCGAAATGGGCGATAGCGCAAGGACCGGAGCATGAGAGTCGTCCGCTCGGTCGCCGTGGCGGTCTTTCGCGAGTCGGTCCGCGATCGCGTGTTCTACAATCTCGTGTTCTTTGCCGTCCTGCTCGTGGCCGCATCGATCCTGATCGGACAGCTCACCGCGGGACAGGACGTCAAGATCATCAAGGATCTCGGTCTGGCCGCGACCTCGCTGTTCGGCCTGTTCATCGCGATTTTCGTCGGCATCAACATGGTGTCGAAGGAAGTCGAGCGCCGCAGCGTCTATCCGTTGTTCGCCAAGCCAATCCGGCGCTCCGAGTTCATCGTCGGGAAATACGCCGGCCTGCTGCTCACGCTGCTCGTGAACATGATCGTGATGACGGTCGCGATCTACACCGTGTTGTATTTCCTGTCGCGCGGCGTACCCGCGCCAATCCAGTCCGCGTGGGACGCGCCGGCGCTCGATCCCGCGCTGCTGAAGGCGATCGCGCTGATCTACGTCGACCTGGCCCTGGTGACCGCCATCGCGGTGTTCTTCTCGACGTATTCGAGCCCGATGCTATCGGCGATCTTCACGCTCGGGATCTACCTCGCGGGGCAATTCAATACCGATCTCAGACGCTTCGATCAGATCGTCTCCTCGCCGGCCGCGGCGGCGATTGGGAAGGCCTGCTACTACGTGCTGCCGGACTTCTCGAGGTTCGACGTGAAGCTCGCGGTGGTCCACGGCATTCCGGTCCAGGGTACCTACGTGCTCTCCGCCCTCGCCTACGCGGCGGCGTACGTCGCCGCGCTGCTCTTTGGCGCGACGGTGATTTTCAGCCGGAGAGACTTCAAGTGACCCGCGGGATGTTGGGCGCGGCCGCGGCGATGTGCCTCACCGCTGCGATTGCGCTCCACGCAGCCGAAGATCGCTGGATCCCGAAGCCGGCGGTGGATCGGCCGGAGCTGCTCTACGTCCGTTCGCCTGCCATCGCCAGGCGCGTCGCCACCGGCTACCAGGGAATCGCCGCGGATCTGTATTGGATTCGCGCGATCCAGCACTTCGGCCAGGAGCGGCTATCTCCGCCCGGGCACGTTCGCACCTACGCGCTGCTCTATCCGCTCCTCGATTTGACGACGACGCTCGATCCGTATTTCAGCATTGCGTACCGGTTCGGCGCGATTTTTCTGGGCGAACAGTATCCTGACGGCCCGGGCCGTCCCGATCTCGCCGCCGCGCTGCTCAGGAAAGGACTGGCGGCGCAGCCCGGCAAGTGGCAGTACATGCAGGACCTCGGATTTGTGTATTACTGGCACGTGCGTGACTTCAAGACGGCGGCCTCGTGCTTCCAGCAGGCCTCCGAGATGCCCGGCGCTCCAACGTGGCTGCGTCCGCTGGCCGCGGTCACGCTGGCGGAAGGCGGGCACCGCGGCTCGGCCCGCGAGCTGTTTCAGCAGCTCGTGCAATCGGAGGAGCCGTGGCTCCGCGACTCGGCGCGGCTCAGGCTGGCGCAGCTCGACGCGATGGACACCATCGATGTCCTTCGATCGCGCGTACAGGCGTTTCGTCAGCACCATCCCGGCGAGCCCGTCACGTGGGACCGCGTCGCCGCCGCGGGCCTGCTCCCAGGCGTGCCGCTCGATTCGTCGGGCACGCCGTTCGCGCTGGATCCCGCCTCGGGCGGCATCACTGTGGCGCCGGGATCGAAGCTGTTTCCTCTGCCGGGACAAATCCAGGCGCCGCGGTGAAGACGTCATAATGCTGTTTCCTCCACCGTTCGCGGACGTGGCCGTCGTCATGTTCGGCCTGCTGATCGGCAGCTTCCTGAACGTCTGCATCCATCGGATTCCGCGCAAGCAGTCCATCGTGCTGCCGGCATCGCGCTGTCCCAGTTGCCAGAAGGCGCTGGAGTGGTACGACAACATCCCCGTGTTCAGCTACGCCGTCCTGCGCGGACGCTGCCGGTCGTGCGGCACCGCGATTTCGATCCGCTATCCGATCATCGAGGCTTTGACGGCCGCGGTCGTTTTCTGGCATTGGATCGTTTTCGGGCCTACGCCGCTCTGTGCCGTACGCATTGCCTTCGCGTGCGCGCTCATCGTGCTCTTCGCGATCGATCTCGAGCACCAGCTCCTCCCCGACGTCATCACGCTGCCAGGGATCGCAGTGGGTTTCCTGTGCAGCTGGTTCCTGCCGCCGGGCCCGCTGATGTCACTCGCAGGCATCCTCGCCGGCGGCGGCATCCTCTGGGGGATTGCCGAGGCATGGTTCCGGATCCGCAAGGTCGACGCGATGGGCTTCGGCGACGTCAAGATGCTCGCGATGGTCGGCGCGTTCCTGGGTGTGAAGCTGGTCGTCCTGGTCTTCGTACTCTCGTCTATCATCGGCGGCGGCGTCGGGGTCGTGCTCATCGCCACGAGGCGCGCCGACATGGCGACCAAGGTGCCGTTCGGGACGATGCTGGCGGTGTCGGCCCTGGTGGCGAGCGTGTATGGCGAGCCGCTGGTGGCGTGGTACCTCTCGAGGCTGTAGTGTGACGAAATCGGCGTACACGTTCCTCGGGCTTACAGCGGTCGTCGCGGCGCTGTCGTCCGTTCTCGCCTTCGCGATCCTGCGGATGTTCGCCGCGGCGAGGAACATGGCGCGCGGAGGGCGCGACCATTCCGGCGCCGCGTTCATGACCGCC